>SDBT01013942.1_pt1 | contig 12852 bp, 14 predicted proteins | sample 2277101 | NCBI WGS metagenome assembly SDBT01 (sample SAMN10404973, study PRJNA504765) | marine sediment metagenome | isolation source: marine sediment core GS10_PC15, 103 cmbsf | place: Arctic Ocean: Southern Knipovich Ridge | collected 2010 | reverse complement strand
CAACATATCAAAGGAAATAGTGCGACAGAAAGGGGCAATTCGTTTCAGCGCGGGTTGCCATTGTCTACGATTAGTGGGTACGCCGTGTAAAGCTACCACTATAGGACCCTTATTACCTCGACTTGAATAGGCGATCTTAAATTTGTTAGTCTTAACATCAACGCCATCTCGGAGAACTATACCAGAATGAGGTGTCGTAATCCAGACCTTTCCATTTCTGATTTTACCGGGAGCTCGATAAACTTCATGAGGTCGAGGTTCCGTACCTACATCCGGATCAGGCGGATGATTAAAAGCTGTAAATAGATCAGGCATTTTAATGATTACGTAAATTTTGTGAATCAGAATATCCTGTGTACGCAGAATTCAACCATCGTGACGATACTTAACGCCCTTAGAGGTCATCCAACGTATAATTGTCGTATTAGCTTTGGTTTTGGCAATTTGCTGACATTTGGATAGGTCCCAAGGACAACCATGTTTCTTAGCCCAACTCAGAGTTCTGAGACTATTAGCAGCTATAGCGGCTACTGTCTGCTGTAATTACATAACTTGACATCTTCGACTACCCTCAACGCGTATATTAAATCCGGTTTCAGAAGTTTCAAGATCTTCTACATATTCGGGTAACCTGTTACTAGTATAACAATGCTTACATAAATAGACATGACTTGAGCCAAAATAACTAAAACTGTCCCAACTATTGTCAGTATTCAGCCGTAATCTAAACTTAATAGTGGCCGGCACGATAGTATCTTGTTTCAAACATAGACAACAATCATAAGACATTTTAACTAACACCACAATCCATTTGTTCAGTGGCTCTAAGAATATTCTTATTAACAGTTTCGCCTTTGGTACAAAAACCTTTCTCTGAAAACTCGGGCCGAGTAATATCACCGGGTTCGAACGCAAATTCTCTCATAACCTGGTTATAATGAAACTGACATAATTCGACATAATTAGTAACAAAATATCGCAGTAATATTACATAACGTTCAGAATGTTGGTCAATATCCACTGCTATTTCAAATTTAACGGTAGCTATAGTTTCTTGTTTAGATCGCCGACAAAAATCACAATGAAGCATTTTATAAAACCTTAGTTAACACTAAGGTTTTTTCGAGGTTATTTCTCTCGAAAAGTTATATTAACTCGACCCAAACCATAAGGATCAGTATAATTATCCATCTTCCGACATTTAGGTATGGAATGTTTGTAACAGTCTCGGGCCGATAATTGGTCAAAGATAAATAAAGAGCCGCCCTTAAGCCAAACCTCATAATTAGGCGGACCACTCTTCCTAATTTTACCATCAGGCAGATATCGTTCCCGAAGTATAAACCTTCGAGTAGCTCCGAAGGATACACTAGCTATAATATCACCATCACACAGTTCTCTATCCGAATGATAACCCAAAGAATTATCACCAGTCTTATAATAACCTAAATGACCGTAACTAAATTTGCGACCCGTTAATTTCTGTAAACGTTGTTTAACTTGATAAATTGGTTCCGACCAACTACCAGGATTTTCTTGCCAATAAGTGTCAGCCTGAAATTTAGAATCCGACATATTAGCGTTTAATCTGGGAAACGTCACAACAGTACCATACATGTCGGCTTTGTAAGTATTCCAGTTTATATCATGCACTAAGTGACGCAATAATCGTAAGTGTTCATCTGGCTTCAGAAAATTAGGATAATAACTTACGGTACCACCTAATGCTAAATCTAGCGATGTTACTTCTTGTGCTGGTGGTACTGTAATCAAAAATTTAGAAGTCATTTAACGAATAATTGGTTACAGGAAATAATATCAATTTACTAAACTCAAAAGTTAAGTCAAATAAATGTCACCTGAACTATGTTTCAAAATTTGTACCGTTTTAATCTTAATAATCATAGGATTGGGCAGTCTCAGCTTCAGTCTAAGTATAATAGTTAGACTTTTTATATATTTTCAATATTTGATCATATTGGGCTTAGTTGTGATTATAGTTGGTTATGTCACGCATGACATTATCCAAAATGACTACTGGATCAAATTTAAACGGTCATTAGGTCGCTAGTGGCACTCTAAAATGTAAAGATAAGTACAAAGAATGGAAACTCATTAGCCGTACAGTTTAAATTCAGATCGTTAAAGCAGCTGTTAACGCTGCAATTGTTTGTTCCATGGTTTGAGGTACCTTATTTTTATTAACTGGAGCTCTACTAGTCGAAGTTATCACGGTTGAACCATTGCTCACGGGTCTAACGGCAGCTGAAGCATCCATAATCGAAACTAAGGGCGAACGACCAGAGGTCATAAAAGGTCGCTTGATTAAAGTCTGTTCATATCGACTATCACATTTCAAATCCATCGAGGCTAAACAGCATTGATCTCTAATTCCCAATGCTCGCATGATTTGTTCATGGGAGATATCACCTCTAGACATTTCTCGATATTTGAGGAAGGCTTCCCCTAATATTCGATTACAACTAACACATCTAGTAGCATACACTATTTCCATTTCCTTTTAAGGAGGTGGTATTAAGCTTTCCGCTTCTATTACTCTTTCAATACCACCAATAATTACATCATATTGATCCAATGTCCATACCAGCATAAAGAAGATAATGGATGCAGCCACGGCTACAATTAATGAATGAACAGTAGAATCGCCGTCTAAACCCAAAGTACCGAAAGTAAAGTTTTCTACGGTTCGAGTCCATAAAGCTACTAAGATCCAAGAGATGATAATGGCGAATAGTAAACTAATGAAAGCTGATTCGGAAGTTGATCGCCTAACTGGTACTGTGGTATCATTGCTAGATTCTGATTTAGCGGTAGTTGGTTCCTCGTCCTGGAAATCATCTAGGAAATCAAGGACATCCCTGATCTCGAACAATTTAAATTTACTCGAGTTGGTAGCTTGATATAACTGTTTAGGCATAATCTTATGACGGTACATTCGTCTACAATACAAAATATCAGAGCTTTTGTTGACATCACAAGAAAATGGATCATCTAACCAAAATCCTTCAAAAACGATTAGCTTTAGATGATTCTAATAAACAGAAATCAACTGCTAGTAGTGCCAGAAGAATAGGGCCACCGCTTCCAGGTACTACCCGTACCACCGGCGTCGGTGGTACCAGCAAAGCTGATGAGTACCTGACATCTACTGAGGTTAAATCGATTTTGGCGGGTGATCTAACATCTAGGAAGATCGTATATCTTATAGAAGGCATGTCTAAAGCTTCAGATTTAGTAATACCAGACATAGTACTGTCCCAAGGTGTAGCCAGACTGGCTACTAAACCTAGCCTGGTTCCTATGTCTTTAGCTTTGAGATATGGTGCTAATCCTAATTTGTATATTGATGTACCTAAATTAGGTAGTGTTCATATATTAGTATTTGTTATTTCGGCTCTGAGAAATGAAGGTGGAGCTGGTGTTAGTACTGATCGTAGCTTAGTATATAGTGCGGTTTATACGTTATTAGTATCCGGTGCTAATCCTACTTTACCACCTAGAAGTTCCAGTAGGGGCATAGCTGAAGTAACTACGGCCGAAGAAATGTTAACTCAAGGTTCAGTAATCGAATGGGTGACCGCCAAGCAAATCGATTTTCCATTGAAAGAATGGTTCGAAATAATAGACGGAGTTAAAGATCCTAAAACCGAAGAAGATCGACTGGGTTTAAAAGCTATTAGAATTAGGGGCGCGGTACTGTTAGATCGTTATGATCTGTTGGAAGCTTCCGATATTATTGATGAGTTCGATCCTATCAAATATCATGCCAATACTATCTTCAGTCGATTGATTAAAGCTGGCTCGCTACGTCGCAAAAATGAAGATCTTAGACGTAGCATCGATTACCTCAATTTGGGTAGCTTCACTGATTTAGTGAATGATGGTGTGATCCCAAGTTATCCAACCTGGGAAATTGGTAAACCCAGCTTCACTAACGGTTATAATACTATTAATTCATTACTATTGGTTATGCAGGCTTCCAAGGATGATCCCATAGTATCGAATCTCTTATTGAAAATGTTAGTAGAAGCTTTGAAGAATAATGGGGTATTCGACAGTGAACAATTAGCTATGCTTAGACGAATTAACTCTAAAGCAGCCGAGCAAGCTATTAAGGCTTATTCAGCTCCTTTCTGGTCTAAAGAATGTAGAGTAGCTGAGGCTCCCAGTAGCCCTCGTTTAGTTAATTTGGCCTCCAATCTGAGTCTGGATGTTACTATGTCTAAACGGGTAGTTTGTCGAAAGCTGAAATCCATTAGTGAAGTAGATGCTAAATCTCTGAAAGCAGCCGCTATTACTCGGCAACGTAGTCGATTAGCGGCCGATACTAGCGAAATTATAGACTATGTAGATGATACGCCTTCGGCCTCTTGTATTAACACTACTGACATCAACCCTGAAGAATACGCTGATCTTGACGTGGTATTCTATAAAGATGGTAGGAATATGACTTGGTGTTTTACCCGAGAAGACTATGACAATCTCTTAAGTACCGGAGTTAATCCTACTACTCGCGAGAAGTTACCAGAAAGTCTGTTAGCTAAGATTAGATATAAGAAGGACCAAATAAAGGGTATTGGTATATCCGATTTAGATGCTATGACTATTGATGAAAGTATTAAATTATTAATGGCTGAAGATACCGTCAGTAGTAGCCAATCTAATAAAATCTTGGATGAAGTACTGGCGGCTATAGGTATTGATCGAAAGAATTTTGATAAGTTTACTAATAACCAATTAGAAAATTTTAGTGCGATGACCGGTAATAGAATTCGGCTAAAAGGTCTAAGTAAGAAACATGCTCAGTTTACCTTTGCTAGAGGCGTAGCACCGATCGTATTACGAGATAAAGCTTATGCCAATCTCATACTGACAGCAATGGCTAAATGACACAGTAATTGTAAAACCACGAAAACCGACACTAGTGTCGGTTTTCGGAACGAAGTTCTGGAGTTGGTTTTAAAAACGGTCAAGATATGGGAACTTGACGGAAAGTTATAGATATTCGAGTGCTTCTTTGTATACTAATAGTTTCGGATATCCGATCCGATTTCCGAGGTCTAATTTGATGACGCCATTGATATCTAGCCTCATCAAACATAGTATATAAAGAGCCGGCTTGGACGTACAGTTTAACAGTTTTATGATCTGCTCGTGTAAATTCCATTTCAATACCACTAGCTAAACTAAAACAACAAATAGTATCTCCATAATATTTGTTGTCAATATGAGCTCCAATACCTTGACCTGGTTTATATTCGTTAATGATACATTGATTTAAATGATCGACCCCTATCAAACTAATGGCTATATCTCGAAGTTCTTTAATAGAATCCGGCATGTCTATGGTGGATATAGTGGTATCAGACTTGTTATACCCACCATATTGGTATTTAAATCCATACTGAATAACTCTTCGAGATTTAGGATTATCGGTAACACCTACCCAATCAGATGTAATCTTTAGGAAGTGTAGTAGCCTAGTACTTAGTTCAGTAGGAATAACTGGATGGTAATAGTTTAGACCAGAAATTCCAGTTTCCATTTTATTTCTGTTGTCTGGACAACACAATTTCATTTTTTAAGATCGACTCTCGCCGGGAAAAGTAATCCGAAAGGTCATTTGTTGAACATTACTGGTCTTTTCTAGTTGTATCTTCCAAGTTAAGGCTGGACCTTCCTGTTTGAACACGTCGGGTTCCACTCGAATAGCTGGACCACCATGTCTGGAGTGTCTAATATATTTTAGGTATAACATAGTAGTTCCTCCGGTCTTATTCTCAATACTCACGATACCTTCTACGTTAACGTTACCACCAACTAAGGTTCGTTCTTTAATATCTGTTTTCACGGAGATCTTAATGGAGCCCGCTACTATTACTTGAGTAGTATCACAAGCCGCTACGCTCTTATGGTGAGAGCGACCTTCATACATAATATTATCACAAAGATCAGTGCTGTAAACATACATAATACCATCAGGAATGAATTCAGGTGCTACAAATTCGTAACCGTATAGCACATCGGAATAACCATCAACAATAGTAGCTGAATAGTATTTAGTTAATTCGGATAAGGTCATAGCCTCAATGCTACTCATCATAGTTTCACCCCGCTTCAAATGTAAAGGGGCTGAAATAGGATAAGTTTTGTTTTCTCGAATAGGTATGGCCATACCTATGCTCATTTCTAGAGCTACTTGGCTGCGAGCCATAGATTCATCATAGTTTCGCCCTGTTTCATTAGTATCTACGAATTCTATACAGGCTGAAGCATATTCTAGACCGGAACCATTTGTGATTTGGGCGCCTATGGTCAAAGTGCCACAACCGCAGACAATAACCAGCGACTTAAAAGGTAGCCAAGTAATAGAACTATCAATATAACTAACTTGATAACCACAAATTCTACCACAAGAATCGCGAGCGGCTTCAAATGTTAATAACCGATCTTTATCATCACTACCCCAAACACAGTTATCAGCACAGACTATACCATTCTTAGTTCTGAGGGTAGCCGGATTTTTCCGCATTACCACTCCGGTAATCTCTTCACCACAAGGTGATATCATAGTAGCATCATCACCCAGCTCAAAGCAGCTGAGAGAGTTATTGTTTAAAACATAAGATAACATACAACCAGCCTTGGACATTACCAATACATCACCTACTATGGAAGCTGGTGGAAAACGATAATTTACCATCCAAGGTCCATCTCTGGGACCTGATCGAGGATCTAAAGGACCCGAACTATCGATCACTTGAGTACGAGACCTAGCAATTCGTAGTTTCATTACAAATCCTATTGTATTTATTCTGACATAAATAAATTAAATGGACAGTATTGATGGTGTAGACGTCGAATTGGCGATCTCGGAAGTGCTGAGAAATAAAATCACAACTCTGACGCCCGGTAGTATCCAATTTAGAAATGTCTTAGATTTGAATTGGTTAAACAAGCAAGCCGTACAAAGAGTTTATCAAAATGTGGTGTTAATAGGTCGATTACCTGATATATATGATGTTAATATAGGTGGTCGAGCCGTCTGGTTGTATGTTAAGTCTAAAATTAGCGATCACCATTTTGATGATTTTGTGATCCAAGATGTACTTCATATGCACGCTCGCCCGGCAATTCACGCTGATTATTTCTCAGTTAGTTTGGCCATACCTTTGAAAGCTGAAGTGGTCTCCCAAATACTTCATTTGACAGAGTCTACTACCTATAATCGAGTTAGTCAACGCTTAACAGCCGCCTGTCATTTTAAGGGTGCTAGTGATGTCACCTTCTATGTGATAGCTAGACTAAATAGTGGCGAGATTACGATTGAAGAAGCCAGAAGTATTTATGCTGAATTAATACCGCAAGCTCTGATGGAATATCAGAAAGTGGAGAAGAGTGTAGATATGAGATCAGTAGCTACACCCTTGTCCAATACCTTAGAGAAATATTATTTCAGTCAAGCTAATACTAAATTGGCCGATGAAATGGCTAGACGTCGTCCTAGAGGTAAATCAGTAACTCAAGCTGAAATTATGCTGACTGAAACTACCTTACCCAGTGCTCCTTTGAGACCCGGCACTGTGAGACTAAATTTACCGACACCCGGTCAAATTGGTAATTACCTGCCCCGAACTTAACTCACCGATTATTAAAAACCAACTCGGGAGTTGGTTTTCGTATTTACATGATATTCTTGATAGGTGTGTAAGGTGTAATACCTCTACCCGAACAACGATGACTAGTTTCGAAGGCTAGTACTTTGAAGAAACTAGCCACTGATGACATAGCGGCTTTTAAATCTTTGTAAGCTTGATTACAATCACATTTAGGTAAAATAGTCGGATCATAAGTTACAAAATTAAGTTGTCTAAGTATTTCTAGTTGATGATCTGGAGTTACTCTGGTTTGTAATGATTTATAATCACCTCGATCTATAGTGGAACCTGCTATATACAAACAATTGTTAACTAAAACCGAACTTTCAAAATCAGATGGATCTAATCGACATATCAGATTGAAAGTTAAAGTAACCCCTTCTATAGACATCTTAATGTTCCTAGCGGTGGTCATTGTTAGTTCATAAATCTCGATATATTTATCAGCTTGTTTTAGCCAATCAACGTTAGGTCTGGGCCACTGGTCAGCCATACCAGCTGACCAGGACATATCTGAATCCATTTTCAACATTTTACAACATTGCTCAATACTAATCCGAGTTTTGAACCCGACTAAAGTTTTTCTAATTATACTTCTCAAAATTCTGGGTTCTCTACGGTAGTCATCCAAGAACCGATCTACATATTTCCGATTCTTTCTAATGTCACGAATAACATCATGTCGGTTACCATTACTATAAACTTCAGCTACTATGATACCTAAGGCCCAAATATCAGAATAATAACCGAACATACCTCCACCACGCTCGTTTTCGGGCGGTAAAGTCATCGGAGAAAATACTGGATGGGATATTCTACGCTGACCTCTGGGATCAGCGGGTACTGCAAATCCGAAATCAGTCAATTTTATGTGTAAACCCGGAAATACCAGTAGGTTTATAATTTTAAGGTCTAAATGTAACCAACCTTGATTATGAAGATATTTCATAACTTGACATATTTGGGTCACTATCAACAATTTTTCGCGTGGCCCTAATAAATGTTTCCTCATATAAGCCCTAAGATCACCAATGGCTATATCTGAGCTTATACCGATAGTACTGGTATGAGACTTACCACAAAAATCGATGATAACCTTAGTATCGCTAGCTCTAACTAAATTGGGATGATTTAGACTATTCATTATACAAATTTCGTTAATGGGATATTGTGGTTTAATAGGAATCTTAACTACAGTATCTGATGATTCTGCATATATATGAGCATAAGTACCTCGACCTATTAATTTTGGTTTATTATCAACATCAGCTTCCATAATTAACAAAGCCTGGGCTTTGTTAATGAAAGTATTTTGTCTTAGTTCAAACTATTCAGAAATCGACATCATCGGGATTGTTATAAGTACTGTCATCAAAAATGAAGGTACTTGTAGCTTTAGGACGACCTAAATATATGTTCTTTAGCGAGAATTGGGTGTAATTACCACCCCGAACTTCATAAAAATTGTTCTTAGTATCCATAGCAATTTCATGAAGCCAGGCTGGGAAAGTTCCAGGATCAACTTTCCAGTGACTTTCATAACCCAAAGACACTAATAGATGATCAGCCGTCAATCGAATGTACTGTTTGATATCTTTAGGATTTAAAATAGCATCTGGAAATTCTGATTTAGGATCTGCCCGATATTCGATAGTTTTGGGAATTACATTATCTGTGAATTCTAGTTCTAAATCTACTGCCTCTTGGATAATTCTAAGTACATGTTCTATTGGAGGTTTCTGGGATTCTGTTAACTGTCCGAATTTATAGATACCAAAGTTTCTATGTAAAGCTTCATCTTTTCTAACTTGAATGTTACCGAATACCACATTATCCATCTTACCAATGGTCTTGAACCATAAAATAAAGGTAAAGCTGGCTTGAAAGGCAATACCTTCCACACAGATATAAGGTAAAATAATATAGGCTGGTCCTAGATCAGCCTGCATATAAGCTGTCATCCATTTATCTTTCTTTTGCATGATAGGCATCTCATCTAAGGCTTTATAAAGCCTTTGTCGCTTTTCGGGATCGGGAATTACAGTGTCGATAGTCTTAGAATAAAATTCGGAATGCACTTGTTCGATAAACAGTTGTACGCCATAAAACATCCGTTGTTCAATGGTGTTACACATTAGCATGAGTCTAAATAAGATATTTTCGATCACTCGACCATCAGCGAAACTAAAGTAAGAAAAAATCTTATCTATCACGCGTTTAAGCTCTGGCTGAAAGGCGTCGTAATCGTCCTTATCGCGGCTAAATTCCATTTCTGAATTGTTCCAAATGGCAGCTTCCTGCTTCTTGTAGAAAGTAAAACCTTCGACATCCTTAATGGGGAATAAGGTAGTACGTTCAGCAGCAGTATCATCAGATGTATTTCGTAAAGCTTGCCCCAGTAAATTGATTAAACCCACCAGACTATATACATTATACTTAAGTTGATGTTTGGTCAACTCGTCCACTAAATATTCATCCGACGATTCCATGTAGTTTGTGTTAACTAAAATTTAAATTAGTGGTATTCAATTTTCGTTCAATGTGCTAAACTTTCCAGCAGTTGTCGAGGTTTCTTAGACCGACAAGCTCCGACTTTACCGAAACCAGTTAATAGAGCCGCCACTTCAGTATCATTAGGAATTCGACGACAAACATCAAAAACTGTAGCTCGATACACTTTGAAATTCAAAATGACACTAATTAATTGTTGTTCAAATTCTTCAGCTTTCTCCAATGTTTGGAAATCAGCATAATCAGCGCTAGCTATAGTATTATAGCTAATAGGAGTAGCTAATACGCGGAAATACTTAACTGAGATATACAAACATACTAAAGTATAAATGTGAGTGTCTCTTTTGGTCAAATACTGACCAACATATTTAGTTTCTTCCGTTTGAATTTTAGTACCAACAGTGACTAGATATTCTAAGAATCTATCAAAAATATCTATGGCTTGAAACAAAATTCGATGAGAGTACCAAATTAGATGTTGTCGATTGTTAAATGTAGTATAAACGGTATTTAACATCCAAGTGCGCTCAATTATGGGTTGAGGAGTTAAGATATACTCATTTAGCGTAGTCGGTACTAACTTTCTAGTTTCATTAATGTGATCCCGATAGGGCTCACAGAATCGATGATTTAGAGCTTCAGTAGCTGTAAATCTTTTATTAGCGTCTAATTTAGACATGCCAGTAAATAGATCAATTAGATCAGGATCTGATACCCCATGAATTATAGTTCGAAATTTACAAGTAACACCAGATCTAGCCGACAATTTATCAACTTCCGTTTGTTCATCTAAAGTAGTTCGAAGAATACTTTTTAGTAAATGTTCAGGTTCGTCCTGGGTACCCCATAACACAGGCGTACCTGAATATAATTCCATTATGGTTAAGGCTAGAGAATAAATGTCAGCTCGATAATCATATTCATCGCCCAATATAATTCCAGGTGGTCGATACCAACAAGTAATGGGTTTCTTAGATTGAATAACGGCTTTAGTATAAGGTTCGCTAAGTCCAAAATCACATAATTTAGCGGTTTTCTCGTCATCGAACCATAATATATTACCTGGTTTAATGTCTCGATGTATGATGCCCATAGCATGCATATACTCTAGACCTAGTAAACAGTCTATTAATATCTTTCGGTAATGATCATGGTCTAGATAACGATTTTTGATGATATAAAGTAGATCGCATTTAGCTTTCTCAAACACAAAAAATAATCGATCGTCAGCTAAATGCCTATTCAAAATGGGTGACATTATAGCCGAACCAAAGGGATTACGACAAGTAACATATTTTAGAAGTACAATGTTGGGATGACCTGAAAGTTTAACTAATAGGTCTAACTCCCTAATGGAACCAAAAAAATTAATCGCTTTGTCTTTAAGATTTCTTTTAACGGCTAATCTTTGTATCAGTTTTAAGTCTAGATTTTCGTCGCTGGTCTCAGCTGAAGAATTATGGGCCAAGTAAATAATACCATAAGCTCCTTCCCCAATTCGCTTGTCTTTGATCATATTTTAGCTAGCCCCAAGATCTTTTAAAGGTTGAAATCTAAATTACCATTTTAGGTACCCAAATTCCCACATCACTGGATACTAAAACGGCGGGTCCAGTAGGACCCGCCAAATATCAAAAAGTGATATTATAGTAAATAAATCAGTAAACTTAAACCACACAGCAAACAATAAAAGCATGGCCATACCTCATTTCAAAATTGTAATGGTAGGAGGTGGCGGGGTCGGAAAAAGCACATTTCTAAAGCGCTATATGGGTGCCAGATTTGATAGGAAATATGTAGCTACCTTAGCGGTAGTAGTTCATCCATTGTTGTTCCACACTAACCATGGTCCTATTAAACTCAATATATGGGATCTGGCCGGCCAAGAGAAATTCGGTGGTCGACGCAATGGCTGGTATCGTGAGGCTGACGGTACTATATTAATGTTCGCCGTAGATTCCGAATTGTCTTATCGGGAACTACCCGATTGGTTTGTAGATATTGATCGAGTAGCTCCCGGCTTACCTACCGTGGTCTGCGGTAATAAAGTGGAGTTACCGGAACGTCAAGTTGAAGCTGTCGATTTCCACCGCCGATTAGAGCGAGAACACCGAATTCCAACTGCTTACTATGACATCTCGGTCAAAAACAACCAAAATCTTGAGGAACCTTTCTTGTGGTTGGCTCGTCAACTGACAGGTCACAGAGATCTCTGCTTTGTAGAGACACCGACAGAATGAGTGCGCTTTGTAACTTAAAAAACTCAACTCGGAAGTTGAGTTTCTATAAAGAAGTATTACCATCAAACAAATGTGCGGATTATCATCTCTAGTAACCAAATTCCCACACCACCAGATACTAAATGAGGGGTCTAACAGAATCCACCGTAATATCAAAAACTGATATTGCAGTAAATAAATCAGTAAACTTAAACAACACAGCAAACAATAAAAACATGGCCATACCCCAATTCAAGATTGTAATGGTAGGAGGTGGCGGGGTTGGAAAAAGCGCGTTCTTAGAGCGTCATATCAGCGGCGGATTCAGAAAACATTATCAGCCCACCTTAGGTGTAGAAGTTCATCCGATGCTGTTTCACACCAACTATGGCCCTATTAAGTTCAACATGTGGGACTGCGCCGGTCAAGAGAAATTCGGCGGT
>SDBT01013941.1_pt1 | contig 12852 bp, 30 predicted proteins | sample 2277101 | NCBI WGS metagenome assembly SDBT01 (sample SAMN10404973, study PRJNA504765) | marine sediment metagenome | isolation source: marine sediment core GS10_PC15, 103 cmbsf | place: Arctic Ocean: Southern Knipovich Ridge | collected 2010 | reverse complement strand
ATCCTCGCCGTTATCGGGGATCGTCCCGTCTTCCGCGAGGACAGGATCGCCGCAGGTTTCGCACTGGTACTGCGCCACGTCGCCTTCTTCGCTTGACTGCTCCCCGTAATCCACACACCCGCTTTCGTCCAAATGGCTCACAATCGAAAGCTGCATCACGTTTTCCATGACCTCTTCCAAAGTGGTGTGCTCGCATTTTTCGCACTTGTAAGTCTTGGCTAGATTTTCATTCATTGTTTCCTCCCTCGATCACTTAGCGGGCTTTCATCGTATCCATCCAAAGCGTTCTCGATCAAGTCGGGCGGACCAGAACAGTTGTCGCCCATCGCGTTTATGGTCCCTGCTTCCCGCCTCGACAGGATGGTTGATTCCACTTCCGTTCCCTTCAAGCACTCCCACGCCGCGCCGCACGCGAGATAGCTACAGGTCTTATCTCCAGTCCCGAGACCGCAGACACCTTTCACCTGCTCAATCTCAATCTTCATTCAGCCCTCCGATTTTCGACAAAACCTGCAATGCGTTCTTGCGTGCCGTGGTTTGGACGCTTGAGTCGCGATAATCGCCCATGAGAATGCGTGCCCGCTTGAGCCCTTCCAGTGCCGCCAAAAGATCAGGCAAGACCGCGATAGCCCGAGCTTCAGTTTCCGCTCCGGTTTTCTTTTGCAGGCGAGCGATACACCGATTGCCCGCTTTCACGTTCCACGTGTCCGATCGCTCTACGACTTCCCACGGTCCCGGAGAAATGTCAGTCATTATTCGCCGCCCACAGGAACGACGGTAGCTTTGCCCGTCTCGGAGTCAAGCTCGATCGTCACGTACTCTTCGTACTCCACGAACCGATCGAAGACTTCACCAAATTCGGAATCCCCAACCTCGCCGTTATTGATTCCCGCATCCTGGAGGGAATACGTCACACTGTCGGGGCTCTTGAACGTGATTCGTAGCTTTGCCATCTGTTGCCTCCCTACTATTCCTTATCGGCGGAGCCTGCTGAAACTTTACCTCTTCTTGCTTGCTTCGTCAAATCGTACAAGGTAAGGCGAAGCTCGCGATCGTATTGCGACTCGCGTGCTGAGGAAACCCTCCAAGAAACTTGTCTTTCAATATCTTCCCCTAGCTCTCCCTTGTCCCAATCGTCCGCATAAGGCTCGTCCATCTTATCGGGGAAAATTTGGTTGAAGTGCTTCCAGTAGAGCCACGCTGCTGAATGGTTGAGTGGTCCAATCAAAGACATGCGCGAAAACTCTGCGCACATTTCGGCGCTGGTTGCAGCGATTACCTTATTCCCATCGCGCTCGATCAACTCGCGCACGTGCATTCGGTAGACGTAATCCGAGAAATCGCTCAAACTCGTCGGAGGCAACAGAGCCAGAAACGGGGTCTTGGTTTCGCGCTTCCCTAGCTCATCCTCAGCGACTTCCATCAGATCGAAAGTGTTTTGAATGGTGGTGCTGACTCGCGGATCCATGATCTCGAATGCGACGGCGTTACTCACGACATTCCCTCAACTCGACGATGCACTCTTGGAGACCCTTCAAGGCTTTTTGTCCAGTGACGGCGAGCGCTTTGAACTGAGCCCGTACGCGCTTTGTTTGGTCTTCCAAAACCGTCTCAAGGCTTAGGAGATCCGTCTCATGCGTGGCTACCCAGCCCTCGGCAGCCTCATGCCATTCCTTATCGAACCAAAGCTTGACCTGCGCGCCGTTGCTGTCAATCCACTCTATTAAAACCTCTTCGCGAGAAGATTCAGCCCTGCCGTGAAAGACGGGGTAAGTCCCCTCTGTTTGGGCTCCGAGGATGAACCCGAGGACAAGGGCCAAAAGCACCACAATTGTGCACCTCGCCATTAGCTCGCCTTCCCCAAAGCATCTTCAACGGCCTTCAGCCCGTGCTTTGAGACGAGAGAGGCAACAGCCTTGCCGATGGGCGACTCCACCGCAATTTCCCGCAGTAGCGCCTCGCGCTCGCGCTCGATTTCGTCCAATCGGACCTGAGCGCCCGAGTTGCCCTTTTTCGCCTTCGTCGCCGCGACTGCCTGTCGCCGATTGCTTCCAGACGAGGGAACCTCGTCGATGGTTCGGCCGGTCTCGGGATCCGACGGGTTCTCGTGAATCCCGAAAATTTCGTTTCGAATCCTGCGAGCCTCGATCCGAAGCTCGAAAGCTGCGGGGCTGCGAGTCGTGTTGACGTGTTTGCACCAATGCTGCGGGTTCCTGGGGTCGAGGGTCCCGACGGCACCAAACTTGGTGACCTTGGAAGTCATGCCCCGGCAACTGCACCAGTGGCCCGTATCGTAATTGAGCGTCACATCGTAGAGATTGCTCTTCGAGCCGATTGCTTCGAAGTAGAGGGATTCTTTCGCCGTGCCGCGCTTGCCCCTCGCCTCGTTCTTGTAGCGATTCACCGAAATTCCACCGCCCATCTTTCATTCTCCCTTGTGCGACATGCTCGCCGCCAGTGCATTACTTATCGGCCCCGCGCTCTGAAACATTAGCCTTGTCTTCCTCCCGCAATTCAGCGATAATTTCCCGCGCTAAGGCCGTTCCAGCCTCTTGCTCTTCGACCTTGGAAAGCAGTTTGAAGCCTTGTGAACGCAGGAACGGCTCCAATTTTCGATGGGTGTTGTATCCGTGGGTTTTGGGCGGGCAGTCGCGAGTCTCGCGCCAGAGTCGGTGCGCTACTTCGCGCCCCGCGTCTTTCCAGTCTTCGGTAACGTCGTCGGGCATCCCGTCCAGCGCTTCGATGAGCCATGGAACCCAGCAGTCGGTAAACTTCTCCAGTCGGATAGCTTCGCGAGCCTTTTGCGTATAACAATCGGGCATCGGATGGAAGCTTGTCACTAAATCGTCCGCGATTAGCTCGGCGTTGTCTCGGGCGAACTGCTCTTCTGCCGCTCGCTTGGAGCGACACAAAACGGTATAAGGATCGCCCTTGCTCGGAAACAGAATTTCAGCATCTGACTCGGGATAATCCTCTCGGGCGGTTTCTGTTGAATCTCGATTGATCCGCTCGCCGTTCTCCCAGGTTGAGCCAGAGTAGTCGAACATGACCTCCAAGGCAGATAGCCTCGTTTGGTGGAGCGAGGGCCAATTTTTGATGCACGCTATCACAGAATCTCGTACGTTCATGACTATTCTTTCGGCTACAGCCGCTCAAACTTGAGTGCAGCAACTTTGCGCTGCCCTCGAAAAGCAACAGACCCGCCGCTTTCGCGACGGGTCCGTCTCTAACTACATACATTAACAACTACATACATTTTTAAGTGACCTGCCAGCCTTTCGCGGCGGGTCCTTTTACTCAATATATTCTATAGGTAAGATAAACAATTAGTTGTGTACTTAGAGGCTACCATCTTTCATGGTTAGGTGCTCACGGCTGACCCATGCCGTCACTCGCCCCGGGCCTTTCCTCCTCGCCTACATGGCTTCGATTTCAATTCGCGCGGAAGTAGGCCCAAATGCCTAGCCCCCACGCTACTATTGCCAAAATTGCGTGCCCAATGCACGGATGAGCTAGGAAATGTGCGCCTGCACCGCACCCGCAGGCACCCGCTCCCGCCGCCAATGCGTGAATCTGACACTTAGAAATCTTGCGCATCAATTTCTCCAATAAAATCAAGTGACTAGCCACTGACCGGTACTTGGAACCAGCCTCTTGGTTGGAGCCTGCAGAGCCCCGTCGCGCACGTGCGTCTTCACAATACCAAGACCGCTTCGATGCCCAGAGACAACGGATTGCCGAGCACATACAACAGTAGAAATCCGCCTTCTGAACTCCACGAGCATGTCCTATCCACGCTGCAGTAACTAGCCACCACTTCTACTTTAGCCTTTCGGCCGCAGCCCTTGAAACTTGAGCTTCGGGAGCCAAATAAATTCGATCGCGCTCCACTTGAGAAAGTAGCAAATCTGATTATTGTACCGGCTGCTATGATAAGAGACATAGGGGTCGTTTTTGAGTGTGAGTCCCACGCGAGCGTCTTTTTCGTAGCCTTTGGCCTTAGCCCAAGCGTCCAGCCCGGCGCAATTTCGGCGCATTGTCGCCAGAGTCACTTCAGTAGCGTTTTCGACCATATAATTGAGCGCAGGAACTTCGTCCGGCGCATGATCGACGCAGCTTTTGAAGTATTCGCATTGGCTCATCCGCCGATTCTCTCGATGCAAGTGCCATTGCTGATTCTGATTCTCTTTGTCTCCGAGAGCTTGACGAGAATGTAGTGAGCGGTGGCGCTGGTCTTTAGGCTCGCGCGCCCGATGTGTTGATACTCAACGTCCACGACCGTATCGTTGAAAATCTCTTTGGTCCCAGAGTAGCAAGTCAAGTGCGCAGGTGCTTTGTAAGAAGCCGCTATCGCGTCTTTCTCGGCCTTTTCAGCGGCTCTTTCCAAAACTCCGTCACCGCAGGCGATCAGCGGCAAAACCAACAACAACACGTAGAATTTTCGCATCTAAGCCTCCTAGCTTCGCTTCTGCGCAGTCTTTTTCTTGGGAATGGCTACCCGACCCAGATTCGTCTGTTTACGTCCCTTGTAGTCGTCATGCTTCTTGACGGTGCCCGCAAGAATCAGATTTTCGCCAATCGCCATTGCGCGCTTGTCTTCGCCATCGGGGATGATGCAGGGGTTACTCGCGAACCAAACCAGCGAGTTACCGGCTCTATCCTCAAATTTGTGCAGGGTCGAAACGCCGAAGGTCCCGTCGATCTCTCGCGTGGTTATCAGCGTCAGATCCAGAGTCAGCAGCCTTTCCTTAACATTTCCAACATGTTCGTTGGATTTCAGCGCCTCGGATGCCTTCTCCAAAGCTTTTTCTGCTGCGTACTCAGCGGCCACGATTACCGAACCAGCCAGCCCGCCCCGTTTCGGCCGGATGTAATCGTCCGTGCAGACCGCCCGCAGGTTGTACAGGTAGTCGCTATCGCCGATTTGCTCATCGGTGAGAGCCCGCGCCCAATCCAGCGCTTTTTGGGCGCGCACGCCATCGGCCCGCGTGAGGACCAAAACCGGCGGAACACTGGTGCTCCAGTAGGCGCTTTGCGCGCAATCGGCTGTAGCGTCTGAGCGATTCTGCTCGTAAGCCGTACCCCGTGAGAGCCACCCGTGGAGGCGCATCTGACAGGCAACAAAGCCCAGGAAAACCCGCAGATCGAGGTAGGTGACGCCCGTGTCAAAACCGGCCTCTTCGGCACCCTCTACCAGAGCGAAAGCCTTCGCCCAGAGGTTCAAGTGTCCAATGAGGTTGGAAGGGTTCGAATGCCCCAGGAAGTCGGCGAGGCAATTCCGGCCCACGCGCTTCTCGGTTGCGTCCTCGTGAACCACAATGAAGGTCTCGTGTCGCTTCCTGTTGGTGGCACAGTGATCGCAGGTGGCCTCCACGCCCCTGTAAGGCGTCAAGTCAACGTATTGCAGGGAATCAGGACCGTGGAACGGGTACCGGGTGATCGTGCCATTGGATAGGTGATCGACCACAGCCGCGAAAGTCCAGCCAGCCAGTTTCGGAGGCTCGCCGAACAGGATGACTTCGGCCCTCTCGTGCCCCACGGGCTTGGCTTTGTCGCCCCACGCCTTCGGATCCGTTGACACCGTGGGAGCGCCAGACTTCGGACATGTGAAGCAAGTTTCGCGCTCGCCAATGCGCAACTGAATCGCAGGAACGCCCAGCTTCTCTGCGCGACGGTTCAGTTTTTCCACAGCGCTCGCGAGCTTGTCAATGTTTCCGTCGTAAATGTACCGTGTCTCGCTCATGTCGCCTCCCATGTCTTTCTTATCGGTCGGAGGCCCTCAAACTTGAGGATCAGGCCGGTTCCTTAGCCATGCCGCCGAGTTCCCGTTCATTGGGTGGCGTTTGGAATGCGGCCCTTTTAGCAGTCTTTAATGTAGCAGACCGTGGAAGCAGTAGAGAGGTCTTCGACCCGGACGGGAAGAACGCCCGCCAGCTTCCACGACCATCAAATTCACGTCGCGGTGCTTTTGGATAATGTCGGCGCGCAATTTATTCCAGCGGGGGCTTTCTAGCTGCGCTTCCAAATTATCCCGTATTTTCAATAACGCTTTCAGCATTGTCGCCTCACAAATCGTATATTTCGTGGTACGTCCGGTCAATTGCGCGCTCGGAGATCCACGTCTCGTCGCCGATTTTTCGGCTGGCAAGTCCGTCTTCGCCGTCTATGAGAATCATACGGAGGCCTTTGTTTCGGTTCCATTCGGCGCACTCATAGACGCCGCCGAAGGCCTTGAATTTGTGTCCTACAAGGTCAGACCATTTCATCTTAAAAAAGCCTGCCGTAGAATTTCGAGGATACCGATACAGAAGATCGCACCCAAAATTCGCCCGATTTTGTATCCCGCTTTTCGTCCTAAGATACTCGGTGCGTAGAAGTCGAGTGCAGCAACGTAAGACTCGTGAAATCCTCGTGTAAAATTATTCATCGGATCCAGCCGATGTAAATCACCCGACCGGATCCGCGACAAGTATCGCACTTCACGTCGGGCACTGTGTAACCCTTGCCTTCGCACAGACCGCAGCCGGGATTTCCCCCGTCGCCTCGCGCCTTGTAGCACGAGCAGTCCTGAAAATTTCCCTCTTCCTCGCCGTCCAGCCAGCCATCTTCGCACTTAGGATTGGGGCATTTGACGGTTCCGTCCCATTCCGCCTCATTCGCGGCCCTTTCTTCCGCACTCAGATCACGCACTATTATCTCTCCCTTCCAAAGAGATCACCCAAGCAAGCCCCGCCTTCAGCAAGGCTTCTGCGGAAAATCGGCGCTTCGGGCGTTCGATCTCTCCACCTCGAAATTCAGAAGCCCATTTCTCCATTTCTGCCCATGCAAGGGTGCGCAATTTCTTGATGCCTGCGGTTGCGTCGTCTGCGAGGACAAGCGTTCGCCGCCAGTTGGCCCCGTGCTCCACGATGAAATCGTGGAGCGTCTTGCGCAGTTCGTTTCGCTGTTTCGGCCCCATTTTGCCTCCCTTCACATTCTTATCGGCACCGGCGCGCGAAACTTGAATGTAGCAATCTTACCATGGTTTATCGAAATACGATAAACTAGGGTAAACTCTGTATAATTAGCTCCCTGTGAGGATTTCCACCAGTGACACCGGGCCTTCCTCGGCTCCCGGCTCCCGGCCGCAATGTGCGCACGTCTCAGGCTCCACAGTGCGCAGTGTAACGGTTCCCTCATAGAAGACGTGGTGAAAATCGTCCAGCGCCTTCGCACTGTCTTGCATACTGCGAAGCACATCAGCGTGAGTCGGATCCGTGAAAACTTTGGAGGTCCAGCCCTCGCCGCGAGTGAATTGCACACGACCGTTCATGAAGACGCTTTGGAGATCGGGGGCATCAACAATCCAGTTATCCCCACGCAACGTACCTCCGTGCTCCACAGTCTCGAATGCACTGTGAGAAATATCCGGTGCCCCGAGTTCCGTGACCATTTTTTGGAGTGCTCCGTATTCGTATCGCATTTTCTCTCCATTTTACGCTAAATTTGTGCTACCTTGAGCGTTTCGGCGGATTCTCACGAAACTGTAGTGGGGTCTTATTTAGACTAAAGAGGCGTTATATGCTACTTTGCGCTGCGTTCATTCCAGAGCCGTGTCCATGCCCTCCCCCTAAGGAGCCTGTCCCGTGGTGGATCCCGCTCCCCGAGTCTTCCGAAGATCCCGGAGTGCCCCCAATCCAGTGCCCCGGCGAGCCGTCCAAGAAGCAGATCCACTGAGACGATCAGAAAGAGACAGTCACCATTGATTTTAGCCAAAGTCCTGCCTGCACCAGCAGTTCGCTGAGGTATCAGGAATCCAGCAGCCAGTACGATCAGAATGAAAATACTGCAGGAAAAGGTGAAAAAGGGATCCCGTGCGAGCATATCCCAGATAGCCCCGAACATCGTCGCGAAGGCCCCGAAAATAGTAACTAGATTCTCCAGCATCAGTCGTCCCTTAGCTCGCGCAGCTTTCGCAAGAGGGGACGAGTAGAGGAGTACACCCCAAACGCTCGCAAGCTGCGGCGTAAAGGGTCAACAGTTGCGTGCAATCGGAGGGTCCGTTGACCGGCAACTCGTTGATCTTCAGCGACATTTCCCTGAGGGGATAGTAAACTCCGGCTGTGATCCACGTGGCCTCGGGATCGGTGCTTTCCACCGTGGCCTCATTGGTTGCCTCGGCAAATGCCTCGGCGACTTCTCGCAAAATCAGGTCTGCTCGCGTGCTCATTTTGGTGTGGCCCCCTTTTCAAATCCCTCGCGAGGATCCTCACCAAGCTCTCCGGTCAAGTGGAAATGTTCTTGAATTTCTGTAACGTCGCCATGCCTCCCGCACGTCAAGACGCCGTTCGGGTCTTTATTCACAAAGTACCAGCACCGCCCAACGGATACTCCACCGGCCGTTCTCTCTCGGACTGCGCAATTCATTTCCATCATCAAACCTCTAGAAATGGATCCAAACGCCCCAAAAGCTCGCGAGCGGCCTTGATTTCGTCCCCACCGCAGGGGCATAGGGTCTCGACCGTTACGCCCAGAGCGTGCGCTTCTTGAGACAGGTGCTCTTCGAAGGCCCGAATCAGGTCTCGAATCGTGTGCAGGTCGGCCGGGACTATCTCGTGTGTTGGCTGTCTAATGTTGTTGCTCATGATTTTCTTATCGGCCAGAGTCAGCGAAACTTGAGTGCTGAGCCCCCGGCCACACGGTTTGTGGACTTCAACTCAATCGAGGACCGAGGAACCCAGGTCAGACGGTTTAAGACCAGATAAAGGGCCAGAGAATCGCGACCAAGACCACGCGCTCCCTCCGCGAACAAAACCCCTCAAAATCGCCTTGAGGCACGATCTTTGTCTCTACGTAGATCGATGCGCCTGCGCCGATCAATAGGTAAATCGCTAGACAAATCGTGAAGATGCTCACTCAGAACCTCCGCTTGCACGCAGGGCACCGCTCCGTTCGCTCTCGATCTGGCTTCGAGAGCATTCGGTAGCCCATTCGCTGAGCACGTTCACGCTCGCGTATCATGCCGCCCAAAGTGCCGTTTTTGATGCGTTTCATTCGCTTGTCGCCCTCGTACCAGACCCAGTACGAAATACGGAAACTCCCTGCTGGGGTGTCCACCTTGAGCAGAGGCAAAAGATCAACCGCAGTGGTCTCTTCGCCACGGAAAATGATAGGGTCTTGATCGGACCCAAGCTCATTCAGGCGAGCAACCGCATTTTTCAGTGTGCGCTTCAAACCACTACCTCTTTCAAAAGGTTGGCCGAAACCAGTTTGTATAGAAACTCGTCCGTTACGGTGAAAGTGTCGCCTTCCATCGCAATGCTGTGCTGATTTGGCCGTTGCTCCCCACGAGGGAAAGTCTGTGCCGTCATGTGGTTGTGGGTGCCCTCAATCAACCGATTGAACGTGAAATCGCGAGCGCCGGGATCCAATTTGGCCAAGTAGTAGGCGTTGATTTCGTCAAAGGTGAAAGGAACCCAACCCTCGCCCCGATCTTGTAGAAATCGAATTACCCAGCGAGCGGAAATTTCTGTTTCGTTGTTGCCGAACGCATCCCAGTAATGGTCGTCCGTTCGAAAGTCGTCCGGCGTCAAACGTTGCAGTAGTAGCATGGATTTCTTATCGGTTCAAGCCTCTGAAACTTGAGCCCGGCTTGTCGCAGTCATGCTCGACTGTAAGGCTCAAGAGTCTATTGACGCGGAATCCTCGGAACGCGCCCCTGATTCCCGTTTCGATGTACCTGTCCCAAGCTGCACTGTCTTTCCGGCCGTTGATTGTGACACCCCACGGCTCCAGCTTGATAACATGGGTACTCAAATCAACTGTATGCCCCGCCTCGAATTCGAAAGTGTGACTGTAGCCCCCCTTAGGTGCCTCAAGGCCGCGCGAAATGAACCACTCGGAAACATCGTCCGAACTCCAATGCGAGCCGTCTTGCGTGCGTTGAATGATATTCTCATTTGTCCAATGGAGTCTCGGACAATCGGCGAAGAAATTTACGTTAAATCGCTCGGCGCTGTAAGTCCAGTAATCCACGTACCATACCATGTTTGGATCGCCGAGAACGCGATCGAGGAATAGCTTGCTCAGCTTTTCGCCATCGAACTTTGTGTTTCCGCTGATTTTTCCGAGAAGTACGTAACTGTTTTCCGACATGCGCCTCTCCTTTGGCATTTCTTATCGGTCCGAGGCTTTGAAACTTGAGTCAAGGTTATCGCTTCTGTTGGTCTTGAGGCTGACCGTCGGCTCCGTCACCCCGGATGCTCCCGTGAGCAAGTCATCCCGTTGGGCTTTGAGGGTAGTGAGTCGCGTTTCCTTCTCAACAACCTGCATGCGCAGGTGCTCCAAATTTTCGCCACAGGCTTCGATCTCGCTAGTGAATTTTGCAGCCATGGACGCCCGCTTAACCTCTTCCAAGTCAATTGAAGTGAGCTTGAAGTATTCCGCTTCCGGCTCATCGTCGATTCTCGGCCCGTAGTCAGCCGCCTTCTCCATATCCTCGTGAATAGAGTAGACGCGCTCATTCCCATAAATCCACGTCTTGAGGATTTTCTCGCCGAAGGCAAGAACCTTTATGTGACCTTGTGACTTCATTTGTGGCCTCCTGTGCCATTTTTTATCGGCGAGAGTCGCCCAAACTTGAGATCAACGTTCATCGCTTTTTCGTTGCTCATGCCATTCTTATCGGCCGATCCCCGCGAAACCTTGGCTGGCCCGAAGACGAACCCAAGAGCCACGTTTCCAGCCCGCTCTCAGGAGAAGGTGATCGCGGACGATTTCTTTGACTCGTACTGCGTACATGTTACTACCACTTTCCGTAGAGTTCGGCCCCAGCGGAAACATTTTCCTCAGAATCGAACGGTCCATAAATTTCGGAGTCGTCGTCATGCGAAAACCAATAACCGGTTTCCGAATCTTCGAGACTGAGCGAATTGCCGCAGGACTCGCATTCGTCCGGGACGCTTAGCCCGCCTGCGGGTTCGTGCTGGTAAGGTTCGCCGCAAAGGTCGCACCGTACCCATGTTTGTATTGTGTCGGTGATAGTGATTCCGTCGATCATTTTCGTCTCCCTTGCCCTCATAGCTTTCTATCGGCCGATCCCCGCGAAACTTTACCATGACTCTGAATTTGTGTATTATTTAATTCTTATGGGAAATGAAGCCAGACGGATCCGAAACGCCGCTGCTAAACTAGCAGCCTTACGGTACATTCACCCCGCTAACGTGGCAGCATGTTTGCGCTGCGGTGAGGCACGCCTGCCTCTGTGCAAAAGGCTTGTCAAGCTAATGGCCGACCTTGCCAATTTGAGCGAAAGAAAGCCAAGCTATTGCCTATAGTGCTAAAACTGAAAGCCGAAGGCGTGAGTGCTAAGGCTATCGGTAGAAGGGTCGGCGTATCCGACTGTACCGTGGGGAATTGGCTACGTTCCTAGCCCCAATCCTTTTCATATCGGTAATAATATTCGGCGCTCGCGCTTTCGTGGAAAGTCGCAGCGATTTCGGAGTCATGCGTCCCAGCCTCTACCGAAACGGGATCCAGAGCGCCGAATCGCTGCCGCAGACGCCAGCCAAGTTCGGAGCCCCTCGTCCGGTTGCCGTCGTAGCAGTAATCTCCGTCGCGCTTCCAGTCAAACTCGTGCGCCGCTCGGATGATCTCGAAACGCCGCTCAACAGCCAGATCCAGAGCGTCACGCTGCGCGTGGCAGTTGACTCCGGTTAGAATTGTGAGAAATGCGGTCATTGTCGCCTCCCTTGCATTCCTTATCGGTCGGTGCTTGTGAAACTGTATAGCCCCTATTCGTCGTCCGGTCGGGTGTCTACCCGGCACCCTTTGATTTTCAGCGCCCTGAGTTCGCCCTTGAGCTTCACGGCCCTCGCCTCGGTCAGATCATACCAGCTATGGTCCCGCTCACCGAAACCCATGCCGCTGGCGTGACTGTTGCCAGCCACTTGCACAATTTGCTGGTCGGGGTGGTCTGCGGCTCCATACTCGACCGAAAAGAACAGGTCGGCAGGGTAACTCAAGTCCAAAATGTATTTCGATTTCGCCATTTTTGTCTCCCTATGCCTTCTTATCGGGCAGAGTCGGCCAAACTTGAGCCGCCATGCGTGAGTGCGCCAGAACCTACGGAGTCGGGTCAGCAAGTACGGACGCTGGCCGAAGTTTACACTATTACTGTAAACCCTCGCCTCGTGAGCTTCAGTACGCCAGACTCGGCCTTTGACGTGCTGGAAACCCAGCCGCTCCAGATGTTCCAGCCGGTCGCTGACGTGTATCGGTGGCGTCAAGCCGCAGCCAAAGCACACCGACTCCGATCGGTGCGTCGGGTAGGGGTTAACCCGGCCCTCGCACTTGTGGTATCGGTGGTTAGGTGTGGCACCGTTTACCGGCAACCAAACGCTCATGCGGGCTCGTCGCTAGACACGTCCGTGTGGTGGTACTCCAGCGTCACGCCTTCAACCGGTGCCGCAAGGTTCGCCAGCGTCCAGCCACGGTGCCACTCGCCCATCAAAGCCGACGTTGACTCGTCCGCGCGGCACGCCTCCGTCGAAAACCCAGGGTCCTGGATCGGTGCGCAGACAATACCGGCCACGAAAGCCACCCGTCCACGCTCACGCGCCTCTTCCAGAGTCAGCGTACCTTTCGAGGGTACGTGGAAAGCTCCGCTCACGAGTTGCCTACTTCATCGTGGCGAGGAAAAACCGTGTAGTCCATGTCGGCCAAAAGCTCGATCGACTCTTCTATGGAGCCACGGTGCTGGTCTTGGCACTCCTCGCGCAGCCGGTCGATGTAGGTGTACGGATCCACAGGGTTTTCGTCGTCGTCCGTGACGGAGATTTCGCTCGTGTCCACGTTTACAGTGTAGATGTACTC
>SDBT01013940.1_pt1 | contig 12853 bp, 11 predicted proteins | sample 2277101 | NCBI WGS metagenome assembly SDBT01 (sample SAMN10404973, study PRJNA504765) | marine sediment metagenome | isolation source: marine sediment core GS10_PC15, 103 cmbsf | place: Arctic Ocean: Southern Knipovich Ridge | collected 2010 | reverse complement strand
CGGGCCGGAACTGTAATGGTTGTTCCAGCGGATATCGGTGGATCCCTGTCGATGAAGCCCAGGAATTCCCGGCGAACGGCCCTTTCGCCGTTGGCGTACGTCACGGAGATCCGATCTCCGTCTGAGCTCTCGAGCAACCCGCCAGCTTGTCCCAGATACTCCGACAAGCCCCACCCCTCCCGGTACAGGACCGACGACGGAAAGAGCACCGCTCCTTCCACCCGGACAAGCGGATCAAAGCGGGGAACAATGATCCGGTCACCATCCCTCAGCTCAATGTCCTCCGGCCCACCCGGATTCGCCATGGCGTTTCCGAAATCTATCCCGACAAAGTCTGCGCCCCTCACTAATCGAGCCCCTTCAGGGAACGCGACCGGCGTGAGTCCCCCGGCCTCGGCGACAATTCTCGAGAGACTGACGGATCGGTTCCGGAGCACATGGACGCCAGGATACGCCACCTCACCTTCGATCGATACCTGCCAGGACGGGCTGAAACCAGGGTTGCCACGTATCACAACCCGATCACCGTGTCGCAATGCAAGTTGGCTGGCCAGTAACGTGGCCGAGGATCGGGCGACTCCCGCCTCCCAGATGAGGCTGTCGGCTGAAGGAAGATCCGCAGAGAGCACGACACGGAACATTTCAGTGAGAGTATCTGTGTATTCCGGTCCTACGACTCTCCGATATACTTCAGCCTCGAAGGGCTGAGCACCTTCCTCGAATCCTCCCGCAGCCAACACCAGATCCTCGGCCGTCATGCCATCGGCGAAGGAATACGATCCGGGCGTCTTCACCAATCCGGAGATCGAGACCGTTCTGGGGAGGAGCAATGAGGACAGATCATAGACAACCACCTCATCCAGATCTTCCAGCGGTTGGTCATCGACAGGTACTCCATCCTGATCGTACATCAGAGACACCTGAATCAGATCGACGGTGCCATCCTCCACGATCGGCCTGCGGATGTGTGCGCGGTGCTCGAAGGCATCGGGCAGAAGGCCACCCGCTCGATCAATGAGGGTCCACAGGGTCATGCCCGCCCGGTATTCGTACGTACCTGGATAGGTGACGTCACCCCGGATCGTCACTCGGTTGTACCGCTGCGACGAGATCCCAAAGACCTCCACGATGTCCCCATCCCGTGGCTCGAATCGGAATTCACCAGAGAGCACTCGGTTCCCGTCCACGTCCACAAGAACTCGCTCGAAGCCGGGAAGTCTCTGGTCGGGTGAGAGAATCCGGTCGATCTGAATCCGCTCGAGATAGGCGTCGGGAAGTGGCCCGCCGGCAAAACGAAGGAGCTCGAGTAGGTCATCCTGCGCTTTGAGCTCAAAGACGGCACTTCGGCGGACTCTCCCGCGTATGGCCACCTGCGGCCCAGACAGGGGAATGAAGATGATGTCACCCTGCTCGAGGCGTAGATCCTGGCCGGCATCCCCTCCGAGCAGGTAGTCGTAGAGATCGACTTCTGCGATCACCCTATCATCTCGCCTCACCTGGATGCTGCGGAAGCTCCCTCCGGCGGATGGCCCACCCGCTCCGTAGAGGGCATTGAAGAGAGTGGCAACCGAGCTGACCTGGTAAGCACCGGGAGTGGAGGCCTCTCCGATCACGTAGACCAGGTTCGTGCGAAGCCGGCCAATGGAGACGTGGAAAAATGTGGAGGCGCCGGCTCCTCGTTGCACGCCGCTGTAGACACTCCCCAGGCGGTCGAAGAGGTGGTCCTCAAGCTCGGCCAGGGTTCTACCGTTGACGAAGACCTGGCCAACATCGGGAATCACAACCAATCCCTCCCGGTTGACCTCCAGCGTGTACGCCAGCTCCACGTCGCCGGTGATGACCAGGATGAGCTGGTCGCCGGGTCCTAGACGATAGCCGGAGTCCACCGGTCCTGTAGTGATAGTCTGGAACTGGCTGGACGGCCCTGAGAAGATGGCTCGCCCAAAGATCGGGACTCCAGGGACCCACGACTCAAGACTGTCAGCTTGGTCCAAGGCCTCTTCCTCCACCGGAGCGTCGGGAATGCCCTGAAGCTCCATCCCCTCCGGAATGCCGGGGGACAGCATCCCGAGTTGGTTCAGGGCCTGAAGGAAGTCCGCCGATGGCTCCGGGACCCCTCCAGTCTCCACCCCCTCCAACCGATCGAAATAGGGATCCGCGAGTGAAGCATCGTAGCCCAGCTCCCTAAGCCTCTGCTGAACCTCCACGCGCGTCATGCCGGACTCGCGCAGGCGCTGGAGAATCTGCGCCTGAGAAACCTCCTGGCCCGTTTGCTGACGGATGATCTGCTGGGCCTGTTGCTGGCCCGCTACCTCGGCTCCAGTGCCAAAAGCGCCAAGCGCAAGAGACGCGTAGAGGAAGTGTCTGAAGAGAGAACGAAGAGCCGATATCATTTGTCCCATTGCCGTTGCTGGTTGATCCTGGCCGGGGAGCACAAAAGCTGCGTTGACGCAGGTGTCTTCGCAAGGAGCTCGGGTCAACAAGTGTGGAAACATCTCAGCCGGCTTCCTTGGCTCGGGCCCGGAGACTCAAGGTCAGCATCTCCTCCCCTGGAGCGGGTCGCCCGATCCACCTGGATCGAACAAACTCCGAAAGAGGACATTTCTATTTGAACGTTACAAGACTAACAGCCAATCCTTGCCCCCTCCTCTACTTCCTCCTCAGATTGCGTGTGGGCGGCTGACGGTCTGGGCAGTGCCCTCTCTCTGGAACCATCCGAAATGGGAGACAATGAACGCCTCACTCAGGCTCTTGCTGACCACCACCGCACCGAGAGGGAGATCGGTAGTGGCGGCAGGGACACGGTCTACTGTGGACCCGTGGACGAGTACTTCGATCAGCGCCTCGGACCTCTTCCCTGGCGTTCCCTGGAGTTCGAGTTCAAGCGCTTCGACGAAGCTATCCGGCACCTACATCAACACTGATCAAGCAATCGAGATGGCCCTTGAGCCGTTCGCGGCGATCAGGGAGAAAGTGCCATGACGACCTCACTGTGGATCGTGATGCCCGCATACAACGAGGAGGCGTCTGTCGCCAGCGTGTTCGAGGAGTGGCTGCCCGTCCTGGGTCGAATCGTTGACAGCTTCACCTTCTGCGCCCTCAATGATGGCTCGCGGGATGGCACGCTGGCGTTGCTTCGGGAGGTCGAGGCGACCACCGAGATGGTGCAGGTCATCGACAAGCCGAACTCGGGCCACGGAAACACCTGCCTGATGGGATATCGACGGGCCCTCGAGGCCGGCGCGGAGTGGGTCCTACAAATCGATTCCGACGGTCAGTGCGATCCTTGCTTCTTCCCGGCCTTCTGGGCGGAGCGACACGAGCACCCCGTGGTCTACGGCTTTCGCCGGGCCCGGGGGGATGGCCGGAGCCGCGCGCTGATCTCCCGCGCGGTCAGCTTCACGACCTGGTTGGGCACCGGAATCTGGGTGCGGGACGCCAACGTGCCATACCGGCTGATGCACCGCGACAAGCTCAGCGGCCTTGTCGACCGGATTCCCGAGGACTTCCATCTGGTAAACGTCTACCTGGCTGCGATGCAGCAGGAACGCCACGGGATTCACTGGATCGAGATTGGACACCGGGTCCGCAGCGGAGGCACACCGAGCGTGAAGACCTTCTCGTTCCCCAAGCAGGGATGGCGCCTGCTCCAACAACTGCGCGCGGCCCAACGTCGCGGTTGATGCTCCCAACACGCATTCCGGAACGTCAGAGCCCAGTGACCGACCTGGAGCTTGCGGACCAGTACCTGCCTCAGGTATCCGGATCCGCCCGTAACGATGACCAGCCTCACCGCCGATCCCCCGCCCACACGTTCGCGCCTCACCAACGCCCAGCTCAACTGTCCACCTTCCATATCGCCCAATCGCCCTCAGCGATCACCGGCTGTTCCCCGAGGCTGGAATGCCAGGATCGCCGCGTCAGGATGTAGTCAGCTCCATACCGCCGGGCCACCGCCGTGAGCTCAGTCGGCGTGCGATCCTGGTACCGGCCTGGTCGCTCTAGGTCGGAGCCAAGAACCGCCTCCATACGCTCCCGCCACTCCACGATCCCCGCGTCGGTGTAAGGAAAGGCTTTGTTGTCCACGACCACCGACCGACGAGATGCCATCCGGAAAAACGCCTGGCTCGGAGGAATCAGGATCAGAGAGTTGCGGGACAACTCCGTGGAAGCACGCGCCGCCACTGCTGAGATGGAGGAGTCGGGAGCTAGCTCTCCGTCAAAACTTCCCTTCTTCGCCACAATCTGCTGCACACGATCCGGCAACATCCCCGAGCCGGCGAATGCGACCACGAGCAGCAGGAGCACAGCCAGGGCCGAAGCGGATGTCCTCCGGGGCACGGGCCGATACACGGTTAGCACCGTCGGGAAGAAAAGCAGGCCGAGCAGGACCGGGCCTTCCAGTATCGAGTCCGCCCACACCAGGGGGCTTCGGAGAGGGATGCTCTGGTAGAGGGCGAACCCTGCGACAGCCGTTGCAGCGGTGATCGAGGCTCCAGGCGCCCATCGGGGGCTGGGCCTGGCCCTGACCCCCAGGATGACGGCCAGGATCGCGAGGAGCATCCCTCCATCCCTTACCAGCAACGCCGCAACAAGGATGGCGCCGACGAGGTAGTGTCCCTTCGACAGATCACGATCGATCCGGTCCACCAAGGCAATCAGAATGCCCAGTTGGGCAAATGGCGTCATGCGTGCCAGTTGGAGCTTGGCTGTGAACGCGCTCGGAAGAACCTCAACAAACATCCAGTTTGCCAGCAGCGCAACGCCACTGACTACCACCACGACCTGGACGGCGCCAATGGGCACCCGCGGCGGAGGCCTCAACCGGAGCAGCCAAAGGCCGCCGCTGTAGAATCCCAAGAGGTTGATCCAATCTCGAAGTGGCCAGGCACTCGGGACCAAGTGATGAGGGTGGCGAACTTCAGCGTAGAGGCGGACGAATTCTCGCGTGGACAACAGATCGGTGCTGGTCGTCCCAGATAGCACCATCGGTAGGTAGATAGCTCCCGCGCCCAACCCCAAGACCAAGAAGGCCCCGAGGCCCTGGAAGACCCGGCGCCGAGCAGTGACGTCGCGAAGGAGCAGCGGCGTCAGAAGGACCGCCGGGAGCAGGCCAACCAGAAACTGGAGAAGACACGTCAGACCGAAGAACGCAAACGAAACGATCCATCGGCGTTTGAACGCGTGATGGATTCCCCAAATGGCCGTGCCCATGGCCAGCGTCGACGGCACAGGAGTATTAGTCATGATACTGGTGACGGCCCCGATCCTTCCCGCAACGACGCCGAAAACCAAACCGATCAGAATGGCGGTGGCACTCCAGCTCCATTGCAGGGTCCGTGCGATCCCTACGAGCCCAGCGAGAAACGCCGAGAGGGCGATAAGGTGCAAAGCAAGGTAGGTCCCCGGTACTCCAAGACCGAGCCAGACACCGGCGAAAACGAGCCAGTTGTAGTAGCACCGCGGTGTGAAGCGGAGCATTTCCTCCACGAAGTAGTCACGGGGGTACAGGGTGGGATCGAGTAGCCGCAGAATGGGCGGTACCTGTACGGTGTGGTCCCCTCCGGGAAACTGGTAGGCATGCGTAACCAGCACCGCCGCAACTGCAAGTGCGCAGAACGATACGAGCGATGCAAAATCGCGGAAGGGGAGCGCCGACTCGGGGTGGCCAGGGCCAACCTCGGCTTGCTTCACTGCCCCTGTCTCAACTGCTTCACGTTCCCGCTCTGCACTATCGCTTCCCTCCCGACCCACGCCAGACCGAGGCGCATCCTTTTCTCCAGGTCCACCGGGGGGCGGGGCCATCCCATTGTCCACTGGAAAGGAGCTCGAGGAGGTCATCCTGCGCTTTGAGCTCAAAGACGGCACTTCGGCGGACTCTCCCGCGTACGGCCACCTGTGGCCCAGACAGGGGAATGAAGATGATGTCACCCTGCTCGAGGCGTAGATCCTGGCTGGCATCCCCTCCGAGCAGGTAGCCGTAGAGAACGACTTCTGCGATCACCCTATCATCTCGCCTCACCTGGATGCTGCGGAAGCTCCCTCCGGCGGATGGCCCACCCGCTCCGTAGAGGGCATTGAAGAGAGTGGCAACCGAGCTGACCTGGTAGGCACCGGGAGTGGAGGCCTCGCCGATCACGTAGACCAGGTTCGTGCGAAGCCGGCCAATGGAGACGTGGAAGAACGTGGAGGCGCCGGCTCCTCGTCGCACGCCGCTGTAGACACTCCCAAGGCGGTCGAAGAGGTGGTCCTCAAGCTCGGCCAGGGTTCTACCGTTGACGAAGACCTGGCCAACATCGGGAACCACAGCCAATCCCTCCCGGTTGACCTCCAGCGTGTACGCCAGCTCCACGTCGCCGGTGATGACCAGGATGAGCTGGTCGCCGGGTCCCAGACGATAGTCGGAGTCCACCGGTCCTGTAGTGATAGTCTGGAACTGGCTGGACGGCCCTGAGAAGATGGCTCGCCCAAATATCGGGACTCCAGAAGCCCACGACTCAAGACTGTCAGCTTGCTCCAACGCCTCTTCCTCCACCGGGGCGTCGAGAGTGTCCTGAAGCTCCGTCCCCTCCGGAATGCCGGGGGACAGCATCCCGAGCTGACTCAAGGCCTGAAGGAAGTCCGCCGATGGCTCCGGGACCCCTACACTGTCCGCCCCCTCCAACCGATCGAAATAGGGATCCGCGAGTGAAGTATCGTAGCCCAGTTCCCTAAGCCTCTGCTGAACCTCCACGCGCGTCATGCCAGACTCGCGAAGGCGCTGCAGGATCTGCGCCTGAGAGACCTCCTGACCCGTTTGCTGACGGATGATCTCCTGGGCCTGCTGCTGGCCCGCTACCTCGGCTCCCGTGCAAAGAGCGCCTAGCGCAAGAGACGCGTAGAGGAAGTGTCTGGAGAGAAGGCGAAGAGCCGATATCATTTGTCCCATTGCCGTTGCTGGTTGATCCTGGCCGGGGAGTAGGAAAGCTGCGTGAACGCAGGTGTCTTCGCAAGCTCACTTCGGGACATTTAGAGTCTGCTGGTCACCAATCACCTGGACCTGTTCACTCGTCTTGCTCAGCACGCCCTCCCCCTCCGCGACCATCCCCGCTTCCCGGCCCTGCTGAAGAGGTATGCGTCGGACGTGGAGCATTGAAGCACGTTTCAGAATACGACGCTCAGAGCCTCTCTCTCCTCCAGGCCACCCTCGAAACCCATCTGCTCTGACCAAGCGCCTCAGGCGCATTTCTCACGGCTTAGACACTGCCTCTGAGACCTGTGCACACCCCTTGGATTCCGTCTGAGAGCACTTCGTGGGCGTGTGAGGGTTGGAGGTCGCGGTGGTTTGTTGCTGGCTGTCTGAGCAAGGCTGAGAAGAACACTCTCACTGCCGAAAGGCGTTGGATCTCAGGGTGCGAGATCGTAGCTTGATCGCGGAGAACTGAACGTGTTCTGAGGGTGCTGAACAACGTCCGCCTGCTGAACCAGAAGACATCCTACCTTGAGAGTCGTGAGGATTATCCGATGGCCTATCCCACTTGGTACTGCCCCTCATGCGAGAGGCATTTCGGACTAAAAAAGTCGCGGTGCTGGAAGTGTGGGACCCTGAAGCCTGAAGGGTATTGGAAAGAGGGGGTGAGGGTGGCAGGAGAGGACCCGGCCGCAAGTGAAAGGGCCGAGCGCCTGAGACCTCCGCATCGTGAAGAGGGGAAAGAGATCGAGGAGGTAGCAGCCAGCGAAGACAGCGAGACAATGGGCTGCCCGGACTGCGGAGAACAAGTCTCCACGCTTGCGGAGAACTGTCCCCGTTGTGCCCGACCTCTCGCTCCAACACCGCACACCCCAGGCCCTCCACCCAGTGGTCAGGGCTTAGAAGTCAGTGATGAAATTGATTGGGGTGGTTTTTTCTTTGATTCTGCTGTCGCAGGCCCGGTGCTCGGGGCGGGCATCTTCTTCTGGTCCCGCAATCTTACCATCCCAGGCATTGTCGCCGGAATTGTGTTTGGTCTGTGGTACCTTGGCATGTGGGGGTCTCGTCACCTCTTCTTGCGGATAGTGGGGATAGTGATTGTGGCATCAGTGGTTTTCTCGCTTCTGAACGGAATCTTCTCGGCGGGGCCATGACGTGCCCCCACCAGCGCTACCACTCACTGTCTCACACTTACCCGGCCGAAATCTAAAACTCGATCCGGTCTCGTTTCAGGGGGTCAGATCACTCCGCTACTTCTCCCCGCAGTACCTCGTAACGATACTTCGTCACCCACACAAAATGGTACTGCAGGTTGTAAACCGTATGCGATCTCCTCCGGCATTCGGCCATCCCTCACTGCACCGGCACTGATTCGCTAAAGCTATTCGCCTAGGCGAAGGCTGGTGACCTGGTGGATGGAAGTCAGCAGGCTCGCACACGGAACGCCGGTCAAGTACTATCCCAACTCGGTCGACGCAAGCTCTTCAAGAACAGCGACCGTGGGGGTGCCGGAGATCCCAGGGTTGGGACATGGCTTCTCCGTGGTGTTCGCCGGCAACGTCGGAACCGCGGAGGCGGTGGAGGTGAGCATCGAGGCAGCAACGTTGCTGAAGGAGCAGGGGAACATCCAGTTCGTCGTGGCTGGAGACGGGAGCCGGCGTGACTGGATGTTCCAAGAGGCTGACCAAAGAGGTCTCACCAATCTCCACCTACCGGGTAGGCTGCCGGTCGAAATGATGCCTGGAATCATGCAAAAAGCATCAGCGCTGCTGGTGACCTTGGCCGACGAATCCATCTTTGCGGCGACGGTTCCGAACAAGGTCCAGGCCTACATGGGCGCGGGACGCCCGATCCTGGCATGTATGAGGGGTGAGGGGGCCCGCCTGGTCACCGCCGCCAAGCCCGGCCTGGCGGTCCCGGTGGAAGATGGATTCGCACTCGCCGAGGCCGTCTTCCACCTGCGGGCCATGCCCGAGGCGGAGCGAGACGCCCTGGGAAACAATGGGCGTGCCTACTTCCAGGAGCACTTCGACCACGATCGGCTGGTGGACCAACTCATCGAGAGTCTCAGGCAGTTGACGAGAAAAGGCGGAAAAGCTAAATGAAGGTCTTGGTGACAGGGGCCAGCGGACTGATCGGAAGCACCGTCCTGAGGGTGCTGGGCGAACGGGAGGACTGGGAGGTCGTGGGCACACTTCGGGAGGGAGGGGCAAGGCGGTTCTTCCCCCCCCGACTCGCCCGGGCGATGGTCGAAGGGGTCGATCTTGAGAAATCGGACGTGCTGCCCCGCGTGATGAATCATGTCAGACCCGACGTGGTCATCAACTGCGCCGGCATGACCAAGCACAAGCCAGCGTCTGCAGACGTGTTGGCCTCCGCTCCCATCAACACGATGATGCCCCACCGCCTGGCGGCGCTGTGCGCCCTTTCTGGCGCGCGCCTGGTGCACGTGAGCACCGACTGCGTCTTCTCGGGCCAGAAAGGGCGCTATCGCGAGGAGGATGTGCCGGATGCGCGGGACACCTATGGCAGGACCAAGGCACTGGGAGAGGTGACCGGTCCCAACGTCCTCACCGTGCGAACGTCCACGATCGGCCATGAGCTGCAGAGCAGCTATGGCCTCCTGAATTGGTTCCTGTCTCAGGAGGGCAACTGCAAGGGGTATACCCGTGCCATCTTTTCGGGTCTACCCACGGTGGTGTTTGCCCAGGTGATCCGGGATGTGGTGATCCCCCTCCCCGAGCTGTCTGGCCTTTACCACGTCGCAGGAAGCCCCATCGCCAAGTACGATCTGCTCAGACTGATCGCCGAGGTTTACGGCAAGTCCATCGAGATCGTCCCGAACGACGGATTGGTCATCGACCGCTCGCTGGACGCGGGGCGCTTCTCGGAAGCGACCGGCTACGTCGCACCCGATTGGGGAGAGATGATCAAGCTGATGCACGCCTACCGATAGGGGTGAGAGAATGTTCAAAGACAACGTGATACTGATCACCGGCGGCACGGGTTCTTTCGGAAAGACTGTGCTCAAGCGTTTCCTTTCCACGGAGGTGCGCGAGATCCGCATCTTCAGCCGCGACGAAAGGAAGCAGGAAGACATGCGCATCGCACTGAACAGCAGCAAGTTGCGGTTCTACATCGGCGATGTACGTGAATACTCCAGCGTTCATCAGGCGATGGAGGGCGTGGATCTTGTCTTCCACGCTGCCGCACTCAAGCAAGTACCTTCCTGCGAGTTCTACCCAATGGAAGCCATCCGCACCAATGTCCTTGGTACGGAACACGTCCTGAACGCGGCAGCCGCCAACGGCGTCCAGCGGGTTGTGTTTCTCAGCACGGACAAGGCCGTATATCCCATCAATGCCATGGGAATGTCCAAGGCGATGGCCGAAAAACTGATGGCGGCCAAGGCGCGCATGCAGCAGGACGGGGGAACGGTGTTCTGTGCCACCCGGTACGGCAACGTCATGGCTTCGCGCGGATCGGTCATACCCCTGTTCGTATCGCAGCTCAAGGAGGGAAAGCCCCTGACCGTTACGGACCCGAACATGACACGGTTCCTCATGTCCCTGGAGAATTCAGTGGATCTGGTTCTCCATGCTTATGAGCACGGCCAACAGGGCGATATCTTCGTCCAGAAGGCGCCCGCCTCCACGTTGGCTGACCTGGCGCAGGCGCTCAAGGAGATCATGGGGGGCGAAAGCGAGACCGCCATCATCGGCACGCGGCACGGCGAGAAGCTATATGAGACCCTGATTTCGCGTGAGGAGATGGCACACGCCCAGGACACCGGCGACTACTATCGCATCCCGGCGGACAACAGGGACCTCAACTATGCCAAGTACTTCAGCGAGGGCGAGAAGGAGATCTCCGAGATGGATGACTACACCTCACACAACACCACGCGCCTGAACGTGCACCGCGTCAAGGAACTGCTGCTGCAGTTGGACTACATCAAGGAAGAACTCGATGCTTAGGGTCATGACCATCGTGGGCACGCGGCCCGAACTGATCAAGATGAGCCGCGTGATCGCAGAATTTGATCAGCACACCCAGCACATTCTTGTCCATACCGGGCAGAACTACGACTACGAGCTGAACCAGCTGTTCTTTGAAGACCTCGGCATTCGCACGCCAGACCATTTCCTGGAGGCGGTCGGCGAGAATGCGGCCCAGACGATTGGCCGGGTGATCGAGAAGGCAGACGCCGTGCTGGAGCAGGAGAAGCCGGATGCAGTCATGCTCTACGGCGACACAAATTCTTGCCTGGCCGTGATCGCGGCCAAGCGTCGCAAGATCCCGGTGTTCCACATGGAAGCGGGCAACCGCTGCTTCGATCAGCGCGTGCCGGAAGAGCTCAACCGCAAAGTGCTCGACCATCTCAGCGACATCAACATGGTTCTGACCGAGCATGCCCGCCGCTACCTCATCGCGGAGGGGATCCGGCCGGAGACGATCATCAAGACGGGCTCGCACATGCGCGAGGTGCTGGACCACTACATGCCGAAGATCGCCAATTCGGACGTGCTCCAGCGCCTTGGTCTGACCAGCAGTAGCTTCTTCATCGTCAGCGCCCACCGCGAAGAGAACGTGGATTCGGCGACCAACCTGTTCGACATGGTGGAGACGCTGAACGGGCTTGCCGAGCACTACGACGTTCCCGTCATCGTTTCGACTCACCCGCGCACCCAGAAGAGGCTTGACGCCTCGGACCTCGGCACGCTCCATCCGCAAGTCAGGTTCCTCAAGCCGTTCGGCTTTCACGACTACGTGAAACTGCAGATGGAGGCGCTCTGTGTCGTGTCCGACAGCGGCACCATCACCGAGGAAGCCTCCTTGCTCAACCTCCCCGCGGTCACCATCCGTTACGCACACGAACGCCCTGAGGGCATGGACGTCGGCACCCTCATCATGAGCGGGCTGAAGAAGGAGAGCGTATTGGACGCGGTCCGTGTCGTCATCGCGCAACACGACAGGAACCAGCGTGTGCTGAGGCCTGTGGCAGACTATGAGGCGGGCCCGGTCTCGAAGCAGATCCTGCGAGTGGTTCTGAGCTACACCGCCTACGTGAACCGAACAGTATGGTCGAAACCGGGCTGAGTGCGGATTCCGACGAAGTGAGCCCACCCAGTCCGAGCGAAGGGAGCCACCTGTTCCGAGGGAAGAGGCCCACCTGATCCGAGGCAACGGGGCCCACCCATCGGAGCGAAGCGACGCTGGCGGCGTGGGTCACGCCGAGACGGTCTGGGTTGGGATGGTTTTCGATCCCTTTCTACGCATGGATGCGCCCTTGAGGGTGATGTGGTGTGCGTGATGGACCAGCCGGTCGAGGATGGACTTTGGGAATATGGCTAAGAAGTTAACATATGCACTGGACACCTTGAGCTTTTAGGAATCATTCACGAGTCAAGATTGATAGCAGACATCGTTAATTTCAGCTCCTGGAAAGTTACCATTTACTAACAATGTTATGAGGTAGTTCCTGTCCGGAAACAGGGTATTTGGGGCAGTGTGAGGTATGGAGCGAGGTGAGGCAAGGACTACCGGGAGGCGATCTTCCCCCGGATACCGGCGGCAGGCCCCGCAGCGGCGGTCCCTCATCCTGATCTGACCGTGTATGGACGCACCTCTGCCCGCCTCCCCGTTCCTGGGGGGCTGGGTTGTGGAGGATGCGGGATTCAGGCCAACAGGTGACGGGCCAGGGTGAGCAGATTGGCCGTGAGCACCGAGGCCTGCACGTAGCTTGCGAACGACTCCACGCCCCGCCGGGTGCAGCGATCGAGGCCGAACGCCCGCTTGAGGAACGAGATCAGTCCTTCGATGCCCGCCCGGAAGTCGCGCAGCCGCTTGTAGACCCAGCTACTCCGGGTCATGTCGCTGACCTTGAGGCCGCGCTTCTTCTGG
>SDBT01013939.1_pt1 | contig 12853 bp, 7 predicted proteins | sample 2277101 | NCBI WGS metagenome assembly SDBT01 (sample SAMN10404973, study PRJNA504765) | marine sediment metagenome | isolation source: marine sediment core GS10_PC15, 103 cmbsf | place: Arctic Ocean: Southern Knipovich Ridge | collected 2010 | reverse complement strand
GGCCGTGACATTCTGGCGGCCGTCGGAGCAACACCACAGGCCCGGCTGTACGAGAATAGGCACGAAGGGGTGATCAGTCACTTCGTGCTTGCGGCGCTGCGGGAAGGTGCGAACAGCCCAACAGGAGGACGGCTGACATTTGAGCAAGCCTGGACTTTCATCTCAGCAAAGATGGCACAGCCGGCAGTCAAACAGCCGGGGTTTGCCGGACCGGTAAGGTTGGCTGGGTCGCAGATGCCGGAGATTCTGCTGCGTGCACCGCGCGACAGCGAACAGGATATCGCTAGGCTGGAGGCGTCGCGTTCGGATGGAGCTATTACGAAGCCGCAATACGAGATAGGCAGGAAGGCGCTGAGCGGACCCGCCATTGACGCTGCGGGAAAGGTTCGGCGACGAGTCTTTATCGATTTGATTGAGGGTCGGGTGCTACCCAAGAACCTTCAGACTACTCTCGATGCCGAGACGGTCAAGGCGACATCGACAACCGACCGAACGAGTGGGACCAAGCCCACACTAGCTATCATAGACCTCGACGAGCTTGGCAATGTCAAAACAAAGGATGCCGGCAAGATTCTCGCTGAGCATCTGCTGCTGCATTTTGGAGATCGGTACGAGCCGATCGACCTGAACAAGTTGCAGGCATTTCTGGACCACGACGACCTGACGAAAGCAGGATTGGTTGCGCTGTCCCGCACAGGCAGAGATGATCAGGAATACCAGAAGACCGTCAAACTTCGCAGCATTATGTATCTCGTGGTCGGGTCGATCGCCGTGTTGCCCGACGGATCCCTGACGGTTTCGGCGAGAATGAGCGATTGGCAAAACGGCAAGATTCTCAGGAGCGCGTCGATTCGCGGCGAAGACTGGCAGGATCTGATCGACAAACTGAAGTTCCTCGCAGCCGACCTGTCCGGAAGGAAGGCTGTTCAGCAGGACTCGACTTCCTCGCAGTTGCAACCCTCCGACAGCATTAAGCCCAGTACCAATGCGGTGAAGGTCTCAAACCCCGCGGGCGCCACACTGATTATCGGGGGGAAGCGTTTCCGAATCAGATCCCGAGGCACCTCGCTAAACCTGGCCAAGGGAACCTATCCATTTGAGATCCGGATATCCTCCACGAAGAAGTTGTTTGGCTCCCTTGAGATGCTTGTGGTAGACAGCGACACCGAAAACATGGTGTTTGGCATGGGCCGAAAGAGCAAGCTGTTCAAGCAGTCACACATAAGCGCCGCACTCCAAGGCCGACCCGTGTCTTATAAGATACGTATTACCACTGAAACCGGCACCAAGACGGTGATTCATTATCGTTTGGGCTTGCGCCCTATGAAGTAGACTCTGCCCCGCTACCTACAGGAAAGGGGACAATATGAGAGCCATACGATTAACAAAGATGGGTTGGTTCAGCGTGGTGATATTGGTGGTTGGAATGATGCTCGCCGGCTGCACGAACGTGGTTAACCCCTACCCGACGCCTTACAAGTTCATCGAAGAGGATGCGAAACTCGCTGGGCATTGGAGGAAGATGCCTTCTGGCACTTCCGGATCTGCCTCCAAGATAACGGTGAACATCACGTCGCCTGTCGGAGAGGAGATCACTTTCCTGGGCTCTGTCTCGCGGAGCATCCAAGCTGAAGGTCAGGATGAATTACTGCTCGGTCCGGGGCTGTACCCCTTCACGCTGACCTCTGGTACTGGTAACGGCGACGCGGGAAGTCTGTGCGGAGCAATGCTGGTCGTCAATGTCGATGAGACCGTTGCCCTTGCTACCTTCGGCAAGTCTGAAGAGACGAAGCTTTTCTCCCAGGAGTACGTCACCAAGTCCCGCGGCGGGGTCCTGACCAGTTACACGATCATGTTCGACAACAAGCCTGTCATCTACTACTGGCTTGGCGATCGAACCAAGCCAGCCCCCCCCGGCCGACCCACCGTGGAACTCGATTTTTCCGGCATTGAGAATCTTTCGCAGGTCACGATACAAGGCAGGCGGGTGCGAGGCGCAACCTGTGTGTTGGATGTGTATGAGTATGTGTACGAAGATCGCGTGACCTATAAGTATGGGTATGCGCAGCAGATTAGACGGGTCAAGACCGTGGCGAAAACGTACAAGATCGAGATCAACCTAAGCGATGGGCGCAAGTACCTGGGTTATGTTCGCAATCTTAAGCCCAGCGCCTACGCAGCGTTTCTCCGCGTGCCCTGTGCGATTCCCACCAAGTTATTCGAGGCAGCCGACAAAGGGACTATCGCCAAGTACTCTGTCGTGCACTCGCAAGGCAACAGGGATACGCTCATTGCGGAAATTGTCTTTGGCAAGAACAAAGGTCGCTGATCTGTCGGGTACAAACGAAAGGTATAGGTAAGCGATGAACACAACTGTCAGAATCTGCACCGCTGGTGTGATGGCTGCGTTGATGGCTGTCGCCCTGGCGTCTATCAGTTGTGTGCCTCAGTTTCCTCCGCTTGAGGGGTTCTTGACGGCGCCATACGATCAAATCGTAGACGGCCTGAAACCCAACCTCCCGACGGTGCCAACGAAGATCCCGACGCTCCAAGCCGGTCAGAAAGTGGCATTCTTCGCTGCCTCAGACGACGACAAGATTCTGCAATCGTTCTGCCCGGACAAACTGGTGATCCGTCCCCAAGTGCCGAAGGTTGCTCGTACCTTGCGAATGTTGCACTCTCAAGGCGGCATCGAACTGGAAATCAGCGAGGTATCACTGAACCTTGCACAAGGCGAAAGCGGCATTGAGCTGGAGCAAGCTGAAGTGCAGGTTCGTTCCAGTACCGGTAGCGGCCGAATGACCGCAGAAGAGCACGTGGTGCACCAGGAGCTCGAGACTGCCGCGGGCGGACATCGAACAGTTGAGCAGAAGGCGAAAGTTTCCCGGGTGCTTACTCCTGTCAGTGAAATGCATACAGAGCAAGCGTTTGAAATTGCTCGGATTGCCTCCGAACGAGGTTGGTTCGGCAGGTTGTTGGATGAAGATATGATTGCGCTTCTGGAGGAAGAGAAGATCATCGCCGGATTCTACGATTCGGAAGACAATCTGCTTGCTGACGAGTCCGTTACGATAGTCGCCCTCGACGAGCGACAGCAGATTATCCGGATGTTGCAACTGGGTGGAGACTTGGCTGACCTGATCCATCGCGACATCTCTGCCGATTACCGAACGGAATTGCAGCTGCCGGCTGATGCGGCCTGCAAGGGCAAGCTTGAAATCGAATCGTTCACAAAGGCCGTCTACTACGGTCACGAGTTCGGCCTGAAGATCGTGCTAACCAACACCGGTGATGCTCCGTTGTTTGACGCGACGATCTTCAACGAGTTGCCCGCCAACTGTGAGTTCGTCCGTTTCGGCGTAGAGGCGAAGACAGCTGCGGGGTTCTTCCCCATCTATCACGAGTCAGACACGCGAAAACTGATCCTCATAAAACTGTATCGCCCGATCAGGCCGGGAGAATCCTTCAAGATTGCTGTCCTGCTGCGCGCCGAAGCGTGGTCTATACGAGCGCCCTGACAGGCTTGGCCGATCTGCACGATCAGCCCATGAGCTAGCTGGCACTATCATGTTGTCCATCCCGAAAACTTCATCCGCTGCGCTAGACCACCGAAAGTAAACACCTCAAGAACAGCGTAGATGGGGCGATTTTCTCGGAATCTGTTCGGGCCTGGAACCGATGGCGGACTCGCACCGAGGTGGAGGAGAGTACTTTTGATGTCACCCCAATGCTGGAAAGCACCGAATCTCGGAATGAGCGCACACGGTATGCGTTGTTGTCGCGTCTTTGAGCTTCTTGAAGCTAAGCAGCAACTCTGATCTTGAAGATTGGCAGATGCTTCCGCCGTTAGTGGTCCACCAGACCGGGAGATCACCCTCCACGTGGAGTTCACCGCCACTAACGGTACGTAGCGCCTTCGGTCATAGGCTCACCGTCCTCTCTCAAGCCATGGCCTATGTACAGGTTTCCATCTGTGATAGTGACCTCGCCGCCGGTCTGGTTGAACGTGGCGCCATCTCATGCTGTAATAGTGGCCGGAGGTACGTGTCAGTGAAACGCTGCGCCCTTAACCAGCCGGTCCGGCCCGGAAAGGATCTGTCGGTGCCCCGTCGCCTGCAGACTTCGGCCGTGCGCAACGCGTTTCTACGCATCGGGATTATCGTCGCCTTCGGCCTGTCGATGCTCGCCCATTGTCCGCGGGCTATCGCCGGTGGAGGGGTGGGCAAGTCAGTTCAGACCATGATCGTCTATCAGAACGGCGGGGCGCCACTTGAGCCCGAAGACGCGGCGAAGCTGGCCCGCTACTACATGTTCAGCTTCAACCGAAAGCGCTACTACGAGATCTCCCCCAACACATACGACGCGGTCCGGGCCCACAATCCCGAGATACTGATTTTCAACTACCAGCAAGGCCCGGATATCTGGGTCGACCAGGACGGCCTGGATGTCCTATATGTCAATAACATCGTCAGATACGACAACGCCCGCGGCCATTCGATGGGCAACCTGAACGTCCATAACCCCGACTTCTTCCTGCTTAATTCGGCCGGCCAGCGGATACACAGTTATTACTCGGACAACCGCTACATGCTGGATTTCGGCAGTGCCGGGTTCCAAGCCTACTGGCTGGAGGCGACGGAGCACGATGTCGTCGACCAGCCATGGGTGCCCGACGGCATCTTCGTCGACAACACCACGGCTAGGTACGGAACCTGGTTTGGGGATCGGCCGGCTAAGTATCCGACCGACGCTGAATGGACGTCTGCAATGATCGATTTCCACGCAGCCCTGGCGGCCGGACTCCACGAGCGTGAAGTAAAGATATGGACGAACACCGGCAACATTCACAGGTCGGACGGATACGACGCATGGCTAGCCATCGACGCCGACTCGAACCGCGTAGACTTCCTGAACTCCGAAGGGACGTTTTGTCACGGTTGGGGCCAGGCCGACTGCACCTGGTATGACGAGGCCGGATGGAAGCGTCAGGTCGACATCATGGTCAACCTGGTCAACTGCGGCGCCGCGATTTTCTCCCATGTGGACATGGCCGAGGGAGCAAGTGGGACGGACAACTACGGCCAGACGGTCACATACTGGGAGGCCCTGTGGTATGCGATGGGCTCCTACCTACTTGGCAGAAACGACACGCGCGGCAACGATACTTTCTTCTTCTCGAACAAGGTCGACGCCTACAACAAGCTCTACTGGTACGACGAGTACGACCGAGTCGACATGGGCGACTCACTGGGGACATACCGGCTGACGGTCCACGGCGGCACGAACATTTACTGGCGCGAGTTCGCCAAGGGGTATGTTTACGTCAACCCGACCGGTAGCGACTGCAGCTCGATTCCCCTACCAGTGCCCTGCAAGCAGTTGTCCCACGCGACGATTAACGAAGACCTGGAAGGCTTCCCCGACGTGACCAACATCAGCCTGGACTCACATCGCGCGGCGATAGTGCTGAAGACCTCTTCTTTCGTCCACGGCGACGTTGCTGCCAGTCACGTCTTCTACAACAACTCTGCTTGGGACGGCAACGACACTGCGGCCAACTCAGCCGACGATGCAAGTATCGCAGCCGACAAGATGGCACTGCGTCCGGGCCAGACCGCTACGTTCGCCAACTACACCAGCTACTCGCGCGGCGTCAACGGGATCATGCTGGACATCGACCACCTCGTAGGCACGCCATCAGCCGGCGATTTTGCATTTGAGGTGGGCAATACCTCGAACCTGAATCGCTGGACGACGCTGGCGGTTACGCCGACAGTGGCTGTGCGCTCAGGCGTGGGCGTGGGCGGCTCGGACCGCGTCAGCGTGGTCTTTCCCGATGGGGCGGTTACCGGCAAGTGGCTGAAGGTTACGTTCGCGCCCACAGGCGAGGTTTTCTATTTTGGCAACGCAATCGGCGAGACGGGCAACTCAACTGCAGATGCGAGAGTCACCCCCGCGGATGGAATAGCCGTCCGAAACAACCCGGCCACCCTGGCTAATAATCCCGCTTCCATTACGCACGCCTGCGATTTCGACCGGGACCGCAAGGTAGGGCCCACGGATTACGTTTTCTGCAGGAACAACGGCACCAATTCCGGCACCGCACTGCAGCTGATCAGCCCCTTCACCAACTACGCCCCGACCGTTTCTGCTGGCCTCGATGCCGAAGTGGATTTGTCGGTTGCGCCCGGCGCGGTGCTGGATGGCACGGTGGACGACGACGGCTATCCTTCAGGTTCGCTGACCGTCGCCTGGTCCAAGGTCGCTGGCCTAGGCGACGTTACTTTCGACGATGCCAATGCAGCGGATACTACCGCTATGTTCTCATCTGCCGGGGTATACGCCCTGCAGCTCAAAGTCGACGACGGCGACCTTACTGCCACGGACACGGTGCAGATTACGGTGATTGATCCGGCTACGGATATGTTCTTTGCCGACGATTTCGACGACGACAACCTGGACGGCTGGACCACGCTGTATGGCGGCTTCGAGACGTTCCGATACCTCTCCGAGCCTGGCTACGAAGTGCATGCCACCGTGCTCAATTCACGGATGCGTGCGGACTTGGCGGAGGCAAATCTGAGCGATACCGTGTACGTGTCCTTCAAGGCCCGTCACACCGGCGGCTCTGAAGGCTCCGGCTCGGGAATGGGCTACAAGAGCGGGCGGATCTGGTTCGTGGACGATAGCGGAAACGGGTTCGGCCTGCTGTTTGGACTGTCCCAGAGCGCAGACGGCCGCCTGGAGCTGATGAGCACCACGGCCGATGGAGCCGACGAGACTCTCTCGGGTGCGTTCTCGGACCCGGGCCCGGCAGGTGGCAATGATCCCAAGAGGATCGATCTGGTCTACGACCGTCTCGTCGACCAGGTCGAGTGCCTGTACGAAGGGGTCTCGAAAGGCACATTGAGCGTCAGTCTGAGTCACCGCAATTTCACGCGAGTCGTCGTGCACCTGTACAACTACGACAACGGTTGGTGGGGGCAGATGGATATCGACGACGTGCGTGTCGCCAGCTCGCCCGGCTGACCGGCCCGCACCGCGTGCGACTGTGCAGGATCGGAACCAAGATCCAGCTTGAGACCAACGGCAAGCTGGCGGTGGTCTGGGACGATGATGGTGAATATGGGCCGGCTTGGCCTGGCGGTCATTCGCCGCTCGGTGTAGGCCCTATTCTTTTCGTATATCTTCGGGAACAATCGGTTCCCATCTGACACGGGCAGCCCCAAGCAGCGTGCCGGCTGCGACGGCAACATCAACCTGCGCAATCTGGTATTCCGCCAAGGCGCGAATCGCTGCCGATTGCGCGTCGGCCAGACTAGTCTGGGCCTCCACCACTTCAGTGGACGTTCTGAGCCCCTGATCAAACTGTCGCACCTCAGCTTCCAGAACTCGCTTTGCATAAACAGCCCGCTGGCGGCTGGCCAGGATTCGTTGCCAATTGGCCTCTAACTGGTCGATGCTGTTGTAGACTTGCTGCTCAATCAGGCTTGCTCTGCGTTGGCGGGTCGCCAATCGTTGAATCCTCGTGAGAATTGCGCGGCGCAGTCGGCCGCGAGCGGCCTGGTTGCCAATCGGTATCTCCACCTGCAGGCCGAAACGGTGGTCTTCAGACTCCTTTTCAAAGAGCATATCGAAGGCGTCTGAGTAAGTGCCGCCAAGGCCATTCACATTGTATGTGTAGCCGAGTGTCACAAGCGGAAGGGCCTGATTCCGCTGGAAATGAACGGCGCTGCTGTCTTGGGCGATCTGAAGCTCCAACTCGAGCAGCTCCATGCGATTGGCTAATGCCAGTTCCACAATTCGCTGCTGGTCCAGCTGATGCCGCTCGGTGCTGGGGGGGGTCGCCGGGATAATTACGGTGGAAGTCTCCATACCCAAGCCGGGTTTTTGAAGCAGGCGCTTCAGATCGCGCTGGCGGTCCCGCACGTCGTTTTCCGCGATGATAATCGCTTCGAGGGATTCGGCGACTCCAGACTCTGCGCGGACGACCTCGACTTGGGGCTTGACCCCGGCAGCCACCTGCCGGCGCACTCGTTCGGCCTGTGTCTTGGCCAGGTCATGCCGTTGCTTGCGCACTTCCAGCTCACGTCGGGCCGCATAGAGCCGCCAATAGGTGCGATCTACCGCGGCAAGCACGCGGATTATCTCCAGCTTGGTCAGGGCCTCGGACTTTTGGTGTTCAAGGCGGGCGATGCGAATGGCATGTGTGTTTGCGCGAATCCCGCCGCCGCGCAGCAGCGGCTGAGTAACCGATAGGGTCAGGTCGGCCGTGTACGATGGGTTAAGCGTCGAAGACGCACTATTTGTCGCCGATTTGTTGAGCGGCAGATCGAGCGATATCGTCCCGCCGGTGCGCAGCTGAACTTGCACTCCGGGGGTCACCGTCAAACTCTCCGCAGTCGAGCCGCCAGGGGTGGTGGCTGTAGGCGTGTCGGTCGTCGAATACGAAGCTTCGGTGACGAACATCGCCTCGAACTGGGCTTCGGCGACGGTTATTCCTTCGGCAGCTATGGTCGGGCTGAGAAGCTCCACCTGGAGGTCCAGGTTGCCTCGCAGCGAAAAGGCACGGCATTGTTCCAGCGTGAGGGTAAGTTCTGCCGCAGGCCGCTGGGCGATAGGCGGATTCGTCGGACTGCGTGCGCCGTCGTGTGATTCTTCGGGGCCGTCAGGAACCGACACCGACTTCAGGTCAAGCGTGTCTATCTGTTTGAGGCGCTCAGGCGGTACCTCATACTCAAGATAGTCCCAGCCGCGGAAAGGATCGCCGCAACCAAGCGAAGAACAGCACGTCAGCGCCAACAGAGCCGCCAGCGGGAACCACGATAAATGACGACACTTACTCATGTCGAAGTGCCTCAATAGGATCAAGGCGGGCGGCCTTGATCGCTGGAAACATTCCGAATATCACACCGACGCAGAAAGCAAAGCCGAACGACATCTCGATAGCCCACAGCGGGATGTATGAGTTCTCGAGCTTCGCAGCTGGGAAGGCGGCCATGATGGAGGTAAGCATCTGGCCTACCATCACGCCGATCAGCCCGCCGATCAGGCAGAGGGTCATTGCTTCAACGAGAAACTGCAGCAGGATCGCCGATGGTCTGGCCCCCACCGCCTTGCGAAGTCCCACCTCGCGCGTCCGCTCAGATACCGACACCAGCATGATGTTCATGATGCCAACCCCGCCGACCAGCAGCGAGATCCCTACGATCCCCCCGGCGATCAGCGTGACCATCGTCGAGATCTTGTTGAATTGGTCGATGTACTTTTGAACGGCTTCGACCCGGAACGTATCGGGCTCGCCCGGTTTAAGATCGCGACGGCGACGCATGAAGAAACGGATTTCTGCCTGCGCCTCCGTCGAAAGCGCCGGTGACTTGCTGCTGGCCATGACGTAGAAGAAGCCAGCATTGCGGTAAAGCTTCCAGTAGCTTCTGAAGGGAATGAAGACCTCATCGCCAAGTTGCCGCCCACCCAGGATAGAGTGTTCCACTGGGGCTTCGATCATGCCTACCGCCACGTAGCTACGGTTGTTAATGCTGATCCTCTGGCCGATGCAATCACGATCCATTCGCAACTTATCCCGCAGCTTCGCGGTGATCAGGCACACATTACGAGCGGCCGAGTCGTCGATCAGGGAGAAGGGCCGGCCCAGCGTCACGAAGCGGTTCTCGATCTGATGCCATGGCGGTTCGATCGCCTGGACGTTCACGTCGGCGGTTCGGTCTTCATACCGGACAGTTGAGCCACCCGATCCGGCGATGCGAGTGAACTTGTTCACGGAGGGGCAGTGGTCCAACAGACCATCGAAATCCTCAGGCTGAAAGCGGATCGACCGCCAGGAGGCATATCGGTGCGGGCCGGAATCCGGCCGGTGTGGCAGGACCCACATCGTGTTAGCGCCGAAGGATTCAAAGTCCTTAAGCACGTTCGTCTTGAGCCCTGTCAGCGCCGCAATGACGGCCGTGACGGCGGCCACGCCTATGACGATCCCGATCGTGGTCAGGATCGACCGGCCTTTGTTGGCCCAGATCTGGGAAAGCGCCAATAGAACGCTTCGAATCAGCAAGCGCAAAAAGGCTATGGGCAGGCGGAATAGAATCACTTCGACTCGCCTCTTTCCTGACGGTCCGAATCCGCCGGGAGGTCCTCTTTGTGAACCGCATCTTGATGGTTGTTCAGGTCCGAGCGGACTTGGCCATCTATCATCCGAATGATCCGCATCGCGTGGCGGGCTACGTGTGCTTCATGCGTAACCATGATAATTGTCTGGCCTTCAGAACGGAGCTGATCAAAGAGCGAAAGGATTTCGTTGCTGGTCTTGCTGTCAAGGTTACCGGTTGGCTCGTCGGCCAGGAGTATCCGCGGATTGACGATCAGCGCCCTGGCGATTGCGACTCGCTGTTTCTCGCCGCCGGAAAGCTGATTCGGCCGATGCTTCATTCGGTCCGCCAGCCCGACCCGCTCCAGTACGCTTCTGGCACGCTTGCGGCGGGCGTACCAGCCAAGACCGGAGTAGATCAGTGGGAGCTCTACATTCTTCAGGGCGTTTAGCCGTGCCAGCAGTTCAAAGGATTGAAAAACAAAACCGATTCTCCTGTTGCGAATCCTGGCCAAAGCGCCGCTGCCCATTTTGTGGATCAACTGGCCGTCCAATTCGTACTTCCCCGAGGTAGGGCGGTCCAGACAGCCGACGATGTTCATAAGTGTGCTCTTGCCCGATCCGGATGGACCCATGATGGCTACGTATTCGTTCTCGCTGACCTCAAGGCTCAACCCGTCCAGGGCGTGGATGCGTTCGACGCCAATCTTGTAGACCTTCGTCACGTTGTCCAGGCGGATCATCATTTCAACACGTCGGCCTTGGCATCAAGTGGGCTCGGTTCCCGCCGCTGGTGGCTTAGATTGGGCCTCGTCGGCAGGCTGCGTTTCGGCTGGCTGGGTTGCGGCCGATTCTCGCTCATCCTCAACTCTTTGATCGTGCTTGAGCTTCTCCAGCACCTTATACGGGCCCGTGATAACTCGGTCGTGTTCACCCAACCCGGAACGAATGATGGTATCAGTGGCGTCGCTGGAGCCAACGATGATAGGTGTGACCACCGCCTTGCCGTCTTTGTAACGGTAGACCACAGTGGTAAAGGCTTTCTTGGTATCCACGTTGGGGTTGCCATCGCGGATCTTCGCCGGCAGTTCGTCGACCCGTTTACCGAGTACCGACTGGCTGGGAATCTTCAGGATGTTCGCATGCCGGCGCGTCTCGATTTCCACCTCGGCTGTCAGGCCCGAATAGAGTTGCTTCTCGTGTGCGTCCAAGAGCACCTCAACCAGAAAACTCCTGGACTCAAAACCCCTCCTCCCTTGCCCGGTAAGGGCAATGGACTCAACCGCACCGGTGAACTGGCGATCCGGATGTGCGCGGACGCGTATCACCGCTCGCTGGCCCGCCTTGAGCGCGCCGATGTCCGACTCATCGACCTCAGCCACCACCAGCATCTTCGAGAGGTCCGCCACTTCCACGATCACGGTGCCTGGGTTGTTCATCGTGCCGGTGACGACCAATTCGCCCACCTCAGCGTTGAGCCGGGTTACGACCCCGTCAATCGGGGAGGTAATGGTCGTGTAGCTCAGTTGGTCTTTGGCCCTGGCGATTTCAGCGTCGGAGGCCACGAGTTGATGACGAATCACCTCCAGGTTCAGTTCCCGAGACTCCAGGGCGTGTGCGGCTGACTTGAGCTGCGCAGTCAGTTCGTCGAAGCGGCACTTCACTCGGTCATAATCGGATTGCGAGACGTCGCCGGACTTATGCAGCTTCTCATGCCGCGCCAGGTCTCGCCCGGCCTCGTCCAGGGAAGTCTGTGTTCCCTCGACGCTCGCTTCTTGGCTGGCAATGGCCGCCTGGGCCACTTTAACCTCAGCCGCACGCGCCGCACGCCGGGCCTCTGTCGATTGCAGAGCGGCTTCCAGGTCCGTTGCATCCAGCCGCACAAGCACCGATGCCGGGATCGGCTCAGTAGCACTGGCATCGCCTTTGGTAACCCGATCCCCTTCCTTGTAGGGTAGTTCCTTGATCCGGGCAGGGATCCTAGCGCTGATCGACACTTTGGTCTTGGCTTGGACCTGGCCGGGAGCGGTGATAACCTCCACTAACTCGCCCTTCTGGGGGTTCTCGATGCGCACCTTGGTAGCCGGGCCTTTTGTCCCTTTTGCCCTGGCGCTGAACCACAGGCCGCCCCCCACGGCCACTACGAGGGTTACCACGACGCTAATGACGACTGTAATGAAGATCTTCACTCATTATCCTTTCGTTCGAGGTCCTGATCTTGCCAACGCCACGAGAAGGACTCAAAGCCCCACAGCGCTCTTCGTGTTGCCATATGCCTGGTAAGGAATACGTAGGCAGAGCAGCGATGCTGCGTGCGCATGACCTTCCCCTCGTTGCTATGTCCACACATACCCAAACCGGGAACTGGGCCGGTACGACCTTTGCCGAATGCCCGCGAGTCGGGCCGCATGTCCTCCAAGATGCCTGGTTCAACTGCTCCGCCGCTGGCACGGAGCGGGCCAAGGCAACATACATCCTAAACGTAATTACCAATCCTGTCAATGAGTTGAAAGATGGCCTGCTGCCCGAGAACTGGCCCAAGTTGAGTGAATATATGAAAGCGCGGCTTTGGCCGTTAGGATACGCTGACGGTGGTCACCAGCAGAAGGAGTCGCGCTATGAAAGAGTATATCGCCTTTGATTGTGACAAGCACTTCACGTTGGCCGAGCGGGAAGATCTCAGAACGGGTCGTGTGAAGCAGTGACGGACAGCCTCCACCAGCCGCTCGTGCTTGGCGTCGTGTACCATAC
>SDBT01013937.1_pt1 | contig 12853 bp, 9 predicted proteins | sample 2277101 | NCBI WGS metagenome assembly SDBT01 (sample SAMN10404973, study PRJNA504765) | marine sediment metagenome | isolation source: marine sediment core GS10_PC15, 103 cmbsf | place: Arctic Ocean: Southern Knipovich Ridge | collected 2010 | reverse complement strand
GGGTACGCTTGATCACCGGGAAGAAGTCGGTGGCATCGTCCAGGTTTTGGATGGTGCCGTCGCTGTTGCCCAACGACTCAATCCGCCCGAAGAAGGACTCCAAGAGAGCGGTGGCAAACACCCGCGACCCGGTGGGTGGGGCAGTCTCGAATTGGATCGAGAACTCGCCGTTGTCATAGGTGACCACGTTGCCCACAGCGCCCGGGGCTATCGCCGAGTCGTTGTCCCCAGTAAATGCGCCATCGCCATCATCCACCGCCTGTTGCCCGCCGTCCGTGTCGAGAACGGTCAGTGAGCGGGTGACGACAGCCGCCCCCTCCTCCAGTACGAAGTTGCCCTGGAACAGGACAGTCGCGCCATCGCCCACCCCCAACTCCACCAACCCTGACGTGGCCCCGATGACGTTGGTGATCTCCGCCGACTCCACACCAGTAACCTCATCGATGGTTCGGTAGAGTCCGCTGATCGACACGTCCACGCCGGGGAGGACGAAGGCCGAATTGAAGAACCGATCCACGGCGGTACGGATGTTGGCGAACACCGCCTGGCGGATAGCGCCCTGGACCAGGATGACATCCGCCTCAATGGTCAGGGATATCACGTCTCCGTCAACCGTCTCGGCGACGGTGGTGATCGTCCGCTTGGTGTCGAGGAACTTCTTGACGGCGACCTTGAGTGGCGTGTTCGCCACCGTGAGGTTCCCATCGGAATCGCGCCCCCAGAGGGCCACCTGCACCGTGTTCAGCTCGGGGACCTTCTGCTTCAGGAAGGCGCTCGCATGAGCGGGGGCACCGAACACCGGGTCGACGTAGGTGGCCGCCAGCGTCGTCCAGTCGATTCCACGCACCGCGCGGTCGTTGGAGGCCGCAAACCGTGGGGCGAAGAAGCGCGCGTGCTCCACCGTCTCGGGGGGCTCACCACCCGCACCAGCCTCCAGGTTGCGCACCCGCACGGGCGTGCGGCCGCCGTTGGGGAGCGTGCCCTGAGTGACGGTGTTGATGGCATCGATGTCGACGTTGCCCCGAACGCCCCCACCCACTCGGTAGGTGATCGCGATGGTGGCGCCTTTGGCCGGGATCAGCCCAAACACCCCATCCCCAAAGCGGATGGTGCCCCGATCGTCGGGGTCCAGGGTGAGCTGATAGCGCTGCTGCGCACCCACGATCAGGTAGATGATCGTGATGACATCGAGGAGGCCAGGGGCGGCGCCGGACAACGCGGTACCAAACGTGACACGCGTCGTGCCGTCTATGTCTTGCGTGACGACGTATTCCTGGGGAGCGCCCGTGAACGACGTCACCTGCTGCCACTCAACCGCTTGAGAGGAGTCAAGTCCAGCCGGCTGGACCAGGATCACCATCCCATCCTCGTCCTCGGGATTGACCACGGCGTTGAACAGGGACAGCTCGAAAACCTGGCCGTCCTCCCCATCACCCTCGAAGGTGTCGCGGCCCTGGCGGTCCCCCTCGATGAATACCAGCGAGGGAACCTCATCCCACGCCTCGCCAAGGATGTCAATGCGAACGCTGCCGTCGATGAGCCCTGGTTGACCCAACTCGAACTTCTGGAAACTACTGCCGTCGGAGCTGCGGGTCTCCGAGATGGTCCGGCCCTCACTCACCACGATGAGGTCATCGGTGGTGCCATCTGGCCAGGACGCGACCCCGGCTGGTATCTGAACCTCATTCACCAACTCAAAGAACAGATCCTCGGCCTGAACAACAAGCCCCGCCGGCAGCGTGATCGGAACTGCCTGAGTAGGCGTGGGTATAGCTGTGAGCGCGACAGAAGCCGAGGTCGCCGGACGCATCCGGTAGCCCTGCGCCTGGGTGAGTACGGACATCGACTCGCGAGTGTCAGCCGTAATGAGCAGCGTGTTCCGGCGGCGGCGGTCGTGATAGAAGGCGGACTGGGCGTGAAACCAGGCGAGTACGTCCAGGATCGCGGGAACGACATCGGTCTTGATGAGGCTGTTGAACCTGAATTCGCTCACCCGACGGACGAGCAGCGCCAACGCACGCTCCCGCAGCACCTCGAACGTGCGCGCGGTGTAGTCGATCTCAGGCGCAATCCCAGCCACGCGCGCTCCTACGCCACCAGCCGGGGAAGATCCACCGGCACGTTGAATGTACGCCCAAACGGGTCCCCAACGATCTGGAACCCAACCGAGATGATGACAGAAAGCTCGTCGCCGTCCGATGGCACATCGGTGTCGATGGACACTACCACGACGCGCGGCTCCTGCGCGGTGATCTCCTGCCCAGCGATCTGTCGGATGGTCATCACCGTGATCTCGTCCAAGACCTCGAACAGCAAGTAGGGCACCTGGCTCCCGATACTCGGATCGTAGGGAACGCTCTCAAACGGAGTGCTCAAGATGTTCACGATGCTCGTGGCGACTATCAGCGTGTCGTCCTTAGGCCCAAACACCGTCTGCGGCGTCGTGCCAAAGGGGAACGCCGCTCCCGTGTAGCGACCAACCTGTTTCTGGAACGCCCGGGGGTCTCGGTTCCTGGGTGGTGGCAGCCGCTCGTCGCGGGTCTTACCCGACAGCTCTGGGGGGAAGGGGCTAGCCATCAGTCCGCCAACGTATTCGTAGTGGTGTGACCTGGGGCGCTCAAGACGGTCGGCACGCCGGACACGCCCGCGCCAGTCGTCACGCCACCGTGCCCATGCACATCGTAGGCCGCCGTGAGGAAATCGATGTTGACCAAAGCCTTCTTGGCGCCCGCCAACGAACCGATCGCCACAGCCGCCGCGGTGGTCGCGATGACCACCCCAGCGCCAGTAAGTGTGAGAAGCCCAACAGCGGTCAGAGCGAGGGCAGCCGCCACCGTGATGACCGCCGTATTCAAGATGAGCGCGAGCGTGGTGATGGTGATCGACGACGGCGCGGTAAGCGCCATCGTGGACGTGGCCACCAAGTTCATGGCGCCGGATGCATCAAGAAGCTCCAACGACTGCGAGGCCGTAGCAAGCCGCGCGAGCTGAGCCACATCGTCCAGCAGAAAAAGGCGCCCACTTGGGGTCGCCATCTGTATCTGCTGAAGCTTCTGGTCCAGGATGATGCGGAAACCGCTAGGGGTCTCCAAGAGGATCTTGGGCCCACCCAAAGCGTCGGCCTGGACGATGCGAATCCTGACTCCGGTCGCCGTCTCAAGGCGGATCTCCTCCTCAGCAGTCTTCCACCGCATCTCGAATACCTGGAGGCCGGCGTTCTTCACGAAGCGCGTCTTGGGACCAAGGGTGCCCTCGTAGGACCCAGAAAATTCAGCCGGCAGCTCAGCCGCAGGGACCGAGCCGCCTATCCAGATCGGGTACTCCGGGGAGCTGCCGAACCACCCCACCCACACCTGCGCACCGACCGGGGGCACGTGGTACTCACCCGTCAACACGCCCGGGTGGAACATGGGGAACGCCCATGGGAGCTGCGTGTCCTGAATCTCGCCGTCCTCGGCGGCCGGGTTGCCGTAGGGCTGCTCAACCCGCACGCGAATGCGGCCCGAGCGGTCCGGGTCGTTGACGTCCACCACGCGCCCAGGCCAGAACCCAGCCCAATCCAGGCCCCTAGACGCGTCGTGAGGAAGCATAGGAATGGTGGTCAACTAAGCACCTCAGCGACCAAAATGCTTCGCGGCCTCTCGCTCAAACCAAACCCGGACCGGTCGCGGCTGCCCGCAAAGCTGACCGACACACCAGAAGGCTCCTCGTCCCCCTTGAATGCCTCGCGCCGAAAACAGGCCGCCGTAGTGCGGATGTCACCACCAACCAGGGTGTGTTGGAACTCCAAAACCACGTAGCGCCCGAACACAGGGGCGCTCTGCCGCTCGTTGAGATTACCCAGAATTTCCAGGACCGTGCCAAGCCGCAAAGTGAGATCCGTGCGCGACTCCAGAGCCAAAGTGAAATAGCGCGGGGCGGTCAACCCCCACACGCCACGCACCTGCTCCTCCACCTGAACTCGGTCCTGGTTGTAGAAGGGAAGCACCCGCAACGCGCCGGCAGTGGGCCGAGCCAAGTTGGGTCCCAGGGCAGGTTGCGTGTTCGCGGCTGGGCCATCCAACAGGAACCGAATGGGGACGCCGTTCAGAATGTCGTAGCTGACACCCAGGAGCGTGGCGCCGCCGCGCCGATCGACGGCTCGACCATGGTTCGTCACCACGACGCCATCCGCACGGTTGTCCACCTCGGACAGATCATGACGCCGCGCCGAGGACGACTCGACCTCGGGAGCCCCGAACCTAAGAGTCCCGCCATCCACCCACAGGTAAGAGTCCCCGCGGCCTGAGCCAGTAGCCGCCTGCCGCGCCAAGCTGGAGATGTAGGTCCAGTCATCGCTTCGTATCTGCCAACGGTCACGGGAGCCCAGCGTGGTCGCCACGTCCGCGATGAGGTCATTCTCCGCCGCGACGCGCCGAATGACGTCACTGACCGACGTCGCCAACCACGCGCGCGTCCTAACGTTTTGCTGAAGCTCCAGCCGGATGTCTCCCCCCCAGACCTTCACGGACAACGTCCTCCCACGCGGAGCCACCCTCGACCCATCTACGAACGCACGGAGCCACTCCGTGGTCGACTCAACATCGCCCTCCTGAGCTTTCAGGCGGAAATCTCGCCCCGGATCATCCAGGCCCAAAAGAAGGTCGTCCCAGTCCTTCCAGTCCTCGGTATCGAACACGAGCTGCCAGGACCAACCGCCCGAGATCATGCTCTCTATCCACACGAAGCTCTCGACGAACGCGGTGATGTCCTGGGACTCCCCCTCGCGGCGGATCTCCAAGCCCCCATACCCAACGATAGATCTAGGCATCCGCCCTCCCCGTACGCTGCTGGCTGGCCAGGGCGCGCTTGAGAGCGGCCCTGACCCGCGACTCCTTCGGGATGACGATCTTCATCCCGGGGACAACCTGCTCAAACGGGAAGTCGATACGGTTAGCCTGCGCAATCACATGCCACAGGGTCTTGTCCTCGTAGACCCGCAGCGCGAACAGCTCAAGCTGCCCCTCCTCCCCAAGCTGGACCTCAATCTCCTCTTCGGTTCCATCCAATTCAATAGGCAGCGGCTCCCACAGGCCGTAGAACGAACGACCGTCCTTCACGAACAGCCGAGTGCCCTTGAACCTGCTGGTGAACGCGACCTCTAGCTCAATCCGCTGAGCCACCTACTGCCCCCCGGCAACTACGGAGGCCGCTCCCGTGTTCTGACGTAGGCGGTTAGTCACAATTACCGGCTGCGTGTCGACGACCAAGCTTTGGAAGGAGAGCGGCCCAGGAGATAGGGGACCAGAAGCTCCGGCCCTGCCAGCCTGGGTTCGGATGGTGTTCCACGTTGGGTAGGACTGCATGAGCGGCTGAAATTCCATCCGCACCTCGGCGCCGTACGGACGCCCAGATATCGGATGCCACGGACCCTTCCAGGTCCACGAGATGCCCTTGAGGTAACCCCGGATGACCTTCCAAGTACCCAAGCACAGCATGACGAACGGAGGATCAAATCGACGCAGCGTAGAAGCCAAGGACTGCGAAACATCGCTGGCGGTGAAGTCAATGGACGCAATAGCTGCGCGCTGAATTCTCCTCGACTCTCGGTTTGTCCGGTTCAACGGAAACGCCAACGCGATGAGCCAATTGACTTTCTGCTCCATCATGATGAGTATCGTCTCGATGTCACGGGGGACGATCTCATAGGGATCTCCGCCGGACGCGTCGTTGATCCCAGCCCGGAACACGAGCGTAAGCGGGAAGGGTCCCCAGTCGCCGCCCTGATAGGTGGCGAACTGTGGTTGCGGCATTCGATGTCCGCCCATCTTCCTGTAGCTCTTGAGGCGGTACGACTCCTCCAGCTCCCCGGGGAAGGACTCAAACACCAACCGCGAATCTGCTCCCGCGGGTTCACCCTCCAACACGATCGCATGCTGCGCGACGTTGTCCCACCGAGCATCCGGCGCCAGCCGACTAAACGAGCGCCCACCAATCGTGAACCCAGACGGCGTCGTCCCAACCAGGTTTTGTGGGTTGCCAGGATCGCTGAACCCAATCCGGCTGACGCCAGACGAGACGGGCGGACCCGAGTCCTCGAACCCAACACCAGAGCCGAAGACGCTGGCTGAACCTTGTGCAAGCCGCTGGGGGTTGATTGGAAATGGCACTGACTATCCTCCCACCGTGACCAGACCGCCCATCCCCACACCGCCGGTCAAATCGGATTCGACGCTGTGGTCCCCGCTGACGCGCCTCGCGGTGCCCTCGTCCTGCTCACGTTGGGACGCCTCCAGCTCCAAGAGGCGCAACGCGCGCTTGCTCAGCGACACAAGCTCTCCCAAGAGGCCCGTCTGCTCATCGAGCCCCGCTGAGATCCCCATCTCCCCAAGCGCTGGCTCCATGAACGTCTTGAGGTTTCGGCGATCAAGGGGCACCACGGCCTCAGCCGTACCCGCCTCGCCGATCTCACCCAGAACACCCTTCTCACCAGTAGCGATGCCACCTTCCGCAAACGGGCTGATCTTCAACAACGTGCCAAGCGCGGTCGGGCCCACCCCTCCCAACGCACCGAGCGTGGTGCCCAAAGAGCTGCGTAGAGTGTCATCCACCTGAGTGTTGATGAATTCCTTGGCGGCCGTCATTGGCGCCTTCAACGACTCAACGGCCAACTGGATAGCCTCCTTGGCCGAAGTCACTGCCGCGTCAAGGTCGAACACGGCCACGAGCTTCTCCCACCAGCCCCCAATCCAATCGAGGAACGCTCCGGCTTGGGTCTTAACCCAATTGCCGAGCGCCGTGAGCTGCTCAGGAATAAACTTCATCGCCGGCTCGATCACATCCTCCTTGATGCCAGACCCCGACCAGAAGTGTATGAATTGGTCGTAGAGCCACAACAAGCCCTTACCGATCCCGGTGAAGAAGCCCGTAATGGCGCTCCAAATGCCCGTGATGGCATCAACCGCGTCCGTCTTCCACGCCTCCCAGATGTCCCCGGACTCAGCAAACAACTTGCCCAGCTCGTCACCCATCACACCCAAGAACGTCCCGATCCCCTCCAACAGATCGAGGACCATCGCCGAATCAAGAATCCACGCGAAGAGATCCACGATGGCCTTGAGGCCGACAACGAGCATGGAGACGGCCGGCGCCATAACGCGCAGGAACAACGTGCCCAACTCCAGGAAGACCTTGACCAAGGGCAGCATCACGATGAGCAGCTCGGCGAACGTCTCAATCAGCTCGGGGCCAATATCCACAAGGAGGTCAGCGAGGATGTCCAACCGGTCCACGAACGTCTTGGCGAGCAGGTTGAACAACTCGACCGCAATCGGGAGGAGGTCCGTGAGGAGCTTCAGGAACACCGGCATCGTCCTGATGGCGAAATCGACTACGCTCTTGAAGATGGACTGAAGCGCGGGCATCGCTCCTAGAACAGCAGTCATGAGTGGACCAACCACACCCACCAACCCGGTAAACGCCTGCTGAAGCTGACCGCCAAGTTGTATCGCCATGAGCGTCAGCATCGCCACGAGCGGGGCCATGGCCTTCTGGATGGCGGGGATCATGCTCTGGAGAAGCGTGTCGAGCACGAACATGAGCGGGGCGAACGAGTTTTGGATGATCCCCATAAAGTCGTTGAAGATCGGCATCAGCGTGTCGCTCAACAGGCCGATGAGCGGCTTGAACAGCGCCAAGATGGGCTTGATGGGGCCAAGCAACATGCCCATCAACCCGATCTTCCCAAACACCTTCCCGAGGCCACGCTTCATAGAGCCGCCAATACCAGCTGCCAAACCCGCGCCCGCGCCCGCGAGGCCCTTCAAGAAGTCGCCGAACGTTACGTCCTCGATTGAGTCGGCAATACCCCTGAACGCGTCGGAGAAGTCGAGGGCGTTGGCAGTCACCACCGCGGTGGTACTCCCCAAATCCTCCAACACCTCACCCAGATCATCGGCAACGAACATCAAGGCTTGACCCGCGTCTTGCGCCCCTTCGCCCACCGCGTCCTCCAACGCCACACCCAAGTCATCAACGATGAGCACCAGAGCTTGGAACGCGTCTTGCGCCTCCTCACCCACCGCATCGTCGAACGCAACGCCCATCTGATTGAGGAGGTCAATCACATCGGGCCCCATCGCTTCGTTAAGCAGGGCAGAAAAATCCCCTAACGCAGAGCCCATCTCACTAGTCAACGCCTCCGCGTTGTCCGCCACGCTGCCCAGGAAACCCTCTAGCTCATCGGACGCGGACTCAGCCGCCGCGACCGCACTCTCCAACGCGGGTGTGGAGAGGTCTTCCGCGGAGAAAACGAAGCCCCACGTCTCTACGAAATCAGCCACGCACTCCTACCTGAACACCACCCGAGTCAACGCCGCCTGTACCAAGGCCCAGAACCTCTTCTTTTTAGGGACGCTTCTGATCTTCTGCGAGCGCTTCTTCTGCTCCTCCCTATACCGGTAGAGGAGATCCACTCGCTGCCACTTGGTCATCTGAGCCCACGCGGACGGCTGCACCCCTACCCGGAACAGCGCGTAGCGCTCCTGGTGCAGCACTTCCATCGCGGTCCGCTCCTCATCGCCGCTTACGAGCAGGTCTACGAAAGAGACCCCCTTCAAGCGGCAGCCTCACTTTGAAGGACACGCCACAGCCCTTGCATCGGAACCTGGGCGCGGTGTCATAGCCGCACGAACGTTCGTTGATCTGCGCGCGCAGATCGTCAAGAAGCCACTGCGGCGCCACCTTGACCCACTGATAGGCCGGCGTCGGCGTCATCCTCCGGCCGTTGATCGCGACGATGAGACGGGCCAGCAAGAACGTGTGCAGCTTGGTGCCCGGCTGCGTCTGGGTGCTGCCGATGCGCTCGGAGAACTCCTCAGCCTTGACCAGATCATCCAACCGCGCGTGCCGCCAGGTGATCCGATCGTCATTCGACAGGATCGCCTCAAAGGGCTCCTGGGCATCGATGGGACGCAACACTCGCCGGGTGACGTTTTCGACCGTCGGCTCGTCACCGTTCTTGGCGTTGCCCTTCGCGCTGAGTGCCGCCTTCTCCTCGGCCTCCATTTCGAGGAGGATGCGCATCTCCTCGTCCAGCTCCTCATCGTCCGATGACTCCGGGGGCCAGTTGGGCTCCTCGCCATCCTCGACCAGCCGAAGGGTGGTCAACGGCAGCTCCATGAGCCGCTTGGTGACCGGGAAGCTGTCACACTTTCCGTGCTTGGGCCGGAGGGCCAGGATGTCAGTCCCGGCCGAGTAGCTCAGGAAGTGCAAGAGCGCCGCCACCCAATCCTCCAAGAGCAGGCGGTCGAATTCGATGCCCCCAGTCTGAAAGCACTGCCGAGTGACGTGGATGAGTACCTTGAGCTTCGCGCCTTTACCCCCCTGAGCGCCCGCGAGCACCTCCTCCTGCGCGCCTCGCGTTGGCGAGAGGTAGATCGTGCTCTGGTGCCCGTACTCCGGGTAGTAGATCCCGTTCGACGGGAGGACAAAAGGGACGCTGAGAGGATCCTGGGGTCTCCCCGGGCCAGCAACCTGGTGGTGGGGTGCCGGTGGAGGTGGCTGCTGGCCTGGGGGAGCCTGGGGCCCCTGGGGTGGGGGCGCCCAAGGCAGGCGCCCCGTCCTCGCGGCTTGTAGTGCACTAGCCATGAGGGGGGTGTGTCGCGTAGGCATCCTGGGTGGGGGTGCCGGGGGTTGTTGTGGGTCTGTACTCTGGGGGGTGTCCGCCGAACCCTCCATAATTCACTCTCCTATGTCGGTGTTGGGAAACTACTTGGGCTGCTGAACTCCTGTAGGATCAGCCGGTTGACGCTAGAGCGGGATCACCCCGGACTGTGGGTTGAAGACGCTGTTCTCGGGGATGATCCGGTCGACCACGATGTTGATCTGCATATCCATCGCCTCGCCCGCGCCGTAGCTAACGGCGATCTCGGGCAGATTCGCGGGCCACAGGCCCTCCAAGCGCCAGGTCCGCTCGGCCGAGCCGTCGGTCTGAAACAGGACCAGGAAGCCGGTCGTCTTGAGGAGTGACGGGGGCAGCATGAGCCCCGTTTCCTCGTCGAAGGTGCCTTGATGCCACCGCGTGAGGATCGCGCGCGAGCCCGTCTGCGGGAAATCCCGGAAGGTCACGCTGAGATCGTCCAGCGCCTCCGGCCGCGTGGGGTGCTGCACGTTGCCGTTCAGGAATTCGAGGGTCTCCTTCCCGACGTTGCGGCCGGGAACGGTGAATTCCTTGAGCGACAGGATGAGCGGTTCCTTACCGCCCGGCACCAACCGGTCGATGTTCAGCTCCAGGATGCCCATGTGCTGGTGCTGGACATCCCAGTTGGACTGGGCCTGAGCGATGTGGTCGCCCGCGAAGCGGTATCCCGAGAGCATGACTAGCCTCCTTTACCCACTGGCCACTACGTCGGCGAAATCGGCTCCGCTCGGCGTAAGGATCAGGTCATAAGTGATGAATTCAGCGGCCTTCTGCGGCTTGATGAACAGTTTGGCGTTCATCCGCAGCGCGTCGATGTCGTCCGGCGAGGTAGTGGTCTGGTCCACCACCACGAAGGCGTCACGCAGCCCGCGCCGCGCGATGATCGGCTTGAGCACCGCGTTGAGCTGAGCCGCGACCTCGCGCCACAGGATCGCGTCGTTGATCTCGAAGATGAATTCCTGAGACGTGACGTCCAGGAGGTTCATGATGACATTGATCGTCCAGCGCACGTTGATTCGGTCCAGCGAGCCCTTGGTGCGCGCCGCCGTCTGCTGCCCCATGAGGATCAGGCCGCGACCCTCCTTGCGGATGATCGGGTTGCAGATTTCGACCCGCGAGCCGACGAGATCCTGAAGCAGCTCCCGGTCCTCGCGGCTGGCCGAGTACCGCAGGCTTGTCGCGTTCACCCGACCGCGACGAAGCCCCGCGATGGGGAACCATGGCGCCGGGGCTCCGGCGATGAGCGCCGCCATATCCCCATCAGCCGGCTCAAACGGCTCCGAGTTGGTGTACTGATCAAAGTACTGCACCCAGGGCATAATCGAGGCGAGCTGAGTCGAGTTGATCTCCACCAACGGTGGGAACGGAACGAGCACCGTGGGCACAGCCACCCCACCCGGCGCCGTCGCCATCCACGAACCGTTGTAGAAGTCGCGGTGATCGAACGGGTCGTCCGCGTCCGGCAGCGGGATGATGCCAACGCAACGGCGCGTCGGCCGTTCGCACAGGTCTTGGAGGCCCTGGATCACCTGACGGTGCCACTGCCCCGGGGTCGCGACCCAGTTCATCGGCACCGTCTCATCGTTTCGGAACGACTGTAGACCCGTGACGGTCTGGCCCACCTTCGTTCCGACGATGTCGGCGCTGGTGAAGGCTCCGCTCATGGCGAGTACCTGCGAACCGGTGCCGCCAAAGCCCAAAAGGTCAGGTACCAGCAGCGGCGTGAAGCCGGTGGGCAAAGCCGTCACCAGATTCGACCCATTCGTCGGATCGTTGACCTTGGTCACCAGCTCATCGAGGTTGGCCGCCTGGCCGAAGCTCTCCTCGGTGCCGCTGACGAACAGGACCCTCAGCCGAAGCGTGCCAGTGAGGGTCGGGTCCTCATCGATCTCCGCACGGAACCCGGTGGTCACGTCCGGCGTGCGTTCGTTGCCGATGTCCCCCGGATCGCGCGCGACCAGGTGAAGCACGATCTCATCTCGGACCACATACACCGACTCGTCCAGGATCGGTGCACCGGTCCACTTGATCGAGGCGTCCCCCGTTCGGTAGTCGAGGTCGTTGTCCGGGTCGGTCGAGAGCGCGACGTTCTGAGCCCAGAAGTCGTTGTCAGCATCGGTGCCCAGGGCGGAGAAGGTGACCTGGGGCTCACCCGCCGCCGCCGTACTGGCCTGGGCACCCTGGAACGCCTGAAGACGCGCGGCCTCACGCCGGAACGGGGCGAGCGCGATGTTCCCGGTGAACACCACCTGCGTCCCGTCGCCGAAACCGAACAGGTCGGCCGGCAAGTAAACCGCCTGGATCGCGGCGTTGTCCTTCACGTTGAACGTACGCTCAGCGCCCGCCGTCGTGACAAGATCCAACGCCAGGGCGAAAGCCCCCGACGTGTGATCGAGCCAGTTGGTGCCGTTGTACTTGTTGACCGCGGCCGGCTCCGCGAGGTTGAGCCCGGCCGCGTTGGGCGTCGTGTCCGCACGGAATTGCGGGCCCGTGCCTCGGAGCGCGCGGCGCTCCTGACGGAAGGGGAGGCTGGTGTAGTCGATGATGATGGTCGCGGCGACCGCGATGGCGCCCGAGAAGGTAACCGTCCACTCACCGGTCGTGTAGTTGACCGACCCCGTGACGGCAACCGCCCTTGGATCACCTCGTGGGCGAGTGAGCCATCCACCCACACCATCATCGTAAACCGTCTCCGGGGAGCCGCCGGCATCAGAGACGGTCAGCTTGAGGTTGCCGGGGCTGATCGGGCCCGCGATGCGGACCGCGCCCGTGTCGGTGTCGGCCGCAATCGCATCGCCACCCGGATCAGACGCCTGAAGCACCTCGTCCTGAATGTTGGACACAGCCTGACCGGGTACAGCGCCCCCACCCATATTCACGATCTGGATGTCGTACTCAGCTTGAATCAGGTTGACGCCCGTGCCGGGGAACGCCACGCCGCCGACCGGGTCCCAATCAGGGGTCACCGCCCACGCGCCGGTCCGGTAGTCGATGGTGCTGGTAGGGACCAGGACGCCGCCACCGTTCGGGGCCGTGCGAAACCTGCCGAAGCCGTCATCCCAGATGGGCGGGGGCGGGGTGAGGCCGGAATCGTTGCTGGGGGTGAGCTTGATCGTGCCGGGAACGACCCACCCCGCCAGCGTCTTGAGGTCAACATCCGCACTGGCCGCGGTC
>SDBT01013936.1_pt1 | contig 12854 bp, 14 predicted proteins | sample 2277101 | NCBI WGS metagenome assembly SDBT01 (sample SAMN10404973, study PRJNA504765) | marine sediment metagenome | isolation source: marine sediment core GS10_PC15, 103 cmbsf | place: Arctic Ocean: Southern Knipovich Ridge | collected 2010 | reverse complement strand
TTTAAAAGGCTTTAACAAAGTTAAAAAAAATTTATTAAAGGAGGTTTGTATGTCTAATGACAAAGTGTCAAGAAGAGATTTTTTGCAAAAAGCAGGAAAAGTTGCCCTGGGTGGTGGACTGCTTTTTGCAGTAGGAGGCACAATTACAAAACCGAAGTTTGGTTTTGCAAAGGGGAAGGAAAAAGAAGTGATAAAAAGGGTCGAAGGCGTTGACTTATGGCGGCAGTACGCCGGAACCAAGCTTATTTTTATGTCAGAAAATACACCGCCGTCTTCCGCAGTGAAGGCATATTCTCAAGAATTTTATGACCTTACAGGAATGGAGATAGATGTCAGGCAGGATGTGCTTTCAACAGTACAGGAAAAAGTTGGAATTGATCTAAAAGGCGGAACAGGCGGTTATCATCTGAACTATGCCCAGGATAAACCGATGAACACCATGTTTGCCGACTACTGGGCAGATTATCATGAGTTTATCAACGATGATACTCTTCCGCAGGACCCGGAAGGCTACGGCGGGGATGTATGGGGATACAAGTGGCTTGACGTTACCGGTTATTTTTACAACAGGGATAGATTGGTTGCCCTTCCATACGATAATGCTGTGTGCGTGATGTTTTACCGTATTGATTTGTTTGAAAAATACTCCAACCAGTTTGAAAAAGAGTTTGGCTATCCGCTGGAGTACACCGATGATACTACCTGGAAAGATGTCATGGACTTTGCGAAATTTTTCAACAGTCCCAAAATTAAAGAGGTTGAATACGGGATAGGTTTCCAGGGGCTGGAAGGCTGGGCAGGACAGCTTGATTTCCAGAGGCCCTTATACGCTCACGGACAATGGGAAGAATGGGACTTTGATGATCCCTTTATAGGCGCAAGGAACCCGGGACCATGCAGATGGGGAGATGATCAATCAGTTGCGACACTGGGGTATATGCAGGATTTATATAAACTCGGCCATCCCGAGAGTTTAAGCTGGAACTGGTCCGGTGTGAATACTGCATTTCAAACAGGAAAAGTTGCTATGTGCCCAAATTATGGCGAGTTTGCTGCGACAGTGGAAGATCCTGATCAGTCTATTGCTGCCGGCGGAAAAACAGGCTATGGGATGGATCCAAAGGGAGAGCCTTCATGGATTGTTAATGGGGGGAAAGCGGTAAACGCTACCAATTACGGAATAGGTGGTATTGCAATTAATGGCAACCTGTCTAAAGACCTTCAGAGAGCTTCATACATTTTTGCAGTATGGGCAACATCTGCTAAACTGCAGAAGAGGGTTCTTGTGGAATTAGGAGGCACACCCACGAGAATGAGCGTTTTAACTGATCCTGAAGTTGTCGAGGGAATGAAGAGACCCACAACAATGCCGAACGCTTTAACCTATCCGCCTACCCTGAAGGGAGTGGAGCCGCCGCATGTTGTTCCAGGCCCCAAGATTCCTAAGTGGAATGAATACTCGGTGATTCAGTGCATCGAGATAGCAAAATGCATGGCACGAAAACAGGGCCCGGAAGAAACAGCAAAGTCATTGAAGAAAAAGCTTGATCAGATGCACGGTATTTAAGGTTTAAAGGCTTACCCTGGAGCAGTATGCACATTGTATACTGCTCCGGAAAAATTGGTTTTAAATAAAGTGATAGGCTAAGAGGAAGGAGATGGTTGTGGCAAATAATCAGATAAGGCAGTTAAGCGTGCTGCACAGGAAGAAATTTATTTTTAGCTTTTATGGCTGGATGCTCATTCCGGCAGTAATTCTATTAATATTAATAACAGTTTATCCGTTTTTCTGGATGATTGTAATGAGTCTTTTTAAAGTTGCTACACGTCCGGGAGTGAAAAATGAATTCGTTGGATTCCAGAATTATGTAAATCTTGTAAGAGACCACCTCTGGCTTAAGGGTTGGGGCATCCAGGCAAAATACGTATCAATGTCAATTGTCCTTGAGTTTCTCCTCGGATTTAGTATTGCATTATTTTTAAATAAATTACGTAGAGGAGCAAATGTTTTAACTACTGTTTTCTTATTTCCTATGATGGTTGCTCCGATCGCAGTGGGATTTTTATATCTATATCTGTTTAATGCCTCCTTTGGATGGTATTACTGGTTCCTTCGCTCAATAGGGATACTGAGGAAAGGAAGTATTTTGGGGGATTTAAACTGGGCGCTTGCAGCATTGATCATTGCCGATGTCTGGGAATGGACACCTTTTATGGCGCTCATTCTATTGGCAGGTTTAAAAAAGGTACCTCTTGATCAGCTTGAAGCTGCAAAATGTGATGGTGCGGGCTCGATCAGGCGTTTTATTGATATAGTTCTTCCCAATATGGTTCCAATAATTATTATTGGTGTTTTAATCAGGTTTATGGATATCATGCGGTATATAGATAAAATATTCGTTATGACCACGGGAGGGCCAGCAGGCGTAACGAAAACGGTATCCTATTATTTGTTTGATGTTGCTTTCCACTTCTTCGAGCTGGGAAGAGGCGCTGCAATAGGATTTGTACTGCTGCTCGTTACAATCGGGATGGCTATCGCTTTTGTTAATATTTTAAAGAAGAAAGGAGTACAGAGATAATGAAAGAGATAATGAAAGAAAGCATTATAAGGAAGAGGAGTACTATCGGTATAATTGTTACAATATTAATTATTATTATCTGGTTAATATGGACATTGACCCCATTATTTATTATGGCTCTTTCTTCTATTAAAACGCGGCGAGAAGCATTTGCCACTCCCGAAATTGGTAATTGGCTGGGTACTTTCGGCATATTTCGATTTAAACCCACTGCAATGCATTATAAAGTTCTTTTTAAAGAAGCAGGGTTTGCTACTTATATATGGCACGGTATCGTGTCCTCAATAAGTTCATCATTAATTGCAATAATACTTGGTACTCTTGGCGCTTACGCTCTTTCAAGAGGCAAGTTCAAACAGGAAAATAATTTATCTTTCTGGATCATTTCTACACGAATGGCCCCTATTGTGGTCGTCATTGTTCCCCTTTATTACATATTTAGAAAACTGGGGGTCCTTCAGACAATTCCAGGCCTAATTATCGCCTATACTACCTTTAACCTGCCTTTTGCTTTGTGGCTGATAAAGGGATTTTTTGATGATATACCGTTTGAAATTGAAGAAGCTGCTTTTGTTGACGGGGATACCCACTGGGCTGTTTTCAGGAAAATTGCACTTCCGCTGGCAGCTCCGGGAATAGTAGCTTCATTCGTTTTATGTGTTCTCCTTTCATGGAATGATTTCCTTTTTGCTGCAATAATTGGTGGAGGACCTGCTAAAACAGTTCCTGTGGGACTTACAGAACTTCAGACCTCTGTCGAAGTGAGATGGGGCCCTATCAATGCGGCGACAATTATACTGGTAATTCCGATGATCTTTCTTGGAATCCTGATCAGGAAATATCTTGTACAGGGCCTTACTATGGGTGCGGTAAGAGAATAGGCGGGACAGTTAATGCAGGATTTTAAAATTTATAATAAAAATACGTTTGAAAAAGGGTATGTATATGTCAAAAGTAAAATTTGAAAATGTATGGAAAAAATATGGCAGTATTGAGGCTGTCAAAAACCTTAATGTAGATTGCAGAGACAGAGAATTCCTATGCCTGCTTGGACCTTCCGGCTGTGGAAAGTCATCCACTCTGAGAATGGTTGCAGGTCTGGAGCAGATAACAGAGGGGAAAATATCCATTGATGATGTTGTAGTGAACGATGTTGATCCTCACCTGAGAGACATTGCAATGGTTTTCGAAAGTTATGCACTCTATCCTCACAAAAAGGTCTTCGATAATATGGCATATCCCCTGAAAATACAGAAGCTTCCGGAAAAAGAGATTGAAAAGAAGGTCAGGCATGCGGCAAGGATACTTAATATTGAGGAGTTGCTCGGTAGATGGCCGAGACAGCTCAGTGGAGGTCAAAAGCAGAGAGTTGCAATAGGAAGGGCTATTGTAAGAAACCCAAAGGTGTTTCTTCTGGATGAACCGATTTCACACCTTGATGCAAAGTTAAGAACTCATATGAGAGGTGAATTAAAGCGTCTTCATAAAGATTTAAATGCTACAATGATCTACGTAACCCATGACCAGCTGGAAGCGATGTCAATGGCAGATCGAATTGCCGTAATGGATCTTGGAGTTCTTCAACAGATAGGAACTCCGGATGAAGTCTTCAATCATCCGAGCAATAAGTTTGTGGCTGGATTCCTGGGAGACCCTCCGATGAACTTTGTTGGATGCACCCTGGTAAAAGAAGGTAAGTCTTACAAAATAGTACATGATCAATTCAAATTTGGTTTACCACAGAGTGTTTGTGATCATTTTATTAATAAGGAGATTGGAGAAAAACTACCGATTGAATTGGGAGTTAGGCCCGAGTCTTTTTTCCTCTTTACCAGCCGGCCGGACAGCTACGATGTTGCCGGGAAGGTATACATTACCGAACCTCTTGGAGAGGATGTAATTGTAGATATTACAATCGGGGAGGAAAAGATTAAGGCAAAAACTTCAATTGACTTTCAGGGAAAGATCGATGAGCCTGTATACCTTAAAATCAAGTTTGCGCGGGTACATATTTTTAATACTACTACCGGGGAGAGTTTATTAGTTTAAAAATCCGTTGATCAGCTTTGTAGTTAATTTATAAGTGAATAATTTTTTCAAAAAAAGGTATCCGCAAATTTTATTCCTCAATATTTTAAATTTAATGAAAGTCAACTAATAACAAATTTTTCCGGGAAAGGAGTGAATATGCCTAAGTATTATATGGGTTATGATTGTGGTACGATGGGCACAAAGGTAGCTATTTATGCTGATGATTCTACGCTGATAAGTGAAGCATACCGTCCGCACGAGATCCAGTATCCGAAACCGGGCTGGGCAGAAATGGAACCAGATCAGTTCTATCGGGTTGTCACTGAATGTATAAGAGAATGTGTAAACAAGAGTAGGATCAATCCTAAGGATGTAAGAGGGATAGCAGGCAGTGGTGTTATTTGCGGGTTTCTTCCAATAAACAACGGCTGGAATCCTGTAGGGCCCTATATTTGTTTTCTGGATGGCAGGGCCAGGGAAGAGGCAAAGTATGTTGCAGAAGAACTCGAACCAGTCTGGGCTGACGAGAGCGGGAATACCGATATCGGCTCCTATATGCCTCCAATGTTCTTAAAATGGCTGTTGAATAATGAAAAAGATTTCCTGTCCAGAACAAAAAAGATAGTTACGGCAGCACATTACGTGATGGGGAAGTTAGGGGGTCTGAGCGCGAAAGATGCATTTATCGACTGGGCGCATATGTCAGGGTGGGTAATTGGCTTTGATGCACATAAGAGAGATTGGTCTGAAAAACAAAAGGGGGATCATTCTTCAACAACTGATTGACGACATTCTCTACCGCGATATAGCAGTGCGGCATAACATTCGTAATGTTAATGCTTTAAGGGAAATGACTGTATTTTTGGTGTCGAATATTGGGAAACCGGTTTCGGCCCGAAGGTTAACCGGATTGTTTGGAATAACTGCAACAACTACGGTAACCGATTACTTTGCGTATTTGAGTGATTCGTATGTGATTGATTTTGTTCCTCAATTTGATTATTCGGTCAAAGCCCAAAGCCGCAATCCGAAAAAGGTTTATTCCATCGACCTCGGCATATTTCACCAAATAAAGACCACATTTACTGAGGATTATGTACGCCAGCTTGAAAATGTAGTGTACCTGCACCTTCGAAGAAAACAGAAAGAAATATTTTATTTCAATAAAAAAGGGGAATGCGATTTTGTGGTGATGAACAGGGGTAAAGCTGATAGCTGTGTTCAGGTGTGTTACAGACTTGATGACCTCAATATGAAAAGAGAGCTGGATGGCCTTAAAAGCGCACTGGATTATTTTGGAATGAAAGAAGGTGTGATAGTAACCCATAATCAATCTGACTTATTTGAAGATGAAGGGATTACGATAAAACTTATTCCAGCATGGAAATATATGGTGTGAGATCTTTGTGTGTATCATTTATATGAGATCAACTATCTCTTAACGTATATCGACCTCGAATTATTAAGAGTTAAAGAAAAAAGATTCATTGAGAAAAGGGTTAGCGGCACTTTCACAGAAGTTGAAATAGCTCCGCTGCTGCTGTTGCCATTTGTTGAAAATGCCTTCAAGCATTGTGATAGAAATTCTGCAGCTCCAGTAGTCAGGTTAACTATTATTCTTACTGGAAATACACTTAACTTTTCGATGAAAAATAAAATCGAAAAAATTAGAGAGCATAATCATGACGAAATAGGAGGGATTGGTTTGGCAAATGTAAAAAAGAGGCTTGAGCTTCAGTATAGCGGTAAATATGAATTAAATATTTCTTCCGGGGACGCTCATTATCAGGTCAAATTAAAAATCCAACTGTGATGAAGTTACATTGTATTATTGTTGATGATGAGCCACTTGCCCTGAAGATCATTGAGGATTATATCAGGCAAATTGACTATCTGGAATATCAGAATGGATTTGACAACCCCCTTAAAGCAATCACCTATTTGAAAAACCACCAGGTTGATCTGTTGTTTTTGGATATTCAGATGAGCAAATTAACAGGAATACAGCTGTTGAATGTAATCAAGAACAGGCCGTTTGTAATAGTCACCACTGCCTACGAACAGTATGCGCTTCAGGGATACGAGCTTGATGTGCTGGATTATTTGCTAACGCCAATATCATTTGAGCGTTTTGTAAAAGCTGTTGATAAGGCTTATGATAGAATTAAAATAAAAGCAGGTAGTGTTGCAAATGATGAAAATGCGTTGATAACCAACCCTAAAGAAGATTACCTGTTCGTGAAAAGCGGTAACAAACTTCAGAAAATTGAACTTGAAGAGATCCTCTATGTTAAAGGCATGGGTGAATATTTGAAGATTGTTACTACCACCGCAAGCGTGATGATTTTGCAGAGTTTTGCGAAACTATCCTCCGCATTACCCGGGGAAACATTTGTCAGGGTGCACAAATCATATCTGGTAGCTATTGATAAAATTGAGAGTATTGAGAGAAACCGGATTAAAATAGCGGACGAATTAATTCCAATAAGCGACACTTATAAAAAGACATTTTACGATATTTTGAACAATAAAAGGATTTAAGGTACATGAGATTGAAAGCAGCAATTAGCACTTTTAGAATATATTTAACGATGGTATTATGGCTATTTCTAAATGCTACCTCATTTGCGCAATATGATAGTATCCCCCATGGAGGTTATGAAAGAACATATTTGTTACACTTGCCGACTGGTTACTCAGAAGCGGATTCAATGCCCCTGATCATCGCAATGCATGGTGGATTTGGAAATGCATTCAACCTGGAAAATCAATCGCAATTAAGTGTAAAGGCTGATGCTGAAAATTTCATGGTCGTATATCCCGAAGGGGTGGAAGGTGGTTTTTTTAATATTAGTTCCTGGAATGCAGGTTGGTGCTGTGGTTATTCAAGCAGCTCAAACATAGGTGATGTAGGTTTTATAAATACTTTATTGGATACTTTGATAAGTAAATATTCAATAGATACGAATCGGATTTACGCTACGGGAATGTCAAACGGTGGTTTTATGTCTTACAGGTTGGCCTGTGAATTGTCTGCACGAATCGCAGCCATTGCCCCGGTAGCCGCATCCATGAGTATGACAACCTGCACACCTGTTCGTCCGGTACCGGTCATAGAATTTCACTCTTATCTTGATGAGAACGTACCCTATCTGGGTGGAATCGGAAGTGGCCCTTCAGATCATTATAATCCTCCTCAGGATTCTGTGCTGAATGTCTGGGCCAATTTGAACTCCTGTTCGGTTATAAATGACACAGTTCTCGATAATGCCCAATACACCTTTATCATTTGGAGGGATTGTGATTGCAACTCAGAAATTCAACAGTATATTACACAGGATGGTGGTCACTCCTGGCCGGGTGGTATGCAAACAGCAACCGGTGATCCTGTATCAAACTACATAAATGCCACAGATTTAATGTGGACATTTTTTAAGCAATATTCTCTTGATTGTACCACATCATCCATTGAAGAAACTTACTACAGTGGCATTGATTTTGAACTATTTCCGAATCCGTCAACAGGAATTGTAAAACTCAGAATATCAGGTTCGGTTGCAGATTTCACAGCAACCGTTTACAACCATCAAGGGAGATTAATTCTAAGCTCGGAAAATAGTGAAGTATTTAATTTGACTGATCAGCCTGCTGGAGTTTACATCATAATAATTCGGACAGAGAACCAAGTTTTAACTCAGAAAATTATTAAAACAAAATAAGTGCCTTAGAATAAGATTCTGAATTAATTTTCTCCTTCGTGAATAATTTTTATATTCGCATCTCATAACACCTTTTATAAAAAACGTAACACGATGTCAGTTGTACGTTTCGGCGTATCGTTTGAAAAGGAGGTACTGGATGCATTGGATGAATATGTTCATGAGAATAAATTCGCCAACCGCTCCCAGGCCCTTCGCCAGCTTGTCAACAAACATATTGTGGAGAAAAAGTGGCTCTGTAATAATCGTGTGGCAGGAGCTGTAACCCTTGTTTACGATCATCACAAACGGGAAATTGCGACTCACCTTGCTGATATACAACGTGAATATAATAAGGAGATCCTGTCTGTACAGCGTTTTACCCTGAATGAGTATCACAGCATGGAGGTCATTTCGTTGAGTGGTATTTCTTCCAGGCTGACGGAGTTGTCCGAAAGGCTTATTTCAGAGAAGGGGGTACAGCACGGGAAGCTAACCATGAGCAGGTTTGATTAAAATGAATTTAGATTGAAAGAGAGGATATGGCTGAATTAGTAAACGAGACAGGAGCAAAACTGAAAACCCTGGAAAAGTGGTTCCAGGCACAAAAGGGTTCCATAGTGGCTTTTTCGGGTGGAATAGATTCTTCACTGGTACTATACCTTGCCAGGTTGTTTCAGGGCAGGGATCGGGCCATCGGAGTAATTTCAAACTCTGAAAGCCTCAAGACGAAGGACTTTGAGCTGGCGCAATCTTTCAGTAAACAGTTTGATATCATCATGGAGGTGATTGTGACCCGTGAACTGGAGGATGAACGGTACAATGAGAATCCCATCGACCGCTGTTTTTTTTGCAAGGATCACCTGTTTAGTGATCTTCAGACCATCAGTGATAAACATCCGGGTTTTCCGGTACTCAGCGGTACCAACGTGGATGATTATGGCGACTACCGTCCTGGTTTGAAAGCGGCTGCCAAGTATAAGGTTCTTTCGCCCCTGGCGGAGTGTAAAGTAACCAAGGATGAGATTCGCCAGATAGCCAGATACTACAATTTGCCCAATTGGGATAAACCGGCCAGTCCGTGCCTCAGTTCCCGGATACCTTACAATCATAAGATCACACAGAAAAAATTAGTGGAGATTGAGAAGGCAGAGGATCTGTTGAACTCATTCGGATTTGATGATGTGAGGGTGAGGCATTACGGAGATCATGGGAAAATAGAAGTCAGTAAAGAGGATGTACCAAGATTGTTGGATATGCAGGAAACTGTGGTAGAGAAGGTGCGGCAGATTGGTTTTAAAGAGGTGGTGATCGATGAGGAGGGTTTGGTCTCTGGAAAACTGAATAGAGTACTTAGGAAATAGTGCCAACTGCAGAGTATAGAGAGCCGAGTGCAGAGTATAGAGAGCCGAGTGTCTGGTGGAAAGTGAAAAGTAAAAAAAAAATAACAAGTGGGAAAGAAGATTTTATATTACGATTGTTTTGCCGGGATTAGCGGTGATATGAACCTGGGTGCCATGGTTGATCTTGGAGTTGATGCTGAGTTCCTGACCAGTGAGCTTGAAAAACTAAATATTGATGGATTCAGGCTTGAAGTGAGCAGAGATATTCGGAAGGGAATCAGTGGGACAAAGGTCACCGTGGTCATCGAAAATCAGGACAATGAAAAGCACAGGCACCTTAGGCATATTGAAGAATTGATTAATAATAGTACGCTTTCTGACAGGGTTAAAGAGAAATCATTGGCCATTTTCATTCAGGTTGCTGAAGCTGAAGCTAAAGTCCATAATATATCCAAGGAGAAGGTACATTTTCACGAGGTGGGTGCACTGGACTCCATAGCTGATATTGTGGGTGCCGCCATTTGCCAGGAGAAGCTGGAGGTAGACGAAATACATGCTTCACCAGTACAACTGGGGGGAGGATTTGTGAAATGTGCCCACGGGATGATGCCTGTGCCTGCACCTGCCACAGCTGAAATTGTTGCAGCCATCCCGGTAAAGACCGGCCTGGTTGAGTATGAAGCCACCACAACTACTGGAGCAGCCATACTTGCGGCCACCGTCGATCGTTTCTCTTCGGACATGGATATGACCATTAAAAAGACCGGATATGGAATTGGACAGCGTGATGGAGAGATCCCCAATGTCTTGCGTGTATACCTCGCAGAAAGTGCAAAACTTGAAGAAGTGGAAGATTTACGGGTAGAAGAAGCCGTGATGCTGGAATGCAACATGGACGATATGAATCCCGAATGGTATTTACATGTGACTGCACTTCTTTTTGAGGCAGGTGCGGCAGATGTATTTACAACGCCCATTGTGATGAAGAAATCGAGACCTGGCCATATGCTAAGTGTATTGTGTGACCCAGGTATTGCAACTATTCTAAAAGAGATCCTTTTTAAGGAGACTTCCAGCATTGGTTTGAGAGAGTATGTTGTTCAAAAAAACATATTGAGAAGGGAAATCGTTGTGGTGAATACAAAGTATGGAGAGGTGAATGTAAAAAGAAGCTATTATGGAGGGTTGGTTGTGAATGAAAAACCCGAGTTTGAACAGTGCCGTCTGTTAGCAGAAAAACACGGGATTTCTCTGGAAGAGGTACGAAAAGAAGTCTACAAAACATTATAATGGATAAAGTTGGAATTATACAGTTGTTGGAGCAATTTAGTAGTGGGGAACTGAATCAGGATGAAATGGTTGAGAAGCTCTCATCCCGAGGGCTGGAAGAGTTAGGGTTCGCTACCATCGATACGGACCGTTCAAACAGGACTGGAATTCCTGAAGTGATCTATTCTGAAGGGAAAACCCCGGAGCAAGTTTCCGAGATTGCCCTGAGAATGCACAAGAGGGGGATTCCCATTCTGGCTACAAGAGCCACTTCTGAGGTTTATGATGCAGTAAAGGAGAAGATACCAGAAGCCATTTATCATAAGGATGCCAGAGCCATTGAATACCAACTTGAAAAGCCTGCACCTACCGATAGCTACATTGCAGTTGTTTCTGCTGGTACCTCCGATATTCCGGTATCGGAAGAGGCAGCTGTGACTGCCGAGTTCCTGGGGAACCGGGTGGAGCGAGTTTACGATGTGGGTGTCGCCGGGATACACAGGTTATTTCATAGGTTGGACCTGATCCGTGGAGCAACGGTGATCATTGTAGTTGCTGGCATGGAAGGGGCATTGGCCAGTGTCATGGGCGGACTGGTTGATAAGCCAGTTATTGGTGTTCCGTGCAGTGCCGGATATGGAGCCAATTTTGGAGGTGTTTCTGCACTTCTGTCTATGCTGAATAGTTGTGCCAGCGGGGTCAGTGTTGTGAATATCGACAATGGATTTGGTGCAGCCTGTCAGGCCAGCTTAATAAATAAACTGGCAAGTACCTAGTGCCTAGCGCCTTGTGTAAAGTGTAAAAGTTTAAAGTGTGAAAGTGAGAAGGTTGAAAGTGAGAAAGTGAAAAGGTTGAAAGTGAGAAGGTTGAAAGTGGAAAGTGTAAAAGTTTAAAAGTAGAAATGTATGAATGAGATGTATGTGCTTGTGATGTCGGCGGCCACCCTGGGGGTGATCCATACCCTGTTGGGCCCTGACCATTATCTTCCGTTTATTGTCTTGAGTAAGGCCCGAAACTGGACCCGTACACGTACGTTGTGGATAACCTTTATATCCGGAGTAGGCCATGTGAGTGGATCAGTAATACTGGGATTGATCGGAATAGCCATGGGACTGAGTCTAAACAAGCTTGAGGCCATTGAAGCCAACCGGGGGAATGTGGTGGGTTGGATGCTTATTGTATTTGGAATCCTCTACAGTGCTTACGGAATTTATAAGTATTTTAAACGAGGTGCTCATGTGCATTTTCCTGCATTCCTAAGGCCGAAATCCATAAGACATAAAGATCTTCACCTGGGTGAAAGTGACTTGAAGAAGGATGATGATGCCGGTCGGCTTACTCCCTGGATCCTCTTTTTGATTTTTGTATTCGGACCTTGTGAAGTATTAATCCCTATGTTGGTGTACCCGGCTGCGGAACATAGTGGGATGGGTATTTTCCTGGTGGCCCTGGTATTTGGAATTGCGACGATAGGTACCATGTTGCTGGTGGTGATGCTTGGTTATCGGGGAATTTCGTTTATAAAACTCAAAGGAAAGGAGCACCGAATTCATCTGTTTGCCGGACTCGTGATCTTGCTTGCAGGGATCGGTATGCAATTCATGGGTTTATAGCCCGATTCTGCTGATAAGATATTATGCGAAGCAGATTCTCTCTTTCATCATTCTTTCATGTTCAGTAGTCCACTCCAAACCCAATAAATCGCTGAGGAAAAGGAATCTCTTTTTTGCGGACTTATTCATATTCCTTGCGAAATAATAAAGCAGCTTATCATGATCTGTCCGGGATTTCGCCTGGAATATGGCATCTCCGACCTCAACGATGCCTCCACAAAGCTGGGGCTTTGTAGCAATATCCACGATAGTCCTTTCCAAATCACTTACCATCGCTTTCTCAAGCTGGTTTATCCAGATGCTGCTGAAACCGAAAAA
>SDBT01013935.1_pt1 | contig 12855 bp, 9 predicted proteins | sample 2277101 | NCBI WGS metagenome assembly SDBT01 (sample SAMN10404973, study PRJNA504765) | marine sediment metagenome | isolation source: marine sediment core GS10_PC15, 103 cmbsf | place: Arctic Ocean: Southern Knipovich Ridge | collected 2010 | reverse complement strand
CACATCACAACCATTGTTCTGATACAATTCCGAAGCTGACGGATGTTACCAGGCCAACTGTAGTTTGTAAGAATTGTCTTTGCTGCATCCGTTATACCAGTAACAACAGAGCCGGTTTTTCCGACGGCTTCTTTTAGAAAATATTCGGCCAAAATTTCAATGTCCTCGATTCTGCTGCGCAGGGCCGGCACCGATATGCTCACTCCCTTGATTCTAAAGTATAAATCCTGTCTGAATTTTTTTTCCTCTATGAGCTTTATCAAATCATGATTTGTTGCGCTGATTATCCGAACATCAACGACAATTTGTTTGTGTGAACCAACGGGCATCACAACACCGTCTTCGATAACCCGCAGCAACTTGGCCTGGCAACTCGGCGCCATATCGCCGATTTCATCCAAAAACAATGTCCCTTTATCGGCTACTTCAAACAGACCTTTTCTATCATTAGCTGCCCCGGTAAAGGCGCCTTTGACGTGGCCGAACAACTCGCTCTCAAGTAATGTTTCTGTCAGACCGGCGCAATTTACCGGCTTAAACAGCTTATCCCAGCGTTCTGAATTCTTATGAATAGCCCTTGCCAACAGTTCCTTGCCCGTTCCGGATTCACCTTCAATTAAAACGGAAATATCCGTCGGAGAGACACGCTTTAGAACGTCAAATATGCCTTCCATTACAGGGCTTTCGCCCCAGACCCCATCGAACTCAAATTCTTTTTTGCCTGCTCTGCCTTTTTTTGTTCTGCGCCCGGCTGATTTCGATATCCGTTGGCTGAGCTGGTCTACAAGGGCACGAAGCTGACCGATATCAATCGGCTTGACAAGGTAATCGCATGCGCCGGCCTTTATCGCCTCCTTACACGTATCAATACTCGCATAAGCGGTTATTAAAATAACTTCCGTCTCAGGATTGTGCTTTGCAACCTCCTCAAGTATACTCAATCCATCAATGCTGCCGCCAAGTTTCAAGTCGGTAACAACAATATCAACCTTTTCATTGCGTATAATCTCTACTGCGTCCTTGCCGTTATAAACAGCAATTGCCTTTGTCCCTGCTTTTTCCAGCGCTTCGGCAATCCCGTCGGCGTGGTTGCGCTCATCGTCAACTATCAGAATTACAATATCATTTTCTTTCAAAATATTACCCTACCGACGCTGGACAGGTAAGCTAATTGTAAATGATGTTCCTTTGCCCGGTTCACTGTTAACGCTTATCGTACCTTTATGTGCCTCGACTATTTTTTTGGTTGTCGGCAAACCGAGTCCGCTTCCTTTCGGCCGAGACGAATAATAAACATCGAAAATGTTCGACAACTTATCCGTCGCTATACCACTGCCGGTATCACTAATTTCAATTATCGCATTTTCGTTTCGCCTATACGTCCTTACTATCAGCTCACCACTATCGCTCATCGCCTGCTGTGCGTTAATAAAAAGATTCAATATCGCCTGTTTTAACATATCGGCGTCAATTTTGCAAACAAGCGGTTCCCCATACAATCCCTGCCGAATAGTTATTGAGTGACTGTAGCCCTGGGGCGAATAAAAATCAACCATATCACCGACCAGTTCGTTGATATCAACATTTGCCAACTGCAATTCCGTCTTGTCAAAATAGCGAAGAAAACCATCAAGAATCTGCTCAAGTCTATCAGTTTCCTTTTGGACAACGCCTATTTTCCTAAGCGCCCTCGCTAATCTTTTTTCGTCCTGCCCCACCGGGCCAAAGCGACCCGAATCCTCCAAATCTTCACCTATAAGTTCGAGGTTAATTTTGATTGTGGAAAGAGGATTTTTGATTTCATGGGCAAGCTCGCCGGTCAACTTGCCTAACTCTTCAAGTTCTTTGTGATGTCCGTTCTTACCGTCTTGAATCAAAGGGACCTTTTTTCGCAGAAACAAAACAATAACCAATAAACCTGCAACAAAACCAGCTATAAACTGAAGCATCTATTCTCCCCCTGCTTTCAATCCCACATTTTTTTTCGTTTGGGCACAAGCAGGAATGACTGTCCCATAAAACTCTACCCTGTGCGGCCCGTGCGATGGTATTATTTACTTTTTTTAACGTCCTCTACTTTTTCTGCCTTATCTAACTCAGCAAGAGACGCCTTGCGAGAAAGTTTCAACCTGCCCTGGTCATCAATCGATAACAATTTTACAGATATCAAATCGCCTGTTTTACAAACTTCTTCGACATTTCTGACATAACCATCGCTCAGTTCACTAATATGACAGAGGCCCTCAACGCCCGGCAGAATCTCAACAAATACTCCAAAGTCTTTAACAGAAACAACTTTTGCATTTTTATATATCCGCCCTATTTGCGGCGGTTGCGTCATTGATTCTATGATTTCTTTGGCCTTCAGGTAGCCTTCGCCCCCAACACAACTTATATAAATAGTCCCATCTTCCTCAATTTCGATGGTTGTGTCGGTCCGTTCCTGAATACTCTTTATCATTTTTCCACCAGGGCCGATTACTTTACCGATAAACTCAGGGTCAATTTCAATGCTTATCAGCTTTGGTGCATACTGACTCAATTCAGGCCTGGGTTTACTGATGGCCTTTGCCATAGCTTCTAAAATCTTCAATCGGGCCTCTTTCGCCCGCTCCATCGCTTCAACCATAATATTATGCGCCAGACCATCTGCTTTAACATCGAGTTGTATCGCCGTAACACCCTCAACTGTGCCGGCGACTTTGAAATCCATCTCGCCAAAGTGGTCTTCCTCGCCAAGGATATCCGTCAGCAATTCATATCTGCCTTTTTCGTCGCTAATCATACCAATTGAGATGCCGGCAACTGCTTTCGATATTGGAACACCGGCATCCATCAGCGCAAGTGCCCCGCCGCAAACCGAAGCCATCGAACTGGAACCGTTCGATTCGGTGATGTCCGAGACTAACCTGACAGTATATGCAAAATCGTTTTCCGGCGGCCTTACCTGTTCAAGTGCTCGTTCTGCAAGAGAGCCGTGTCCAATTTCTCTTCGACCCGGCCCACGAATCGGACGAATCTCACCAACAGAAAACGGCGGGAAGTTATAATGCAGCGTAAAACTCTGGGTGTATTCATCCAATAAACCATCAATAATCTGTGCATCTCTGATTGTGCCGAGCGTCACGCTCACAATTGTTTGAGTTTCACCCCGCGTGAACAACGCCGAGCCGTGAGTCCTCGGCAGAATACCCACTTCACACGAAATTTGGCGAATGTCCCTATAACCTCTGCCATCAGACCGTTTGCCTTCCAACAGCATTTTTCTAACAACCTGCTCTTTTATCTTGCCAAGGATTCGCTTAACCATCGCTTTGTCATACACCGTTTTACCGGCCTGTTGCGAACCGTTCTCTTCGGAACAGTATTCTTCGATAACCTGCTCAAGCAACTCTTTGGCCGCTGTGTTACGCTCCTGCTTCTGGGGTATCTGCTTGAGTTCATATAGTTTATCCGCTATTTCCGAATTAATTTTCGAATGAAGTTCCTCGTCGCTTTCTACAAGGGGGATTTCTTTTTCAACACCAACCTTTTCACGAAGTTCTTCAATCATTTCGCAAACCTGGGTAACAGTTTTTTGTGCCGTTGCAACAGCATCAGCAATAACCATTTCCGACAACTCTTTGGCGCCGACCTCAATCATATTCATTGCTTCAGTCCGTCCGCCAAGAAGCAGGTTGATGTCACTGGCTTCCAACTGCGTATGAGTCGGGTTAATCACAAACTCTCCGTTTACTCTTCCCAGCCGGCACGCTCCTGTCGGGCCCAGGAACGGAATCCTGCTTATGGTAAGCGCCGCACTGGCACCGAGCATCGCAAGAACATCAGGGTCATTCTCACGGTCGGCGCTCAACACATTCACCATAATCTGCACTTCCTGAATATACCCTTCAGGAAACAATGGGCGAATAGGCCTGTCTATCATCCTGGCCGTAAGAATCTCTTTAGTGCTTGGCCTTCCCTCACGCTTAATAAACCCGCCCGGAAATTTACCCGCTGCACTGTGCTTTTCACGATAGTCAACACTCAGCGGGAAAAAATCTATATCCTCGAACCTGGGCGGCGCCGTCACCGCAGATACAAGTACTACCGTCTCGCCGTATTGGACCACAACGGCTCCATCTGCCTGCTTGGCAATCTTGCCGGTTTCAATGGATAAAGTTCTGCCCCCAATTTGTCTTTCGACTCTACAAACTTCAAACATAAAATATCCTCAATGTTATGCGTTCGTAGTTGGTAGTTAAAAGCTTATAAAATACAAACAATATAAACCATTAACTACAAACTACGAACTATTAACAATCTTTAAAGGGTTCCCATTTTGCAGTTTATCGCAAAATGGGGTCCCTACTTCCTTAGGCCGAGCCGCGATATAACTTTTCGGTAACGCTCGACATCTTTTTTATTTATATACTTAAGAAGTGCCGACCGGGTACCGACCATTTTCAACAAGCCGCGCCTTGAAGCATGGTCCTTCTTGTGAATCTTCAGATGCTCCGTGAGTTCATTAATCCTGCGAGTCAACAATGCAATCTGAATCTCGGGAGAACCGGTATCTCCTTCGTGCACTTCAAAATCATTGATAATTCCCTTTTTTTCCTGCTTTGTCAGCATATTTTCCAAAAAATCCTTTCTTAACAATTAGCGACTCAAATCAAGTTTTGAGATGCGCTCCAAAACCAAGAGTTGGTATTGTAAGCAAATTTTGATTTATTTGCAAGTATTTTCCGCAATAAAGATTAGATTAAATAAAAAAGCCGGCTGCTGCCGACTAATAAGTATTTACAACGTAATGGCTTAATTCACAAATTAACCCATCTAACAGGCCTCTTTGCACCCCTCAATGTGCAATTACGCTTGATATCTTGAATACCGGCAGCAGCAGGGCTATTGCGATTGTTCCGATAATACTGCCCAAAACCGTTATCATTAACGGCTCTATAAGAGTCATAACGCCCCTGATTGAGGCTTCGAGCTTTTTTTCGTAAAAAACTGATATTTTATCACTTACCTGGCCAAGTCTGCCGCTCTTTTCCCCTGCCCGAAGCATCTGGATAACTCCAGGTGCGATTAACTCGCTGCCCTGCGAAAGCTGCATCGACTCGGACAACTGGTAGCCGTCGCGAATTTTTTTCTCTGTACCTGTCCACAACTGTTGAAAATAATAATTCTCACAAGAACCCTGTATCACCTCTATCGAATCCAGCAGGCTAACGCCCGTATTAACCATTGTTGCCATAATGCGCATACTGCGGGTTACAACCAAATCGATAAACATCGTCCCCAGCACAGGTGTTCGGATTTTTATAAAATCTATTGCTCGCCGACCACTCTCTGTGCCCGCCCACCAATACAGACCCATCGTTCCCAGTATCAGAACTGTAACCACGCCGGTCATTATCTGAAAATTTCCTAACATTTTGCTAAAACAAACCAAAACTTGAGTAATTTTTGGAAGTGCCGCCCCCTTTGCTTCGTAAATTTTCATAAATCTCGGCAAAACAAAGAACATCAATGTCCCCGTAGCAGCCACCGCCATCAGTGCCATTATTATAGGATAAGTAAGCGCACCTTTGATATTCTTACGCGTTTCGAGTTCAAAATTCAGGTAGCCGCTAAGCACATTGAGCATCTCCGCCATTTTGCCCGATGCTTCCGAAGCCTTGACCATACTGATGAACATCGAATTGAAAACCCTTGGGTAAGCAGAAAGAGCTTTTGAAAAATTCTCTCCACCCTTAACCGTCTCAGATACATCCATAATTATCATTTTAAGCGTACCCTGTTCGGCCTGCTCTGCTATCGCATCAAGGGCATCGCTCAGCACAACTCCACTGTCAAGCATCACTGATAACTGATTGGTAAATAGTATCAACTCTGCCGGTTTTACTTTTGCCGTATGCAATTTTCCTTTGCGCCTCTGGGATGGGACAACTCTCGAGGAGTTCTCTTGATGGGCCCCTGCCACTGTGGACTTGTCATTTTTGCCCCCTACCGGCGTTCCGTCTCTGTTTGTTCCAATCGCAGATGCTGCTCCACCTGCATCCAAGGTTGAACTGGGGCCCTTTACACTTTTTGTAGCCGATACAGTCATTTATTTGCTTCTCGTAAACAAAGTACACAAAGACATAAGACTAAAGACATAAGACGCAAGGCCCAATAATCAATCATCAATAAACAATGGTATCAGGTTGTTCTCAATATTTCCTCAACAGAAACAATTCCAGCTTTTACCTTTTCAATCCCATCCAGTTTCAAAGGAACCATACCGCTTTTGATTACCTTGCTTCTTAAATTTTTCAATCCCGCCCGTGCATTAATCACTTCCATAATCTCATCATCTGGCACAAACAGTTCGTGAATGGCAATTCGACCGACATAACCGGTATTCCGGCACTTCTTACAGCCGAGGCCTCGGTAATACTTACCAACGTCTCCGCCCACACTCTCGACCATCTTTTTGATACTCACAGACGGTTCGTATTCTGTTTTGCAGTTCGTACAAATCTTCCGGACCAATCGCTGAGCTAAAACCCCAATCAAAGAAGCGCTGACAAGATAAGGAGCAACATCCAAATCCAGCAGGCGTGTTACCGCACAGGGTGCGTCATTGGTGTGCAAAGTTGACAGAACCAGATGGCCTGTTAACGCCGCTTGTACAGCGATAGTCGCTGTCGCCGTATCCCGAATCTCGCCAACCATTATGATATCGGGGTCCTGCCTTAACAGGCTTCTCAACGCCGTCGAAAATTCAAAACCAGCCGCCTGATTCACCTGAAACTGATTGATGCCGGCCATATTACATTCCACAGGGTCCTCAACCGTGCAAATATTGACCTCCTCGTTGTTCAACTCGGCAAGAGCCGCATAAAGAGTAGTATTTTTCCCTGAGCCGGTTGGCCCTGTTACTAAAACCATACCATTCGGAGATTGTATTATTTCCTTGAATATCTGGAGGTTTTCATAGGTAAAGCCGAGCGATTCAAGATTGAATACGACTTTTTGCGGGTCGATGATTCTTATAACAACTTTTTCGCCGAAGTTACCGGGCATAACCGACACCCTCAAATCAATAGGCCTTCCCTCCAGTAAAACATGGATACCACCGTCCTGCGGAAGACGACGTTGTGCAATGTCCAGCTCTGCCATTATTTTGATACGCGAAACAATCGCAGAATACATCTGATAAGGCGGACACATTTTCTCATACAGCTTACCATCAACCCTGTATCGAACCCGAAGCTTCTTATCGTCCGGCTCGATATGAATATCACTGGCATTTTCCCGAACGGCGTTGTAAATCAGATAATTGACCAGCTTTACAACTGGTGATTGACCGGCTATCTCCTCAAGATCGCTTATATCCTGCGTGATACTTTCTATCAGTGTAAAATTTTCCAGCCCTTCATCATCGATAATGTCATCGATAACAAAAACATTGGCAGCCGGCAAATATGTCTGCAAAGTCGCCTCAATATCCTTGCTCGTGGCACAGACTACCTGCACTTTGCAGCCGCTTATACGCTCTATTTCATCTATTAAAAATACGTTTGTCGGCTCATTCACCGCCACTGTCAGAACATCATAAACCTTAAACAGCGGCATAACGATATGTTCTTCCAAAAATTCTCTCGGCAGAATCTCGAGCGCTTTTGCATCACATATCTTGGGATTAACCTGTGCATAAGGCACATCGTATGCCTCCGCCAGCGCCGAAGCTATTTGATTTTCCGTACAATAATTCATCTCGACCAAAAGCTCGCCGAGAAGCTTACGATGGCCTTTCTCATTCTGCTCAGCAAGGGCTTTTTCTATCTGCTCTGCCGTTACAACACCACGCCCCAGCAGCAGTTGCCCAAGCTGCGTCTTGTTTTTTACCTCTATTTGACTCATATCTTTTTGTTTTAACGCTTAATCTTTTACGCCTGCCTTCTTACCGCTTTTTATGCGAAACTCTTCACCGCCTCGGCCAGTTCGGCGTAATCGTCAAGCTCCTTTTTAAGTCGTGTTATTTCCAGAATTTTCACACAATTTTCATCGAGGCCTGCCAATCTAAGCTGGCAGTTGTTCTCATTGCAATAGTCCCTCGCCCACAACAATCGCTCCAATCCCTCGCTGTCTATAAATCCCACCTCGCTCATATCGAGAACAATCCCGACTTTACCCGTCTTGATTACGTCTGTGACGGTTTTCTGCAGCAACTCGGCAAGGTCACCGTCCAGTTCGCCCTGCAATTCTACAACCGTTACATTATTATAATCCTGTGTATTGACTTTCATCTTATTAACGTCCCCACAGCAACAGCCCCATATTCTGAAAAATCGCCCGTTCCATAAGCATCAGCAAATCCATCCTGGATAATGTCCCATAGCCGATAGACATCACTGTCGATGAATATTCTGCCCAGTTTCTCATCAAACTGTTTTCCTAACTCTCTTTCTATTTCCGCCAACGCCTCTTGCACCGTCATCGCTTCTCTGTATGTTCGCTTTGACGTCATCGCATCAAAGCTGTCCGCCAGCCCGATAATTTTACCTGTTAACGGTATTTGCTCGCCGGCAAGGCCATTAGGATAACCCCTGCCGTCAATTCGTTCATGATGGCACAATACACCCGGCACAATATCACACATTTGTTTTATCCCGCTTAAAATGCCTGCACCTACTGAGGGATGAGTCTTTATACAGCCGAACTCCTGCTCTGTCAATTTGCCCTTCTTCCGCAGTATTGCTTCATCTATCCCCATCTTCCCTATATCATGCAGCAGCCCGGCCAGGTAAATTTTATGTATATCTTCTACCTCCATTGGTTCCTGCTCAGAAAGCCTCTCCGCAATCCAGCGGGAAATAAATGCAACTCTTTCAGAATGACCGCGGGTGTACTGGTCCTTAGCATCGATACTGCTGGTCAGTGCTTTTAATGAACCTATAAATAATTCCTTCAGGTCCCTGAACAACCTGCCATTCTCAATGAATACTACACAGCCGTTGGCTACCGAATTGAATAGTTTTACATCAATGCTGTCGAAATCAGGCTTGTCTATTCTGTTTATCGCAACCATTAAACCCAGCATAGAGTCGCCTGCGTGAATTGTTTCTGCAAAATGGTCTTTGGTTTTGTCTTTGGCACACAATGGCACCGCTATGATATTTTTTATACTTTTTGGCCAATCGTATTTGAAAGACGAATCAACTTCACTATCAAGAAGCGCCTCTTTAGCTCTGTTTATCTCCTCCACCAATCGGCCGTACAGAATAGCCGAGAACCGCTCATCTATATCTATCAATCCGGAACCTGACGCCAGAACCAATTGCTTTTCTTTATCTACAGTCTTTTCAAGCAGTATTGCGATTCCTTCAACGCTGACAATATCTGTCAAGTTGTCACAAGCCATCTGCAGAAAGTTGGCGTCTTGCTCAGTAACTTTCATATTAGAACTGAGCTTGTGAAGCAGCACCAGTTCTTCGTACGTTTGAGATAACTCACTGCCAATCATTTCAATCTGTTTTTCAGCTTTGGCGCAAAGCTGGAAATTCTCCGCCAAAAGCAAAAGCATTTCAGCAAGAATTTCATTCAACTTCGAATTTTCAGCGACCGAAGATTGAAAATCATCAATTGGTATTCCATCGCTATTCGCTGTCTCCCCACCCAAATCAATCAGGGCTGCTGCGGCAGTTTCGCTGTCTGATTTTAGAACAACTGTCAGCACTTGCTCTTTTTCACCAAACAAACAAATATCATCGTTATTTTCAGGTTCATTCCGGTGGTTGGTTTGCTCCAAAGCTATTCGGCTGAACTCGGCCAATTGCCCACAATTACTGTCGAATCTACCCGCTTCACAAAGCAAAACAACTTCGCCGTCAGGATTGCAGACCGCAAAATTAACACCGAATTTATTCACTCTGGTGCCAAAGCTTTTCAACTTCTGCAGTTGTGACGAACTCAACTTATTCTCTGTCGTTTCCAGCATAGTTTTCTTCTAACCCGCAAAATCTTCTTGCAAATCTTCACAATTCTCCTGCACCATTGCCTTGTCATACAGAATGTCCTCAATGCTTCTTAACAGCTCTTTGGGGCTAAACGGCTTGCTTAGACACTCTGATATCTGCAGTTTTTCTTTTTGCTCGTCCTCTATTGCAAAATTTCTGGCTGTCAGCATAATCACCGGCGTATTTTTGGTCTCTTCGGTTTGCCTGAGTTTCTCAACAAGTTCAAGCCCTGTCATAACCGGCATCTGAAAATCTGTAACGACAATATCAGGATTCACCTCACAAGCCAGCTTAAATGCCTCAGCACCGTTCTCAGCCGTTATAACCTCATAATCATTATTACGAAGCTTTATTGCTACAACATGAACAATGTGTATTTCATCATCAACGACTAATACTTTCTTTTTTGCCATTACTCTTGCCTCCATAAATTTACTCATTATTATTCTCTGCTTACTGTCGATTCCATCTTAGCCGTCTCGCCACTCGCCAAAGGCACTTCAAATCCGAACGTACTGCCAACACCAACCTGGCTCGTAACAAACACCCGGCCGTTGTGAACCTTTTCTACTATTTGCTTAACAAGATTAAGTCCCAACCCTGTCCCTTTTGCCTGTTTTTTGTTGGCACCAACCCTGTAAAACTTATCGAATACATGTTCAAGTTCATCCTCAGGGATACCAACTCCGGTATCGGTCACACTGACTTTTACAACGCCTGCTATTTCATCAACCTCACTATCAATTCTTATCGAACCTCCCTGCCTTGTATACTTGACGGCGTTACTGAGCAGATTAACAACAACCTGAGAAATCATATCTCTGTCAACATACACCCGGTCAAAAACGATGGGCTTTTGGTCTCCTGCCCCCCACGACACAGTTATGTTCTTCTCTTCAGCATAGCTTTTTATCATTTGTAATTGTTCTTCTATTATTATTGTCAGGCTGACCGGTTTTTTATTCACCTTTATCAAACCTGATTCTATGCGCGAAGTATTCAGAATCTCTTCAATAAGCCGATTTAACCTCTGGGCCTGGTTTTGAATCACCGAATAAAATTCTTTCCTCGTATCCTCGTCATTCGCCTCGCCGTCAAGCAGCATTTCCGAATAGGCCGTAATAGAGGCAAGAGGTGTCTTCAATTCGTGCGAGACTTGACTTACAAAATCATTTTTCATCTGTGCCACTTCTTTTTCTCGTGTAATATCGTGTAGAACTGCCACAACGCCACAGGCCTGCTCTTTACTGTCGTGGACACAGGAAACAATGCAATCGAAAGTCCTGGGCTCCTTCTCGCCTGCAAAATCTTTTGAAAACGTGATTTCGCGCCTTGCTGCCCGTATTTTGCTTTGCCTGCTCTGGCGCAAAAAATCTACAAATCCATTTTCATCATCTTTTATCAACTCGCTGATAGGTTTGTACTGTGACCTCTTATAATCGAATCCGAAAAGCTCCCCCGCCGCTGCGTTTGCCATCAACAATTTGTCAAACTCATCGATAACAAGGACTGCATCGCGAATACCGTATATTATTGCCTCGATGTTCTTTTTTTGCCTTTGTGAGAGTTGTACTTGTATTTGCAATTCTTTAATTTGCTCCTCCAGCGAGTGGACGTAATCAGCAGTGCTCTCAAGATACCTTTCAATTGATTTCTTCGCTTCGTTTATTCCTGTTACTCCAACCGTATGCTCACCGAGCAGCCTGGCTATGGACGTGATTGCCCCAGCCACCTTTAGCCAATACCAGCTAAGCCAAATCACGCCCACAGCCCCGGCAATATAGCACATCAGCGCAACGAAATGCCATAATGACACAGTCCCTCCAATGCGCCACCCTACTCCGATGCCAGAATACTGCCAATCGGCAACGCCGACTAAAAACAAGCTGCAAGCCACAATACCTGCAACTGTCACATATAAGTTTCTTCCGGATTTCAAGTCACCATCCTCTATTAATTTTCAGCCAATAATCAGCACTCAATCATCAAGTATTTACCTCCTCCGCCACATACTTGTTTGCTCCTGCTCAATTAAATTGAGCATATTCCTTTCTATCGCTGCTACGCCATTCGGGTCCGTTTCACCGATGATTTTTTCTTTCAGCCTAATCGCTTCCAGATATGTCGGACGGATTTCGAGCGCCGAGTTAACTGCGTGCAGTGCACACAGGTTATATCCGCCAAGGTGGTATTGCACCGCATCTGCGTAATGGTCTTCGGCAAGTCGTGTTCTGTTTAGCCACTGCAGCCCTTCCTTTGCACCGCTTCTCTTACGGCTGATATCTTCGGCTCTCGCATCACCATTTGCTTCTGACGGCTCACTTATGATATGGGGCGTAAGCATAACTATCACTTCCTGACGCACATTTCTATCAGTGGTGCTTCTGAATGCAGCCCCAACAAAAGGCAGGTCGCCAAGCAGTGGGACCTGTGACCGCGTCGTGGTTACAGCGTCCCTGAACAGTCCGCCGATTACGATAGTCTGACCGTCTTTAACCATTATGTTAGTCGTCAATTCCGCTGTGGTCTCCTGTGGAATACCCTCACTGTCAATCTCTCCGGAACTGTCTTTCGGATAAATGTCCATACGGATGTAACCGTCATTGCCTATGTAGGGTCTGAAAGAAAGTTTGGTTCCGGTATCGAGGAATTGAACCTCACCAATGGTTGCCTGGCCCGTGTCGGAAATTGTCGTCCGGTCCCGGTAGCCCAGTTTCGTGCCGATAAAGACCGTCCCCATCTGCTTATTCAGAGCGAGAATCTTGGGATTAGCAAGCACGGTAATATCGGTTACCGACTCCAGTGCGGTTATAAATCCCACCATGTCTCCGGCTGAAATACCGATTCTCAACCCGCTGGCTCCAGT
>SDBT01013934.1_pt1 | contig 12856 bp, 11 predicted proteins | sample 2277101 | NCBI WGS metagenome assembly SDBT01 (sample SAMN10404973, study PRJNA504765) | marine sediment metagenome | isolation source: marine sediment core GS10_PC15, 103 cmbsf | place: Arctic Ocean: Southern Knipovich Ridge | collected 2010 | reverse complement strand
GCGGTAGCGAAGAGTGAACTTCTCCGGATTCAAATCCTGGTGAACCGCAGCTGAAAGACGGTCAGTGCGGTGCATCTCGGGAACTCCTCCCAGCTTCCAGAGAGCATTCTGCAGGCCCTCACTTAAGGCCTGGTAACTCTCTGAGAAACAAATGGTTCCCGTCTCCCAATTGGAATAGGTCAGGCAAAAGTGGTAGATAAGATGAGGGAAGCTTTGCCTGCCAATGCTAATACCCAGCTTGCTAAGGTGGGTGAAGTCGGACTCACAAAGTTTACCCGGATGGTGCCTTTGAGGAAAGAAAACCTCCTTGGGTGGTCCCTCAGTGGCCCGCCATACCTTTACCCTTCGCTGCAAGGTTCTGAGTTGTCCGTCCTGGAAAGTGCCTGAGCTTTTTCTCTGGAGGAACTCAAAGAGAGTCTTTGCTTCCAGTCCCGGATTGATTTGTAAGTATTGATAGACCTCAGACCAAATCTCCTCAAAAGGATCTTTCCGGGTTCTCCAGGTGTGTTCTTTCTTTAGCTGGCTTGGTAATTTACCTCGCTTGCGATACTTACGCGCCGTTTTCTCATCCATTCCTGCCTTTGCGGCTGCTATAGCTAAACTCTTGTTTTTATTGATGAACGTCATTAGTCTCCTCACTTGTTGGTCACTTACCATCCAGGTCTCCTTTTCTATTAGAGTTACCTGGATAGTATAGCCCCTTTTTCTCAAACGGGAATTCTAATTGCCGTTAACCGGGAAATATAATTGTCGTTCATCAATTTCATAGTTTTAGAGTCTAAATCCCATTTTTGCTAGATGTTAATCCACTTTTTGGTGAGTGTTTCCGATTCTTCTTCAATCGCGATAAAGTTTCGCTGCAGCGTTCTGCCAATTCTTTCACTCTCCCCGCCAAAGCCTGTGACACACGATTGACCCGCCCCCCCCTAGACTCTGTTCAGTCATTATGTTAGATAGTATCGGACCCGTCCCGACCGGAGAATGGGTGATCCTTCTCCAGATGCTGACATAGCACTGATCATCCATGCGTCAAAAGAAGAGATAATTCCTTTGCAATCCAATTAAGTATCAATCTGATTGTTAGACATCAGCTTTATGGTTTCCGTACGCTAGATAACTATCTGATATTAGGGTAGTATGTTTGAAGGATGAGAAGAAGGTTCAAATGAAAGAAAAGACAATAATTTCGAAAATACGCTATGGTAAATAAGAAAAACGGCAAGGTTTCGTCGACTTACGGATTAGGGTGGTTAAGGGAATGAGCGTTTTGGTTAGAGGGGAGTGGTTAGTGGAGCGCTTTTGGGCGGAAACTGACAAGAAGACATATCGAAAGCTTAGTCTCTTCCTAAATTGTCTTAGTAGGCTAACAAAGAGGACGATTGACTGCTTTTGCTATCTTCGTAATCTGATTCATCAGCTCCTTAAATTCGGAAAAAGAAAGAGATTGAGATCCATCAGAGAGAGCCTCTTCTGGATTCGGATGCACCTCTAAAAGCAGGCCATCAGCACCGGCTGCAATAGCAGCTCTGGACATGGGGATGATTAGATCTCTTCGACCGGTAGCGTGGCTAGGATCTACAATGATCGGCAAGTGGCTGATCTTTTTTACTAGGGGAATGGCACTTAAATCAAGTGTATTCCGAGTATAGGTTTCAAAGGTTCTAATTCCTCTCTCGCACAGTACGACGTTATAATTGCCGCTTCTGAGTATATATTCCGCAGCAAGTAACCATTCCTCGATAGTTGCACTCATTCCACGCTTAAGTAGGACTGGTTTAGATGTTTCGCCTATTTCTTGAAGAAGCTGGAAATTTTGCATATTGCGTGTTCCAACTTGTAGCATATCAGCGTACCTCGACACTAATTTAATTTGCTCCGAAGACATGACTTCTGTAACAACAGGGAGTCCTGTTTTTTTTTTTGTGGCAGCAAGACTTCTTAGCCCCTCCTCTCCTAAGCCCCGAAACGTATGGGGTGAAGTTCGGGGTTTAAATGCTCCTCCTCGCAGAATCGTGACTCCCAACTTTCTTACAAATTGAGCGGTGTCCCTCATCTGTTTTTCACTTTCCACTGCACACGGGCCCGCAATAATGACGATATTTGTGGCTCCGATAGGAACATGGGAGATATCGACGATAGTGTCTTCTGGTTTAAAGGCACGAGTCACAAGCTTGAAAGGATGCCCTACGCTAACAATCTTTTCCACTCCAGGCAAAGCCTCTACCGGCAGGTTACGTAAAGGTGTAGGGTCTTCAAGAATACCTATGACTGTCCTCTCTTCACCACGTGATACGTCTGCTGTGAAATCACGGTCCTCGATGTATTTAATTACCCTCGTAATTTGGGTCTCAGTGGCATCGGGACTCATTACTATAACCATTTCTTACTCCTTTTTCTTTGTTATCGGGACTCTACTGATTCTATATCATAAGAGAAAATCGGTGGCGGACGGGGATTTCCTCCCATGGTATATCGTTATTATGATTCTTGATAGCTCCTCTTTCGCACTTTCAGGAGAGATCTTTCCCGAATCTAAATCTTTCTTAATGTTGTCAATATCGCCCGGAGATAAATTGGTTGCTAGCTGGAAGTAACTGTAAATCAAGTTATTGGGAATTGACATGATTTTGCTGAACATCTCCATGGGTGAATCTTCAATTGCTACATAGTTGTTGTAGCTCTTGCTCATTTTTAAGTTTCCGTCAGTACCCACCAATAGCGGCATGGTAATGCCGACCTCTGGCTCTTGGCCCCACTTTTTCTGCAAGGAGCGAACTATGTGAAAATTCAATGTTTGATCAATCCCCCCAAGTTCTACGTCGGCTCTAAGCATAACAGAATCGTAAGCTTGAAGGACAGGATAGATAAGCTCAGCCATAGTTAATGGATTCTTGGCATTAAGTCGAGAACGAAAATCGTCGCGCTGGAGAAATTGCGCAAGCGTAAAATAGGATAACATCTTGTCTAGATCTCCAGCGGTCATTTGGTCATACCAATCACTATTATGAACAATCCGTGTTTTATCAGGATCCAAGATCTTAACGGCGGCTCTTTCATAAGTTTTAGCATTTTCCATTATTCTTTCTCTTGAGACATAGGGTCTTGCAGAATTTCTGCCACTAGGATCGCCTATCGTAGCTGTAAAGTCTCCAATCAAATAAATGGCTTCATGACCTAGATCCTGAAATTGTTTAAGCCTAAAAACGTTCACCATATGGCCGAGATGGAGGTCAGGCGTGGTAGGATCCGCACCAAATTTTATTCGCAGAGGCCTACTTTCTCGTCGGGACTGGACAAGTTTTACTTCAAGTTCATCTCTCGCAATGACTTCACCAGCTCCCCGTATTATTGTTTTGAGCTCATTTTCTAATTTCATTGATGAATTTCCTCTTTAACGCTACTGAAATATGGTAGAGATAACTTCTGCTATTCTTTCTTCAGTTGATCCCCTAGAAAGTGGCGACACAAGTTCCTGGTAGAGACGGAGAATGTAATTAAGATGTTTTCGGGCTCCTCCCAGATGTTTATCTTTGAGAGATTCTTCTGCCCGAGCAAATTTTAGTTCAACATCCTCATCAGGTTTTAGCAGGATTCTGTTCTCACCTTCCAAATGGATATAAGGCGAAGCTTTAGGCCTTCGCCTATTAAAGGTACGCCCGGCCCGTACGTACAAAAAACACATATTGTTACCTAGAGTTTCTGCATATTTGCTGTCAAAAAGTCTTTCATCAAATCCTAATAGAGTTTTAGTTGCCTGGATTATCCATCCCATTTTGATGACCACGCCCTTTTGCTGTCTAAACCATTCTATGTCAGTTAACTCGCGTCTGACGTATTCATGCCCTAGCTTAGGGATCCTATTGAGAATAGCTTTGTACCTATCGGTGTTATCAAAATCTGAGGCCTGCACAACTTCATATCTATTAAACCCAAAATTTTTAGCCATTTTCTGGAAAAGTTGTCTCCGCTTTCGAGCAAGCAATTCCACTTTGCGGGCGTCAAATGCTTCGTTACTTAGGGCATGAGAATCCGCAATAAAGTGGTAAGTCTTCTTTAGCCCGATTACCCGGCGAATTTTTTCCGAACACAAAACCATACTCAATACATCAAAAGGAACTTCCTTGGACAATTCCTTTGGATTGCATAATCCTGTACCAAAGTAAACCGCTTTATCCCTAAAGTCTTGCACTTCCGGATTTATTCCTTGTAAGCTAGGTTCTCTTTCAAAAAGAGGTTCTTTTCCGACCACATCAGCTAAAGTATGACTTCCCTTTCCAGTTATTTTCGACTTCCTTGTCTGCACTTGGTCTATTTTTGAGGACGTTTTATCCGGAACTTTTTCGGGATAGTTCTTTAATGTATTTTTCGATTTTATTAATTTGACCATGGTTAACTTCTCTTTGTCTTTTCTCGGTCTGTTTGTAAAGTTCTGCCCCATTACCAAATAGTTCATTAAAATAGTCACAAAATGCTCTAATGACAATTTTGTCGGTAATCCGTTTTGTTTTATATCTACCAAAATGTAGGAAAAGATTGTTATCTCCAATTATTAGCCACTCAAGTTGTCGGATTAGTTTTTCGCCTTCTTCCTTACCCTGAGGCGGTCTTAGATAGTGGCGAACATCAAAATTGGAGCAATCCTTAAATTCTTCTAACCACTCCTTGGTCCAATCAAGCTTAGGTTTACTCCCGATCATGACTATTCTGTTGAATTCTAGAGGATGTTTTCTATGCTTAATTAATTTGCCCAATTCTTCAAAGTATCGAGCTCCAGGATCATCTCTTTTTGAAATTGGCACTTCAGAGCTAAAATGAGTCGCTCGAACTCGCTCGTGATTTATCTGTGCTTTATGCAACAACTTAATAACCTCGTTATAATGTTCCCCCTCAGAATCGTCATAGGACAATACTGGCCTGGACGGAAGTGAATAATAGATTTTATCTAGGTTTTCTTCAGTTCTTTTCAGTTGCCGCTGCCTGATAATCGTTTCCCATACATAAAAAATGAAGAATAGTAAAATAATCTCAGCGAATCCGTAGGTTATTTTAGTTGGATCATCTACTTTAGGGAATACCAAGAAAGTAAAGGTAAAGGCAAGTATTACTGAGACTAAGGCGGGTATCCACGCCAGAGGGTTACTTTGCCGTGTTTCGTTGCCCCGTCTCCTCATGATAATTATACCTCCTGGCTATATAAGTGCACAAACTATCTGGACAGATAATCATCTTCTGTCCTCTTATTCGCTGAATTCACTGGAGTTAGATAGTGTTCAATTATCTTGTGCAGCTATATAGTTTCGTATATCAATTCAGTAAAATCACCCATTGAACAAAGTTACTTGATTGCACTAAGGAAGTTACCAAGAAGTTGTTCTCCAACTTTACCAAAGACTCTATAACCCTTTGCGATTATTGAATTCACATTAAATCCTTGTTGAGTTAGCGCCTCTTTCCTTGAGGAGAGAATTAACTCTCCCCTTTGTGGAGAGATTTCGGGATGAAACTGAACCCCCCATACGGGCTTACTTTTATAACGAAAAGATTCTACGGCACATTGATCTGATTCAGCAAGTTTTATCCCACCACTTGGCAACTTGGCTACGTGATCTCTATGATATTGAAAGGAATAAAATTCCTTTTCCAGTCCAATGAATATAGGATCGTCTGTTCCTTCTGAAGTAAGGGTTATTCTGGCCCATCCTATTTCCTCTTTATCTGCTTTTTCAACTCGACCTCCTAATATATGGGCAAGCAACTGATGCCCAAAACAGATACCTAGGATGGGGACATTTCGAGAGATAGCAGTACGTAAATAATCCTGTTCCGCTTCAAGGAATTCATATTCGGCTTTATTTATATCATATACAGACATCGGACCACCTGATAGGATAATCGCGTTATATGCACTTGTGTCAGAGGAAAAGGATCCTTTAGGAAGCTTAAGAAATTCCAATTCGGTGTTAGTGCTAGTTATGAGTTCTCTAATTCCATCAGCTCTACCTTCGAAATGTACAATTACTAGTACTTTCGCCTTTCTCAAACTCATTTCTAACCTTTCCGGTTCTTAGGGTTGGGTTTGGGATATTAAAGATTCCAGTCCCAAGGTCTGCCAGTTCGTGATTCGTAAACTTTTTGATACGTTTGCCCTTCGAGTAGTTTTGTGGAGGTCTTTTGTCCAGATTTACCTTGCCTAATGTTACGATATTCTTGCCTGGGCTTTTTAACGATAAACTTGTCAATCTTATTCCAAACTGGAGTAATTCCTAGACCGAAGCCACTCGTAGGTAAAAAAATTTGTCTTTTTTGTTCAAAGATGAAGTTTTCCTTAATCAAATGTTTATCTCCTCTGAACCAATGAGTAGACGGTTCCCATGCATCACTTGGTAATGTTGCAAATTTAAGAATAGCAGCGCATTGCTGATCATATACTCTACCTATAGCTGTTGGGAATGTACCACCAACCAAGCTTACAAAGTGATTGCCGGCTACCGCACACGCTATCTTGTCTTCAAGTTCTCGAGCCTTAAACGCTCCTCCGATTTTATGTATCTTAAAATTTAAGGAAAAGTTGTTCTGAACGCATTCTATCCCTTCATTCAAGCTACTGAAGCCCTCGTCAACCACGATGTTAACACTTACACCGTTCTTCTTAAGATATGATGCTATTGATTTGAGGCCGCTGATCCCTTCGCGAACCTTTGTTGGTTGTTCAATGAACAATATTTGATCACCGATAACATCTTTTTTAATTGCACTATCAATGACAGATTGAAACTCGAGAACGGTATATTTAGCATTAAAATCAAGAGCATACGGAATTTCTTTTTCTTTGCAGTAGCTCCCAATAGCAAGTACGTTCTCTCTGTCTTTTTTGATGCTTTGCCCAACCTTTATTTTTGGGATCATCCCTTGATCAACTTTCTCTTGAATCTGGATCAGCGCATTATGTATGTTGTTGTTTTGTGAAACACTAGAAAGCGCTCTACCTCCCTCTCTTCTTGCGCCGTAGAGGTCTATTATTGATAGATGGTAGATTTTTCCGAACGCATCATCCAATGCCATATTAAGTGCAGCAAACGCAGCTGGGCAATTCTCGAGAACTTGAGCACGTATAGCCTTATTGCTTAGAAGACTTTCTCGATCTTCAATGTCAAATCCTGACAAATCCAAATTGGACAAGGTGTAATAAATATCCCAGGCATCGTAAGGAGAGAAGGGGAAATCTATACTCGCCTCTCCAATACCTATTATTTCATTAGACCCACTAGAGACTGTGATTAAGTATAAAATGCGAGGGAGTTGGTACAAAACTCCGAATGCCAAATGAAAAGGATGTTCTAGGTCAATACCGAGCATAATAGTTCGTGTATCGATTATTTGATGATTCATCTTCCTCATATATTATTTTAGGATCCCCAAATCATTCATTGCCAAGACCAACGCATGATCCATTGGACACTTGTTTTTTACATAGCCACGTACCAATTCTGCGAATTGGTCAACTGGAGCTCCTTTGATTAGTCTATTTTCCAAAATTGAGAAGCACCGCTTCGCAGTCGTATCCATCAAATCAAGCATTTTGACCCCCTCCTTGGCTCTCTGGAGTTCATATTTTATCGCCATATCAGCGTCGCTCCTCCTGAGATTACCCTGTGCCCGATGCCACAACTTACCTTTCAGTCCCTTTTCCATCACTTCGTATCTATTCTCTCTAACAAGGCCTGAATCAATTAAGGGTTCCCGTCTTCTGTGAGACCACGTAAGTCTACCTAGATAAAATATTATCCAAGCCAGGTCTTCTTCCATGGTCGGCTGCATAGGTATGAGGCGAAATTCAACGACACATGAATTGTCAACAAATTTGATTCTACTGTCTCCCCAGTTTAATCCCATTCCCACTTCAAAAGCGTTTTCTGGTTGATATAGGATGAAAGGGTACGAGGCGGTACGATTAAAATAGTCCTCAAGGTCCACATAATAGCTTCCAGGGAATCCAACTCTCAGGCTGTCACCTCTTCTAACCTCACGGGACGTTCTCACGTCATGGCTAATCTCCCATGCAACCATTCTTAGATCAGACAACCCAGTATCTTTGTAATCCAAGAATCTAGAATTACAGCATAATGCCATGATGTATGGTCCGATCATAAGAGATCGGTTTAACTTATCAACGGCATCATTTATATTGTACGCTTCGATATTACATTGAGAAGCGTTGAAAAGAGCAACTACAGCCGCATCCTGAACATTGACAGAGTCATTCGTCCCCATCATTGTGTCAATATCCCACCTCTTGTGTTGATTATGGTAATTGGGAACAAGTCTAAACTTCTCTTGAGAAATGCTTAAAGGAATTTCAGATATTGGAATTAAAGGATTAGAGCCAATTCGTAGTAAATTCATATTAGAAGCTGAGGAGATTTCTTTTAGAACATTCTCTAAGTCACTTAGAATTTTTCCAAGCTCCGTAATACCCAGTTCTGATAAGTTATGGGGTGGAGTTCTTAATTCCAGCTGAAATGCACCAAGTTCGCCATCGAGAAAACTAAAATTCTTGTATTCTTTGCGCACTTGCTCGTGTGCCCTTTTGTGTGTTTGGACAAGTTCATCCCTTGAACTTTCAGATACCGGTTTCAGCTCCTTATCCATAAGGGAATATTCCATTTCAAAGCCAGCTCTGAGAGTACATTGGTTCTTAAGAAATCGGTCAGGATTCTTGAGGATTTTTCTAGCCCTTTGCCAAAAAGCTTCGTGCATTTCCTTTTCTCTTTGAGCAGTAAACCCGTTATCAAATTGATCTCTACTCATTACTATGCTTTCCTCCTTTCTCTGGTAGGTTCATATTTCTCGAGAATTCAACTCACGAAGTGCCTTTTCTACACTTCGTTGATCGGGTATTGTATGATAAGCTCTTCTCCCACATCGTCGCGTATCTTCGTTTCGACCCCTCATATACAACAACTACTACTAGGTTGAGAAACCATTTTATCCCTCTTTTCTCAGCTCTCTGTAATGTCAAAAGTTCTTTAGTTATTTTGTCCTAAATCCTTTATTATCACGTGTTTTGGTGAAAATGACTTGCCTCGCCCCTACTTGTTACAGTAGCATTTAGGAATCTCCACCCTAAAAAGGAGGCAAGATGAGTATAAAAGAGTGCTCGTTTTGTTATCCGGATCTCTTCTAAATTTACTCGCTAGGTGACAAATAGCACTACATCGTGGACTGTATAAATAGCATAACATCGTTTACTCTAATTAAAAGATTTTATAGCATAACATCGTGGACTCTGTTCTTTGAAAACTAAATAGTTGCTTTTATTGACTTTGTAATCCCTTTGTTTAAATCTTGATCTAAAAAGGAGGTCAAGGTAAATGGACAAAAGGGAAGAGAGATTACGTCTCAAGGCAATCAAGCGTTATCTTGGTGGAGAAGAACCCTCCAGTATTTACAGAGATCTTGAGCGATCAAAGAGCTGGTTTTTTAAGTGGCTTAATCGATATCAATATGGAGATCACCATTGGTATAAAGAACTCTCGAGAGCTCCTAAATTACCCCAGCGTGCCCTTGACCCCCATATGGAACAACTTATTATCCAGATAAGAAAAAGCTCGAAAATACAGAGTATGCTCAGATTGGAGCAGGAACTATAGCATGGGAACTTACAAAACTCAAGATTGAATCTCTCCCAATCTGGAGCATCAACAGGGTGTTAAAGAGAAATAATCTTATCAAAAAGCGGAGAAAAGGCTATCAGCCTAAGGGAAAGAGTTATCCTTCCATTAAAGCTGACGCTCCTAATAAACTCCACCAGATAGATCTCCTTGGACCAAGATATCTCCATACTAAGGAGCGATTCTATTCCTTTAACACTATGGATATCTTTCGGCATAAGGTGAAGATTAAGGGTCTTCCGTTTAGAAATGCCTCAGAAGTCATGAATGCCCTCATTGCTGTCTGGAAACTCCTTGGTATTCCTAAATACTCTCAGTTTGATAATCAACAGGTCTTCTCAGGCCCTGAGAGACGTCCCAGATGGTTTAGCAAGGTCATAAGGCTCTGTCTCTCTCTTGATACTGAACCTGTGTTTGTTCCCTTTAGAGAACCCTGGAGAATGGGCGAGATAGAACACTTCAATGATGTATGGAATAAGCGGTTTTTTAGAACCCGACACTTTGAGAACTTCCGTCAGTTACAGAAGGAAGAAATAAAATTTGAGACATTCCATAACAATAACCACTGCTATAGTGTTTTAAAAGGAATGACTCCTCAAGCCTTTGAGGCCACCTTAAACTTTAAACCCGAACTCCTTGATCCAAAGTTCTCAATAGAAGATGTCTCTTACAAACAAGAGGGAAAGATCCATCTTATACGTTTCATTCGCAGCGACAGAATCCTCCATATCTTCGGAGAGAAGTTTTTCGTAAAGCCAGATTGCCAATATGAATATGTAAAGGCAACTATTTATATCAAAGAGCAGTGTTTAAAAGTCTCTTTATTCGATGAAACCGTTCAAGAGTTCAAATATGCTATACCAAGTTATAAATAGTCCACGATGTAGTGCTATTTGTCAGCTAGGAAATAGAACAAATTATTCAAGGTCTTTTGGATGTTTTAGCCAACCGTAATCCTCTTATTAAACCTAAAGGTGATTTCGAAGAAAAACATCCTCATTACCGAAACTTCTTTGTTGATGCAAATCCATCCCTTAAAGCTCCTCCTAGAATTACTCAAAAGTTAGACTGGAGAAAACTTTTATCTACTTATGAGGAAAAGAGAGGTCATCTTCCTAAACCAGTTGCTGCAAAAGATCGCAAGACTAAAGTACCTGAAGGCTCTACTCGCAGGATTCGTGGTGCTCCTTGCCGGTACCTTTACTTTAACGATGGTAGAAGACGCTCCCAGCTTAAGTGTAAAGTCTCATCTTCTTTATCACAAGTGCGTCCTCTTCATCGGAGTAAAGCTAAATACTTTTGTCCCCATTGTGCTCATTCACTTTATCTTTGGAAAGAGCGAAGAGCTGTCTTGATCTATAAATGTGATAATGATAGGTGCCCTTCTTTTTTGAAGAACAAGGTCAAGCCTAATTTTAGAGAAAGGATTTTAGCCAAACTCAAGTCTTCTCAGTTTAAACTCAGATATCAGTATAGAGAGTATCGTTTTACCGAAGAAGAATTAAGTCATTCTGCCCCGGGGGGGAGCTTCTTTCTCTCTTTCTAAAATCTATAACTCTCTTAATGCTCTATGTCTTGCTCTTACCTTTCACAGATCTTTAGGTACCTCTGCCAGAAAGACTGCTTTTATTTTAGGTAATGTCTTCTCTTCGCCTATCTCTTATCAGACTGTTCCCAACTACACCGAAATGACTGCTCCTTATTGTCATAGGTTCAATCTGGCCAACAAGGGAGAAGTAGACGATATTCAATCTGGCCATGCGGCCTGCATTAGAGTAAGAGGCGAACATAATTACGTCTTCTTTTTTATTTCCTCAAAAAGTCGCAAGATTACTGCCTATCACGTTGGTGAAATAAGAGATACTTTGCCCGCTGTCATCGCCATGAATGAGGCCATTCGTGCAGCTAGGCCTAGCCAAGAGATCACTCTGGTGAGCCATGGTAATCCTTCTTATGCTGCCGGGATTCACTTTATCAACCAAAGCCATGAGCCTAATCTAACTCATAAGAAGGTCATTGGCTTACAGAATTTTGATTCAGAACCAGAGGAGTTCCGTCCCTTCAAAGAGCTTATTGAAAGACTCAACCGCACCTATGAGTTTCATACAGGAGATGCTTGTGGCTTTAGTTCTAAAAACGGAGCAGTAGCTTTAACTACCCTCTTTGTCACTCACTATAACTTTCTTCGGCCCCATATTAGCCTTAATTACTCTGTACCCATACCCTTAAAAGAATTAAAGGATATAGACACCCTTCAGGGCAAATGGGCTAAAGTTATCCAGTTAGCTACAGAGCCCTCACTCAACTAAAGTCTTTTAAAAAGGTCTATTGATTAAAAGATAGTAGCAGCAGGATAGTGGAGACTGTAAAGAACTCCAAGAGCTATCCAAGTGATCTGGGCAATCTGAGGGTTGTCCACAGAATGTCAGTATGCACAATGGGATTTCCATCACCTGCCAAAAAACTACACTCAGTTTTCGGGCAGTACGCTAGGAATAACCAGCCTTCCATTTCCTTACCCTAGCATCGGAAACTTCTTTTCACAGAACAATTATGACCTTGCTCTAAAGGAAGTCTCTTCTTCTTACCCTACTCACTTCTCATATTTATCTTTCATATCCATCATGAAGCTTTTTACAGTACCCAGCTCTCACCAGAATCCAAGCTCTAGTAGATTGTCCTTTAGCTTTCTTTGTTTGTTCCAAACATACCTTCTACTACGGACGACCAGTCGGGATGTTCTCCTGCCAATCTTCTTACTGCATCACACCCTACTAGTATTTTACCGTGTTTATTTATCGATAGCTTCTTAGCCCCTCATCATTTGGCCCATAAGCGTCCTTATGATGCTCAATCACGCTTAGTCAAAAATAGCACATGAGCAAAAAAATGTCAATTTTTGTTGAAGAAATTCCTCTAATCTTATATAATTATGTATTGTAGAGGTCCACATGACCTGCCCCCATTAATGGTACCACTTGTTAAGAATTTAATCAAAAGTCAAGGGCTACCTTCAAAAACAATACCTTCCCTGTTTCCAAAAAGCGGCTTTTTGAAATTACTCTCTGTTCTCTTATGAGCACCTCAAAGATGGAGTAAATTACCGGCACCCTCCTTATGTCCCAACTAACCTATTCTAGTTACGCTGGCTTTTAGCCCATCATTTAGATCCAGGTTTATGTTAG
>SDBT01013933.1_pt1 | contig 12856 bp, 10 predicted proteins | sample 2277101 | NCBI WGS metagenome assembly SDBT01 (sample SAMN10404973, study PRJNA504765) | marine sediment metagenome | isolation source: marine sediment core GS10_PC15, 103 cmbsf | place: Arctic Ocean: Southern Knipovich Ridge | collected 2010 | reverse complement strand
AAACCCTTATGCCTTGCCTCTTGCCCGGTAGATGCCATTATAATCGATAAAAAATCCGGAACCAATGCACGAATCATAGTTGAACCGCTCTGCATAGGGGATGGAGCGTGTATAGAGGCCTGTGGCAATATATTCACCCCGCCCAGACCCCGCTTCGATACAGAGCGTGACGTCGTCGTTAAGTGTCATCTCTGCTTTGGTAGTCCTCAATGCGTGAAATTCTGCCCGTATGGGGCGCTGCAATTTAAATGGTCGGATAAGGGAATCGAGACCGGGTACCCTTTAATTAAGGAGGGATAATTGATGATGTATGGATGGGCAGGCAAGATATTGAGAGTCGACTTGACAGCGGGGAAATCTGAAATCGCCCCTACCTCTGACTATGTCCCCACCTATATAGGCGGCAGGGGAGTTGCTGCGCGCATATACTGGGAAGAAGTCCCACCGGATGCAGGCGCCTTCGATCCTGCAAACCGCCTGATATTTACGACTGGCCCTTTGCAAGGGACACTGGCCCCCACCTCAGGCCGCTTCATGGTCGTCGGCAAGGCCGCTCAGACTGCCCCAGTGGAGGCCTATTGCCGTTCAGGGTGTGGTGGGCACTGGGCGCCGGAGCTAAAATGGGCAGGCTTTGACGCAGTAGTGGTGTATGGCCGGGCAAGCAAGCCAGTCTATATCTGGATTCATGACGGGAAGACAGAGATCAGAGATGCCTCGAAGCTTTGGGGATTGGACCCATTTACCACTCAGGAGATGCTCTGGAAGGTCCACGGCAAGGAAGCCAGAGTGATGACCATCGGTAAGGCCGGTGAGATGAAGAGTCGGCTGGGTATCATCATCACCGATTCTGGCGATGCTTCGGGTCAGGGGGGCTACGGGGGCATTATGGGCTCCAAAAACCTCAAGGCCATAGCGGTCCGGGGAACAGGTTCTATTAGGGTGGCTAGACCAGAGAAACTGATGGAGTTGACCTATTATATCCGCTCCTTATTTTCACGCCCATCCAAGCCTGGTTCTCCTCTGGAGCCTAATGAACCCGGCTTTAAGTATAACATCTGGGGCGGTGGAGACCGCGGTCAGTTAACAGGGACCCCTGGGGAGCTTTGGGATCTGTGTTCAGACCCAAATTCTGGTTACGAGCGCCTTCCTGATGGATGTTATGCGTGCCCTATCGGATGCCGAACACGGGTTCGGGGGCCGGATATAACAAGTGGAGTGGCGCAATGTACCCAATCGAACATGTACCTTGAGTCAATTATAAAGAATCCAGAGAAGGGTTACAGCAAGCTCACGTGGGAAGCCGGGCGTATGGCGGATTATTACGGCATTAATGCCTATGAGATCTATGGAATCAACTCCTGGCTGACAGCGTGTTATGAGGAGGGGGTGCTCAATGAGAAAGATACAGGTCTTCCATTGGATAAGATAGGTGGGCGTGAGTTCATCTCTGAGCTTCTCAGAAAGATAGCCCATCGTGAGGGATTCGGTGACCTCCTGGCCGAAGGATGCCAGAGGGCTGCAACAAAGCTGAGCGGTAAGGCGGAGGAATTGATGCATGGCCTATATCCGCGGGGGGGGAAATTCGGTGGTTATCGAGAGCACTGGCTTTACTACGGTGGTTTTCCTGATGGGTTTGCCATTGCCCCATTGGCACTCATGTGGGTCTTGGACAATCGGGATGCGATGGTATCCCACAACTGGATAGCTCAGTTATGGGGAGCAGCGGTCTCACTCGGCTATGCACCCAACGTTCCCGAGGCCGAGGAGTTGATCCCGGTTATAAAACCAACCATGAAATACGCATACGGTTCAGAAAAGGCGGCCGAGTTCTTTACCACAGACGGCAAGGGGCTTAAGTGGGACTGGGCACCTCGTGTGGCAAAGCGCTTCTTTGAGCGCTCTATCTTGAAGGACAGTTACATAGTCTGCGACGTCGCCTTCCCATTTCTCTATAACCCTAACAGCAAGGATCACGTGGGGGACTCCTCGTTGGAAAGCAGGTTGTTCACGGCAGTCACAGGGGTTGAGATGAGCGAAGAGGAATCCTATAGAGTGGGGGACATGCTTTGCAACCTTGAGAGGGCCATTCAGGCCAGGGAGGGGCGAACCCGCGATGATGATGTCCTCCGCGATATATGTTTTACGAACAAAGACGCTGCCGGAAGGCAGTATCATCGTGATGATCTTGAGCGGGCCAAAGGGGAGTATTACAAACTAACGGGTTGGAATCAGAGAGGGATACCTACAGTCAGGAGGCTTAAGGAATTGAAACTCTCAGATGTGGCGGAAGGTCTGAAGAGGAAACGCTCTTGACTGAGTCCTCCGGGGCCTTCTTTGGTGCAATCCTATTGATGAGGCTGGCCTGATAGCCTGCACCAAAGCCATTATCTATGTTAACTACAGAGACCCCTGAGGCACAGCTATTTAGCATTGTCAGAAGTGCTGCTATACCTCCAAAACTGGCGCCATAACCCACACTGGTGGGGACTCCTATTACAGGACAAGCCACCAGCCCTCCTACCACGCTGGTCAGGGCCCCTTCCATGCCAGCAACAACAATGGCCACATTGGCTTCAAAGAGATCCCCTCTGGCATCCAAGAGGCGGTGAATCCCAGCCACTCCCACATCGTAGATCCTTGTCACCCGATTTCCGAGCACCTCTGCGGTCACAGCGGCCTCTTCGGCAACAGGGATGTCTGAGGTACCAGCACTTACCATAGCGATATTGCCCACCCTTTCAACTGGCCTAGGCTTGACCACGACAATTCGGGCCTTATCAAAGTACTGGCATTGCCCTGTCACCTTTTTGATCCCATCAAATACCTCACGGCTGGCCCTGGTAGCCAGGATGTTATAGTGCTCTCGGGACATTGCCTTCACGATCCCCTGAATCTGCTCAATGCCCTTTCCCTGGCAAAAAATGACCTCAGGGACACCCTTTCGTATGCTGCGGTGGTGGTCAATCTTGGCGTATCCCAGATCTTCAAAAGGAAGTCTTTTAAGCTCATCCATGGCAGCGTCCAGGGTCATCCGGCCGCTTTTCACCTGCTCCAGCAAGTCCCTTAAATATTTGGGCTCCATTACCCTTCCTTATAAATGATCTAGTTCAAGCCTACCATAGGATATTCTTCCAGGCCAAAAGTGATATGAATATCCTTCTGGTAAATCCACTATAGGATAAATGCGTTTATCTGTCAATCTATTGAAAACTTACGCAACTGCTTGACAGTACCTGAAAAGAAATAGTAAATTTCAGTGCATACGCATCGATGCATCAAGGAATCTGGCCGACGGATTCCAAACCAAACTTCTAAAGGAGGTCTGCAATGAAAATCAAAGATTATGCCCTTATCCTTATCCTCATTCTTGGCTCCATTGCCCTTAGCCCTTTGCAATCTGCGGCTTACTTAGACCAGGTGCGAATTAAAATGTCTAAGGGGGGTGCCATCCTTGAGGTGGGCGCAATGCCTGTCTTGCTCCCATCTCGTCGGCAGATTATCGATGCCGATAAGGGCCCTGTCTGCCTTAAATGTCATAGCATGCCTTATCCTGTTGCACCTCAGAAGCCGGAAAAGCCAGGAGAAAAACCCCTCTCCTCGATTAAAACAACACCTCCGGGAGGTTTGCGTCTGCTGACAAGCCTCTCAAGTCCCATCAACGAGATAGCCGGCGGCTGGAGCCCGGACGGGAAGCGCATTGCCTATTCCATCAATCTTTTCGAGGATGATTGGGATATCTGGGTGGTGGATGCGGGCGGCAAGAATCGGGGCCCCATGATCTCCGGCTCCGCTATTGATATGGCACCGGATTGGAGTCCGGATGGCATGGCCATCGCGTTTCAGTCCAATCGCTCGTGGAATAACGACATCTGGATGATGGATGTAGCTTCCAGGAAGCAGACCCAGCTTACAACCGATCCTGGTCAGGACACCATGCCCAAATGGTCACCTGATGGCAAGAAGATTGCATTCCAGTCTAACCGGAGTGGGGATGAAGAGATCTGGTTGCTGGATATCCCTACAGGAGGATTGACGCAGTTGACCAAGAACCCGGCCAGGGATGAAAATCCCGTGTTCAGCCCCAATGGGGACAAGATCGCCTTTGTGTCCGATCGCTCAGGCGACAAGGACATCTTCGTGATGAACATAGATGGCTCTGGCCAGAAGGCCCTGACTCGTGATCCTATTCAGAATTTAAGTCCGCACTGGAGCCCGGATGGGCAGAAGATCATCTTTTCCCGCAAGGCTTTAGACGTCCTGGATCTCTGGGTTATGAATAGCGATGGGACCGATCCCATTCGTTTGACCACCCATCCAGCGGCTGAGATTGGTCCCTACTGGAGCCCTGATGGGAAGTGGATCATCTTCTCCTCCACGATCCGAGGTCATTGGGATGTACTTCTGATGCAGGTGGATCCCTCCATGGTGGATCCTTCTCGCAGCCCCCTAAGGCGCCTAACAGATAGTGAGGCCAGGGAGGTGGGGGCAGTCTGGAGTCCGGATGGCAAAAAGATCGCCTATAACTCCGATGCGGATGGACATTGGAGCATCTGGATAATGGATGCGCATGGGAACAGCAAGCGCCAGCTAACCGGAAAGGATGAGGAGGCAGGCTGGCCTGTATGGAGCACGGATGGCAGCCAGATAATCTATTGGGCCTTCAAGGACGGCAATCAGGATGTTTGGGTGATGGATGCGGATGGGAGCAACAAGAGGAGGCTCACGGATGATCCTGCCCTGGATGGAGATGGGAAATGGAGCCCGGATGGGAAAAGGATTGTGTTCGTCTCAGAGCGCACCGGCAAAGGCGACATCTACATGATAGATGCCGGTGGGACCAATCCCAGGCGCCTGAGCTTTACAAAGGCCTGGGATTGGACCCCCTTTTGGAGCCCTGATGGAAGGAATGTAACCTATATGTCAAAGGATACCGGAAAATTCGAGATCTGGACGGTGGACGTAGAGACCCTGGAGAAAAAGCATCTCTCACCCGATGCCTGTGCCAATGTAGTACCGCAGTGGAGTCCGGATGGCAGCAAGATCCTCTATGGGAGTTGGCGGGGTGCCAAGTACCCTACCAAGGGAAGCTATGACCTTGTGCACATGAACCCGGACGGCAGCGGCAAGAAAGACCTGGTACCCTCCCCGGTGAATGAGATGTCCTCTCGCTGGAGCCCGGATGGCAGCCGTATCCTCTTCTGGTCCTGGCGCACCGGGAACCCCGAGATCTTCATAATGAATGCGGATGGAGGTGGCCTGAGGCAGCTTACCGACAACCTGGCCTGGGATGTGTTCCCCTCATGGAGCCCTGATGGAAGGAAGATCGCCTTTGACTCCGACCGCATGGGCAACTTTGATATCTGGGTCATGGACGTGCCTCAATGACAGTGGCGATAAAGAGAATAGTGCGATGGGGTTCATAAGGCGTCAGGAAGTGCGTGCGGCGATCCGTTTTCTGGTCTGGAAGTATCAGAAAATGAACCTCGCTGTGCCTGCCCTTTCAGAACTTCAACGCCAAGCAGGCAAAATCGTTGATGATGCACATCGTACTGCCCGCAAAACAGGTGCTAATGTCATCTCTATCATAAAAGAACTGATTGAGGATCTGAAAAAGTAGCTGTTTTTACGACTATCTTAAGGCCTAATTCTTAAATTAAGGGCTCAATCGAATCTTTTGCCCAACCCTGATCAGGGAGCCCTGGATTCCATTAAGGCTCTTCAGTGTGGCTACAGGGATCTTCGTTCGCATGGCAATATGACTTAAGGTATCGCCCGGCTGAACAATGTAATAACCATCAGAGGCCTCTTTCATGCTTTGGGAGGAGACAGGAGTGACCTGCTTTAAAACAGCGGCCATCCTTGATCCCAGCCCAGGTGGAACCTTAATGGTGTAGCGCCCTGCAGGCAGATACCGGCCAAGGATATGCGGATTGAGCTGCTTGAGAACCTTGAAATCCGTGCCCAGGGCATGGGCCACATCCCTTATGCGGAACGGCATACGGATCCTGACCGGCACTGTATCGCACTTGATAGGCCTATAGATCCGTTCCTGTGATAAACTGTATCCATAGCGCTCCGGATTTTCCATGATAGTCTTGACAGCCGCAATGCGGAAGATAAATCGCTCGGTCTCAAGAGGCAACTTGAGCCTGTAAAAGTCCTTGACCCCTTGCTCCTTTATCTCTTTCTTCAGGTGGGCCCGGCCGTAATTGTACGCGGCTAGCGCTAAGGTCCAGGTGCCAAAGGCACTCTTAAGACGCTTAAGGTAATTAATGGCTGCCTCAGTGGACCGCTCAAAGTTTAACCTTTCATCTACTATGTGGTCCTTGCGAAGGTCATTTTGTCGACCAGTATGCGGCATAAACTGCCACGGTCCCATTGCTCCCTTACGGGATCGGACACGGATGAGAAGAGCACTCTCAACCACTGCGAGATACTTCAGGTCTTCAGGCATGCCCGCCTCAGCCAGCTTCTTTTCAATGTATGGGAAATAGCGTCCCGCCCGCTTAAGCCACATAAAAACCTGCGGCCGGTCCCAGACAGCTATTGTAAACTCTCTATCCAGCATCTCCCAAACATGGCGTTCTTCAAGGGGCATTGGCTCACCGCAAAGATTTATGGATTCCGGAAGGGGAAAGTCATCAAAGACAGGATAGTCTGCCTCCTGGGTAGGGAGAACAAGGGATGGATGCAGTACCATTAGCAGACTGAGGATCAAGAGAATCACACTCAGTCGAGAAAAGAAGGATAGTGTACGCATAAGGTAATCAAATAAAAAACGGTGGTCTCGCGTAGTTAAGGATAATCTAAAGATTTTATACTATCGCAATCACAGACTAAGGTCAAGGCCTAAACTTGGGTTGAGGGTCAAAAAAAATAGCTCAACCAGAGGAATGCACTATTTGGGGCCTTATTCAGGAAACTGGTACCCGGTATTTGGAACCCTCCATATTCCGTGCCTCTTCGGCCATAATGTAAATTGCCCCCTAAGGTTATCTGGATGGCCTCAGCTATGTCCCAGACAGCCCGAGGTTGCATTGTTCCTGAGGGATCAGCCAGGTTATTGATCACCGTCAAATAGACGTTGAACAGAGGATGTAACTCCACCCTTATGTGGCCACCTAAGTAAGTCCGGCCTAAGGTATATAGCTCTCCCCGCTCAAGGCGTTCTAAAATGTGCTGGTCGGTAAATGTGTCTGTGTAGTGATTGTCACACAGGCCGTTAAAATAAAACTCCAAGAATCCGTAAAAGTTCTTTTTCCACCACACCCAGGAGTAATCCATATTAGCCACGAGGGAAAAATACCCGTTCATGTCCGTATCTTCCAGAAAGGTCCATGTCCCGTCCAGGCGCCAGGCCGTATCCCCAAGATATCCGCTGCTGCCAAAGCCGACAACTTTATCACTGTAGTGTTCGGCAACCATGATATCAAACTCGGTGGTACCTCGGGCAAGGTGAAGCTTTCCAGCCAGAGACGACTGGTCCCATTCCACATCTCCAGTTAACAAATCACGTCTCGGTACATACAGGAACTGGAAGTCACCTATCTTATTCACGGAAAATTGGGTGGACACCATGTCATCGCCAATCTTGTAATCCCGCTCGATATCCACCGGCGAAAAGGGGTTAAATAGGTCCATCGGATTAAATATCAGTCCGTTTCCCCAGGTGACGGCCTGCCTACCAACGCTGACGACACCCCATCTCGGCAGCATGGTCAGGGAAAGCCGGTCCAAGCGATGATAAAGGATATGGCCCTCATCCTCATCCATGGTCTTGGTCAAGTCCATAAAGCGACGATCGTCTTCCAAGGGGCGGCTGACCATAAAAGCCGCCTTGAAAATATCCGGGTAAAGCCGCTCTAAGGCCTTCACCTTACGCCCGGTATCTCCACCAGAAATGATGGCCTCATAGTGGGTTTCGAAGATCCCCCACTCCTCAAAAAAGACCCTGTTCTTGACTCGCAACTCAATGTTACCATCGTAATAAGGGCCTGTACCCACGGCCTGGAAAACTGATTCGTCATCTGGCCATGACACCGACCCCCTGCCCTTGAAATGCCCACCCCACTCGCCATCGATCTTCTTATACCATGGTGTGGGTGATATAGACTGGTCCTTGGATGTAGCTGAAGCGTAGATATCTGAGTAACCCCATGATGCCCATGATGTAACCGGGAGAATGCAGGCTAAAGAAATCCCAAAAAGCAGAAACCCGGGAAGTATAAGGGCCTTGTTCAGATAATCTGTAATCATGTTCTGCGCTGTCTAGACAAGAGGATGTATTCTGTGACAATCAACCTTGACGGCTTCGTAAAAAGTCCATCTGTCCCGCCATGGCGGGATTGCGCTTCATCTTTAGTCATTGCGACATACTGGCAAGTACGCCTCATTCCTAAAGACCTGCTTGCCAGCAGGCAAGTTCGCGCGCCTTGCATCTGGAGCCTTTTACTGTGCCGTCTGATTTCTGACTTTTTACGAGATCATTAACCTTCCCGGACCTGGTCATCTGCCACGAGGCCGTCCCTGATGAGGACGAGCCGCCGGGCATAGTCCATGACCATCTTATCGTGGGTGGAAAAGATAAAGGTGGCCTTTTTCTTCTCGTTTAATTGCTTCATTATTTCCAGCAGGCCTTTTCCGGTCTTGGAATCCAGATTGGCAGTAGGCTCGTCTGCCAACACAATAGATGGGTCAGATACGATTGCCCGGGCAACGGCTACTCGCTGCTGTTCCCCACCGGATAGCTCGGCAGGACGCCGATCGTATTTTCCCTCTAAACCCACATCATCCAAGATGGCCTTTGCCCTTTCCGTTCGCTCAGCCGATGGTACGCCCTGGAGGAGCATGACGAATTCCACGTTTTCTAATGCGGATAGGACCGGGATAAGATTATAGGCCTGGAATACAAACCCGACCTTTTGCAAACGCAAGCTGGCCAGCTCCGATTGGGTCATCCTATCCAGGGTGTTTCCCTCCACCGTGATGTGGCCGGAATCAGCTAAGTCCAAGCCCCCGATGATATTCAGCATGGTGGTCTTACCTGACCCCGAGGGTCCGGCCAAAGCGACAAAGGCCCCCTTCTCTATGGACAGGCTTACACCGTTAAGCGCGTTGACTTCTACCTTGCCTTGTCGGTAGGTTTTCTTGACATCAATGCATTCCACTATGCTCATATTCTACCTCCCATACCAGCACACTCAATCATGTGTGGGCTAAGGCCTCTACCGGGGTGAACCTGGCCGCCTTAGCGGCCGGATAAACACTCACCAAAAGACCCAAAATGAATACCACCAGGTTGGCCATGGTCAAATCCTTACCGTAGATAACCGGGTAAATCACCCGAGATATACCAAAATACTCCATGCCAGCGGCAAGGGCGGAAAGATCGATACCACTGCCGGAAAGGGCCAAAACACTCAAAAGCCCCAAGATGTTCCCGATGGCCATACCAATAAGAAGGAGAAGACACGATTCTGTGAGGACCTCCTTGATAATCCACCATGGCTTCATACCTAACGACTTGAGCAGGCCGAACTCACGTATTCGCTCGAACACAGCCATCAGCATGGTGTTAACGATGCCAAAGCCCATGGCAATGAAAACCACTAAGTACCACAAGAAGACAAATTGGTCATAGATTTTCAGGTATGCGGTGACAAAGGGAAGGAGTTCTTCCCAGGTCTGAACTTCATAGGTAGAGGGCAGGGCGGCCAGCAGGTTAGTGGTCACCTTATCGACTTCCTTGTGGTCAGTTAGGATGATGGAGATTTCGGAGATACCTTTTTTCAATTTTAACATCTTCTGGGCCGCTGGCATGCTGACAAAGACAAACTGTCTCTCCGTGGCCTCCATTTCAGCCCTGAAGATCCCGACGATACGGAAGGCCCGAGAGGCTATCTCCTTATTAGTATCCTGGGACATAAGAACAAGCTTACGGCCCAATTTGGTCTCAAACCTGTCCACTAAGGCCTTACCCACTACAATCCCGTATTTGTCATCAGGTCTGAGGTAACGCCCTTGGTTGACCGCCCGCCCGATGAACGAGACCCTGGCCTCCCGTGCTGGGTCAACCCCCACTAATGTGACACCGTCCGAGTGTCGAGCGTTGCTCGCAATGGCATTGACCCTAACCCTGGAAGTCCACTGGGTGCCGGGTGGGACCAGTTTCTTGATTGTGGTCTCCAAGATCTCCTGGTCGGTCATACTATTTTCAACAACCGGGTCACTTCGGTAGCCTTTAAGGTGCACCTGGATATGCCCGGTCAGGGTAGCGATACCGTTTTCGAGCATATCATCGACCATCCCCCGCATCAGCGCACCTAAAAAGACCATGCTCCAAACCCCGATAATAACCGCGATCATGATGACCACCGTCCGTCTGGGGTTTCTCCATATGTTTCGCCATGCTAACTGTAAATGCATGAAAAAATTCCTTATCGCTTCGCTCAATTTAGGAATTAAATTCGGTAGTTTTCCCCTAATTTATAATCCCTTAATCCCTCAATCCTTCAATCCCTAATAATCCTTACACCGCCTTCATCGCCTCCACCGGACGGAGACGCCGGACCTTAAGGGCTGGATAAAGGGCAGTTAAAAGGGTGATGACCAACACCGCGCCCGGTCCGATTGAGATGGAAAGCAGCGAAAGCTGGGGAAACATCTTTTCAGGCATGCCATATTGTCTCAACAACTCTGATGTACCGGAAATGACGATCCCATGAACCTGGAAATACCAGGTAATCAGGCTTCCGGCGATGATGCCGATGACAATGCCCAGCATAGTAATAGTCGTGGATTCAATCAGGAGCAGCTTGGTCATCCGTCCCGGGGTAGTTCCAATGGCCATAAGGACGCCAAACTCTCTTGTCCGCTCGAAGATGGACATAAGGAAGGTATTAAAGATACTGAAGGCCACCACCACGATCAATATGAAATAGAAGATAAGGCCGCCGACCAGGTCCATTTTAATGCCCTGGATCAAACCGGGCATTAGCTCCATCCAATCTAAGGCCACAAGATGGTGCCTTTTTTCCGTCTTATCGATGCCGGCTGCGACAGCCTTTTTTATCTCCGCCACGTCTTCTAAGGATTTACCAAGCACTACCACCTCGTGGACTGCCCTACGCATCGTATATACGTCCTGAAAATTCTTAAGCGAAATATGCATAGATGAACGATCGAATTCGTCCAGGCCAGAACTGTAAATCCCCTTTATCTTAACCACGGTGGCCGCGATGGTGCCATCTCGTCCCTGGCCCAGCAAAACCAGTTCATCACCCAGGCTCACTTGCAGATTCTTGGCCAGAAGCCCTCCCACCAAGGCCTGATCAGAATCGTCTTCCGATAGGTAATCCCCCTGGCGGATTAGTTTCTTGAGGTTGGATACCTTGGCCTCCCTCACCGGGTCAATCCCGATTACCATGATACCATAGGTTCGTTCCTTGGAGGATACCAGTGAGAAGGCGTTGGCCCGAAAGGTATAGGCAGCCACCCCCGGAGTCTTGTCCAAAATACTGCCTACTGCAGCCGGATTGGACACCACTAAGCGGATGTCCTTTTTGTCCTTATATCCCTTGAGTTGCACCTGTAGATGCCCGCTTTGGATCTTTACTGCGGAATTGATCATGGTATCATAGGAGCCAAACTGCCAGGACAACATAAAGACTAAGAGCACGCAGGCAAATGCGATGGCGGATATGGTTAAAATGGATCGTCTGGGATTCCGCCAGATATTCCGCCAGGCCATTTTGCTATCTATTGACATGATTTTCTACCTTCTAGGGGTCTTCAAAGAGGTCAGCGTAAATAGTCTGTCCGGCAGGTCCTGATCAAAAAAAAGCTCCTCATATTCCAGCACGGTATACTCATCCTTCACATCTGCCTTTTGCATTTTCCACACCTTGGGAAACAGCTTGCCGCCCAACATCTGGATCTGGACTGCGGTCAAGGCCTTGACCAGCATCAGGTCCTCATCATAAAACTCCTGTCTTAAGAAGATGTAATCCTCCCGAATCTTGAGCCTTTGCATGCCCCATACCACCGGCGCTTCAGGTTTTGGCATGGACTTTATAAGGTATACCTTTTTCCCCTCATGGGTCTCAGTGCCAACAATCTCATGGGAATAATCATTGATCAGGCTCTCGGTCTTGGACAGGTCATCATTGGAGAAATCCGATCCCATCCACGCCTGTGACATCATCGAGGGCGGAATCTTGATTGCCCGGTTGATCTTGGGATTATACATCCACATCTCTCGCTTTTTCTTAAGGGTGCCGTTGCCTTTATCCTTTGGCGGGGCAATGATCCAAAAAATGCTCTCATTCTGCCCTTTTGTCCAAGCCTTGATAGTGATGGCCCTTTCCCAATCCGGGCGATGAATGGTCATCTTCACCGTGGAGATGGAGGTCTTACCCCGCACATAATTGAAACTGGCCTCCACCACATCATGTGCATCTTGAGCATTTGCATTCGTGCACCAACCAATAAGAAAAAATAAAGATACCCAACACACTAAGATTAATCTTTTTGTCATGGTGTATCCCTTTAAGAATCAAACCCATTAATCTAAAGGATCAGCCTTAATTAGATCAAGCATTAAATTCAAATAGAGTTCTTCTTCAGCATATTGGCCTTTGGAAAAAGGCCCATCTTTTGGACTAAGGATATTGAAAAATCATAAATGAAATCATACCTTGGTTTTTTTGACCTCCTTGATAAAGAACAGATATTAATCCCGAATTTCGCAAGGCTCAGTCCCGGGTATGGGTGTCCTTTTTCAGGCACGAAAAAGCACATGCACCTTTGCCGGCCAATGGTGAAGATGGAGGCGGGCGGGCCGTCTCATCAATAATGC
>SDBT01013932.1_pt1 | contig 12857 bp, 38 predicted proteins | sample 2277101 | NCBI WGS metagenome assembly SDBT01 (sample SAMN10404973, study PRJNA504765) | marine sediment metagenome | isolation source: marine sediment core GS10_PC15, 103 cmbsf | place: Arctic Ocean: Southern Knipovich Ridge | collected 2010 | reverse complement strand
TCTTTGAGTAACTCAACTCTAACTATCTTTTTTTTCATTTTTATCCTTTATTTTTAATTGTATTTCTTTATTAGGATATTCTTTTGTAGGAAATTTTTGACTAACAAGCCCTCTTTCTTTTGGTTCATATAAATCTTTTTCTACCTTAATACTATCTAATGTTTTTTTTATGTCTTCAAATTTATCTTCATATATTTTAATCAAGAAATCATCAAAATGACTCATAAAAAAATCTCTAACATATAAAGGGAATGAATCTTCAACCTTTTTCATAAGTTTATCATTTTTTAATCTAAGAAAAATATCCCCAAAATCATTGAAAAGGCTTTTATCATTACTTAATTTGTTTAACAGTTCTCCTCTTAACTTATTGTAGTCAATTTTATCTAAACCATTAAAGCAGGAGTTATATTCTTCACTCATTTTCTTTAAAAAGTTCCTTACTATATACTCTCCATCTGTGTTTAATTTATTTATTCCTTGTTCTATTTCTCCTTTAACATTTTCTCTAATTTCTTTTGTTATATTGTTAATAATTTCATCCCCAAAAAGAGAGGTAATTTTAGAAATAACTTTTTCTTTATTTATTAATTTTTTAAATTCTTCATCAACTTTTTCTATATGTATTGTCACAACTTCTTCTTTAATTTCATTTATTTTATCTTCTGAAATGTGATTAATCAATTTTCGAGATTTTTTCATTTCTTCTTTAATTTCTTCTTTTCCAAATTTTATTTTATTATCAATTAAATTACCTATTTCATTCATTTTTCCTAAGAAATCTTCATATTCTTTTTCTTTTAATCTTTTAAGTTGTTTTTCTCTTGGCATTACTTTTAAATCTTTTATTTTTAACTTTCCATTTATATCAAAATCATCTTTCCATAACCAAATAACACTCCAACCATCTCTTAACCTAGACAAAGTTCTTTCTTTAGTTCTACTTTCATTTTGTGTACTAAACTGAAGTTCAATATCAATTCCAAGATCATATAAAGGATGATGATTTGGATATTTTTTAAATTGGATTAAAACATCTGCAATTGAATGACCAGTTTCAGAAATTTTTTCTTCAGAAATATTTAAATCTTTAGTTCCTAATTCATAAATTGTCTTTCCATTAATGGTTAGTTCTTTATTATATAATTTTTCATAGATTTCATTTTTAGCAAGTTTATGTACTTCACTTTCTCCACCAACTCTTCTTTCACTAAGAGTTTCTGGTTGTCCTGATTTTCTTTTGAAAAATGCAGTAACATCTTGTTCTTTGTCTGTTCCTTCATATCTTTTAAATTGTTTTGTAAAACACATTTGTATTTCATTAATATTTTTAGGTGTATCTGCAGGAATAGCAATTAGTTTCTCTCTTTCTTTTCCTTTCCAGGATGCATCAGTAGTAAATCGGAATATAGAGATAATTATATTTGAATGTTTATGTAAAACTTTAAAGTGTTTAAAATCAGTCATCTTTAATTTCTCCATTTAATTTATTAATAGCTCTTTCCATTTTACCTCTCCTTCTCCCTCTCTTTAATTGTCTGAGTATCAATATCAACTACAAAATACATTGGGAATAACTTTCTAATCTTCTCTGGGGAATTAAGCTGCAATCTTCCATGTCCACTCCAACCTTTGATTTTATATTTCATCCTCCAAGTTCCTCCAATCTTTTCTTTTGATTATATTCTTCAAGTTCTTCTTCTGTTGCTATTAAAGGATCAAAAAAGAAAGGTCTGTCCCAAGAGACATCAAATAATTGTGTTGTTGCATTAGTCATTTTCCAACACCCCCATTTCCATTAGAATTTTCTTTTTCATCTTTGATTTTTAGAACTCTATGCCATGGAAGAAAAAATGCTGCACCATATTCTTCTTTCTTTTCAATATCGTAAAATTGTGTTTTTATTCCATACTCATCTCTTTTAAGAATTATGACATGCTTGTCTTTATTTTTATCATTATCATCAAGAAATACTAATAACTTAATCTCTTTTTTCTTCGTCATTTTACTATAAAATTTATTACCCCAATTGGTAATTTATTACATTAATAAATACAAAATATCCTTTTTAAACAATTATCACTACTTAAAAATTACTTCAACTTGATTCCTTACCTTACCAGCAACTTTAAGAGTCACATAAGATGTAAGACCCATTAACATCAACCAAAAAATTAATTGTGGAACCTCTTTTATTTCTAACATACTATACAGAAGTATTTATTTTATTTAAACATATTGTTTCCCAATTTTTATCTGTAACTTCTTGTTGATTTATAAAAATAGTCTTATAGCCATATTTTTTAAAGTGTTTACCCCTAACTTCTTCATAATCTTTTGGATGGTGATAATCATTATAAACTTCAATAAGAATAGGTAAACATTTATGTTTAAAGTCTGGATTTTTATAACCAACTAAAAATCTTCCATCTCCAGAATAAATAAAAGGCAAATGATATTTTAAACATAAATCACTAATTTTTTGTTCAAAAGAAGTTGGTCTTTTTAATAATCCTTTTAAAATAGCTTTTATTGTTTTTTCTCTAAATTCTTTATTTTTCCATAATTCTTTTTTTGATTCACTTAGTTTTTTTCTATGTTCTTTTGATTTTGGAATCCCTTTTAATTTTTCAGAATTTTTTCTTACTCTTTCATCTGTTTCTTTTGTTAATCCTTTAGACCATGAAACATCCCCCCTTTTAAATTCAGTTTCTAGAGAAAAATGTCTTCCTTTATTTGCTTTACTAATTTTATTTACTATTTCTAATGGAAAATTTCCTTTCCTTGATCTATTCATTTCTGAACGTTTTTGATTCTTTTTTCCATACATTGGATGGTTTCTTTTATCTTTGTATCTTTCTTTATGATCTTTACTTATCTTTTCTCTTGTTTCTTTTTTTTGGGTTCTTCCATACATTGGATTTTTTTCCCCTTCATGACATCCTATTAGTCCCTTACACCAAGATATATGCCCTTTTTTAAAACTAGCCGAGCTTTTTCTCTGTGGACATTTAACACCTTTTTTATAAATCACCATCTTATTTCACCTTCTTCAATTCAACCTCAACCAAATCACCTCTCTTTAACTTCAGTTTTTCAAGGATAAATTTATCAATTACAATACATAAACTTGTCCCAGTTGTTATTATTTTCTTAGTTGTTTTCATACTTATTAATAAGTATAAGAACTATATAAACCTTTTCTTTGTCTCAACAACCATTTATTCCTCCAACCCATTATCACCATAATATTTGTAAATAAATTTTTTAACAAAATCACAAATTGGAATTGTTTTCATACCACCACCCTCTTCTTTAGCAATAACAAAACTCCCATTGGTTTGTCCTAAAACCAAATATACTTTGTTTGTTTTTCTTTCAACAATCTTAAACAACATAAATGTATTAAGATATAGAACTATTTAAATTATTTCATTAAAAAATAAAAAACTTCTTAAGGAATTACTCCCCGACCCGAAACTAGTGTCTCACCCATATCTTCTTTTCTTTTACTTCCCGGCATTGATCCCCTTCCAGCAGTCATCTCACTAATTTTTGCTTCCTTATGTTGAGGTGCTAAACTTGGGTATCTTAAATCTCCATCCATTGTAAGTATATGAACAAACCGAATTATTTAAATGTTTCTTTTAACATACATCATGCTTTTTCATGTAAGATTTAGCCTTTTTTAGTGCATCCTTTTCATTTGATTCATATTCTACCTTAATCACTTTTGGTCCAGTAAGCATTTGTTTAGTTAAGTCATCAACTATTACATTTCTTTGTTTACCAAAACCTATATCTGAAATTATTCTTACTCTTTCTCCTTTCTTGTTTACCCATGTCCCATGATTATATGGTTTTTTCTCTTTTATCTTTTCCCAACATTTTATTTTTTTCACCATCTTATTTTGGTTTAGGAGTTATATCCTTTAATTTACTTACTAAAACTACTTTACAATTCTTTTTATCTTTTCCAATTGGACAAATTAAAGTCTTATTCAATAGAATTTCTTTTATAACAATTCTCTTTCCACCATATTTTGCTTTAGAACCTTTTTTTATTAATTTCCATACCATCTTAAATAAAATCCCTCCGTCCTTTACTTTCATCCTTAATATCACGGGCATGTTCTTTAATTGATTTAACTAATTTTGGAACTTGTTTATCATCCCCAGTTATTCCAATATAAGAAGCATAACCTTTTTGAGGGTCTCTTTTCTTAGGATCATTGAATTGTCCAGTTATTGGATTATTTCCTGTTATCAATTTTACATCCTTATTTTTCCATTCAAACTGACACATTTTTAATGGTTTCCCAAGATAATCCTTATCAGTAGTACATTTTTTCTTACCTTTTGTTGGTAATTTATTTTCCTTTAAAACTTTCTTGAAATTTTCTGCTGTTCCAAATCCAGTCAAATCAAATCCATGTTCTTTCACCATTATTAGAATAAGTAGTTAGATTATTTAAAGTTTATGTTATCTCTCTGATACTAAAAATCAAAACATTTATATATAGGTTATTGTTAATATTATTAGATTGAGTCGTGGAGAAATCCTAAAAAAGATATATTTTAGCGTAAGGGAGTAATTCCTTAATGTCTTCCAATCAAATAATTTCTATTTCAGTAAAATCTTTTAATGGATTAAAGTCTTTTTTATTAGCTGTTATAAATTTTTTACAATTTGATTCTAATGCACTTCCAAGATGTTTAATATCATTAAGTGAAGAGGAATCTATTTTAGACTCATCTTTTAATTTTTCGCCATCGCAAAATTTTTTATGAAAACGTGATTCTTTATCAATTTTTTTACAAGCTTTATTAAATACTTCTTTTCCCTTTTCAAGATTACTTTTAGTTATGAATTCAACTTCTTTTAAATTTCCAGATGTTAAAATTGCTCCAACAGCCCCTTCGTGCCCTTTTATATCTTCAAACAAAATATCTTTATTAATTTTACATCCCTTAAGATCTCTTAACTTTCTTTCAGCATTTTTATTTATAAATCCTTTAATTCTTTTAAATTTTTTTGCTCCACCCTCACCAAACACATTTTTAAGTCTTTCTTTATTAACAAAGGCTGTTAAAATATTAGTATCACAATAATTATCCATAATTAACTTAATGGAATAGATTTTAAATAATTATGTCTTATTTCGCTAATACTAAAAACAAATCATAATAATCTTTTAAAATTTTTTCATAAGACTTATTTGTAGTTAATATCATATAAATCATAAAACTAGTTCTCTTATTTCCATCAATAAATGGATGACCTCTCAATATTTCTAAAGCAATTCTGTATGGTTCTTTTAAACTCAAAGCATAATCCAAATTAGATGAATTTCCACCAAATCCAAAATCAGTATCGAATTCTTTTCCTAATTTTATATTTATTTCTTCAACTTTTTCTTTTGTTAACATAAAAATAGATAATTTCAAACCTTTTAAATTATCCTACAAAAATCAAAACATTTAAATACCTAATATTTCTTACATTATAATATTAGTAACTTAAAAAAAGATGGTGAACAAAAAAACTTTAAAAGAGAAGATAAAAGAAATATTTGCATTTGAAGATCAATTAGATATTTATTTTCCTAAAGGAGATAAAAGAAGAGGAGAAGTATTAGCTTTATTGGGAATAATCCATGCAAAAGTATCTAAAGTAAATAAAGGATTTATTGCTCGGTTGAAAGAATACAAAACACGCTTAAATCCTTGGGGTAAAAGTATGATATTAATATCAGAAAGAACTTTTGATGAACTTGCAGGAGTGGTTGATTAAAATGACGGAAGAAACTTTGAGTGATGAAATTTTTGGTGAAGATGAAGATGTTGGTTTGTTGGGAGATTTACAAGTAAGAGATGTAAAACAAAAAATCCGAAATGTAATGAGTTCTTTATTAATTTTAGACATTGAACATTCAACTCAAGAGAGATATGATAGATTTATTTATACACTTTTTGAAGAAGAATTTGGACCAAAATTATTAAATAAACCTGTAGAAGTTCCAAGGAAAATAAAAATAGGAAATGTTGAAGTTAAATTAATAGGTGAACCTTTTACAATTTGTGTAGATACTTTTGCTCATGAAGAATGGTTTGAGGGTTATTTTGATACTAATGAAAAAGCCATTAAATATGCTGAAATAACAGGTAAACCAATGCTTAAAATACATGCTTATGATAAAGATGGAAAACATATTGGAGAGGGAGGAACTGTTTAAAATGAAACTTAAATGTGAGAATTGCGGGCATGATTTTCTAGAAGATGTTAAGGCTTATTCTAAAATAGATGACATAAGATGCCCAAAATGTAAGTCTGGTGTTATTTCTATGACTGGACCTGGACTTGAAAATGGATAAAAAAGAATTTGAAACTTTTGTAAATAAGATAGTTGAAGTTAAAGACAATTATCCAACAATGAGGAGTTATTTAGGGGGAGATATTAATTGGAAAGTACCTTTACCAAAAACTAATAAAGAATTTAAAGTTTTCACTAAAAAGTATTATGGTGTTGAATTAAATATTGATGTGGTTGTTGTTGGAGAGGGCATAACATACAAAATAAAAGAAAGTCAATCTGAATATTCTCAAGGAGAATTAATGAAACTTTGGAATGATAAATTCGGACAATATGATGGATTAAAAATATTATTAAAGGCTTTATTTGGAGAGTTAACTTGTGGTGGTGTTGCTGGGAGTCATTACGGGCAAACAAAATTAGAAGTAGAGAAAAGAATTTTATTACTTAATTGGGATGGTGTAGATAATAGGCTTAAGATAGTAAAGAAAATGAAAGAGCAAGACAAGGATTTAAAAGATATATTTGGGGTGAATCCTTTTGATTAAAATGGAAAAATATAATGCTTTAGGAAGGAGAATAAAATTTGTTGGTGAACCATATCGTTATCAACGAAAACTAATAAAGATGGGAGATGATTTAATAATAATCTCTCTATCTGAATGGAAAAAATCAGCATTTAAACAAAATCCAGGAATTAAATCAGAAACAGTAGTAGTTGAATACTACAAAAATGAAATAGTAATATTAAAATGAAAAATAATAGTCAGCAAAAAGTTCGAAAGAAAAATCGTGTGCCGAACTGGAAGGGACATCAAATGAATGTAAAGCTAGTGTTCATTTGTGGGTGAGATAAACAAAATGATAGTGTCACATACTACCAGCCAAGATTCCTTCCTGCTGATACTTTAAAAATTAAAATAAAATAAAAAATGAAAGCAGAAAAAATACTGGAAAATTTGAACGTTTTATTAAACGATAAAGTTGAGAATCTAAGAGAAGAAACTTTAGACCTTATAAAAAATGAAAGATACATTGATGTAGTAGAAAATGGCCACTGGATTGAATGTTTAAAATTTGTAAAAAAAGAAATTTTGGATTTAGAAAAATGAAAAAAGAAATATTAAAAGAATTGAAAGAATGGCTTAAAAATGTAATTAGTATTTCTAAAGAGAAAGAAAAATCTTCTAGAAAATTTGCTTGTTATGATTCAGCTAGGTATCATCAATTAAAGGTAGAAAATTTTGAACATGTTTTATTAATTATAAAAGATTTGGAAAAACAGGGGGACGAACAATGGAATTAAAAACATTAAAGGATCTAAAAGTATCTTCTAAAAATCCAATGTTTAATATGGGTTCAGATACTCAAAGAGAAGTCTTAAAAGCCGAAGCAATAAAATGGATTAAGAAGTTAAAAATAAAGAAATTGGAATATGATGAAATAGGTTATGTAGACCTGGTATGGATGGGGGGAGATTCAACCCAACCAAAAGAGGATGCTTATGAACAATGTGAAGGAGCAATAGCAATTCTTAAGAAAATATATAACATTAAAAAAGAGGAATTAAAATGACTAAACCAAAAAGATTACACGATTTTGATTGGGGACTTTTGAATACAGATGAAAACGGAAAAATTACAGCAAGATACACAGGCTATTCTAAAAAAGCAGTTAAATTTTTGGATTTAAAATTCGAAGCAATTAAAAGAATAAAAAAACTTGAAAAAGATAATAAAAGAATAGAAGGTTTAAAGCAATTAGGAAGTAAAGAATGTTGGGAAAGTTCTCAATTAAAAATTGATATGATTAAGAATAATGCAAAAATAGAATTACTTAAAGAATTTTTCAGTATTGCAGAAGGGGATATAAAACGATGGAATTAAAAACAATTAAAGATTTGAAAGGAATACTATATGGTTCAGAGGTTGTTGTAGTAAGTAGACTAAAAGCCAAAGCTGTGAAGTGGATAAAAAGAGATATAGCCCATTATGAATCTGATGGATTTGATAGTGTTACTGATATGAGGCAGATTGCTCAATGGATGAAAAGATTCAACATCACAGAGGAGGATCTAAAATGACTGGCTTGAGTAAAGAAAAAATAGCAAGGATAGAAATGGATACTAAAACAGAGACTTATGGTGATGAATTAGTTTGTCCATGGTGTGATGCTGAACAAAATGAATCTTCTGCTTTGGATGAAGAGGGTGGAGAGATAAAATGTGATTGTTGTGGTAAATCATTTATTTATGTTGTCCATATAGCCACAAGTCTTTCTGGACATCTTCCAGAAGAAGAACTAGATAAAAGAGTTAAGGAGAAAACTAAAAAATGACTGAACAAAAAAGATTAAAAGATTTGAAACAAAGAAGTTTAACAGTTAATTTTTATGATGAAAAAGTAGTATTAATTTCAGATTTAAAAGCCGAAGCAATCAAACGAATAAAAACCTGCAAAAATATTATAATTACTGAATTAGGATCTGTTTTATGTGGAGAAAGTTTGTTGAAAGAAAGATGTCATGCATGCAAAAGAGACATATGGTTTTATGATTTAAATGAAGATGATCTGAAAGGAGGAAATAAACAATGGAAAAAAAGAATATAAAAAGAATGGACATAGATAAAAATGTTAAAATATTTTGTGTAGAGTGTCAAAAGGAAGGCTTTGATAATATACCTTTCAAGGAATTAGCAAGAATGGTTGGATGGATAGAACCGCCTGAAAAAGAAGGTGGAACTTGGGATGTAACCTTAACAGAAGGTGGAGGATTTGAATGTAGTACTCAAGAGATTGCACAACTTATGTCAAGCATGGAAGAAATTAAATCTATGTTGATGGAGAATAGAAAATGACTAAACAAAAAAGAATCAAATATGCATATTTTATAAGTTATTTTTATAAGAGAAAAAAGGGTGGTGAAGGTTGGGGAGATATTACTATTAGTAGAAATAAAAAAATTAAAAGTGATAAAGATATTGAATCAATTAAAGATTCAATTAAAGAAAACCATAAAAATGAATGTATTATTATTATTATGAACTTTCAGGAGATGAAATGAAAAAACCAATAACAATCAAAATACCAAAATGTAAAAAATGCAAGGGTAAGCTAGAGCCAAGATTCACAACAGACTTAGATGAAAAAGAAAAAAAGAGCGGAAAAAAAGCACGAGTAAAAATAGTTATGGGATTTTGTAAGAAATGTCAACTTATGTATATATTAAAAATAATACAAATAGAAGATATGCCTCAAGGCCTTGAAGCACTTAAAGTGCATTTTAAAAAGGAGAAAAAGAATAAAAATGGCAAACTTTGAACAAGCAATTGAATGGTTAAAGAAAGGAAAAAAAGTAAGAAGAAATAGTTGGAACCCACATAGATATAGATATTTTGATAGGAGTTTTGATTTGACTGATGCAGATAATCCTCATAAAACACACATAATAATGAAAAATCAAAAAGGAAAACGCAAAAATTTATCACCAGACTTTTTTCTCTTTAATGATTGGGAAATATTTGAAGAACCAGAAACTTTGAGTGGTGAAGTTGAAAATGCTTATGAAGGATTTGAAGGAACAATAGAAGTAAAATGTATAAAAAAATGGATTAAAAGTATTCTTGATGAAATACATAATGCTATGGATTTACCAAATACCACATTCAAAGAATCCAAAACATTAAGTTGGTGTTGGGAATTAATTCTAAAAAAAACAGGAGAGTTCAAATGAAACAAGAATTTGATTTAAGCAAAAAGATGTTCACTACTAAAGAAATAAAGGATTCAAAAATCATGGATGATTTTGAGTGGGTTGAAGAAGCAGAATTAAAAGAATTTATTAAAAAAGGTGATAAAATATTTTTATCAGAAGATTATGGAAATGATGATATTTCTAATGAGATGTATGATTATGTTGCAAAAAAATGGGGGAAGTTCAAGAAACATCTTGGACCAAAATTAATATGATATGTGAAATATGTGGAAAAAGAATGTGGTTTTGGCAAGCACCAGTTATAGCTTGTGATAATCTTGGAAATCTTACTCCAATAGGCCATGCTAAATGTTATTATAAATTAGAAGGTGACTCATATTTTGAAAAGAAAAAATTGAAGGGGGTGAAAAAATGACAAAAGAAAACCCTCAGATGGATGTAGAACTAGTAAAATGGCTTGATGCTAATAAAAAGAAAGTAGTTTTCAAAGCAGTTAATGATGGTATGGAATTTTATGTTGATGATAAGGAGAAGAAAAATGGAAATTAAATATAGTGAAGAAGACAAGAAAGTAATAGAACAATGCACATTTGTAATCCAGAATAATGTAATTAGTTTTCCACAAGGAGCAACATATCCAATCAAAAAATTACAAAAGATATTAAAAGATGCTAACAAGACTAAAAGAAAGAAAGATCAAATTATGGTTGGAATTGTATTGGCTTTTGAACATAAACCAAAGAAAACCGGGGTTCGAACCAAGAAAAAACCAAAACTATCTTGGGCACAAGTAATGGCTAAGGGTGGAAGCAAATGAACTTTAATTTTTTTGAAACAACAGGAGTAATAGTGTGGATTATTTTAGGATTTGCATGTCTTAATTGGATAATCAAACAAATCAGTTTATTATGTAATAAATATAAAAGATGGATTAGAAAATGTTAAATAAATTAAAAGAACTTTGTTGGATAATGACTATGAAGGGTTGGATGAAATTCAGAACCTTTAAGTGGTTATTCTATCGGGAGAAGAAATGAATAAAAAAGAATTAATTGAAGAAATAAAAAGAACACATGAATGGGAACCACCTTTCTATTTTAATGGAACTCATAAAAACACAATTTTACATGAAATTGGAAAATATAAATTAATTGTTGAAGATCAAATTTCTGGTAAATCAATAATAAGAGAGATAATTTAAAAAAATGAAAACTGAAAAAAAACTAGGTTGGAAGAATAATCGTTGTCACGAGTGTAGAATCTGCATATTTTCAAAACAAAACGAAAAAAAATATGTTTATATTTGTTCACTAGATTATTCATCTGAATCAAAGTCCTGGAAGCTTTGTGAATCCTGTTATAATAAACTTTTTGGTGGTGAGAAATGAAATCCTCAGAGATTATTTTATTAATTATATTGGCCACAATAATTGGATTTACTATTGGTATTTATGATGCACCACCTGTTCTGGGAGGATTAGTAACGGTTTTGTTGATTTTTTATGCTATACAAAAAATGTCTGAGGATTGTAAATGAATTTCACACCAAAATTTTCCAAAGTTGATTTAGATCGAGTAGAAAACTGGGAATTCAAATACAAGGACAAAACATATAAATTAAAAGTAGAGGATTTATTAAAATTGTTGGAGGAAAAATGACAAAAATAAAACTAGGATACGAAGTTGATACAGGGAAAGAAGTTGGAGTAAATCCCTCACATTTAATTGTTACGGGAATTACTCAACTTTCTGGAAAGACAACAACTCTTGAAGCTTTAATTAAAAGGAGTGGATTAAAAGCAGTTATTTTTAAGACTAAGATTGGTGAAAAGTCTTTTGCAGAAGGAACAGAAATCGCCCCATTTTTTAGAGATAGAAGTGATTATGAATTTGTTAAAAGTTTAATTGAAGCCTATGCTAAAGAAAAATTATTTTTAGAAAAAGGAACTTTAATGAGATTATGTAAAGGTTCTGCAAGTCTTATTGATATTAAAAAAAGAGTTGATGATGAGTTAGCAGAAGGAAAGTTAAGAGGATTAAAAGAAGAAATCCATACAAGACTTCAACATTATTTAGAAAATCTTATACCTCAAATTCAATATGCAAACCTATCAAGCACATTAGATATAGTGGAAGGAATAAATATAATGAACTTAGAAAGGTTTTCAGAAGAAGCACAAAGTCTTATTATTCAATCAGTAGCAGATGAAGTTTTAAAAACAATGAAAGGAGTAATAATTGTAATCCCAGAAGCTTGGAAATTTCTTCCTCAAAAGTATAATAATCCTTGTAAGAGGGTTGTAGAGAGTTATATAAGGCAAGGAGCAACTAATCAAAACTTTATTTGGATTGATTCTCAAGATATGGCGGGTGTAGATAAAATTCCACTTAAACAAATCTCTACCTGGATTTTAGGTTATCAATCTGAAAGAAATGAAGTCAAACATACTTTAGATCAAATATCTCTACCAAAGAAAATGAAACCTAAAGAAGAAGATATTATGACATTAAAGAAAGGACATTTCTTTTTATCTTGTTATGATGGTGTATTTAATGTTTATGTTCAACCTTCTTGGTTAAGTGATGAAGATGCAATAAATATAGCAAAAGGAAAATTAGATGTAGACAAAATGGAAGTTCCAGAGAACTTAACTCCACATTCAATCCCTACTCAAAAGAAAGAACCTGGAAAAGTAGAAATAAAATTTGACGATTCTAAAATTAGAAAGGATTTAATTGAATTAAGAAGTGATTTCTTTAATAAGATTCAAGAACTACAAAACTTTGAACAAAAATTAGCAGAACAAATTTATAATTTAAAAAGTCAAG
>SDBT01013931.1_pt1 | contig 12857 bp, 17 predicted proteins | sample 2277101 | NCBI WGS metagenome assembly SDBT01 (sample SAMN10404973, study PRJNA504765) | marine sediment metagenome | isolation source: marine sediment core GS10_PC15, 103 cmbsf | place: Arctic Ocean: Southern Knipovich Ridge | collected 2010 | reverse complement strand
TGCAAACTGCCTGTTTGCTGTAACGGTTGTTATAGACTGCCTGTAGACCTCGACCCAAGAGCCAGCACCGTTATTATTAAAGGCATCTATCTTAAATCCTAAATCACCCGACCCATCAACAGAACGCGGATCGTCCATGAAAAGGGTAAGCCTCTGGATGTCGTTAACCGTCTTCCCACCTAAATACCCAGCACCCCCGGCGCTTGTCAGATCAATATCGAACTGAAAGAAATGATATGCAAACTTGAGGGAATCTGTTATAGCGTTCTGGGTAGTTGTAAAGTCCGATACGTTCGCATACTGAGCCGTTGAATACTCTCCACCATCCCCAAAGTTTGCATCGGGATCATCAGTTCCGTTGATAATTTCAGCTACATGCGTAGTTGAAGGATTTGCAATAGAGCCATAATCAATCTCCTGGTTAGCATCCGCAGGGTGATGAATATAGGTCTTATGTAAAAACTCCCTATTGTGCATGACCTGTCTTAAGATCCCTAAATTGGTCTGACTTAATCTATCAAATTGAAGCGATATTTGAGCCTTATTACTTTGTTTGACTCCCTGCAAATTACCGCCTCCGCTTCTTCTAAAAGAATCCCGGGAATCATCTTCAATAGAAAGCGGGGAAATAACATCTTGAAAAGACTTTAAATTAGTCCTAGAAGTATCGTCTATGAATCCGATTTTAATCATACTCCGAATCCTGTTCTTCTTTGTTCTTCTTGAATCAAGTTAATAACCTGTTGCGCTGTCTGTGATGGATCGCCTGTAACCCCGTTAAAATTGACTGTTATTCCCATACCTCCCCCGCCCCTACCTATCCTCTCCCCACCGTGAACAATAGCAGGGATTCCTTGATTACTTGGTCCCGGTACAACCCTATCTCCACCAAAGGGAGTTTGAAGACTTGTTGAAGCTATTTTAGCAACATTAGCAGCCGTTTGAATACCAACCGCACCAGCCAGAATAAAGTTAAATGGGGGTGGGGCGGAAGCCAACGCCCTTTGAACCGCTAAAAATCCTTGAATAGTAGCGTCTGCTAAAGCAGTTGCCTTGGCTATTCCTGCGAACTTTTTATTAATAGAAGCTAATGTAGCGAAAGCGCTGGCAAGTGCCGAAACTGTTTGTGCTGCTGCATTTCTAATTGCCATCTCCCTGGCAAGTCTTTCTTCTAATGCCTTATCCTCAGCCTCTTTATCTTTGGCCCTTAATTCTTCAGCCAATTCAAAACCCATATTTTTGGCATCGATCAAAGCAAATTGATGAGCTTCTTCTTCGTCAAACTCTTTTTGTTTTTGATCAATAATCTTCTGACCAGATTCTTCTAAAAGCTCAATCTCTTTTTCTAAAAGATCTGACTGAGCTTGAAGCTGATCATTGGTTAACCTAGTCGCCTCTGCCGCTTCTTTTTGTTTTGTATTATGAGCCGCAATAGCATCGGCTAAGATCTTTGCATTCTTAGCGTCTACATCAAGATTCAAAGTCTGATCTTTCAACTCTTTATTAAGACCCTTGGCCTTTCTGGCGGCCCCATCAAGAGAAGTCTGAAATGCCTCAAGTTGCTCCTTTGCCTTTTTGGGAGCTTGCACAAGATTATTAAATACAGTTATTAACTTTATAAATACCCGAACAATTTTAGTAGCGGCAGGTAAAAGAACGGCTCCCAATGAAGAACTAAGATCTTCAATAGCTGCGTCTAATATCCTAGATTGATTAGCAAAAGAATCTTGACTTCTCGCAAAGTCACCAACGGCTTTGGCACTTTGCTCTGTCGCTATTTTTAAGGTTAGTAATGCCGTGTCCTGCTTTGACAACTTTCCACTTACTAACTCAAGCCCATCCGCAAGAGCCCTTTGTTTTAAATCCGTTTCACCAATCTTAATACCAAGAGATACAAGAGCATCCCTCTCCCCCAGCAATGCTTTAGTTAGGATCTCGGAAGCACGTTCAGCGCCTCCCTCAAGGTTAGAAAAAGAAGCCAAGTCAACAGAAAGCTCCTGAACCTGATTGGAAAGATCGAGCGCGGCCTTGTCTGTAAAGCCGAACCCTGTCAATAAGTCACCAGTAGCAGCAAGAAGACCCTTCGCCGCTTTTTCACTTAATCCAAAATCTCTAGCTAAATTTGCGGAAACAATCTCGGCCTCTTTCCCAACAGCCTTAAAAACAACTCCAAATTTTTGTGCCGTTTCCTGAAGCTCAGAACCAGCGGCTATTACTTTCTTGAAAGCACCTAAAACAAGAGCGCCTCCAAGAACAGCACCAAACCCAGCGAGCGCGCTCGTAGCTCCTTTAAGAGAACCGGTAAGACCACCAAAAGACTTCCCTACACTGGCAAACGCACCCTTTGTCCTGTCTTCACCTACAAATGTTACTTTAGCTTTGGCCATTATTTCTTACGATTGTTATATGCAATTTCTTCGTTTATTTGATTGTAAAAAAACTCCGTCATTAAAAACACCTGACCCATCGTAAGCTCTAAAAATTCAGACAGTGAACCGACCATTCCATTTCTTGATAACTTAACGAAGTAATCGGTTATAAAAGGCTTCTTATTTTCGTGTCCTACTTCTCCACTTCTTGCAGAGTAATAACTTTTTTTTTAAACAGCTTATCTGCGTTTGAAATAGAATACCGGATTAAATTTACAACAGAAACAATGTCAGGAACTTCCACGTTATCCCAAAGCAAATCAATATCAACAGGCTTCCCGTTTTCATCCTGAATAAACTCAGAGAATCTTTCGAATACCTTTGCTAGAACTTCTCGGGTAAAACCTTTTTGAACAAGAATGCTCAACTCAAGAAATTTATCAAATTCCCTCGCTTTAAGGGGTCTGATAAGAAGAGTTAACCCACCGTCAATAGTAGTGTATTTAATCTTCCTCCCAGATAAGATTTGAAACTCATCGGAAGCGGATAGAGAACCTTTCTGCTCCTCCCTATGAATTTTTCTTATCTGATCATTCTGACTATCAACCGCCTCTTCAAAAGATACCGTTTTTTCTTTCATGCCTTTCCTTTCTATAGAGTGTCCCAATCACCGCCTAATTTGTTGAATATTTCAATCTTAAATCCGCTTGTAGCGGCGTCAGCCTGATGAACGGCTTCTGCTGTCACGCTTTGCGGTAAGAACTCCCCAGTAGCCAAATCTTTAGCAGTATGAGAAGTGATAGCCCAAAAAGGAATCGTCAATTTAAAGAAGTCATCAACAGCAGTAGGGCCGAACTGAACAATTAGATTAGAAGTAAGAGTCTTATTAATCCAAGCCGTTCTAATATTATCCGACTGCTGAGACGTTCCTTCATTCCACAAACCCTCCATCGTAACAATGCAATTAAGAGTTTCGCCATCAATTTGAGAAGGAAAAGCGGTTGCATTAATTGTATTGTGAACCACGGTACCACCCGAAAGCTCGATAGTAGCGGTAGTGAAGTTCTCTAAACGACTTGCACCGATTAACAGATCTGCCGTCCTCGGAGTGTAGATAGCAGGAGCCGCCACAAATACAGGGCTCTTATCGGAATCATCCTTTTCTTCCCATGCCATACCAGCAACATCAATTGTAATCGCCCCAACAGACTTATCAATATTGATCGTAACTGTATTCGCAACAAACCCCCTAAAGACCCTGTAATTACTATTATTGTCATCATGGAAAAGAGTCCATGAAGGCATAGGGGTAGGGGAAGTATTTAAGTCAAATGTATGGGTAAAAGGGTCTGCCCCGCTTACTACATCATTACCCATGATCATATCAATAATATCAATCATGGTAGCCATAGTAGCCGAACCCGAACCAGCTATAATTGAAAAAGTAACCTCTTGATGACTTCCAGATTTATTCTGATCCGTCATCCCCTTAGAACCTTGAATGACTTGGAAAGTCTCGGCTGCAACCGTTTCAACAGACGTGAAACCGGTTACCAATAGCCCCCGATATGTTCCGGTTGCAATAGTTCCGTGTGTTCCTTCCCTCTTAATTCCAACTTTGGAAAGCTTTGAGGAAGTGACTTGTAAACTCATTATAAATCTCCTGCGTTATAAGGTTGAATTTTTCCGGTTATAGCGAAAGGCCAGGATAAGGTGTTGGCCTGTCCCTCAATCTCCGTGATTTCTGCGAAAGTAATAACAAAATCTCCTTGAAATTTCTGATCAAAAGTAACGTCCGTATCATCAAAAGCGTTGATAAATATTTCGGCTCCAAGAAGAAGCTCATTAATAGCGACCTCATCATCCTCTTGGGTAGAAACAATCTCACCTGAATAAGCTGCCTGAATTTCATTCGTAATGTTTGTCCCCATTGTAGCCGCCGAATTAATCTCCATTGCATCAGGCTTAATATGAAAGTATGGCGATTGTACTTGCTCAGTAACCTTAACCATAAACATTGCAGAAAAGAAATCATTAAAATCAGTGTCATTTCTTAACCTGTTTACTATTGCTTGCCAAGCATCCTGTATGATTGAACCTTTTGCCATTATGCTACGTTAAAAACTCTTAAGATCGCCCGAATCCTGGCCTTAACAAATATATTCACAATCTTATCGGCCTTCCTCTCAGTTATTTTAAACATATTATGAGGCTTGAAACCTTTTACAGACGTAAAGAAAACCTTCCCCCCTCTTTTTGGATCTCCCCTCATTGGCTTCCTTCTTGTAATTCCCAATTTCCTATTTCCCCTTCTTCCTTTATCCACAAATGCGAGGGCCTTGCCCTTCTTCGGTTTTATCAAAGCTTTCTTAGGACCGAACAGCCCTGTTCCAAATTCAAGATCATCTATGTAACTAACGGAATTACTTACGAAATAAACCAAGCGCCTTACCTTCTTAACGAAATATGAATTACTGGCCTTTGTTGTTTGCTTTGGTGTCAAAGTCTTTAGGCTCTTTACGATAGCATTCCCGCCATTCCTAAAAGCCTGATCCATCTCAACAGGAAACTTCTTTTCAAACTTCTTCAAGTTTACAGTAGTCTTCCTAAAATTTGTTTTTATTTTTACAGTCGCCATCTTCTGTATTGCTCCATCTGTCTTTGGAAGAGAGAGTTATTAGCTATGTCAACTTCAAACGCACCTACCGCAGCTTCGGGGCTTTGAAATTGTTGGACATCGTTATCATCTAACTTAGCGATTAATTTGCATATAGTCCACTTGTCCCCCTGCTCAATAGCTTGCCCGCCAACGTAATTTAATTCAACATGATTAAAACCCAGGGGCCAAAGTATGTGGGTATCAATCGTATTCCTTAAAAGAAAGGGCTGAGTAGTTGAGGCCGTTAACCCTATGGCCTGATCCTTGATGTAAAAGTCTGTGCTATCCAAGGCGTCTCCGTCGATCTTAATTGATGTGATTGAACTAATTGGCCTGTTTCTAGGGAATACGAATCTTGTGCGTTCTAAAAGAGATAAGGTCTCGGTCCTTGCTGTACTCTCGAAATCGTTATTAAACATCTGCCGTATGGCCTTAGAAGCAGCAGGCAACAGCAACTGAGAATAATACAGGTCTTTATCATTCTTCATCTCACCCAATTGGGTTCTCTGCTGATAAAGCTTGTACGTTTCCAATGTTACCAAGTCTGCCATAATTTACCTTTAAAAAAATGCTCCCACCCCATAGGGGATAACCCACAAGAGTGGGAGCAATTCTATTTATACCAAAGTGATATTAATAGCAGTGTTGTACCCATGCAAAGTGGGATCCATCAACGCTTTAAAGTCACTCCGAATCGAACCGACAATAATTATTTCCTGCTTGGAAATGTCTCTGTCAGTTTCTAACGTCATTCCGCCTAAAGTTCCATAACCAAACATATTAGGATGAACTAGGTTAGCAGAACCCTTGGCAGAAGCCGTGGCAACAAACTTACCATTGTTATTCAGGTCATCCCGAACATGCTGACTCGGTATGATAGGAATACCATCAAGCGCCCGAAGCTCACCATTAAGAATGGTTGCAACAGACCCAATCTTTTCCACAGTCGTTACATCCGACAGACCGCGAATCTGATTGAAAGTATCCTTACCAAAGAACAGGCGAAGCTCGTTAAACCGTGAACCAAACTCAAAATTGAGCTTGTTAACCCAGATACGGAATTTCGCCAGAGTCCAGACACCACCAACGTCAAACGTAAAGCTGTTATCAATGGAAAGCTTACGAAGGCCCTTCCAAGATTTGGCAAAATCATTTGAAACCGCTTCCGTATCGGCATCCATGTGCGTGCCGCTGTCATCACCGTTTATGATTGCCCTGTCAACACCACGCGCGATAGCCATAGTGATCTGGCGTTCTGCAAGCGGCATTGAAGCAATGATAGAATCCTCATCAGATTCATAAGCAATCCGACTCTCTGCAATACCTTTAACAGCGACAAAAGAAGATTTGTCAGTGTCAACAGTACTCTCAGTCGTAGCCGTCCGAATCACACCCTTGAAAGCGGTAGGAAAGCCGTCAACCCGGGGAACATCATGCTTCGCAGAAGGCAGCGCAATTCTTTCGAACTGATTAGCTACCTGAAGCTCAACCTCCATCTTCTCCGTCAAGCGAGAAGAGAGAGTAACCGGAATGTACTCAAGAGCATTCCCAGCAGTATTATCCCAGGCTTTAGCAAGTGCCGAACCATCGTTATACCCAATAACCAGTCTTCGAAGATCCTGGAAAGGCTGACTTTTGGTAATGTCCATAGGTCGTTTAACCTGGGCATTGACTTCACTCAAGAAAACTAGCTGATCATTACGATAGCGAAGTTCTTTCTCGAAATCAGTCAGCTTACCGGTCCATTCATTAAGCTCACTCTTACCAACTCGTTTCTCAAGGGACTTAAGGAAGTCAGAAGCTTCACCATTGGCATCAAGGCCCGTATCTTCTTGAGTTTTACGGGTGGCCATTTCCTTTTGAATGGCTTCCTTGACATTCTTCTCCATATCTGCGGTTGCAGTCTTGAAGATCTTGGTTACTTCTTCCTGGTTCTCTTCCTTGGCTGCCTTAACAAGAGCATCAAGATCAGCCTGCTTCATTACAACATCATCCTTTTTGGGCTCTTCCTTCTTTTCCTTGCGGAAATATTTACTTTTCGTCATTTTTTTTAACTCCAATTTTATATTTTGCAAACAATTCTTCTTTAGAAATCGGTGTAGATTTCTCCTTTTTTTTCTTCATTTCCTTCTTTGCCCTTTTAACAAGTTCATCCCCACCATGCTTGATTAAAATCTCATCAAGTAGATCGGTAGCACTCTCAAGTTCAAGATCGCCCTTTTTGATTTGGCTGCTAATCTCGCCAACTTCTTGAAGGACAGTCATCACCCCGGCTTCGTCCTCATTCTCGGACTCTTCCTTAAAAATCTTCATTGCACCCTCACTTTTAAATATTGAACTTCTCACTTTATTAGCTCCCCTTTTGGTGAGGGCCAAAAACTTTATTTTAACTTCTCTTAATTCACCAGCCATTATGCAACCTCCTCTTCAAGCTGGAAGGTGTCTGCGGTCCCCTCCATGCTATAGGTTTCAAAATTCTCCTTAGTAAACTTCCAAAGGGAATCACTGAAAAACTGGGTTGTGCTTACTAAGTCACCTTTGCGAATTTCCAAGTCACCTTCTTTCCAACCTGTCCGAGCTTGGTAGAACTCAATAACCCGAGCGTGAGAAGGGCCGACTTCCATATCTTTCTTATGCTCGATATTAAGGGTGGGCACCCCGTTCTCAGCGCACCACAGGACAGCTTTTCTTATCTCTTCCTCAGTCATAAACTCTTCATCATGGTCTAACTCTTTCCAGGCATCATGATTCTTATAGACAACTGAGAACATCTGCATTTTCTCATCATTGAACTTAACGAGATTGGTTGATTTATTCAGGATCTTCGGGAAGCTGATATAGTCCTTAATTTTGTAGACGTTCATACTCTTATTCTGTCCGGTCTTCTTCTCAAGCCTGAGAACGCCTATCGGATCTTCTTTCCCAGGCATCCTTACCAGATAGGGAATATTTGATTCACAATCCTTCCAGATATGTACCTCTTGGTAGTCGCCTTTAAATAGCTTCTCAGCATTTTTAATCTTAACGGTTTGGGCAAGAAGTCCAGGAAGGACAGAGGCAGCAATAGTGCGAAACCGTATATCCACTTCAGGAAGAATTGTGAGGTTTCGATTTTTAAACAACTCCACAAAAAACGCACTCGCTTGCTTCTCATCGTCAATCCCTTCAAACGCTTGCATGAATTTTGAATCAGTAAGTTTTTTAAACATTATATAACTCCCGCTAATTCTTCTTCTATCTCTCTTGCTTCCTGATCGTCAATCACATTTAAAGTGATGATACTGCAAGTACAATTAATATCTTCAGAAGCCTTTCTAAATGCGTTTGGTCTGGGCGCGGAGTTTCCGCTTAAAGGGTTTGTAAAGTCTTCTCCAATTTGTACGGTCTGACCGTTCATGGCTGCATGACCTTCCCTTGATACTCCTGACCAAACCCATTGTTTAACATTATCACCTGTTATAGCACCGCTTTCCTGACTGATAAAACTTGCAATATTATTCGTTTCCGTTCTAGCTATGGTTAAAGCCTTGCTCTGCGTGACCTGCTTATTTCGGGCAAATAATTCTTCTAATCCATCAACTATCTTACCAGGATCCGTAGGGTTATTTCTAATCACCCGCTTTATACTCGCATTCAAGGTATCTGTGATCGAATCGATCTTATTTGTCTCCCTAACCAATTTCCTTACACTTAATTTAACAGCGTTATCAGTCGCAATATCCGAAGGTATAAACCTTCTCTGAAGGGCCGCGCTATTAAATATTTCTGCCTCTTGTTCGCTTATTTCCACAAATTCCTCTAACAATCTTGAAGTCTCCTGATTCATGCCCCTTAAAGAAGCGCCCTCAATCTTTCTTCCTAATCCGGTGTCCTGCTTTCTTACGCCCCGGACATTAGCCAACACAAGGTGCTCAATCCTCTCGAAGAACTTTCTTACGAGCCTTGCCCGCCGAGCAGTCGCGCGATTTCGTAGGCGCTTGAATCTTCGATTAAATTGTTTGTTTTCGTGTTTTGCCATTGCTTCCCTATTTGAATCATGTTAGTATTTGAATTATTTACAATAACCGTACCCTGTCCTTCTTTAAGAGGGGAGTAATTAAAAGACTCTTTTCTAATCTCATCTAAAGTAAAGACTCCTGATTCGCTCATTACCTTGGCAGTCTCAGCGTTTTCCTTCCCACCTTCTTGTAATTCGGCTACACCTGAAGTATCGAACTTCAGCATTAAACCCCATTTACTGAACACATGTGCATTCAAAGCCGCTTCGTACTTCTCTTTCTTAGGTAAGATCGTATCCTTGAAATACATCTTGATTTGAATATCGGCATTAGCATAAGACGCCCCATCAAGGTGACCTATAAGAATTGGAGGTACGCCCCGGGCGCTTAAGATCTCCATACGGTTCATCTTCCTAATATCAGAAACATCAGCTTCTTTAGGGTTGTTATTAATCTTCTGGTATTTCATTTGGTTAGGAAGGAACAGCGTCTTGAAAGCTTTAGAAGACCCGTCATACAATTCTTTAAACTGAGCCTGGAAGTTCTTGAACTCATCTGAGTTAAAGTCTATCTGCTGATCAGTCTCAACCATTCCCCCGACATTCCCACCGTTTCTAAAGTAGGCATTTACAAACTGTTGGGAGAATAGGTCTGCTGAGAGACTTCTACTGATTGCATGATAAGCCGATACACCACGCATCAAATCAAGGGGATTGAAGTACTTAGTTTGAAATGCTTCTTCTGTATTTAACTTAACCAACCCTCCATTACTCCTTAATTCGAACCCAGCCAACCCCATTCTGTTGGTTATAACCCTGGTCTGATCTGGGCGTGTTAACCACAACTCTTTAGGATCCGGGGGGTTGACAACCTCAGTAACAGCAAAACCCGCTAATTCAGTTAGGGTTACAAGACCTTCAATGTAATCATACCAAGTGTAGAAGGGATTCACTCTCTCTATAAGGGGTGAAGCAGAAGGGTGAAAGGGGACTTCCTCAAGCGTCCCATCTGATTTCTTACGGAATAACTTAGGGGGGAGGGAGGCTATAGAATTAGCAATGGCGTAGACTGAGGCGTAGTCTGTTGCATTGGTAAGGTACGATTTAAGCTGTTGATGTACATCTACACCAAATTCACCACTAGAGAACATGGCGTGCATATTCTTCTTAAAATCATTACCATACTGAAAATGCTTGAAATTATCGGGGGTTGTAAATTTCTTGAGAGCCTGATTGACCTCAAGGGCAAGAAAAAGCTCTTTCTCTAAAGTCTGTGAAGAAGGCTCCTTTACCTTTTTCCCAAAGCCCCACATAATAAAAAAGCCTAACCCCCACCCGGGAGATAGGCTTCATATCGGAATATACGTGAGGATCGCAACATATTGGTTTATACCTCACGCATATCCCAACATCTTGCTTTTTTGGAAAGTTAGTTAATAAGTATAGGGGTTGTCAAGGGAAAATAAAAAAGGCCCCCCTGATCACAAGGGGCCTCTAACCTTTCGGCTAATCAGAGGCAGGGATTTGCACCCAACAACGGAATGGCTACTGCTCTAGCTAGCGACCTCATGGGACATTCAAACAGTAAGCCAAGTTTTACCCGGCTTTTTTCATCCGTGTTACCTATTACACTACACTGACACCTTTAATATAAATAAAAAAACCCCAAAAAGCGTGAGCTTAAAGGGGCCAGCACCATAGTTAATAGAGTCACCACAACTCTACCCAAAATATAACCATTTTACACTTGACACGCAAATATTCCATTAATTATAAAGTAAGGGCACTATAGTTAGTGATTTCACCATTTCTCTTCAAGCAGTCGGCACCGACAAAAAGGATGACCGACAACGCGGAAACCACCAATCCAAATAATCACGTACGGCTGTAGAGAGAAGTAGCCGAACTCTGGGCGACCGATCGACCGACCGACCGATGGTCTGATCTGTTTTTATGCCTGCCTAGCCGCAGGCTTCACTCACTCTCTCACTCCCTCTGGTCTGGCAAGGGGCGTGCCAAAAACAATAGACAATCAGTTATTACCTGACAGTTTTAAAAAGGGGGAGTTGCGCATGATGGTAAATATGGAGGAATTATGGCCCCAGGTTGGGAGGGTTAAATCAAGGGATTATAAAGGAAAAGAGGTATTTTGGCCAGAAAAGTATTTTAAAAACGGTCGGGATTTTTGGAAGGAAGCTAATAGGATTATGAAAGATCCTCAAATTAAGATCGTTTACCTACTTACCAGAAGCTTTCAATTGAAAATGGCGGAAATCTTTAAGAATAAAAAGGCACCTCAGATAACAAAAAATGGGGTGCCCTTAAGTTTCTTTTGAGATTTAATCCACTATAGGCTTTATATATTCGGTTTCCCAAATCTTAATTCTAAAGCCAATAGGTATAAAATCAGGTCCGGCGCTAACGTCTAAATTTTCCTCAAGTTTTAACGCCTTTTTATACCAAGATTTTGAAGGTGTTTTTTTAACCATTCTCTTTCCTTTTGTTTAAGTACCACATATTCATATCCTTTGATAATTTATACCCTTGTTTTTGCATGAATTTTCTAGCTTCTTTTGAATTTGCTCCGCCAGTTATTATCTGATCGCAATCCCGGAATATTTCTTCTTGAATAGCAGTCATTACACCTCTCCTTAAAAACAGGGGATTTGTCAAGGAGAAAATAATCTCAGACCTTGTAATGATTTTTTTAAGGGGTTTTACTGCCGTTCTACTAACCCAAACAATACCAACAGGGGCTTGAAAATTCTGGTAAATTGCCTCATATCTCAGCATGCAAGAAGACCAATTACAGTCACTCCAAAATACTTTTAACCCCTCAAGTTTCTTCATGCCCATCCTTTTTTAGTAACGCACCATTTGCTATAGCACCGCAGACTATAGTCACAGATACCATACGCAAAATATAGATCATTTTTTTGGACTAAGCTCTTTTATCCAATCATCAGCTAATGTAATAATCTTACTCGGCATGGCTTTAATCCTGTCATTTCCCCCGACTTTATTAATCAAAGGCGGAACTACCATAATTGCAGCCATTTGTTTTGTACTTGGAATAAAAGAATTTAATGTAAATGAAGTCAAACAAATTAATGTCAATGGGATTAACACGCCTAAATAAACCCTCAATCTAATTGTTTTATTATCAACCATTACTCCACCTGCAATAGCAAAAATTAATCCTATCGCCAGAGATGTCCCGCCTACAGATCCGAAGAAAAAGATTATATCATCTAATTTTACTAACCAATACATTTCACTTCCTGTCATTTTCTCTCCTTTTGTTTAAAAACTTTCTTAATATCTCAACGGTTTCGCAGGACTGCAACATAAAGCTAATCCATTCACACCTATCATCAAACTCGATAATTGTTGAGCCGTCTTCTTTTTTGGTTACTGTCATTTAACCACTCCCTTACAAACCCAGATCTTTTTATCCTTACCGACCTCATGGGTGTAAATAATATCAAAGTCTATCAAGGTATCGAAATTCTGGTGTAGTTCTTCCGTACTCTTGGGATACCAAAGGTGGGAGTGGCTGTAATAATTCGGTAGGGAGAAGATTATTTCGGTGGGCTCAATATTTTTTATAACCTTCTTGAAGTCAACGTGTTCGAAGACTTCTATGGCTACGATGATATTGCATTTATGGTAAATACTAATATCTTCAATATCAGCCTTTAGGAAAGATTTATCAGGAAAACATTTTTTTGCCTTAACTAATGCCATTATTGAAATGTCTATTCCCAAATAATCCTTCCACCTATCTTCATACCGACACAACGACCCGACCCCACAGCCCAGGTCTAAAATA
>SDBT01013930.1_pt1 | contig 12858 bp, 8 predicted proteins | sample 2277101 | NCBI WGS metagenome assembly SDBT01 (sample SAMN10404973, study PRJNA504765) | marine sediment metagenome | isolation source: marine sediment core GS10_PC15, 103 cmbsf | place: Arctic Ocean: Southern Knipovich Ridge | collected 2010 | reverse complement strand
CACCTTTACGGTTGACGGTTCGGGCGCCGACATCTGGGGCACTGCCGATGAGTTCCATTTTGCCTATCAGTCTCTTGCAGGTGACGGCGAAATAAGCGCACGTGTTGTTAGCGTGGAGAACACAAACGACTGGGCCAAGGGCGGTGTAATGATTCGCGAATCGCTTGACCCTGATTCTGCCCTTGCGTTTATGATGATGAGGCCGGGCACTTACGGCAGTTCCTTCCAGTACCGCACAAGCACCGGTGCAGAAATGGACCATACCAGGAACGACAGTCCCTCGACACCTTACTGGGTCAAGGTGATACGTTCCGGCAATACTCTAAGCGGTTACATTTCATCCGACGGCAGCAGTTGGACACAGGTCGGCAGCGACATGACCATCACGATGAGCACAAACGTCTATTGCGGCCTGGCTGTCACGTCACACAGTGACGGTGTGGTCTGCACGGCTGTGTTCGACAACGTGGATGCCCCTGCGGGCAGCGACCCGGTAACCAAGGCCACCAATCCCAGCCCAGCCAACAGCGCAACGGGAGTGGATATGGACGCCGACCTTAGCTGGACCGCCGGCGATTATGCCGCTGATGTTAATGGCCATCATCTCTACTTCGGTACAGATTTTGGTGAGGTAAGTGCCGGTGACGCCAATGTCGATGAGGGTCTGTTAAGCGCTACCAGCTTCGATGCCGGTACTATGGATATAAATACCACTTACTACTGGACCGTTGACGAGGTCAACGGTGTCGATACATGGCTGGGTGACGTCTGGAACTTCACGACCCGTGACCCGGTTGTAAAAGCCACCAGTCCAAGTCCGGCTGATGGAGCGGTCAACGTTGACCCGAATGCTGACCTTAGCTGGACTGCCGGCGAATACGCAGCAGCGACTAACGGCCATGAGGTTTACTTCGGGACCGATTCGACACCGGATGAAGGCGAGTTCCAGGGCGCTCAAACCGCCACGACCTTCGAGCCCGGTTCGATGGATGCCAATACTACTTACTACTGGGCTGTTGACGAGGTCAATGACGGCAATACCTGGACAGGTGACACATGGAACTTTACTACAAGAGCGGTTACGCAGGACCGTTTGAAGGACCTTCAGATTCCTGAAAGCCGGGTTCCGGAATGGAACCCCGGTGTTGAGAATACTGATGGCGGCATCCCTGATACAAGTAGCTGGCCTATATTCTGCGACGCCACCGACCCGCCTTACAATGCCGTCCCGGACGACAGCGGTAGTGACGTCTCGGCCATCCAAAGTGCCATCAACGCCGCAGCGGCGGCAGGCGGCAACCAGGTAGTGTATCTGCCGGCCGGACTCTACAGGTTCGAATTACCGCAGACAATCTATATGAAATCGAATGTTGTCCTTCGCGGTGCAGGCTGGGATAATACCATCGTCAAGGGAGATTCCGGCTCCGGACCGGATCGGGCAGCCGTAAAATTCTTAGGCAGCCGCGGCTCGTCCATCAGTATTACCAGCAGTTCGATTCCCAGGGGAGCCACGAGTATTACTTTGGCCGATGCCTCCAGTATTAATGTGGGCGACTGGGTCTATATGGAGCAGGACAATGACCCGTCGTATATCCAGGAGCCTGCGGGCGGAAAGATCTACATGACCGCCATTTTCAAGGTTTCAGCCAAAAACGGCAACACTATCACGATGGACAGACCCCTGAGGCACTACTTTGGCACATCATTTAATCCGCGCGTTCAGAAAATGTTCCCCATAGAAAATGCCGGAATTGAAAAGTTCAAGATCCAGACGGACTGGGACAGCCAAGAATATTGTACCTGTGCCCGCATGGACAACACGGTCAACTGCTGGGCAAAGGAGATGTATTTCAGGGATGGCGGCAAATTCCACATGTTCTTCACTTTTGCCGCACGCAACACCATTTACAAGTGCATGTTTATGGGTCTTCTTAAAAGGGACAGAGACGGGGAACCGTCCAGTCACTACTCGATGGAACTTGGTGAAGGCGCACATGACAACCTGGTAACGAATACCGTTACCATAGATAATAACACCATTGTTAATTTCGCTCGCGGATGCAGCGGAAACGTCTATTCGTATAACTACAACCTCGGCACAACCGTACGCAAGGGTATATTCTTCCACGGACAGTATCCACATGAAAACCTTGTTGAAGGTAACCAAACGTACAACGGAATGTGCGTCGACAACTACTGGGGCCAGCAGGGCCCGAGAAACACCCTCTTCCGCAATCGTGGTGTAGGCAGTTGCCCCATGTTCCAGGAACAGAACAGTAGTGATCCTGTCACCGATGACCTCAACGTAATTTTGAATTCGGCCTACGCTTATTATAGAAGCCCGGGTTGTAATTACTTCGACAAGGGTAACTGTGGAGATTTTGACGAAATATCTGTAGGTCTTTGGGCCGAATACAATTTTGCCACCGATACCACACAGGACGGTCAGCCCACTTCCGGTGCCACTTACGGCTGGGTCTGGAAGACGCCTGAGCCGACCAGCGTTCGCATCGAGAGCGACCACGAGGGCAACAGTGCCCCGGCGAGTTGGTCGAGCATGGTCTTCCCGGATTCGTTGTACCTGACTGCCAAGCCCAGTTGGTGGCCTGGCGGTAAGGCATGGCCGTGCATCGGCGCAGATATTGATGACCATACCAATCTTACTAAGCTGCCTGCGCAGGACTGGTACGAGGCCCTGCCGAATCCACCGTGGTAAAATCAGTATCATGACCGTGACCGGCTGAGTGACAGCCGGACGATGAAAAGACGCCGGACAAGGCCCAAAGGCCTTGCCCGGTGTCTTTCTTGTGTGCCGAGCATGTTCGATAACCTGGAGGTGAGGCTTCGACTAAGCTGAGCCGAAGTCAAGTCCCCTACACAACCTGATGGAGGTGAAGTGTTAGCAGAGCGCAAGAGCGCTGCCGTGAGGCAGGGTTCTAAGGAAGCGTATAGCAAAGCCGTGACCTGACGGACAGAAACCGGATGCGAAATACGGGATATTTCAAAAATGAGGAAAATTGTAATAGCACATATCATCCACCCCATTTTGTGGGTGACCAGTTTAACATAATTGGCAACATCGCATGGTCCTATCGCACTGAACCATTCTGCAATTACGAAAATGGTACGTGCCGTGATTATGATACTAAAACCACTAATATGTGGCTTGGGCGTAATATCTATCGCGATACCCGCGGTAGTGGTTATGGCCTGATATTGAGGTCGCCGGAACCGACAACCACACAGATTGAGAACTATGGCGGCGATGTGGCGCCTGGCAGTTGGTCAACCTTCAACATGCTGGCTTCGCTGTACCTGACACAGAAACCTGATTGGTGGCCGAGTGGCAAGCCCTGGCCGTGCACCGGTTCGGACGTGGACGATTTCACGGGCACGCCCACTAAGCTGCCCGCCCAGGACCGTTACGAGTCCGAGCAGTAACAACACAGATTGATATGATTAAAGATGGGGTTATGCCATGTGCATAACCCCATCTTTTTGATAAGTGAAAGAATCTGCAACTGATATTTTTGATATTTTCCAGACTTTGCGGACAATTGTCTGAAGGATTTAGTTTTTTAGTTCGGTCATGATTATGAACAGTCCCCTATGAAGATGACCGTTACACTTTTGAAATACAGTTTTATGATTGTATTTAAGAGCGTTTAACCGGTTCTATTGTGTTCACAGTTTTATCAAACTGCGATAGAGCATTGATAAACACGATACGTTTCCCCAAGATCGTCTGTGGTCTGTGCAGGCGGTCTTAAAGTTGTACCGGGCATGAGTGAGGTCAACGTATGTTCAATCCGTTGACCACATCCAGCGAGCAATAGTATATATAATACTGTTGCCCTCCAATAGTCAACGGATGTTCAATACGATGACCACTTTCCCTGCCAATCGGTTCACAATTCCTAAGTTTGACATGCTTTTTATGAGCTTGGGTGTCGTTTGAAGTGGTACTCTTGGGGGGTACTATTTAAACAGACGCCTTAAGTTCTTGAGTGGCTTGTAAATTCCCTGTGGGTACAAGGTAGATAGCCAGCTTTATTTCTCCAGCTGGTTTATTGATGTAAATCCTCTCGATACACTGCCGCAGGACAACGAGCTTTTCTTGGGGCAGACGCTGATTAAGCGTGAATTCGAGACCAGATAAAAACTGCATCGAATCAGTCACTATACTGTCGATTTCAGCCTGTGAGAGATAAAGCTGATCAAGTTCTTCCAGTCTGGTTTCGAGTTGCTGCCTCTGTTGTTTCAATTCATTCAGCCGTTGATCGACGTATTCACGATTGGTTGGTGTAAGATTGTCCAGCAAATTATCGATGGTTTTGCTGATCTTTTCCTGCTCGGTCTGTGTTCGCTGGCGAGCGGTAACCAATTCTTTTCCTTCGCAGTTGACTTGTAGTTTGACGGCTTCGGCCAGTTTTTTCCGGCCGCCCTTCTCAAAGTACGGCCTGTAGAAATCCAGAACGACATTAATAACTTTTTTCTCAAGAATCTTTTGGGGTATGGGGTTCATTTCACAGACCTTTTTGCCTTTGGTAATGTAGCCGCCGCAGCCATAGTAGTATGTTTTTACCCTTGTCCCATCTAACCGCCTCTTACCCTTATTTCGAGTAACACCCTGATAACGATTGCCGCATAGACTGCATTTGACCAGCCCGGAAAGTATGAACCGACTGCGCTGACCGTTCCAGCTTTTACCATGAGTATTAAGTTTTGAAATATGTTGTTTCTGTTCGATTGACTTAGGATGACTCTCAAGTCTTTGTCTGGCTTGTTCAAACAGCCTTCTGCTTATCAATCCCGGATGGGCATCACGAACCACGATCCAGTCTGTTTTGTCATTAGGTACCAATCTTGCGGCATGTACACTCTCACGGTCGACTGCCCGGCCTTTGCTGATTCGATGGAAGCGGGCATCTGTGCGGCGGTTCCAGACCATATCTCCGGCGTAGATCGGGTTGACCAGAATAGATCTGATAGTCGAATCTGTCCAGAAGCCGCTGTAGATGTGAGACCACTTGGGGCCGCGTGCTGTAGGAATTCCATCGTTATTTAGCGTGTATGCCAGAGACCTGTAGCCTTTACCCTGTTCAGCATACATCCTAAAAATCCGTTTAATTACATTTACTCTTTCAGAACTACCTGGTGTGAGTTTGGCTTGGTCACGTTTGGATATGTTAAGAGATTCACCACGGGCCAATGTACGAATTAGATTTCCTTTTTCATCGAAAAGCTGCTTTGGGCCATCGGGCATAAAGCGAAGTATAAAAAGAAACTTTCCCTCAGCATTTTCGTAACGCAGGTCGTAGCCGTAAGGTGGTGTGCCTCCCATCCACCAGCCGCCGTCAACTTTTGAGAGCAGCCCACGAATTGTGACCTTCGAGAGGTCTTTTGATTCCTGCCTGGCCTGCCACTGTTTGACAGGTCGCAATAGGTCATCAGTGGAATCTCCATTGAAATTCTCGCTCACATAACGAACTTCAACGCCGTTGGTTCTAAGTATATGCCGATAGTACCCGGCCTCATCATTGTCTACTCGTCCGAATCGCTTCACATCATAGACCACAATTATATCGAAACGGTGATTAGGACTTTCAGCATCTTTGATCATCTGCTGGAACGCCCGTCTGCCCAGTGTAGAAGTACCGCTGATCGCATCATCGATGTAAAATTTGACCAGGCGAAGGCTGTGTTCTGCGACATATGCTTCCAGGGCTTTTTTCTGGTCACCGATAGACTGTTCCTGGCGGTCGGTCGAGCGGCGGACGTAACCGACAGCCCTGTTATTTTGGCATGGTTTTGTGTTTGATTTTATCATAACTTGGCCTCCTGTAAAGGGTTAACATTGACCCTATAGAGGTTTATATAGGCAGGTATATCAAGTTTATATCGAGGTATTTGGCCAGATATCTGCGATTTTTTGCCGGATTTTGGCACTGTGGGCGAAATGGGGGCTACTTTCTGGCCACCGGGCCGTATTTCAGCTTCGTGGTCAATCCTGCTGTGGAATATCCTCAAGATCATCGGCACTGATGAACTCAATTTGCGCCAGTTCGTTTACGATGACGATGCACTGCTTGAAGTGTTGGGTACCTCCAAACTGATTAGTGTTTGCCATAGTAGCACACACATTTTAGCCCCCTGACACTCACTTCGACCATTAGAATTGAAATTATAGGTTTTCTTGACTACTTCTGCATAGCGGCAAAGACCATCTAGCGTCACCTTCTCAACATCACCGCACCGAGGCAGAGTAGATTTGGTCACGCTTTTTTGTGACAAACCGCTGTGCTTCTGTTCTGTTGAATACTTAACGAATTGGCCTTTCTACTATTTTTTCACCCCTCTTCTCATAGCTAATCAACTTAAAACCACTTTTAATAGCATCTGCAAATTGCTCTCTCGTCAATGGTTGATGTTGATAGAAAACAAAACTTTGAACCGTCTTCTTAGCTCCAAGAGCAGTGGTATATTCATAAATTCCGTTGGAAATAAGATAACCCTCCAATGATAGCGATTCATCATCCGTCAACTGACCTTGGTAACCACTCAAGTGAAATAAAGCATCGGATTCTCGATAGGAGAAATGACTAGACCTTAGTCCCACTCCTTTCTGTATAATCAGGGCCTCTCCATTACCTAAAGCCTGCAACACATTCCAACTACGGTCTGGAATCGCAACTACAGTGCCTTTGGGATATCCCACTTCACCCCGTAAATAGATTACTTTTTTCTTAATTTCTTTATTAATATACTTACCATCAATACAAATAATTTTGTCAGAAAATCTCTCATACATCCTATCAAACCACTTTTGTGTTCGTTTTTTTCCGCGATATACTATAGAGTTACCAAAGCCAAGGGGTTTTTTTGTAGTATCCCAAGCAGCTTTACTTCGCCCTTGGCATGGATTTGCTAACCCCTTATCTAAAAGCATGTCTCCCAGGTTCTCCCCATCTACTTCAACGTCTGCCAGTATCCGAAAGTATTTACCTCTCTCTATATTCCTCAGCCTGATAATCTTAGCAGTTTGAAGTTTCCTAGTTATAAAGTCTTTAGCCTTGTGTGCCAACTCTTTCACATCTTTGCGTTTATCCCTTAACTCTGGCGTGTCTATGCCTTTTATCCTTACTGGGATATTGTCCCCGATGATAGGTGGGTAGCCTTCAATATTACATCGAAAAGTATTTCCATCGCAAACAGAAGTTACTCTGGTTACTTTAGCGTCTCTGTATCTTTCAAGACTTTTCGCCTTTGTTCCAGTCAAACAGGCAAAAAAGAGCAGATAAATGACTATAATTAGCAGCGACTTCTTCATTTTATCACCTTTCAAGATTATTCCAAAAATTGTTGATATTTTCAAGCGCATTAAAAAAAGGGAACGCCGAACCAAGGCCACTCCCAGAACCCCCGCCAAGGGGTACCATCGAATAGCACTTAGCCGACGCTCCCATATCGGGAGCGCAGCTTCAAGTGCCACTTCGATAGTTGAAAGAGTCCTATGTACTTGGACTCAGTTTGGCGGTTTTCTGGGAAGCAGTTACTCGATGCTCGCGCATCTCTCAAATTGTCAAATACGGGCGGTTAACCGCCCCGACATATCTAATTCTCCTACCATAATCAATCAATATTCGCCTCCGGCACCGATGGCCGAAAACGCCATCTATATGCTATATAACCCGCAAATTGTCAAGGGTCAATTTATTCCATTATGTAACCATTCTACCTCCAAACTTGACCAATCTATGATGGCAGCAACTTAAAAATCAGGCACACATACATGGCCTAGCTTATACCGTGCCACTTGAATCGCCATTTCCAGCGCATCGGGACCGTCATCGTGTTTGCCCAGAGGAAATTGCCGCAGCTGTTCCAGCAGGATTTGGTGGCGATGGCTGAAAACTATCTGGCCTTGGGTGACGAGGGTCTCAAGGCCTGCAATCCGTGCCTGTTTATTTGTCTTGCTGTTAATCGGACGGCTATTAAAACGGACACCGGCCTTCTGGGTCCGCTTGGTTAAGTTGTCCAGCATAATCTCTTGAAACTGATTTTTTTCGAAGGCAAATCTGGCGATGGGATATATCCGGCAATATTCGACGATTTTTTCGATTGTTTGATCTGGTGTTCGACGAGCTATGTCCGCAGCAATGACATAATGGACACCATCACGTTTGTCTTTTACAACAATAATAATTGCAGAGTAATCACTGTTTTTCCCTTTGCCCATGCTGGGATCACATGCTGCAGTGAATCTGACATCTTTGCCCAAGGATTGAATAAGCTGTGGCGAGTTCTCATACTTATGGTCCCAGTAGCGGAAGTTTTCCTCTCTGAAGATACACGTATCGGGGTCGAGCGGTTCATTCTGTTTCTCACGGTAAAAAGTAACGGTTCCATCACGTTCAAGCATGGCCATAAGGCTGTAATAATCTTCCAGCTGTGGCCAGAGCACTTTGGTGCCTTTCAGCATCGTGCCGCGATTGGCTTTGAAGTATGCCTTTGCGGCCTCGGGGCCGGTTTGTTCTTCAAAGTCCGAAAGACCCCGAAAGATAGATGACCATTGCTGCCATAGTTCGAGATGGTCGCTGAATTTTTCAATAGCCTTGTATTTCTTGGCAATCCAGCCCGGGTTACGGAGGGGCTCAAGAAGGTTGGCCAGTAACGAATCGTAATGCAATACATTGCCGGTCACAATAAAATTGGTCGCCGGGTAGCCGGCATTTAACAATGTGCCGGTAAACCATGTTTTAAGTTTTTCACGCTGCTGCTCTTCTCTGATCTGTTCGAGATTTTCAAGGTCATCACATACGATAAGGCCAGGCCTGTCTTTACCTTTTTTGACACCGCGCAGCTCTTGTCCTGCACCATAGGCTGATATCATTGCGCCATTGGCGAGCAGGATTCGGTTGCGACGCCAGGGTGCTGGCTTTTTACTTCTGCAGATTTCAGGAAAATCACTTAGCAACAGTGGGTTAGTCTCCAGTTGCTTCTTGATATCGTTCAGTCGCGAGATGGCCTGATCTGCGGTATTTGAGACAATCAGTACGAAGGTCTCTTTGCCGTAGAGAACACACCATAATGGGTAGGCCAGAGAAATCATCGTGCTTTTTGCATGGCCTCGTGGGGCCGCTATCGCAACGCGTACATTGCGTTTTTCGGTGATCTTTTTGAGCAGAGAAAAGATTTCTTCGTGCATCCTTGAGAACGGCAGATAGAAGTGGGATGATAAATAGGCGCCTGCAAACTGCTGGGCAGACTGTGCCCCGGTATTTCTTCGTGCCTGGATGACTTCTGCCGAAATCAACGCAAGATAGCTATTCGTCCTGTTCATTTTGAACCCCCTTGCTTTCAATGACATTAGATACGTTATCGATTTTGTCTATCAGCTTGATTGTTTCAAGTTGACCTTCAATTGCGTTAAATTGCTCTATAAGTTGCGAATCGGTTCCTTTGGTTTCTCCGGCAATCTGCTTTAGTCTTTGCACTTCCGCCTGCATCTGGGAATAATCCGGGATCTGGCCGATATTGTGTGTGATATTCGTCTGTAGCCTGGCAGTTGCTATGGGCAGATACCCCAGGCGCTGGAGAGAACCGATCATGTCACTTACTATCTGATAGCAACGGTGCTCCGCATCTACCTTTACTACTGATGGGGTGTTCTTGTCACGTGCCGCCTTGCGTATCCTCTGAATACTCAGATTTGCCTCGCATACCAATCTGCCTGTCATCTGTTCGACCATCTCCGGGTCTGCAGCTAAGGCATTTGTTTCACGTATGGCTTTTTTGTCCCGCTCGATAGACCTGTCTGAGACTTTTAATATCTGGGCCATGTCCGCGGTACAATAGCCATCGGCCATCAGGTAGCTGACAATCTGACGGCGTTCAACCGGTCTGATACACTTTGGATCAACAGTACCCGCCTGGATTTTCTGCAGAAGACTTAAAGTACGCTCCCCGGTGTCGCCAGGTTTGTTTTCTGAAGGTTGGCGGCTTTCTTGAGTTCGGGGTGATTTATCGGCGTTCATGTTTGTACCTCCTGGAATTTGCCGACACAGAATCTTTCTACGATATTCTGTGGGGCGTTATCGATACCGACGAAGGCGATCCATCGTCGGACAATTACATCACAATAGTGAGCATCAATCTCAATCCCAAAACACCTGCGCGACAGTTTTTCTGCTGCAATCAAAGTTGTACCGCTGCCGAGGAAGGTATCCAGAACTATTTGACTACGCAGACTGGAGTTACGCATTGCGCGCCCGGCAAGCTCGAGGGGTTTTTGCGTAGGGTGTTTGTATTCCCTGGTAGGATCACGATGAACCTGCCAGAGCGTGCTCTCATTAGCAGGGCCGTACCATCTGTGTGCGCCGTTATTTTCCAGCCAACCGTAAAGGCAGAACTCGGTCTGTTGATTGTAGTCACCGTAGCCGATGGCAAAGGATTCCTTGGCCCATGTGATTACAGAAGAGACCTTAATGCCAATAGACTCTAACAGCTGGTGCATGGGACCGAATTGCTTGTGGCCGTTCCAGATGTATACAGGTGCTCCGGCAGCGAGAAATTTACTGGCGTTTCGTAAGACTATACCGAGCCATTTTATATATTCATTCTGGTTTAGATTGTCGGAACAAATCCCTTTCCACTGCCGTGACTGCTTTGGCCCGGCTTTTTCCGGCTGAGGTCGGTTGCCGCTGGAGTAATCCACATTGTACGGTGGGTCCGTGAACAACAGGTGGACCTTGTTGTTGCCAATAAGTTTTTTTAAAGCTGAAGGTTTACTGGAATCACCGCATAGAAAACGGTGGTTGCCTAACTCAATTAATTCTCCCGGCTGTGTGACGGCGGGGTTTTCTCTATCAAGCGCTTCTTCTACATCGAAATCCTCCTCTTTTGCGTTAGATTCTGCAACAAGGGCTCTATCGAGAATGTCGCTGATTTCCTCGGTCTCAAAGCCGGTTAGCCCAACATCGAATTCCAGCTCTTTTGTTAGTTCATCGAGCAGCAGGGCAAGTTTTTGTTCATCCCAATCGCCCTGAATTTTATTTAGGGCGATATTAAAAGCCTTTTCCCGCTCCAGTGGCAGCTCGACGACTACAACCTCGGCTTCTGTGTAACCCAAATCTTTCAAGACGGTTAGCCTCTGATGTCCTCCGATGAGCTGACCGGTCCTGCGATTGAAGATAAGCGGTTCGCAGAAACCAAAGGTTTGTATACTGTGCTTTAACTTTTCATAGGCTGGGTCCCCGGGTTTTAATTCTATTCGTGGGTTGTAATCGGCTTGAGCAATTTGACTGATTGGCATCTTTATAATTTCCATTTGCATTACTCCTTATTGGTAGAACTTTATTAAGATTTTCTTTGCCTGACAGAGGTTACTAACAGAAAAATTTTCTCTGTCACCTACAATATATGTTAGGCGCTACAAGATAATTTGTATGTGTTGTTAATGTGTTTTTTTGTGACGGAGTGTGATAACTTGAGGTTGCAAATGTGCAGTTTATTGGGTCGACTGAAGTATTAGATATCCTTCATTTTTGCGGTTTTTTATTACGACGGGGATTTTTGCTGACTTGATTGTTTTTCGAAAACGTCTTATCGCAGTGCGTATTTTCTCAGACGCTTCTTTGTCTAAGCTGTTTTTATCAAGCTTTTTAAAAGGGACTACATGACCGAAATTTTCAACGAGAGCTTTTGCTATATCAATTACAGCTCCTGTTCCAACATTCAGATCGCGGACGTCAAATAAAACCTGGCCTGGTCTAAAAGTGAAACGTTCCTTGATAGGCTTGGGTTTTTTGGTTTCTTTCTTTGAACTGCGTTTGTCCTTTTGCTTACCTCCTTGCCCTACGTTGCGCAACTCTTTTATAAGGTCATTTACATAGCGATTGACAGTTGCGAGAGACAGGTTTTTATTGAGTAGTTCCCCCGTAGGGTCGAAACAGGACATAAGCCTGGAATACCTCTCTCTGAGTGAGTTACCACTATGGGGTGGAAGGGATCTGAGCAGGGTATCAATCTGATTGTTCCCTAATAATGGTTCTATGAGATGTTTACAGCAATACGATTTTGTATAGGTTGAGCCAAAGAACCGGGAAAGTGAGTTTGTTTTTTCCTCCAGGACATCTGCAATTTGCTGGGCCAGTTCACTTTTATCAGGTGTCAATGTCATAATACGCCTGATCTAAAACAATATCATTTTTCTCTCGATGCGCACTAAGTTCTCTGAATCTTCTCACAGAATTCAGCCGTCGTACCAGCAAGAAGAGCTAACAATGCGCAGTTCGCATCGATACTGAACATTCGTGTATAGTATCTCATTTTTGCCCTGCTTATCAAGTGTAAATAACGTCTGTCGGGGTATGGAGGGGCGACAGTAGATAAGGCTTTGAAGTGTAAAGAGTTACGTACTTTTGGCGGCCCAAAATAGCGACAAATCCGCCACTCATTTAGGGCATGATTTTACAAATACTCAACTCAATATAGTATCTCCAGGTATGCATATGTTGCCCCCGCTATTGGGACCTAGAGATAACTTCTTATATAGTAGGAAGTTATCTCTTTTTTTATTTTCTGATTTTCACCCGATATAAGCCCCCGACCCCACTATTTTGGATGTGAATCAACCCGGTCGTAGGTATCAAATGACCCCCCGCTATTAAGACCTGGAGATAAATCCAGGTCTTTTTATGCGCGTAGAAACGGCTGTAAAGGGCGGAGCAAAATCGCGAGGAAATGGAGGTGTTGTTTACCTTGTTGGCCCATCGATATGAGCGTGGCAGTGTCCTTCTGACAAGCAATCTGCCGTTCAGTAAGTGGGAAATGATTTTTAAGGATCCGATGACCACG
>SDBT01013929.1_pt1 | contig 12858 bp, 7 predicted proteins | sample 2277101 | NCBI WGS metagenome assembly SDBT01 (sample SAMN10404973, study PRJNA504765) | marine sediment metagenome | isolation source: marine sediment core GS10_PC15, 103 cmbsf | place: Arctic Ocean: Southern Knipovich Ridge | collected 2010 | reverse complement strand
AGTGTCCAGGACCAGCTTGACGGCTTTGGAATCCACGAAGTCGATCCAGTCGGACCAACTGTAGTCCCGCAGAAGATCCGAGATGCGGAACTGCCGCGTGGGAAATCGCTTGGGATCGAGGTTCTCCAGGTGGACCGCGTCGTCCTGGCGGACGGCGGCGGCGAGGAGGACCTCCCTGCTGAAGGCCATCACGTTCACGTGCCCACCGCGATGGTCCACGTGTCTGCCCATCATGTTGACGCGTCCGGGGGCGCGGCAAAGGATCATGGGGCGGTCTGCCCCGAACCTTCGGACAAATGCCTTTATCAACCGCTTGATCGCCTTTTGACGCTCGACCAGGAGACCCTGGTCCTTTCCATAGGTCCGACGCAGTTCGGCCAGCCACTTCGCGCCGCCGGCGGCGGTCACGGCAGCCCATCGACCGGCGGGTTTGAGCACGCGCCCTGTCAGCGTCTTTTTACCGGCCAGTCGCACACGAGGCGGCTTTTCACGCTGCCCCACAACATCCTCGATCGCCAGAAGCTCCGCCGGGGTATTGAACGCCATCAGATCCGTCGGATCCTCCACACGCATTATTTCCACCCGCCCCCGACTGGACAGCACGCCTATGGTATCCGTCAAATAAAGTTCGCCTTGGGCGTTATCAGATCGCAACTGGCTCAGCGCCTCGCGCAGCCTGTCAAAACGGAAGAGGTACAGCGAGGGGTTTATAAGATCGCAGCCTTTTTCCAGTTGAACGGGGCTCCGTTTCCGCCCCGCCAGCATCAAACTGCTGCGCCTTCGACGTGCATCGTCTATGTCCGCCTTTTCCACGATGCCCAACACGCTTCCGTCCCCATCGGTAATCACGCGCCCGCTCGCCGGGCCGGATTCCTTCGGCAGCGTGGTTAGCACAACGTCCGAGTTCCCGCCACAAAAACGCTCCAGCAGATTGCGGACAACTTTCGGACGGATAATCTTGTCGCCCATCGTGACCATCACCGCGGTACAGTTGCCCTGTGCGGCCAGGGCCTCGGTGGCAACAGCTGTGGCGTGACCGGTGCCAAAAGGCTCGGCCTGAAAGACAAACGACACCTCCGGATGCGCCGCCGAGACGGTTGCGATTACCTGTTCGGCCATCTGCCCCACGACCACCATGAAGCGTCGCAGTCCGGCCGCCTTGTAGGTCTCAATCGCCCGGACGATGGCCGGGCGACCAACGATGGAAAAGCACGCCTTGTGCTGACCGGTCGAGGCCATCCTCTCGCCCTGACCACCGGCGAGGATTATACAGGCGATCTCGTCGCCAACTTTCATATCAGTAACCTCAATACGTACCTTAGACAGCGAAAGAATATTATTTTATCAATTTTCCACAAAAAGGACAGACCACAATCGGGGCGCGTGTGCATATCGGTTTTGGGGGTGTAAGGAAAACGGGGACTGGGTCAAGCGAGCGCAGCGAGACGCCCCTGTCGGCGTTTTCCGGAAATGGTTACAGGCACCTTCGTCCCTTTGTCCCTAGGTGATGTCTACTTCACGTGATCTCTGCCGGGACGATTAGTTCCTTCCTTTCGCAGCAGCATGGGGCTGGTGCCCGGCCTGGACCGCTTTGCACAGTGCGCATAACTCGCCAAACGCCAGCTTGGCGGCCTCTGCGTCTTTGGCGTTGGCGGCATCCTCCAGGACCTTGGCGGTTTCGGTTAGTGACGGATACCCGTAGCCTCCTCCCGCTCCCTTCAGTTGATGGGCTCCCCGCTGGAGTTTCTCGTAATGGTTGTTCGCCATCGCCTCTCGCATCGCCGAAACGGTGTCCGGCAACCCTGCCACGAACTCGTCGAGGATGTCCGCCAGGTCCGGGTCGTCGGCATATTCGGACTGGATCGACTCTGGCGAGCCCATGGTTGAGCGATCCGGGTCGGAGGTATCGGCTTGCGATCCCGGCGGGGACTGCTCCGGACCCTCAGCACACAGGTTCCGCTTAATGGCATCGGCAAGCACTTCGGGTTTGATGGGTTTTATGACGTAGTCGTCCATCCCGGCCTCGAGGCACTTCTCGCGGTCGCCCTGCATCGCATTGGCGGTCATGGCGACGATGGGAATGTCATGGTCCCTGACAGATGAATTCGGATCACGAATGGCCTGGGTAGCCTGATACCCGTCCATCTCCGGCATTTGGCAGTCCATCAGAACGAGATTGTAGTCCTGTCGCTCCAGAGCGTCGAGAACCTCTTTGCCGTTGGCGACGGCGTCGGCGCGATACCCCAGTTTGGTTTCCAGCAGCCGTAAAGCAAGTTTCTGATTGATCGCATTGTCCTCTGCCACGAGGATTCGGACACGTTGTTTACGGTCCTCGGAGATAGAGTGGCGTGTGACGATTCGTTGCGACGCCGCTTTTGTCTCCGTCCGGGAGTATCCCATGACAATCCGCAGACACTCGAATAACTGAGATTGTTTCACCGGCTTGAGCAAGTAGCCCGCGAAGCCCAACTCTTCGAGTCGACCGGCGTCCCCTCGCCGGCCAATGGAGGTCAGCATCACAAGGATCGTCTCCCGCAGTTGCGGATCGGCCTTGATCTCCCGGCCGAGCGCCTCCCCGCCTATCCCGGGCATCCGTTGGTCAAGCAATGCAATCCGGAACGGGTCTCCTTCCGCCGCCGCGGTGCGAAGTTTGTCCATCGCCTCCCGGGCAAGGGGCGTTTCTTCCACCCGGCAGCCCCATGCTTCCAGATACTTCCGAAGAAGATACCGGTTCGTCCCGTTGTCATCCACCACCAGCACACGCTTGTTCGTAATGTCCTCCAGGTCGGGCGACACCCGCCGCCGGTTAAGAGGCTGCCTGGCCAGCACGACCGTGAACCAGAAAGTCGATCCCTTCCCTTTTTCGCTCTCCAATCCGATCTGTCCGCCCATCATCTCGACCAGGTTCTTGGAGATGGCCAGTCCCAGTCCCGTCCCGCCGTACTTCCGAGTCGTCGACACGTCCGCTTGCGTGAACGGCTCAAACAGATGATCCATGCGATCCGCCGGGATGCCGATTCCCGTGTCCCGAACGGAGAAGCGAATCGTCGCTTGTGAATCTGTCTCCTCGACCAATGTCGCGAGGATTTCCACCTCCCCCTGGTGGGTAAACTTGATGGCATTGTTGGTGAGATTTATGAGCACCTGTTTGATCCGGCCTGGATCCCCTCGCAACAATGAAGGGACTTCCGGGTTGATGAGGCAGGAGAACTCCAGTCCTTTCGTCTCGGCAAGGTGGGCGAAGATGTCGAGGGTCTCCTCCGCCATGACCCGCAGGTCGAAGTCGAGCACTTCCAGTTCCATCTTTCCGGCCTCCACCTTCGAGAAGTCCAGGATGTCGTTGATCAGCGCCAGGAGCTGGTCGCCGCACGTGTGGACGATTTCGGCATACTCGCGCTGTTCCTCCGTCAGGTCCGTATCGAGGAGCAGCCCGGTCATCCCGATCACACCGTTCATCGGGGTGCGAATCTCGTGGGACATGCTGGTAAGGAACTCGCTCTTGGCAATGGTGGCGGCGGCGGTCTCCTCGGCCAGTTGATTGGCACGCGCAACTGCATCTTCGAGTTGACGGTTCGTCCCCTCCAGGCCCTTTTTCGCTTCCCGGAGCTGCTCTAAAGCCGTGCGCAGGGGTCGAATCACGACGCAGTACAACAACGGCGCGCTCAGGCATGACAGCAACACAGGATCCAACACGATGTCCCATATGCCCCGAAGGTTGAACGCCTGCAGCATCACCATGACCACGGCTTCACAGATGAACAGCAGTACCAGGGTCAGCCCGAACGCCTTCAGAGAAGACACCAGGGCAACTCTGTTCGGGTTGGTCGGCACATCAACCATGGGCGCGACTCCTGCTGAAGCGGTTCCCCCCGACCAGCGACACCCGCGCTCGTCCTGTTTCGTCTTAGAGGAACAATGCATGATGAACGCCAGGATCGAAAAGACGCCGAACAGCGTCGCCAGCAGTACAAGCATCGCCTGGAGAAGAGTGCTGTCCGCCTGGATCAGGTCCTTCGTGACATTCTTGTGTATCTCGAAGCTGCCAACGATCCGCCCGTTCTCTGCATAGATCGGAGTATACGTCTCGACAATGTCTACGTCGAAATGCTCCTCCCCGGCGAGATCACAAACCTTGTCCTTGGTTTTGAACTTTGAGATCGGTGCCCCGCCCAGGGCGGTCGCAAGCATGGCGTTGTCCTTGTTCCATTTGCCGATGATGCTCGGGTCGGTGCTATAGTTGATCCGCGTGTCGGCGGCGAAGACATTGATCTTGACGATGTGGAAAGGGGCCAGAAAGGGGCGCATCTCTCGATCCAGCGACGCCAACTCCTGCGGGGATATCGGCGCCCATTCTGCTCCGTCAAAGTTTAGCGATCTCGACATACAGCAGAAAGAGGAAAGGGCCGTCGAGATGCGTAAGGCGTCCTTCTCGGCCTCAGCGATAATATTGTTCCGAAAGACGGACTGCAGTCCCAAATGGGCCATGAGCATAATCGCCACCATCAAACCCAGGGAAACGATCAGAAACAAACGAAAATGCCGGGGCGGCTTTACAGACTTGCTTGTGGAGACATTGGAATTGTCGTTATTCATCATCGCCGTCCTTATCTTGGAATCCTTGAAGTGCGCGCGCCGGTCCTACGAACCCGGCTGCCTTATTGCCGTAATTTTCTCTTTAAATCCATCGGATTCAGTGCGGGATAAATTTACAAAGTTTTTCCGGACAGGGAACACGGGTCCGTTTCCGCCCCTTCGGGCCGTGCGGGTCGTATGAGCGCAGGGCCGAGATCGCGCCACCAAAACCGATATGCACCCCCGGGGCGCCTTGTGTTAATGTGTGAACAATAACTCAAACTGACCAATTGGTTCTGGAAGCGGTTTTGGATGGTTAACTGGTTAATTTGTTAACTGGTTAATTGGAAAGAAGTTAAAATCACGACGTGCGACATTTTATAGGGAAGGAAGAACGGAAAGCATCATGGTATCCTTCGGGAGAGTTTTGCTTTGTAACGGATTATCAGTCAACCAGTTAACCAGTTAATCAAACGGTCAGTTTGAGTAAAATAAGCACGCCTACCCGCTCCGCGTGTAGACATCCCCCCCATTCCACTAATTGACGTCTGAGTATTAGGCTACAAGATTGCTCCTGGCCCACTGGATCGCGAACTGCCTGATCTGAACAGTGCTCTTCAGACCGAGCTTTTCTTTAATCCGTTTGAAATAGGATTCGACGCTCCTGATGCTCAGGTAGCATTTCTCGGCGATCTCAGGATTTGTCATTCCCTGGCCCATGAGTTCGAAGACCTGCATCTCACGGTCGCTGAGGGAATCTACGAGCCGGGGAGTGGAGCCGTTCTTGCTGCCGACAAGATGAGAGAGGATATTCGAGGCCGTCGTCTCGCTTAGGTACACTTCACCATGAAGCACACGGCGGATTGCCTCGATGATTGTCCTGGCGGCGTTGACCTTTCTGACGTAACCGCTGGCCCCGGCTCGCAAAGCCCGCTCCGCATATACCTCATCGTTTTGCATGGAAAGGATCAGAATCGGCATCCCGGGATATCGTTTCTTGATTTCCCTGGTCAAATCGATGCCGCTGCCATCCTGCAAACCAATGTCGATGATGCAGATGTCGGGTTCCAGTGAATATATCCGCCTTAACCCGTCATTCATTGATTCCGCGTGGCCACAGACAACCATGTCCGGCTCCTGGTGGATTACCCCTTTGACGCCTTCAATAACCAGAGGGTGATCGTCCACGATGAAAACTTTGATCTTGCTTTCGTTCCCCATTGCGCGCTCCACTAATATTTCCTTTCGGCGCCACGAAACCCGCCCGTTTTTTTCACCGTTCATAATGACAGATTACATAGATCATTGTCCCTACTCAGCTACTTTTTGTATCTGCGCCCTCTTCCATTCATCCAAAAAGCCCTACTTGCGCTGTTTCAAAGCGATCTCAATTTCTTCCAGCAGAACCTTTATATCCAGCGGTTTGACCATGTACTTTCGGGCGCCGCATTTCAGTATTTGATCTTCAGTCTCGGGCGAAGGGAATGCCGTCATCGCTATTACGGCGATATCCTTCGTCTCTTTCTTCGCCTTGATCCGCCGACAAACCTCGAAACCGTCCATACCCGCCATTCTCAGGTCGAGGATAACGACGTCAGGCTTCGCTAATCCGACGAATTCTCCTGCGGCAAAACCATTGTGGGCTTCCAGGATCTCAAGATCGGGACACTTCTCTTTAATCTCCGCCGCAATCCACTTTGTAACCGATGATTCATCGTCCACGATGAGTATCGTGGGGGGCGAAGGTAACAGCTCGGGGGGAACAGGAAACTTCTGCCGGTGCAGAAATTCGATGAGATCCTCCCTCACGACTCGCCTGTGCCCGCCCGGCGTACGGCCGGCCTTGAGCTGGCCCTGATCGACCCAGTTCGCCACTGAACCTACAGCCACCCCTAAAATCTGAGCAACTTGAGTTGTTGAAAACGCTTTTGCCATTTTTGTCAAACCACCTCTCTCTGTGTCGGTTGTCCCGGGTACAATTCTGAATCATACTCTTAATCTAAATCGGAATCAAGCAAGATTTTGATTTAATGAAAAAAATGATATTTACAACATTTACGTTTTCCTAAAATATGGTGTGTGTCGATAGGCTCACAAACATTCAAGTATGGTTGCGTTGCTGGTCAAACGTGGCCGGTGTGACTGCCCTTCAAAGAGCGTCCAAATAAGGGGGGCGAGGAGGAAAAAAAGCATCGCTTTTACGTTAGAGACGCAACTAGAATTACCGATTCTATTAATATGAGAGACGTCTAGACAATGAGAATCGACATTCGAACCAAACTGGTGCTCCCGATGATCGCGGTGGCGTTGCTTCCGCTGCTGGCGGCTTTGGTAATCATTGTTGTGGGCGGCCAACGCCTGCGCAGGGAGATATTTGGACAGGGAATTTTATCGGCGGCTTCCTCCGAAGCCCGCGTCATGCAGATGGAATTGGAGAAGGATATCGAACTTCTCAAATTCCATCTGCGTGAGCACACGGTCCTGGACGAGTTAAACCGGGTGAAGGCAAAACGCCCCACCAAAGAACTGGCGAAGCTGGATCGAGAGTGGCCGAATCTGTCAATGGACAGCAGGCCGCTGAGAAAAGTTCTCAGGAACCAGACCGTGGATGTCCTGAAAGTCCTTCAGGAAGAGAATGATCGACTGACGGAGATTCTGGTAACCGACCGTTTTGGACAGCTCATCGCCGCAACGCAGCGGACTACCGACTTCTACCAGGGCGACGAGGAATGGTGGCAGAAATGCTACAACGACGGGCATGGGCGAATCTACCTGCCCTACATCGACTATGACCGCAGTTCAAAGACTTGGGCTGTAGACCTGTGCATTCCCATCATAGACCAGGGGAAGACGATCGGCGTGGTCAAGGCGGTGCTCAGCCTTAATCGCTGGCTGCCGGAATGCACCCTGAACATTGCCAACCGAAAGGCGTCCCTGCAGATTCTCGGCGAGGACGGATACATACTTCACAGTGAGGAGATCATTGCGGGTAGTTCCCAGCCGCTGGAAAAACGCCTTAAAAATTGGGAGCCGATCGTTTCCGTCGAGTTGGGAGGGAAATGGCGTGTGACGCCGGAGGACACGATCCAGGCGTACGCTCCCGTTGTGCTGCCTTCGACAATTGGCGACCTTCAGGTAGAAATGTCCCCCTGGACAGTGGTTCTGTATATGCCTTTGAAGGAGGCCCAGAAGGGATTGACCAGGTTGAGTATTCTGGTACTGCTGATCGGTTTTCTTATTATCATCGTCCTGTTCCTGGGTGGATGGCTGGTAGTGGATCGAAGCCTGATTAATCGTATTCGCCGTATCAGTCAAAGCGCCCGCCGCGTCGCCGAAGGAGAGCTGCAACACCGCGCCGATGCATCATGGGTCGGAACCCGCCCGCTCGGAACCGATGAAATTGACGACCTGGCGAGGGATTTCAACAACATGGTTCGGAAACTTCAGAAGTCTTACGACGAGTTGACTGAGGCCAACCTGTTGAAGGAGAACTTCATTCGCATTGCCGGTCACGAACTCCGCACGCCCCTCAGCTATGTCGTGGGAATGGCGAGCCTGATGAAAAACGTCCGTGATCCGGACCGGCTGGCCAAGGCCATCGACACGATGGGTTTCAAGGCCGGACGCCTCGATGAGATCATCCAGGCGATGTTCAAACTCATTCCCGAGCAGGCCCTCATCGAGGGTATAACATACACCTCCGTGAATCTCTCGAAACTGCTGGAAAAAGTCTATCTGGACTGTCAGCCGTGGATCGAACGACGCGAGCAGCGGCTGGTCATCGAACCGGTAAGCAACGATATAATCATCCAAGCCGACGAACCCAAGCTTCGGGACATCCTCGAAAACCTGACGATGAATGCCATCAAATTCACGCCCAATGGCGGACTGGTCAGGATATCCGTCCATCGCCAACTCGGCGGGTATATCATCATCAAGATCACCGACCAGGGCCCTGGGATTCCTCCATCGGACTGCCCGCACATTTTTGAGCCGTTCTACAGTGGCTCGGACGTCCTAAAACACTCCACCGGCAAGAGCGGATACGGTAAGAGGGGAATGGGTTTGGGGTTAGCTATCGTGAAGCACTTCGTCGATTTGCACGGCGGGAGCATAGAGTTTACGACCAGCACGTCCGGCAGCACGTTTATAGTGCAACTGCCCATCGAACCGTCGGAGAAGGGATCCCCCAACGGAGCGTAAGGGCTCGTAAATAAAGCGCCTCCCTCCCCTGCCTCGCTAAATCGAGCAGCCCTTGCGGTGTTTGAATATATTCTTGGAGCGAGGGGGCTTTTCTCAGTGCCCCCGGGCTATCATGGTACGGAGGGCTTCGATGACCTCATCGGGATCGAAGGGCTTGATGAAGTAGGCGTCGGCACCGGCGGCAATGCCGATTTGGCGGCATTCGTCGCTGTCCAGGGCCGTCAACATGATAATCGGGACGCTCCGGACAGTCTCCTGCTCCCGGAGCCGGCGGCAGGTTTCGAACCCATCCATTTCCGGAAGCATCACGTCCAGCAGGATGGCGTTGATACCGCATTGCTCGCTCAGTTCCAACGCCTGGGCGCCGCTGTAAGCCGGGGCTGAATCCATCCCGTGAAGCGCCAACAGCTCGCGCAGCAACTCATTCATCTCCATGTCGTCCTCGACGACCATGATAAAGGGGGGTTCCGGCACTGTTTCTCGCTTCTTATTTTCCAAAGATCAACATCTCGCCAAGGCTTGCCAATATTCTTACTGGAATGTATCGTGTGTAATCAATGCCGACCGTGAGCAGAATGACTATTTTTTTATCTCATGCATAACGAAAAGGACAAATCGATCAAGCTTCCCTCGCCGGAGGAGATCCATCTGGCGATTCGAACTTACCTTAGGTACGCCTATGACGGTCCACCGCCCGAGTCTACCATATCTCTGCTACCGGTCGAAGGGAACTTTGATCCGAGCGAATGGTTGATGGGCGAGGGGATCGAACGTGACCCACCCGACGCCCCGCTGAGCGGGGTCCGTTCGGCGGCCTGTCGGTTGGGTAACAGCTTCTACCCGAACATGAAACTCAGGCTGTCCACCCCACCCCACCACCAAAGTTTTCTTTTCAGCGTTGATTGTCACGATGCTGTTTTGAGCGCCCCGTCGGGGTCACCCGACCACTCCGCACTGGAAGAACTCAAGGCCCGCAACGCGAGTCTCGCTAATATCATCCATTCCGAATGGGATCGGCTTTCTCTACCAACTGAAAGGAACTACCTCCGCCGCAAGATTCAACAAGCCAAGCGCAAAGCCCCCCCGCCCCCCGACGAGGACGGTACCGCCAAACCATAACCCGAATATTTCATATCGACATTCCTAAAAGGGGTTCTTACACTGGATCGGGAAATGGCTAATATATACCTCCAACGTCGATATCTCGTGAGCTTTGCCTCCCGACGCGTACCACACATTTTCACCGACGTGCTGGTCATCGGCGGCGGGGCGGCGGGATTGCGAGCGGCCATCGAAGCCGCTCAATTCGGACAGGTAATCCTTCTAGCCAAGGACAAACTGTCGGATTCCAACACCTATTATGCCCAGGGAGGATTGGCCGTCGTCGTAGACCCGGCCGATTCCCTCGACGATCACGTTACCGACACACTCACCGTCGGCGCGGGGCTCAACGACGAGGAGGTCGTTCGTCACTGCCTCTCAGCTGCGCCCCAACAGGTACGGCAACTCCGCGAGTGGGGCATGGAGTTCGATATGGATGGCCCCGACCTGGATCTAGGCCGGGAAGGCGGGCACAACACCGCCCGCGTAGTGCATGCCGCCGGAGACGCCACTGGCCGGGTGCTTTCTGAAACCCTCCAGGCCCGTGCCCAGGCGACCGAGAACCTGAAAATCTTCGACGAATGTTTCACGCTGGACCTGGTAACCGATCCACCCCCCGGGGGGGTAGGATCCGTCTGCGTAGGCGCCCTGACAAACCATCCGCGATTCGGGATGCAGATCATTCGAGCGAAGCAGACGATCCTGGCCACCGGCGGAGCGGGGATGCTCTGGCGGGAAACCTCCAATCCACCCGGGGCGACGGCGGACGGGCTGGCGATGGCGTTCCGCGCAGGTGCGATTCTGGCGGACCTGGAGATGATGCAATTTCACCCCACCACGCTGTATATCGCCGGGAGCACGCGGTCACTGGTTTCCGAGGCTGTCCGAGGCGAAGGAGCCTACCTGCTCGACCGCGACGGGCAGAGATTCATGTCCGAGTACCACGAAATGGCAGAGCTGGCACCGCGCGACGTCGTCAGCCAAGCCATCCTCGACCGAATGGGCAAAACCGACTCAAACAAGGTGTTTCTGGACGTGCGACATCTTGGCGGGGAGTTCTTTGCACGGCGGTTCCCTTACATCGACCAGCAGTGCCGCGCCTTCGATATCGACCCCGCCCGGGACTTGATCCCCGTTCACCCTGCCGCTCACTACATGATCGGCGGGGCCAACGTGGACATCGACGGTTGCACGTCCTTACCGGGACTGCTGGGATGCGGCGAGGTTGCCTGCACCGGGCTGCACGGCGCGAACCGGCTGGCGTCCAACAGTCTCACCGAGGCGCTGGTTTTCGGGCAGCGCGCAGGGCGAGTCGCAGGCGTGTCGTCGGCTGAAAAAAACGATAAATTCGTCGCCCGAGATATCAACTGGACCATCGCACAATCCAACCGGACCGAGCTGGACCTTTCCGACATCCGCAACTCCCTGCGGTCGATGATGTGGCGTAATGTTGGGATCGTCCGCAACGGTCAACATCTCGCCGAGTCTGTCGAAATTATCACCTTTTGGGGCCGATACGTACTGGATAAGGAGTTCTTCTCCGACCCGCGGGGCTGGGAGGCGCAGAACATGTTGACAGTCGCCTGGCTGGTCGCCGAAATGGCCCTGCGACGGACCGAAACACGCGGCGTTCACTACCGCCGGGACTTTCCCGAGACGGATCCCGTCTGGCGGCGGCATCAACTCGTCCGGCGCACGGAACATCAATTAGTGGTCGAGTGAGAAGCAGATATTGAACTCCGGGGGAGGATGATGGTTCGAAAAAAACCTGACTGGCAAATAGAACAACCTCGCGATGAAATGAGCCCTTTATCTCCTGCGACTTCCACCCCGCGATGGGGCGTCTTTCTGTGCGGGGGGATTATTGTCCTCGTTGGGATAATGGCCTTTTACAACAGTTTCGGCGGTGTGTTCGTCTTCGATGACAATAAGGTCATTAAGGAAAACCCTTCCATCCGTCAGCTCTGGCCCCCGCAGAAGGTGATCTCGGCGGATCCCGGTACTACTTCGCATGGCCGCCCGGTCCTGGCGTATTCACTGGCGATAAACTATGCAATCAGCGGGCTGGAAACCTGGAGTTACCACGCCGTAAACCTGGCGATTCACCTCCTGGGGGCACTTACCCTGTTCGGTCTGGTGCGCCGGACGCTGCTTACCGACCCGCTCCGCGAACGTTTCGGGAAGGCGTCGCTGCTGTTGTCCCTGGGCGTGGCGCTGATCTGGACCGTCCACCCGTTACAAACCATGTCGGTAACGTACATCGTGCAGCGGGCCGAGGCGATTGTGGGCCTGTTTTACCTGCTCTGCCTCTACTGCGCAGTCAGAGGCGCATCTTCCCCTCGCCCGCGATGGTGGTACAGCGCCTCGGTGGTCGCCTGCGCACTGGGAATGGCCAGCAAAGAAGTGATGGTAACGGCCCCGGTAATTGTCCTTCTTTACGACCGGACGTTCCTGGGGCGGTCGTTCAGGGAAGCGCTGCGGCGCCGATGGGGGCTGTACATCGCCCTGGGTGCGACATGGGGTATCCTGGGCGTCCTGCTGGACAATCGCAACAACACTGTCGGATTCGGAATGAATGTCACGTCCTGGGAGTACACTATGACCACCCCCGGCGTGATCCTGCGTTATCTTCGACTGTCATTCTTCCCGAGCGACCTGTGCCTCGATTACAGATGGCCGTTCGCCAAGACAATAGGTGAGATTCATTTTGACGGTGTCGTCGTCGTGGTTCTGCTGCTTGCGCTAACCGCGTGGGCCTTGTTTCGCCGGCCGATGTGGGGTTTCGTTGGTGCGTGGTTCTTCATCATCCTATCGCCCACGACCAGCTTCATCCCGATCTCCGATGCGCTGTTCGAACAGCGGATGTACCTGTCCCTGGCGGGTGTAATAACGGCGGTCGTTATTGGAGGATATGTATTCTACGGGTGGGTCCTGCGGAGCGTGGGCGGAACAGGGCGCATTGGCGCGAAGGTGGTCCGCGCA
>SDBT01013928.1_pt1 | contig 12859 bp, 7 predicted proteins | sample 2277101 | NCBI WGS metagenome assembly SDBT01 (sample SAMN10404973, study PRJNA504765) | marine sediment metagenome | isolation source: marine sediment core GS10_PC15, 103 cmbsf | place: Arctic Ocean: Southern Knipovich Ridge | collected 2010 | reverse complement strand
TAATCCGGATACGGGAGGAGATTATAGTGCTTATTCTTCTACAACTCACAGCTGGACTGATGTTCACCGAACTTTGAATCCTACTGATTGGGGGGTTACTTATCCAGGGACATATAATTCCCGTATCGATTTTATTTATGTCAATCAATTATTGGCCCCTTATATTGTCAACTCAACCACGGGAGATACCACACATGCGATTACTGGCTCAGATCATTATACTGTGGATGTCTATTTTAACTTAGTCTAAGATTTAACATTAAATTGTTATTAAGTATTATAAATGATTTCTGTATTCTACTAAATCATTAGCTCATAATTCATAATGACAAAATGAATTTTTCTCAAGATGAGATTTTCTTATTAATTAAAATCTGAAAATTTTAAATATTAATCAAACGAATATCTAAAATGAGTAGTGTACAAAAAACAAAAGTTCGAATTTTTAGGATAATTAATTACTTAACGATTTGTTGATAAAGATGGCAGAAAAAACAGAACTCATGAAACAATATGAAGAAGAGAATCCTGGAAAACATGCTATATGGGCAGGTAAAATTACAGGTCAGTTTAAAGAATGGGAAAAGTCCAGAATATCTTTAGAAACTCCCACAGTAAAAGATAAAATCGAATATGATATAGTCTTATTCTTGGCTTTATCTAAAATTAAAAATCCCACTTACAACAAGATAATGGATTTTTGTTCTTCGTTTAATATGAAAAGTAATGACATTATTGAAATTTTATTGAAAAAAATAAGAGAAGGAGACATTTCCTATAATCTTTCAGTTAATTCAGTCTTAAGAGATATATATCTTGATTTACTGAATCTTAAGAATCTAAAAATTCCTCACACAATTCGAGTTAATGAAGCTCTTGAGATTTTTAATCATCTTAATTTTCAAAATCCCTTAGATGCTTTAGAATTTTTTAGGAGGATAAAAAAAGAATTTCCTAACTTTATCTCACTAAGCTCTTCAAAGCTAAATCAACATGAGGATTTAATTACCTTTAAAAGATTGTTTCCAAATCTCATAAATTTCAAATTAAATAATAGGTGGGCAATTTAAAATGATCAATTTCTCAAAAGAATACAAAAACTTGCATAATAACTTCATCTACTATGACAAGGAAAAAATAAATAAGATCTTTTTAATATTCCAAGGAAAAGGGGGAAGTCAAACGATAACGAGAGATATAATTCCAAAATCTACACATATTCAGGATTTCATAATACTGAATTCTGAGATGGAAAGAGCACTGAGATACGTCAATACTCAAATCATTAAACTCTCTCAAGATACTCAACAAACTTCTTCATTTCTTTTCTATTTTTCTCAATATGGGGGCAGTAAAACTCAATTTCTGAATTTAGTTGAGGATGAAATAAATCGAAAATTAACAAAGACTATTATCATTTTTATTAATGATTTGACTCAATTAAAGCCTACATATATTTTTGAACAGATTTTAGCCCAACTAATGCAAAAGATTGGAAATATAGCGGAGTTTGATAAAATTGACAAATACAACAAGTTTTTCGAGGAAATTTATCCGGTATTATCTGATATAAGTGTTGCCTTGAGACAATCTAGTAACCTCAAAAAAGCAGAAGAACTAATTCAGGATTTATCAACAGATAATCCAAAACGAAAACAAACCCTGAAAAAATTAAATGAGCTCCTACATTCGACAATTTTAGTTGATAATCTTGAAGTAATTAAACAAGTAAGTAAATTAATGCAAATATGTTCAGAGAATAATCTGATTTTCCTATTTTTATTTGATGAGGTTGATTTATGGTTAGATGAAGATAGTTCAGACCTTAGATTTAGCAAGAGAATAATGAAAATATCAAAATTAATGAAAAGCGTATTAGAACTCCCTGATAACAACATTCGGTTATTTTTTCTATTTGCATGTACTGATCGAGTTAATAGATTATTCCAAGAACAACAAACTCAATTTTCAGTAAGATCACCAACTGCAAGTCGATTAATTCGGATTTACAATAATGCTGAAATTGTAAGTGAATCTGGAACTTATGGAGATTCTATTGGTAAAGCACTTCTAAGATTAGCAATCTTTTTTGATATCAGTCAAGATGGTCGCTCTAAAATTGATGAGGATTTTTTCAAGCGAAGTATCGAACCATTAAAAAGAAAATTTAATGACATACCAAGAAGGAATTGTAATTCCATTATAATAAGACTCTTGAAGTGCTTTAAAACGCTCTATCCTTACATTCAAAATGGTTTAAATGATTGGACTATTTATACTGATAAATATGGAATTTTAATCCAAAACCATTTAAGTAGCATTTTAAAACGTTTAAATATTAAATTTATACAGAAAGAAATACGCATTGATCCCGAAGGAAACTTAAGTTCAGATAAGATAGATGGATATTTCATTAGTTATGATTATAAAGGTCTTGAAAAAAGAATCCATGTTGAGATAAAGCTTACTAAAAATTTTACTAACGATAAAGCTCGTCAGTTTTTGCAATGGCTCCAAATTAATCCCGAAAAACCATTTATCTTAATAGTTTTCTCTCCAACATCGAAGAAGGATATACTTAAAGAAATTAATTATTACGCAGAAAAGAAAGATTATGACCTAAATTTACTTAATAATCTTCACCTAATTCATATAAAAGATCCATATGCTTTTTGCGCAATAAACGGTATAAATAAAGTTATGGGAGATTCTCAAAATTTAGCTAAATTTCTTGATGATTTCTCTTTTTGGTTTAACTTTTTTGGTGATTTCACTGAAGCTTATCAAGAAGTTCAACAAAAGATAGGATTTATCACGTATCCTCCAAAGGAGTCGATTGATCAGGAAGGAGAAGAAGGACCAAAAGAAAGTGAAGATTTACCGTCCGAGGTAGTTGAACTTACAAAAGAGCAATCTAGTTGCATTCAATTACTTACTCATATGTCAAGAGAAAGGGAATTTACTGCCACAGGTCGAAAAAATAAATCTTCAATACAACAAATTGTTGTAAAGAAATCAATGGGAATAACAAATCTAGAAAAATTATACAAAACAATGAAAGAAGCAAGCATCATTCAGAAAATCACGGATAATACAGTTACTTTTTCAATAAAAAAAGGAGAAGAAATACTAAATTTAAGTTTAGAAGATTTTATTAGCGAATTAAAGAGTAGATTCACTTCTAAACCGAAAGGTTACTTATTAAACTTTTAAATTCATTCGTGAAATAACCGTAATATTAAATTAGAAATGAATGTAATTTTAATTAGTATATTTATTGACTTATAGTTCCTACTCCAGATCAAAGATACCTGTTTATTATAAAAATTTATAAATATGGCTGGTTATGATCTAAGAGTGAAAATTCGATTTGGATTCGTCTGTAATTCGTCAAGTTCTGACTATATAGTTCCAGATCTTGTCGGTTGTGCTATATGTGGTGAACCGTTTGAATGGGGTTCAGAAATAGATGAGTGTTATGATCCTAAAAATATGTCTATGGAGGATTTCCCCGAATTTATAATTCCAATATGCAACCACTGCTGCAATCAGCGTGTCCAAGAAGGAGATTGCAGTCTTGATGATTGCTCCATTTATAAAGAGAATTACTTGAGAGTTAAGGATGAAAGTGTTCGCGTGTTATCTGGTGTACTGGATCTCTCCAGTAAGAATATATCAAGTTTAGAGGAAATTGAAGGTTTATCGAAACTTTTAGATGAAAATTTGACAATAATTAATTTATCTAATAATAAAATTACAAATTTTGATGGAGAAGGCCTAGATCTTTGGCTCGATGAATTAAATCTTAGTTTTAATCCGATTAAAAGCCTTTTAAATATTTCAAACCTCGAAGAGATTATAAAATTGAACCTTAGTAATTCTAAGATCAAAGATTTATTAAGTAAAAGTATCTTCAACAATTTAGAATCTTTGGATGTCTCAAATAATAAGATTGAAAACTTAGATAATATAAGCGAGCAACACTTTCCAAGTTTAATGTCAATTGATTTACAAAACAATCGCATAATGGATCTAATTGAATTGGAGAAATTAGAAAAACTTGAAAATTTACGTTATATAGGGTTGAAAGGTAACCCATTAGAAGGTCGTGATAAAACAATTATTAGAGTTCCTTGGAGTGCAAATCAACTAATCGACTATGCTAGAAAAAAACGGAGGGGAGAGACTCAATATGTAGAACATATTAATCCAGAATTAGGACCTGAAGAAAATATAGATAAATTGAAAGATCTCTTAAGAGAGAAACCTGATTCGGATTTTATTAATATAGGAACGCACTTTGAAAATAAAATTGTAACATCAATGCAAGATTTTGTATTTCATAATGTAAAACCCGAAGTCTCTTTCTTACAAAAAAAGAACTTAAAACTAGAAGAGATACAATTTCGATTAATACAAATTCATTCTCTAAGGGGTATTTCTTATCCTTCTGAAGAAAAAAAAAAAGAAAATTTCTATTTTTTCCTCAAGCATTTTTGGGAGATCATTGATATAGATGATAAACAATCACTAAAATATGGGAAATATCTACCACGAACGATTAGTAAATTAGATGAAATAATTGATCTTTCAATTGATGACACTCCACACCCTAATGTCCTAGTATTCCCTGAAAATTCTATCCCATACAAATATATCGAAAAATTAAAAAAATTATCTAAAAAAGAAGAACTTCTAATAATCGGAGGTTTAGAAGATAACGAGCTTGATGGTGTTTATACGAATAAAGCATTTATTATAGATAATGGAGAGTGTGGATATCAAGAGAAACAAACTCCAGTGAGGATAGGGTCCAAAATTGAAGCTATTGATTGCAAAACTTTTCCAGAGATAAAAGTTTTTGAGACATCGATAGGAAGAGTCGCTATATTTATATGTAAGGATTTTCTTAGGCTATGTGGAGCTATACCTCATTGGTCAAGAGAATATAATGTTAATTATATCTTTATTCCATCTTTGACAAATAGAATGCTTCCTTTTCATTATAACATGCACAATCTCCTCAAAAATTCAAGTTATCCCCCTTTATGTTTGATTTTTTGTAATATAGGTGAATTTGGGGGATCAGAAATATTTTCACTTAAAGAATTAGACAGAATTTACAAAAATATCAGAAAAAACATATCCGATAATTTGGGAGAGATTATTGTTAAAAGAAACATTATAATTAAGAAGAAATAGAAAAATCTACAAAAACACTAAAATTAAATGATCATAGCTATGTCATTTAGATATTTCCATGCTAGATTTTATTGAAAATCATGTCTTTAAAAAAAGTTCGTTCAAAGGAATATAATTATAATTTTTTCAGTGAAAACGGTTTATTTTTACGCTGGGGAAATTCATTAGAAACTAATCCTAATTTCGCACCATTAGGTCCAGAACTGCTTGATGTTGAAGTAAGCACCATTTGTAATGGAGTTAAAGGTCATCTTTGTCAGTGGTGTTACAAGTCAAATACACCTAAAGGAAGAAATATGGCTCTCAAGACTTTCAAGGAAATTTTTGTAAAAATTCCAAAAAATCTTACACAAATAGCGTTTGGTATTGGCGATTTAGATTCTAATCCCGAATTATTTGAAATTTTTGAGTATTGTAGGGCAAATAGCTATAATACCGTTGTGCCTAATGTTACAATTAATGGTTGGAATTTAACTGAAGAATATGCAGATAATTTGGCTAAATTTTGTGGTGCTGTTGCCGTTTCAAACTATGAGAAAGATGTATGTTATGAAGCAATTGCAAAACTTACTCAGAGAATAGGAATTGAGGGTAATACACTCAAACAAGTCAACATTCATCAATTAACAGCATTGGAAACATTTCCTACTTGTCAAGAAGTGCTTATGGATAAGAAAAATGATCCTCGGTTAAGTGAATTAAATGCAATTATATTTTTGGCTTTCAAGAGTAAAAGTCGAAGTATAATATTTCACCCATTACCTTATGAAAATTTTAAGGAACTTGTGGAATTTGCTTTATCCAATAAAATTACAATAGGAATGGATTCCTGTTCTGCTTTTAAATTTCTTAGATGTGTGAAAGCTAATAAGAACTTCACTCGATTTTTAAAATTTATCGAACCTTGTGAATCGGGTTTATTCTCGTTATATATAAATGTTGAAGGAAAATCATATTTCTGTTCATTTTTGGAAGGAGATGACGAGATACCTGAATTTGATCTCATAAATTGTGATAATTTCATGAAAGATATTTGGTTTCATCCTGAAATGATTAAATGGCGGCAAAAATTATTAAAAACAGCCGACAAAAACAAGCTGAACTGCAGGGAGTGTCCAAAGTATACAATTTAGAACGATTAGTATCAGCATAATTACATAGATAAATTCAGTGTTTCATAAGTCGAGGGAAAGAAAAAAATAGAATTAAAAAAAATTCGTGAAACGGTTATTGTCATAAAATTTGATAATTTAACAATACTTTTATTCTCTTTTTTAATTTAAACCCTATTAGCCAAAAATAAAAGGTGTATAGGTATAAAGAATTAAAGATAAAGAAATAGCAAGCATATTTCTTCGGAATGCTTAAAATTAAATTTATTATATTTATAATTAGTTTATAACTCTAAATTAGCATAAAAATCAAACTGCATGACTTTATTTCGCCAATACAGTTTAGGCATAGAACATTTGTTTATTAACATAAGCTTAAAAATAGTTTTAATTACCTATATAAAAAATTTATAGTTCATTTGAAATCGAACCCACTGAAAATGGGAGTATTTTCACAGTAATTCTAGACTTTCACTTGGGCAAATTACTTTCGAAACTTACTAAGAAGAAAGTGCAACAAATATCCCAACACATGATTGAAGAAGGACAAAATTTGAAAAAGATTTTAGAAAAATCTTAATCTTAATATTTGGTTGTTTCATCAATTTAATTCTCTGCTTTAATTCTAAAAACTTTTAAACCATTACTAAAAGTAGATGAAATTTGAATTAACTTAATGATGATCAGTTATGCGGAAAATAAAGTTTGGGGTGACGATAAATACCGCACCGGAAATGCAATACAGCTCTAATAAAAAAGAAAAGTATGAATACAGATGAAATAATTCAATAGCTTACTTCCTTCATCAATAGATATAAAAAAATTTTCATGTTAGACTGACTTAGGGGAAAAAATTATCGGAAATATTTAAATAACATTATTGCATAAAATTAATCATAAAAAATTGTACATAAATGTACATTTTTTTTATCAATTGAAAAATTTAAGAAAAGAGGTGAAAAAAAATAATACCAACTAAAAATAATAAAGAAAGAGAAAATTACCCTCCAATTTATGAGACTGGACTTGTTGAGGTACTTTTTAAAGATGAAGCAAAAATACGATTATCTGAAATATCACCTGAAGCAAAAAAAAGATGGAATCTAATATCAAAAACTAAAGTTGATCTAAGAGTTCTTGATGAACTATTGGATGAAATCAAATGCTCAAGGCTCATTAATGTTTTTACAAATTCTACCGAAGAAGAATATGATGCACTTCAAGAAAAATTGAAGGAAAAAAAAAAGGTTTCACCTAATCTCAATAATTTCTTTACAGTTTATTTCCCTCCGACAAAATCCCCCGAAGAAGTTGCTGAAAGGCTTAAGAAATTACCTTTTGTCGAAAACGCTTATCCCGTAGAAATAGCGATTCCACCTGATCAAATCCCACAAGATTTTGAATACGAAATAGAATTATGTAGATTTATGGCAATGGTTGGACCATGTACATTTTCAGCAATAGTTCAAAATTATGAATTAGATTCTCCATTGAATGAGCCATTAGTAGGTAACCAAGATACAGTTTATACTATAGATACAAATTTGAACTTAGAAAACCAATGGTATATTTTCCGTTGTAATGCTGACGCAGCCTGGCCTATAGCAACTGGTAGAGGAGTAATCGTAGCTGATATTGATTGGGGATACCGTACTACACACGAAGATTTAACAAATAGATTAGATATGAATCATGCACATAACTCCTATGATGGCGGATCTTCAGTTAATAATGGAACTTCGGTTTATCATGGAACAGGTGTCATGGGGCTTGCGGGAGCTGATGACAACGGTAAAGGAATGATTGGATTCGCATTTAACAGCACCTTTTGGCCAATTCAAGGAAATACTGGACCTGGAACAGCGCAAACTGGAAATTCATGGGCTAACGCAATTGATTGGGTAAGATCGCAAACAACAAATTCCCGAAAAGTTATTATTCTCGAAGTGCAAACTGGTTCTTTTCGAAATTACGAGAGTGTTCAATCAGTTAACGCAGCGATCATAAATGCAATTGCTGATGGAATAGTAGTTTGTGTGGCTGCTGGTAATGGAAATAATGATGCAGGAGAAGATATTAGTGGTAACGCTATTAACTTCACAGGATCTATTGTCGTAGGTGCTACTTCATATAATGCAACCACTAATCCAAGAGCAAGTTTTAGTAATTGGGGATCGAGAGTTGATGTAGCTGCTCCTGGAGATACATCCCATGACCTCACATGTTCCAATTCTGCTGATGATGCGTATAGAAACGGATTTGGCGGTACTTCAGGAGCAACACCAAAAGTAGCTGGAACGGTAGCCATGATTCTTGAATGTGATCCAGATCTTACACCCGAAGAAGTAAGGGATATTATAAGAGATACAGCTAACCAAAACGTTGTGACAGATGCTAATAGGCCTGTTGGTGGTTTTCTGGATAGTCACGCAGCAGTTAGGAAAGCCTGTGGCCAAAATGGAACCTGCTTGCATAAAGTAGTTATAGATCAGTGCAGATTCATGAGGGTAATAGATGCTTGTACTCAGAAAAGAATAGTTGAAACTTGTCAAAAATCGAATATAATTTTAGATCCCTGTAGATTGAAGAAAGTTGTTGGTGAAGCTTGTATAAGAAACAGAATTGTTATAGGTCCTTGCTGTATACGCGAATTGATTGCTGGAACTCCATTTTGGCATGATGATATTTTCAAGAACTGGGATACTGCCTTTAAGAACCTTAATGATGAAACCATGAAACATTTCAAAAGACTCACAAATAGAAGTTTGTGATTTAATCAATATGACCTATCCTAAGGATTCATCTAAGATTCATTTATTCAAGATAAATGAAAAACGATTTATATTCGATGTTAATAGTTGTATTTTCACAGAGATTGATAAACTAGCTTGGGATGTAATTGAAAAAAGTACTATTGTGACCAATAAGGAACAATTGATACAAGAATTAACTTCAAAATACGACATCAGAAGAATTCATAAAGCCATTGAAGAATTTGAGGTTATGGAATCAAAAGGATATATCCTATCAGAGGACCCATTAATTAATTACCAACCAAAGTCCTCGACTCTCTCCACAATCTGCCTTAACATTGCTCAAACATGTGATTTAAAATGTTTATACTGTTTTGCTAATGCAGGTACGTATAATAAAGAGAAACCAATAATGTCCAGCGAAACATCTTACAAGGCTGTAGATTTTCTCTTAGAAAATTCTGGTAAGCTTAGAAATCTTACATTGTGTTTTTTTGGAGGTGAACCACTCCTAAATTTCCCTACTATTCAAAAAACAGTTAATTACGCACATAAACGAGGAGCGGAAACAGGAAAAAAATTTAGATATAATATCACAACCAATGGAACAAGACTAACACCATCAGTAATGAAATATTTAGCAAAAAATAATTTTAGTATCATATTCAGTATTGATGGACCTAAAGAGATTCAAGATGAATTACGACCTTTTAATAATGGAAAAGGATCTTATGACGTAGTAAGTAAGAATTTAAAAGAATTGATAATTTTTGCACATAAAACTAAAATTAATTTCAGCATCCGTAGCACTTATACACGAAAATTATGTGATATTACAAGAATCGCTTTGCACCTCCTAGATATTGGTTGTTATGATTTATCTATAGAACCTGCAGTGCTCCATCATGATGATCTCGAAATTAAAATGGGAGATATCTCTAAGATTAAAGAGGAATATTCTAGATTTGCTCGTTTTTATATCAATGAGATTGGAAAAGGACGAATCTTCTCATTTTTCCATTTTCGTCACATAATGAACCATGTTTTCCGTGCAACGAGAAATCTAACTCAATGTGGAGCTGGATCAGGTTATTTAGCGATCTCATCTGAAGGAAGCATTTATCCATGCCATAGATTTGTTGGTAAAGAGGAATATTTAATGGGAAATATTTTTGAGGGATTTAAAGATTCTAACACACGTGAACTCTTTGTTTCAGCACATGTTAATAATAAAAAGACATGCCTTCAATGTTGGGTTCGTTATGTTTGTGGAGGTGGCTGTCATGCTTACTCTATTGAATTCAATGGCACAATATTAAAACCATATGCGATAGAATGTGAATTAATGAAACATAGAATTGAATTAGGTACCTATATCTTTGCCAAACTTGCCAGTCGGACTCAACAAAATTTGGAAAACATTTATCTCAAATCTTCTTTATCTCGACCTTATCTAAATCCATAACATAATAACAAATCAACGAAAAGTATTTTCGATCCTAAATCCTATTTTTTTATTTTTCTTTCATAAATATGCAAATTCAGTGAGAAGAAAAACTAAAGCAAATTATGAATCTAATACAAAATCATTAAATAGTCATTTTTCAAGAATGGAAGAATAAGAATTTTTCTTAGTTTACGCTAATTTCTCTTCGTGAAATAACCGCATGATAATATTCAGACGGTCATTCATGGAATTGACTTCTTGTTAACTTTAATTGTTGCTAATAATCTTTAGTATATCCTCTTACAGACCACCATCTATACTTTTTCATATATTTTAACGAATTATATTCAATTAGATTTTATTTATCGCTAATCCTTCAAATAAATCTTCTACTTAATTTATTAGAATGTATGGTTTTTAATATAATAGAAAATAAGGGAAAAAGGTTATAAGTTTATATTTTTACAGTGTAAGTTTAAGAATTATTAAAGTAAGATCTAGTATTTTTTTCTTTTTTGATCTTTTAATTTCTACACAAGATTCCACTTTATCAAGTCGAAAATTTTCATCATCACATACTATCAAATTAAAATCGTGGTTTCCTTCAGTTTCAGGTTTAGAAATAATGAGTGATTCCGTGGTTTCTGAATTAGGAGGAATTCTTATTTTGATTGGTAAATTTTCTTTTTTTAAAGAAGGCATTTCAAGTTTGAGTTGAATTGAGAGCTTATTTGAAGTGTTGTTCTTAATTCGACAATAAATTCGATAAGTGGGATTTTTAATGTCTAAATTTTGCGTTCTTTTATTAAAATTTGAGTTAAATGCTAAATCTGAGATTTGTACCTGTGGTAAATTAGCATAAGTATCTGAGAATGCTTGACTTCGAACTTGAATCTCTTTAATTTTTGTAGCGGCATATTCAATCTTAGAATAATATAAATCTTGAAACATAACCCCACCAAAATTCACTTCTTCAATTTCATCTCTTTTTTTAACGAATTGTACTACTTGCTGATTATCTCCAGTAATTATCATAGGTGCTACGAGAATTCCATATATCTCTAATTGATCAAAAATATTTTGTGGAATTTCTTCTATTGCTCCAGTAACCAAAATTTTATTATAGGGTCCTAAATCTTTCAATCCTAATAATGGATTCTTTATGATAACTTTGGCATTTTTAACTTTAAGTTTTTCTAGATTTTTCATAGTAATCTTTGCTACTTCTGGATGTTCCTCAAGAATAATTATTTGATGAGCTATGTTCGCTATAATAGCTGATATAAATCCTCCCTTCGCACCTAAAATTAAAATTTCATCTGATTCTGATAATTCTAACATACTTAAGAGAATAGAAATCATGTGGGGTGCTGTAGCTGTGCGATAATCATCATCATTTTTATAATAACATAAAATAGGCTTATCTTTAACTATGAAATAATGAAGATCCTTATCATCTTGAATCAGATCATAAATTGGTACGTCTATAATTCTTTTACCAAGAGCTTCATCTCTAATATAGCCTTTTCTTATATGTTTTTGAATCAATTTTCTATATTTATTTTGATTGTCCATTTTAAACATCCATTTCATTAAATTTCAATTTAACGTCAACAACTTATTTATCTTGAAAATTTTATTTAAATATTTACTTTATTCTCTGAATACCGCTTCTTTGTTTTTAAAGCATCTGATATTAATTTCATATACTTCATGAAGCGGTTATCAAATTTATGAAGCCAGGATAAAGTTCTTTATTCTGTTTCAAAATGAAATTTTGCGATACTTGAATTTCAAAATCAGAATAAAATTACTATTGTTTTTAAAACTAAATCCTATAGAAATTAAGTAGGACATTGAATTCGTGAAATAACCGATCTCTAAATTTAGAGTACAATCCAATTAAAAATAGAAAAATTAAAATCTGAAAAACTAAAATAGATGTTTAGTAAGTTCTTACTACTGGTAAAATCTTGCGAAAAATTGATCTCATCCATTTAAAGTTAAAAATGATGTTAGATTTTGTTGCGAAATTATCATTGTCTAGGGAAGTTTCAAATAACATGCTAATCTTGTTTACCATTCCATTCTTCTGGGAAGTATAAACACCTTCTAATTTACTTAAGGTAATATATCCTTTAATATTTTCAATTTTTATAATTGAATAATGATTCTCTTGCATATAAGTTAAAATTCTATCAATGATAATCTTAATTCGGCTCCCAAATTCTAAAGGAGTAATTTTATACTTATTCGATATCATTTGAGCATAATGATTTTTTTTCATATCTGGTCCAAATTTTCTCTTTTCTAATTTATGCCATTCAGAAAAGGCAATTAAGAAT
>SDBT01013927.1_pt1 | contig 12859 bp, 15 predicted proteins | sample 2277101 | NCBI WGS metagenome assembly SDBT01 (sample SAMN10404973, study PRJNA504765) | marine sediment metagenome | isolation source: marine sediment core GS10_PC15, 103 cmbsf | place: Arctic Ocean: Southern Knipovich Ridge | collected 2010 | reverse complement strand
TGCATTTAATTGATTTCATAAACTTATCTTTCTTTCCATAACATGGTACCATTTTTCTAATGTAAAGGTTCTTCATCTTTCTTTCTCCTCTCTCTACTATTTTTTCTACTTTGGCATGCTGAATATAATCCTGACTGATTCCAGTTTCTTATTATCCTTTTACACTCATCACATCTATTTGCTCTTTTTGGTATGATCTTATAATCCATATCTAATCTCCTTTGTTGTTTTAAGCTTTGTATTAGGCTCTAGAATCAATCTTTTTGCTTTTGACTGGGAATCTTGCAACAATGGGCAATCAGAGCACTCAGAGTAGATACAGTCGCCTGTATGCTTTTTATAATCACAATACCTATGGTTTCTTAAATATGGGCAGTCATGTTTTCTTGTTTTCATTTTAGGTTATATTTCACTCCATCTTCTTCCCATGCTCTTTTAATAATTTTTTCTTCTACTAATACTTCGATCAGGATTTCTCTTGGGGTTTTCTTTACTATTGATTTGAACATTAATTTTATTGATTTATTGTAATATTCTGCCTTTTCTTTGTAAAGATTGTTGTTTGATTGTTGGAATTTATGATCCATTAGATGTACCGCCCCTTCTGTTCAATTGCAAGTAATAAGTTCTTTCTAACACCACCAAACAACCCGCACTTATTACAAGTAAAAGTTCCTGCGTCTGTATCAAATATAAATCTCTCATTACATTTTGGGCAATCTTCGATTCCTTCTTTCTCCGCCACATTTAAAATATTTAATACCCTGGTTCTTCCAGTTGGCTTATAACTCTTCTTCATAAAACTTTTAAACTTTGGGCATGATAAACATTTCTTCAACCCTCTTAATGCATTCTTGTTTTTATACTTAGCATGATTCCTCAAATATGATATTATAACTCCACATTTAAATTCTGGTTTACCATCAACCCAATACTTCTTCCAGTTATCAAAAGCTGTATGGCTTGACCTTCCTTGGGCATTAGCATAAGCTATTCTAGTTTTTGGATGAGAGATTCCGTAGGCAGCCATTTGTGAGTCTAAGCAGAAATGCCTAGAATATTTATCTTTACTAGGTAAAGAATACTTTGTAGCAACATCTTCAAAGAAAGAACATGTTTCTGGAATATCCTGCATTGACTTAATATATTCCTGAGTGTTATATTTTTCTACATAAGAGTGTGATTTATCTAATGCGTTTATAGTCTCGTAGTCTTTCTTAGAGAAGCTTGGTATATTGCCAGCATTTTCTAATGCCATCTTCATAACACTAATACTTCCTTGTAAATCTAATATTTTCTTACCAGCTATTATGTTTGCCCTCTTTTTGTGTTTAGGGTGAACACATAAGCAACCCTTTATTTGATTTCCATATGGTCTTTCATCACATAACTCATCTTGCTTAGGAAATATCTCATGCCTATTTGGATCTCCTAGTAGTTTATATAAAACAAATTTAAGATACATCCTAACATTAGCCGCAGGCGCAGAACCACAATACCACCTTACATGTCTTCCTTCACTACCAGACGAGTTTAAGATTACTGGTAATTTATATGATTTCATATAGTTGTATACTTTCTCCGATTCTTCTTGTGCAATTAAAACTTTCTTTTGATAATCTTCTTCAGTATCATCTTCATCTCTATGTGCATCAAAATCAACAGCACCAAACATTACATTCTTATTATCTACAAATGGAGAGAACCCAAATACCTTAGCACCAATTAAATGATTATTCAAATCTTCTGGTGTAAATTCTCGTTTCATACAAAAAGGAATGCCATTCATATATTCCCAAAAGAAGTTTGTCTTACCAATGTTGAAAGAGACTATTGCTTTAATATCTTCTTTTGATAAACTAAAGTTATTATGCTTATCTGATAATTCGGTTATCATATTAGAAAACCTCCAATAATCCATACACAGGTTACACACCCTAAAGTATAGGTTTGGTTTCTAAAGAGAAATAAAAATAAATTATTTTTTTTATTTTTTAAAAAAGTTTTTTCATTAAATTTTATAAAAGAGTTTTTAAAAAAACTTTTATTTTTCTTTTTTTTATTTCTCATACGCGTAGGGTATAAAAATGGGTGTGTAACCTGTGTATCTATTCGGTTTGTAACGTAAGAAATATTTAGTCTATTTACCATTTACAAATAACCTCCATCAACATCTTTAGCAATGTTCTCTAATTTCCCTAATCTGACACCCTTTATGTGTCTAACTTGATGTCCAAATTCGTTCTTTGGTTGGTATTCTGAGCAATCAACTATTTCTTTAAACCTTCTCCAGAAGTGATTTGGCTCTTCTGCTGGGTATCCCTTTATCTCACAATACTTCTGATATGTATCAAAGATTAAACCTTTTGGAGCATCCTGTAATGAATCTTTCTCAATCATATCAAGTATAAATGCTGCAACAGAATCACTATGCCTTAACCAGAAGTCTTCAACCTCAGCCCTTGTCATGTGTTCAGTGAAACCTTTTTGTTCTATCAACCTATATAATCCTTCTAGTGCAAATAATAATATTCCTTCCATCTCCTCACTTGATTTAAGTTTCTCAAATAAATTCTCATCTCTTCTTGGATCTCCTTCTGGGAAGTGTTGTTTAAAATCTAATATAATCCATCGCCTAAAAAATCCCCTGGTTCTATCTGGAGTTCTTGGTGGTTCATTACAACTAAACATTAATTTTAATGATGGTATAAATTCAAAACTATCCTTACCTTTCTTCTCACCACTTAATGCATCACCAGCAACAGCCATCTTAAACACAGATGTTTGACTCAATGCTTTCTTAGGAAGGTCTGCAAAAATATTAGCAGACTTACCAAACAACCTAGCAGGTGCAAAAGGATTACTTTCTAAATATTGTAATGAAATACTTGTAACATTCTTTTGTCCCAAGAAGTGTTTAAAGCTATTAAGTAGAACAGAGTTATGAGTAACCATCCAATTATCTGTAACATACCATTTACTATCACCTTCAACTTCAATCCCATAAACTTGTTGAGGATTAGTTTTTATACACTCAATCGCAACATTTCTAGGAGAGTCTTTTTTATTAGAGAATCTATAACTTTTTCTTTTCAATCTTAATGGTATATCATAATCTTTAAATTGTATTGATAAATCAAAATAATTTCCGATGAATCCAGTTTGACATTTTTTTGTAATATTCCTCATTTTACAATATCCACCTAATGAAAAGACTAAGTTTTTTATATCTTCTGCTAATTGTTTTGACTTTGTTGTATAATATGTTGCACCAGTTTCCTTTTGAACAAATCCGTCTGTGTCAATTAATCCGGCTAACAAATTTTTTCTATACTCTATTGATGAGAGCAGGCAGTCTTTCGGGATAAACTTATTACCACTGTTCTTACCGTCTAATCCTAATTTAATCAACTCTTTTGCCAACTTCCCAATCACAGACAAATTATAAGTAGATGCTTTATTATTTGGTTTAGTTGTTTTTCTTATATTGTCGTTTGGGTAGTTTTTATAAAACTCATCTACTATTTCTTTATCCATAGAGGTTATTCCCAAATTCTGTTTTAGGTGATTCCCATTATGTAAACACTTCCTTTTTGTAGTAATATCCCAATTCTTAACCTGAACCCTTAACCTCCTAAAGTGTCCATCACCCAACCAAGCCCCTAAACAATAAGGATTAATTTCTGCGTCTTGCTTTTTATATTCTATAGCGGTTGTCGTAAAAGAACATATTTGAGATCTCGAGTTATCCATTTTAGATATACGTTGTGCGTCATATTCAAATAATTTTCTTTCTGATTCTCTTGGCGTTGAGTCATCAGTAGATGTTCTTTTGGTATATGTTCTAATTATAGGGATAATATGATTTCCTGCACAAGTATATAATAATTTTTTATCTCTTCTTTTTTCAAAAACATCATATACATTTTCTTCAAATCTATTATGCGTGTTTATAACTTCACAAAATTTTGATGACCCATCCTTTTGTGGTGAAATAATTTCTTCTCCAACTTTAATATCTTTTATTTTTTTCCATAAACCAGTTGACATTAAAACCTTATTATCTCCTTTTTGACACTTCCCATTTTCTCCATCGCCATATAGTAATAATGCCTTAGAGAATCTAACATCATTTAATAAACAATAACCTAACCATTCCTGCGCTACCAAAAACTCCTTATCTGTTTCAAGAACTTGTTTTAAGAATGCTTTAAACTTAGGACAGTCGGCACCATCAACATGATCAATTTCAATCTTACTAAGAAATACGTATTCAGGAGTAAAATTTTCTATCTCTTTCTTTTTTATATTCCATAAACCATTACCAACAGGTCTTAGATGTTTAGGGTTATCCTGTATCTTTTCCCTATCATAATATGTTCTTCGTCTTATAGACTCAATTATTTCTTTTACTTGCATGTTTGTAGATTGAGTACCAAACCTCTCTTCAATTTCACTTGCTATAAATATATCCGCATCCTGTGCATAGATTCCATACTCTTCAGAATATAAAATTATATCTTTATTATCTTGGAATGTTTTAATTCCACATATTTTCTTCTCTTCAATTTGATAAGAATGTTCGTGCATAAATCTCTTAACAAAATAATGTTTTGCCTTCTTCCAATCAATCTCACATGCTACTATAAATAAATCATCACTACATGTTTCCCATGTGCTTTCAAGTTCTTCAATTATTAATGTCTTCTCTTTCTTAGCAGCTTCCTCATTCAATCTTTTTTGTTCGGCTTTCATTTCCTTTACCTGCATCTTAATTTCTTTTTCTTTATCAGCAGTCGCTTTCTTTTCAGCCTTTTCTATTTCTTTTTTCTCTTTATTTAATCTTTTGTTTTCAGCTTCTTCTTTTAGTGATAGTTCTTTTTTATTCTTCTTATCTTCGGCTTGTATAATTTTAACTTTCTCATTTAGAAGTTGTCTCGCTTCAGTCTTAGGAATATTATATTTTTTAGATCCATCAGACACCGCCTGTAATTGTTCGGCAGAAGTTTTATTTGTATATTTAGAAATATAAGTATCAAACTTTTTGAAGTCTGGTTTTTTTACCTTATTTTTTGTATTAGTTTTTTTCACCATAATCAACTCCTAAATATTCTTTAGATTCTTTTATTACATAATCAATTGCTTTTTCTTTATCTTCATCGGTAACACATTCCCACAACCAATTCATAATCTTTCCATGAACAATCCCATGCCGTCTTCTTGTAATCATAAATTTCTCACCAAGTCCTTTTTTATTATCTATAAATCTAGGATGGATGTGATGTTCTTCTAAAATTATATCTTCTTTAATAGGAATGAAATCTTCTTCTAGTTCTTCTAAGTCTTCACATCCGCAGGCAGCACAATAGGGTATTCCATTTTCAGAACAGAAATGTAGTTGACATTTTCTACATCTATAATCTTTCATTGCTTTAAACTCCTTTTTATATATTCAATATTACATCTCTCTAGCCCAGAATTATTATCTCCAATCCACATATCTTTTACATCACCAAGATTATTATTTATAACAGTTACAGAACATCTAACCTCACCAATGTCTTTAGTTTTAAGAGCTACAGCCTTCATTTTTCTGCCTCCAATAAATCCTTCTCAGCTAGCGATATTACGCACTTATTACAAAGCATAGCTCCTATTAATGACGCACTCTCTCCACACTTCCACATCTCTTCGCTATGTGGTTTTGGATAACAGGTATCTTCTCCACATCCTTCAACTTTTTTCTTCTTTGGTTTTTTAACTCTTTCCTTAACTTCGATTCCGTTTTCTATTTGAATTTCTCCACACTCTATACAGAGTTTTGTTGGCACTGGGAAGAATCCTTCTTGTCTATGATCAGCTTGATTATATGCGAGACTTCCCTTTTGGAATGTTTTGTTACATTCTCTACAGATAAATTCTTTTCTTACTTTTCCTACTGGATGTAGGCTTCCAAAATCTCCTTGGTGATTAGCTATATTGCTAGCATTCATATTTAGCCTCCAACTCTTTAACATAAAATATAAGATGTCGCCCACAATATCTTCCATGCTTACGATTAAACGTACAAGCCTTGCCATTCTTTTTTACTGCTATACAGTTCCAGCCCAAATCTACCCCAATCTCAATATTACCTTTCTTCTCAACTTTAATTGTTGGTTTTTTAATTTCTTCAAGTTCGTTCATCATTTTTTCATTCTTGTCTGATAAATCTGACACCAACTCTGGATGGCTCTGCATTATAGAATTATTTGCAATAATACTATTTTGTAGTGTTAAGATTCTAATTGATGTTTTCTTATTCATCTTTTAGCCTCCGTAAACTTATCAACACCCCAAGGGTTAATCTCAGAAATAGATAACTCAAATATTCTTCTAGTTAATAAGTCTTGAACACTCCAAAGTCTATCACTTAATCTTTTAAGAATTATAATATTAATCCAAATCTTTTTCCCATTCTTCTGGGAATCTTTTTTAAGAATAACATGAGCTTTAATTTTCTCATTACAATAGAATTGTAACTTATCTGTATTTGCTTTCTCATCATATGACATTACTTCATTTTCCATATTATTATTATTAAGCCCGAAGGCCACTCCTAGCAAATTACCGAAGCAATCTTTAAGGAGTAATATTCCTAATTCAAAACCCTTTATATAATTTCCCTGTCATTATAAAAAACAACAATAAATTTTAACGATAGCAAATTATATAAACACTAAACAACTTAAAAGGTTTCCTATTCTTCAGTTAAGGCGAATCTAAGGTAAATCCAATCCACTTACCAAATTATCGAAGTCTTCTTCTGGTGTTTGATATTTCTTAATGATTATCGCCTGCCTTGAAACAATTGTATTATATTTATTTATCAAATTAGTTCTTAATTCAGATAACATATATGTTTTATTTGTTTCTCTTTTTATATTAATATATTTCTGTCTGCTTATTCTTATTGTATCTTCTTCAGAAGTATATTCATAACCATCTTCAACTACTTTTAATCCTTTGATAGAAACATAAAAGTAACATCTCCCTATCATATCACATGAATATTTTGGAGCACCATCTATTTTTACAAATCCACTACCTAAGTCTAAAGAATCAATATCTAAACCATCTAGTTGTTCTTGAGTTATTATTGCCCCAATTGCCAATGCACTAACTAGACCAATCATAAAAATTATTCCAAATGCCATTATTATTTTTTTCATTTTTTCCTCCTATTTAATTTAGTTTTCATTATCATTTTATTCAATATAAATAAATTTAATAGTTGCATATGCATCAGCCAAAGTAGGATCAACTACTACACCATCTTTATCTCTAATTTTTAAAATAATTGAACCTAAATTACCTGTATTGGGAGATGCTGACAAACTTGTTGCAGATATACTTATTGTAACTGGATGCCCTATGGATGGTTGTCCAAGTGCAACTATATTAGTTTCAGTTAAAAAGAATGGATCTCCTATACCACCACCCATTGAATTAACAATCCAGTCCGAACTATCTCCAGGCATTAGCGGATTGGTTCCCATATTCTCAATACTCCAGATACCAGGTGCTAGTCTAAATACTCTAAGGTGATTAGTTCTATAATCCAACGTTGCCTCACCCGATGACTCTGTATTGGCATTCCAACTTACACTAGCGACTACCGTTCCTCCAACATTATTCAACAAACTACCATCACCAATAAAATAATCACTTGTAATATTACCATCAATATGAAAATTTCCATAATTTGTTGACATTGCTACTACACTACCAATTAGGAACATTAAACATAAAACTATTGTTACCTTCGATCCCATGATTTTATTTACGGTATTATACTTTTTAGATTCTTCCATCTTTAACATTCAAGTGTTGACATTACTCCTCCTGTTGAATTATAAAATATCATTTCACATGTTGCGTTATATCCTATACTTGCACCGTTACCCAGAAAGTATCTATCGTTAGTTGTCGTGTTCCCAGTTATATTCAAATCACCATCTATAAACATATCTCCGAAGAAATCAAAAAACCCATTAAAAATACTATGACCTATTAATTGAAAAAAACCATCAAAACCATCAGAGTTACCAGTTTGTCCAATTCCTTTCGTTGCCGAAGATAAGTCTATAATAAAACTAGTACCATTTCCTGCGATAGTACCACCGAAACTATCTCCCCCTTTAGCTCCTATAAAATTAATCATATCGGCGTTTGCACCATCAACCCCAAATCCAGTAGTCCCGATAGTTGCTTGCGCACTTAAAACCTCATCATTAAAACCAGTAACTGAACCAGTTAATTCTATTTTTGATGATGTGAATCCATTAGCACCAGTAACAGTCAATCCACTAACTTGCATATCTGTCGAAAAAGTACTAACATCTTGATTTATAACAGAGTTACCATGACCAGTATTCTTTACGACTAAAACAGCATCAGCCGAGGTCCCATCATTACCAATAGAAATTGTACTACTTGTCTGAAATGCCTCCTCGAACATTTTAAGGGTTATAGTATCTTGATTAATTGGACTGGTCAACGCTAGTCCTCCCTCTGTTGAGAAATTCGCAGCGGTTAAATTACTATCAAAATTACCATCACCTGCTACGTCTAATTTAAAATTAGGAGAAAATTTTCCAATTCCAACTCTATCAGAACTAGCATCAACAAATAAAGTATCTCCATCAACATTAAAATCAACATTAACAGATACGCTTAATCCACCTAACTCAAATAGATTCGGATTTGTTGGAACTCCAAATCTTCCTTCTTCTGCTAGAATTAAATTGTTAATATTTACATCGCCTGAACCTCTAAAGAAAAATTCGGGATTATGTACACTGCCTCCGAAATCCATTGTACGTCCAGCTGAACTTGTATCAATGTTAATATATTCTACACCTGTTGTCCCTAGTACTAAAGAATTAATAGCATCATCAACTATTTCAATAACTCCCCCAGGTAATATTAAATCACTAACTACATTTACGCTTCCCCTAAAATCACTCGTTTCAGCATAAAAAGTATTAACTCTTGCGCCATTTAACCCTTCCATGTCGAGATATAAGTGGTCACCGTCTGCATCGTTTCCCGAAAATCTTAATCTTTGTGAAATTCCTGAACTTACCCTCTCCCATCCAAAAAGTAAATTATTATCTTTTGCTTTTAATTCAGATGTAGAACCACCACCACCGACACTAAAAATACCTCCAATAGTATTTCCAATAAAAAGAACATCAGAGCCTAAGGCTTCTATCGCGGTATTCGCAGGTACAATAATATTCTTATTTCTAAAACTTCCTGTTAATTCTAATTGCCCGTCGGTGTTAATAAAAATCTGTGCATTTCTGGTGCCAGCTTCCGCAGTTCGAAATCCTGATATTGATATTTTAGGATTAGTTGTTATTGTTGAATCACCTATTGTTAATTCACTTGTAGGACTAGTCGTCCCTATCCCTATTCTATTATTAAATGAATCAACAAAGAGAGTATCAGTATCAACTATTAAACCGTCAGCTATAATAACAGACCCATTAACATCTAACTTGGCTAAAGGGGAACTCGTACCAATTCCAAAATTTCCTTCGTTGTCGATTCTTATTCTTTCAGTAGGAATGGCAGCATTTACATTTGTGTAAAAAGCTAATCCATGCCTGTCATTACGGTTACCTTCATTTATAACCTTAATAGCCGCAGCCACCGCAGGGTAATTATTAGTCGTTTCGCTTGAATAAAATTCTATTGCACCACGAACTTCTCCTATAGTAGCCGTACCACTCCCATAATCAATAACTGTGTCCGTAATTCTCAATGTAGGAATACGCTCCGTCCCATCTTGAGGATTGTTTAAAATACCTCCAGTGCCAGCAATATCCAAACCCTTTGCATTGACAGCAAAGGCAGGGCTATTTGTCCCAATCCCAACCCTACTAGTAGCAGAATCAACAAAGAGAGTGTCAGTATTGACAATTAAATTATTAGCACCTAAATTAACAGTTCTGTTAGCACCAACATAAGGAACAAAGTCTGGTATATTTCCCCAATCAAATATTGTAGTTCCGTTTAATGATATGGAATTAGTTATATTTAAATCCTGTTCAATAATATTTTCAAATGTGACATTACCTCTAAATATTATCTGATCATTAGAAGCATTATAAATTATTCCTCTTTCTGGAAATCCATCGGCGTCTAAAGTTCCATCTGAAAAAGCTATGATAGAATTAAATCCAGAAACATTAATTAAAGTTGTACTTATTGCAGTACCGTTAATTTTAGCAGTGTCAAAAAAGCATTGCCTTGTTGGTTTATTAGAACTACCAATATCACAAATAACAGTAAGGGTTACTAATGGTTGGTCATCCATTGAAGATGGGAGGGCAATAAATTCACTAGACTTAATTACACTAGTAGTAGTATCTGAAAATATTTCTACATCTCCCGATCCAATATTATTATTAACTTCTATTGAAAATTCTCCAGCACCAATAAGATTTACTAAACTATAAACAAAAGACAAAGTAGTTTCATTAATATCTGATGTTGAGAAGTTTGTTTGCATTTCAACAAGACCTGAACCTGCACCATCTCCGTCTGCACATTCTCCTTCATCACACATTACAGAATTTAAAACATTAACCCAGTTTCCTAAATCAGATTGTATATTAATAAAAATTCCAAGTCCACTAGCAAAAGTTTCTGTAAATTTAGTAACAGATTCACCAGCCGAAAAGCCCTCTTCAAATGTAACTCCAGTTGCTATATGAACGGTACCATTATTAAAATTAGCATTATTACCTTCTAAGTCAAAAAAGATTGGTCCCTCAACTGAAAGACCGTCATGTATCTTTGCACTCTGCCATACTTCCAAATCTCCCATAGTACCTAGTAATGGACCTCCTGGAATCGAGTCTATAGCATTACCTCTCGTATCTGCATTAAAATTACAATCTATCCCAAATGTATCACACAATATTAAATAGCTTGATGCCTTAGTCATATTAATTACTCCATTTTCAGTGAAGTTATCATTCGCCATATAAGTTGGAACTACAAAAAAAGAATTACCAATAGAAGAAAAAGAGTTATTCTTACCAGACTGCATCCATAAATTTGTATCATTTCCATGTGTGAATAGAAATGTTATCTCTCCATCTTCATCAAAGTCATTATGTCCAAACCATTCAGCTTCATTAGATATTCCATTAAACGGAAAACCGAGGGAGTTTTCTTTTATGAAATGTCTTTGGTTTCCATCTAAAAATATAGCACTACCATTCATAACTAAATCTCCAGTTTGCGTTACGGTTCCATCTGGGCTAAGCATCCATGTAAAATTAACATTTGGTAATTCACCATGTCCCATTATTATATCTTTATCGGCTGCGTTTACAATAAAAGTTTTACCACCCCTAGATATAATTCCAGAATCATTTGCAAAATCTGCAATACTAGAACCAGCTATAGATAATGCAATACTTGATCCAACATCATTGTTAAGTTCATAACCAATAACTCCACTTGGATTTGTTGAAGATGCGTTGATAACTCTTTGAATACCTGCACCAGAGTTAGTGAATAATATATTAGAATCATCCACATCAATATCGCCTTCCATAGTACATCCAGTTAAGGCACACCAGTTAGCGTCGATATATAATGGATCAATTGTTAGAGTCTCCGCTACGTTATTGAATTGGGCTGTGTTTACATCGTCTAAAGTTCCAAGAGATAGTGTAACCCAATGTGCAGATTGGTTTACAAAGGCTGTGTTGTTGTTGAAGTCTATTGGTGTTGGTTGCCAACTCACACCATAATCTATTCCACCATATCCAACTGCCGCAGAAGTAATTGGTAAAAGTAATAGTGCTAATAAGATTAAGTATTTATTCATTCTTTTTTATTGACTTGATGGCTTATATATTTATTGTCCTAACTAGAAGTAGCTTAAATATAAGTTGGAGATACTATTTAAATTTAACGATACATTTATATAATAAAAGTTGTTAGAAAGATTAGCTACTTCTTATAAAATATAATATGGATGATAATGATTTTGAAGTAATCGAACCTGGACCAGATGGATTTTCTTTTGGAAAGGATGGAGAGTTTTCTCATCAACTATGTGTATTCAAATCTTTCTCTCGTTCACAGGATTGTTTATCTCAAGAAATGAGGGAGGGATTCTCTGAAACTAAACAAGATTCAAGTGGAAATGTAATGACAACCATACACCCAGACTCTCGACGACAAGCTATCGAAGCGGTGATGACATTGAAGAATGTTATGATAGCAGATATTAATAATACAAAATACAAAGACGCAATAGATAAACTAATAGATAAAGGAGAAGAAATTTACGACGAACAAATAAAGAAACAGTTAATTTACTGGAATGCATTTCCACATCATAATAAAAAACCAGTAATTGATTACATGCCGTTCGTAAAGTCTGGAACTTTGAACGACCAAGGACATTTCTACCACGAACATTTAATTAAACTCGTTCATGTTTACAGACAAGTCTTTGAACAGTTAGAATTATGTTTATCTGAAAGAAAATACTTTAAGAAAGCAAAGATAGGAAATTAAAATGGTTAGAGATGCATCTGAATTACTTGAAGGAGAAATTATCAATAGGATATTTCATAATAGAATAGTTAGAAACAATAAGAACTGTTTAGTTGTAACAACTGGGCCAACTGGTTCAGGTAAATCCTATTCTAATATGAAAATCGCAGAACTTTGGTATGAAAAAAGATTTAATGAGAAGTTTCCAATCGAAAATATATCTTTTGGTGTTTTAGAATTATTAAAACGTATTAGGAATAAAGATTTACCTACAAGACAAGGAGAGTTG
>SDBT01013926.1_pt1 | contig 12859 bp, 10 predicted proteins | sample 2277101 | NCBI WGS metagenome assembly SDBT01 (sample SAMN10404973, study PRJNA504765) | marine sediment metagenome | isolation source: marine sediment core GS10_PC15, 103 cmbsf | place: Arctic Ocean: Southern Knipovich Ridge | collected 2010 | reverse complement strand
CTGTGTTACACTCTGTTTGCACCGGGTCGCCTCCTTGTATGTGACATAACCTGTTGTTCGCAAAACAAGTTATCGCATACAAGGTGGCCCGGCGCAATACCACTGGTGAGAAATGCGGGCTAGAGCGTGAGCGTGAAGCCCAACAGGAGTGGCTCGACGGACGGGCTCAAGAGATCACCGGCACGGGAGTAGCGAGGGCGGTCCAACGGGAGTTGTTCGACGAACCCGCAGGTGGTGATGGCAAGGGTCCGCCGCAAGCACCGTGGCAGACGATCGAAGACCCGGCCGAACGCCTGGCCGCCTTCGCGTCCGACTCGCATCAGCCACCATCCAAGCGGAGCGAGGCCGACGGCGTGCTGCGTATCCGCCGGCAGCGTACGGGCATCTTCGACAGCCTCACGGCCCTGGGCGAGCCGGAGATCATACCGCTCGGTGTATTGATGCTCCTACCGTCAGTAGTTACTGGATGAACCACTCAACCCTATCGGCGAATACAGTTAGTCTTCTAAACACAAGCTAGGAACCCGCGATGCCTGCTTCTATCGTTCACATGCTGCTTTCACGACAGGTTCGGAAGACTCTCCGCAAAGATGGCAATCAAGAGATCGTCAGTTTCGCGAACGACGTACTACATAAACATTCACACTTCATGGAACTGGGCTCCCTTGGGCCCGACCTTCCCTATTTTGGCCCAAAATCGCTATGGAACCCCCATAGACCGGTTGGCGTCGACCAATGGTCTTACCAACTACACTCTAGGAACCCCAACGACTTTCCTCTTCGAATGATCGAGCTCGCCTGGAGGCAGAGTGACCCAAAGACTGACGACTGGTCCGAAAGTGATAAGTGCAAGTTTGCCTTCCTGTGTGGATTTCTGACTCACGTTGCTGCTGACCAAGTTATCCATCCCGTCGTGAACATTATTGCAGGTCGGTATTCCCATTCGCACGCAGCGAGAGACAAACACCGGCACTGCGAGATCCATCAAGATCTGTATATGCTCTCTCAGCAGAAATACGAAGGCGGGCTCACAACTTTCCAATTTCGATCAGAACGTTTTCATCGTGAGTGCGATATTCGCTACGATGAGGACGTTGGTGACTTGGGGCGAGATGAGTTTCTGTATTTCATCCAGAAGGCCTTTGTTGAATCACACGCGGTAACACCGAAAAAGGCGAAGCTTGAGAGAAGGATTCGGTTTCTGCGATGGGCAATGTGGGCATGCCGATATCAGAGTTGGTACACTGGCGCCCTAAAGAACCTCTTTACTGCCGAGGGTGACCTGCGACAGGACGGCGAACAACACCAGGAGTACATTCTCCTCAAGGATCTGCCGGGAATTGAGATATTTGAACCAAAGACCGAGTATAGAGATTTCTTCGATGAGGCTTCTCGGCTTGCGGTCTTGTACATTCGGGCTGCCCACCAACTCTATCGTACTCAAAGGCTTGATGATGATCTAAGAGCGGCCTTTCTCAAAGTCGTGGTCAACGCGGATTTAGGGTGTCCGCTACAGCTACACATCCTGGACGAGGCGATGGAAGCTCTTCCTTGTTTGGAGAAGTTGGTCGATAAGATATTGCATGATTGAAGAATCACTAATAGTGTCAGGCAATCGAAAGGATGGTTTTCTGCGGCAAGACGTGGATAAGCTGTAGGGACGCCGAAAACGACACGTTGCCGCAATCGGCCGGGCTCAGCATACAGAAACCAAGGCAAGATCATGGCGTTTGACCTCTCCGACTGTCAGTTCACCGGTCCTGCCCTGCCGGAGCCGTTCGTCCGCTTCGAGCTAGAGAAGGAACTGACGAAGCACAAGCTGCTGGCGAAGACTACCGGCAGCGAAGGGAAAGAACTCAAGCAGCAGTGGGAAGTCTATCGCCGGCACCTTGCCCAGCTCGCTGTCCGCGGCGGGCCGATCCGCGTACGCAAGCACGCCATTGAGCCGATCGTCGCCCGGCTTGGCTACTCCGAGTTGAAGCAGGCCCAACCGATCGAGACCCGGGAAGGACGCGAAGCGGGTGGTTACTTACTGGTCAACGGAGACGACTCCTCGAAGGTCCGCGTGTGGGCCACCGGTTTCGACGAGGATCTCGACGCCCCGGCCAAGCGAGGACAGGCCTATCGGTTCAGCCATCTTCGGATCGCCCAGCGTGTGCTCCTGGCATGCGGCGAACGTGTTGGGCTACTGACCAACGGCGTCGAGCTTCGTCTCTTGATCTCCGATCCGGCCCGGCCCGACTCCCAGGTGGTTATCCCGATCGACCCGGGCTGGAAACGAAGCCGCGACGTGCCCGACTCGTTCCGGCTGCTGTTGGCGCTGGCCTCGCCGGACGGGCTCAAAGCCGTGCCGGAGTTGGTCGACAAGGCCCGCTTGCAGCAGGCCCGCGTGACCAAGGACCTGCGGGAACAGGCCCGCAACGCGATCAGCCGGTTCGTTCAAGAGGTGCTTGACCATCCGGACAACTGCAACTGGCTGGCCGGGCAGACCGACCGCGACCAGCTTGCCCGCGACCTGTGGCATGAGGGGCTGGTGATCGTTTACCGACTGTTGTTCGTGCTGAAGCTCGAATCGAGCGACGACCCGGCCCGATCGTTCACGTTCGCCTCGACCAGCCTGTGGCGGAACACGTTCAGCCCCAGCATGGCCCTGGCGCCGTTCGCTCCCCAGGTACTTCACGAGGGGGCTGAGACGGGCGGTCTGCTGGAAGGCGGCCTGCGGACGTTGTTCAAGATGTTCGAGGAAGGCGTCGAGTGTACCGAGCTGAACGTCAAGCCGTTGGGCGGGGCGTTGTTCGGCTCGGCGGCCACGCCGATACTTTCAAACCTGCGGTGGGGAGAACGGGCGGTCGCTCACTTACTGGATCAACTCCTCTGGACCACACCCAAAAAGAAGAAGGGCACTCGGCAGCGGGTCCACTACGGGCCGCTCGACGTGGAAGACCTCGGCCGCGTCTACGAGGCGCTGCTGGAACTGGAGCCGGGCATCACCGGCGAGCCGATGTGCCGGCTGCGGCGGCAGAAGCTCGAAGTCGTGGTGCCGGTTGCTCAGGGCGAGAAGTATCAGCCGAGCGATGGAAATGCGAAGGGGAAGAAAGGCGGTAAGACGACCGTTGAGTGGATCGAGGAAATCCCGCCCGACAAGTTCTACCTCCGCGTCGGGCTGGGTCGCAAAGCCACCGGGTCGTACTACACGCCACACTCGTTTGTCCGCTTCCTCGTGCAGGAGACCCTGGGGCCGCAGGTGGCCGAGCGGTCGCCACACGATGATCCCAAGCCGGGCGAGATCCTCAAGCTCAAGGTTCTCGACCCGGCCATGGGCAGCGGCCACTTCCTGGTCGAGGCATGCCGGTTCCTGGGTGGACACCTCTACGAGGCTACCCGGCTGTGCGACGAGAAGGCCACCGCGTTGGAACGGGAGGCGGAGAAGGCGAAGCGGAAGCCGGACCGGGAGAAGCTGCTGGCCGAAGCCCGGGAGTATCGCCAGCGGGTGATCGATCTGCCCGATCCGGACGACGAATTGGTCCTCTATCTGCCCAGCCGGTCGGTCGAGGGTGAGGAGTCGGGCGTCTCGCAGCATCGGGCCGAGGCGCTCTGCCGCCGTATGGTGGCTGTGCATTGTCTCTGCGGCGTGGATAAGAACCCGCTGGCTGTCGAGTTGGCCAAGTTGGCATTGTGGCTGGAGTCGCACTCAGAGGGGATGCCGCTCACGTTCCTCGACCATCGCTTGGTTCTGGGTGATTCACTCACCGGACCGTTCTGGGACAAGCTCATCATGCGTCCCAGCGATCCGAAGGAGCCGATCGAGGGCATCTTCCATCAGGGTCTGACGCTCGCCCTGCAGAAGAAGTTGGCCGAGGCCCTCAGCGTCGTCCGCTACCTGGAGGCCACCATCGGTATCAGCGTGGCCGAGGTGGAAGAGAAGCAGCGGCTCAAGACCGAGTTAGACCAGGCCCTCTGCCCCTTCCGCATCATCGCCGCCGCCTGGTCCGGCGGCGTGATGCTCGGGCCCAAGGAGTGCGACGATTTTGCATACGGGGATTTGCTGAAGAGCGTGGCGGAGACGGGCGAGATTCCAGAGCAGATCGAATCAGAACGTCTCCGGGCGATGATTGCCCGCGGCCTCGATATAGACGAAATTCCCGATGACCGCAACGGGCTGTACGAGGTGTTCGCTTCCGGACGCTGCGTACCAGCCTTGCCATACGATTTCGCTTTTCCCGAAGTGTTCTTTCCGACGGGCGTGCCGCACGGGCGAAAAGGGTTCTGTACGGTGCTCGGTAATCCGCCGTGGGACGCGATTCAGTTTCGATCAAGCGAATTCTTCGCCTCCTTCGATTTTGCCGTTCTCGACGCTTCGACGAAGAGTGAACGTACTGCAGTTGAAAGGAGGCTAACGTCTAATCCTGTTTGTGGTCCGTTGTTCGAGCAGTACAAGGAGAGCTTTGAATGTAAGAAACGGGCAAACGATTGCCTTTACCAGCACCAGAAGGTTTTCGTTGATGGCGATCTGGCTGGGCGTCAGGCTGACGAGTTCCGTATCTTCATGGAACGGAATGCACAGCTTATCCGGCAACGTGGGATGACAGGTATCGTGGTTCCCTCGGCGTTTCATGCGAACGAGGGTGCGACCGGTATTCGGCAACTGTATTTGGACGAAATGGCTCTAAGGTCATGCTACTCGTTTGAGAACCGCCGGAGACTTTTCGACATCCATAGCAGTTTCAAGTTTGCATTGGTTGTTGCCGAAGCTGGTACACAAACGGGCTCATTCAGGTGTGCCTTCTATTTGCACGATGACGAGTGGCTATTTGGCGGAGACCAATCGGAGGTAGCTCTAGAATACCAACGCGATCTGATTCTGTCGTTCGATCCCTCGTACATGTCCTTTCCGGAACTCAGAAGCCCGGCAGGTGTACCGATCTTCACGCGGCTTTACACCGGTGCCACGAAAATCAATGACCTATTCCGCAACGGAACGCTACGACTCAAACGGGAACTAACCGATTCTGATGGGGCGTACTTGGATACTGGACGACGGTCGGACATGCGAGAATGGGACGGTCTCTCGGAAGTGGAGGCGACGTGGCGGGCCGGGAGCGTTCCAGTGGTAAAGGGAGAGTCGTTTTGGCACTTCGAGGACCGGTTCTCGCCCTACACAATGGGGATGCTCAAGGTAGAGCAGTTAGCTCGAAAGTCGGACACAGTTCGTGCAATTCGCTTTTACCGATTGACGACCCGGAAGATCGCGAGTTCCACCAACGAACGCACTTTTGTGTGCAGTCTTCTCTGTCCTGGTATCGCAACGTCTGACATATGCCAGACGGACCAGCTTCCGTACGTGCGGCCGAATGCGAGAACGCTTGGCTGGCTGGCGATTTTTTCGTCATATCCCTTCGACTGGGCGTCGAGACAACTCGTAGCGGCCACTCTGAATCTGTTCATTATCGAGCGGCTGCCTTTGCCGAAGATCGATTCGCCTTCTCTTGGTTTCCTTGCTCATTCTGCTCTCCGCCTCACCTGCAACCACGCCGGCTACGAGCCGCTTTGGCGGGAGCAGGTGGGCGACACATGGCGGGAGGAGGGAAAGGAGCCGTTTGCCTGGCCGGTGCTAGCCGGCGATGACGAGCGATGGGAAGTCCGCTCGGCAATCGACGCTGTTGTGGCCGACGCCTACGGCCTCAGCCGCGACCAGTACGAGCACGTCCTGTCCACCTTCAGCCACAAAAGCTATCCCAAGGCCCCCAAGCTGTGCCTGGCCAAGTTCGACGAGCTGAAGAAGATCGGCCTCGACGCCTTCACCCGCAGATACGACCCATACCACGACATCCCTCTGAACGAAAACCTCCCCCAACCCGTCATCGACCTGCCGCTGCCGGCTGAAGCCAAGCCCACCGACGACGGCCTCTGGAAGGAAAAGTCGGGCCAGAAGACCTTCATCAGCCCCGGCCCGCTCTTCGACGAGGACGAAAAATGACCGAGTTCGCCGAACACTATCGGACCGACGAACCGAACGCCCCCATCACGCTCTATGAGGGACCCATCACGCTCCGTAGCGGAACCGATGTCGAAACAGTGGACGGTTCTATCGAGCTGCGGTGGCTACCGGATCTCAGGATTCGCTTTCGTATCCCGGAGTTCCCGCGATTCCCCTTCTTGGGTGGGCCGGGAGGCTGGGCCGACGAGGAGCTTAGTCTCGAAGTACCTGACACGATGGAAGCTGGTCCAGTGCTATTGCTCGGCACTGAAATGGGTTCGCACAAGCCTACGTCGATAACCGGAATCTTGAACGGGGGCCTTCAGATCGGCGATGGTACAGCCCTTCATCGCGTTCTGTTTCGGGTGGTTAATTTCGGTGCTTTTCGCGATCGAGGCCCTGTCCTGGATCGCATGGTCTGGGAAACAAGTCAGTGGCGAGTGACGATCACACCAGTTGACGGTCTGAGCGACCTGCTGGAAAAGGTCAGGAATGTGGGCGGTTATGTCATAACTCACACAATCCAACTTGAACGACCGGACGGGGCAGCCTTCACGAGTGACCAGGCAAGGCACGTTGGGCAAGGCCTTTTTCGATGGCTGTCCTTTATTCGGGGGCTCGACGTGAACACGATCCTTCCGGTCGGATTCGACTCCGCTGGGCAGCCTGTCTGGCAGGAATGGGGCTCCTGGAAACTCCACCGATGGCAGTCGGTACTTTCCTGGGCTGATCCCCATCATGGCGGAGACCTTGCCCGCGCTTTTCCCGGCTTCATGCGATTATGGTCGAACGAAGGCTGGCAGAAAGCGATCGGATTGGCTATCGGGTGGTACGTTGACAGCAATCGAAATGCCTCGGGCCTTGAGTCGGCCATCGTCTGTGCTCAGATGGCCCTGGAGCTACTCGCCTGGGAGTGCCTCGTGGGACAAAGTGATGCGATGACGGCGGACGGGTTCAAAAGGCTCAATGCGCCGGATAGGGTTCGCCTTGTGCTTGCCCATAACGGGATTCCGCTGGAGATTCCCGACACGCTGCCTGAAATCGGGCGACACAAACGTGAGCCGAAGTGGCGCGACATAGCAGACGCCGTCGTCTTTGTGCGAAACAAGATCGTTCATCCAGAGCCAAAACACCGGGAGCGTATCTTTGGCAGGGACGCCGGCTTACTTCGGGACGCCTGGACCTGTGCGCTCTGGATGCTTGAATTGCTGCTGCTTCGGCTATTTGAATACGATGGTCCCTACTCGGATCGACGTGAGCCTGACAAGTTTGTGGGAAAGGTAGCCCCTGTACCCTGGAGTATTTAGAGAAAGCCCGAGGGTGAGACAGTGCTTCGTGTACAAGGCTGGATTCTTGGTCAGAAGACGTAGAGGACTACTACCATGAGCGATGAGCCGAGTGACAGAATCGGAGATCAGGATCGCCATGCAGTTCAACAACGTGGCCGACGGCCACAACGCCCTTGCCGGGACTATGAGCGCCCCTGGAAGGATAAGTGTGTGGATAAGAACCTGAAAGACGAATGGTTGGAGGATCTCAACGCTTTGTTGGTGTTTGATCTGGTCAGTGTCTGTGAGGGGCATCCCCAATCTATGTACACCTGTCAGCCGCATCTAAACCTGCAACTCAGGCCAGCGGCGGTCGAGCCGGTCTTCGCCAGTCGAACCAACGTTCTTGAGTTGGTCGGAACGCAGATCAACAAGCTGTTCAGCGAGTCGGACACGGATGCTGAGATGGAATTGAAAAGCAGAATTTGCATTAGGCCGTTCGATACGACGTCGACGCGCGAAGTGACAGCAAACATTGGTTGGCTCGGGGATCGAAGATCTGAAGCTGCGAGTACCGACGTGGTGGCCTGGTTCGAGAAGATCGTTCCCCGTGTCCAGCAATTCGACCAGGTGCTTCACGAGTTCATTAACGCGAGTGATTAAGGAACTCGGCGACTCCTCGAACACCGGTGAATCAGAAACTGGGCTCGCGGACGGTTTGGCACTTGTGGGCGAGTCGTTTTGCGCTTCGTTTCAGACCACCGGTGTTGCCGTGGTAGTAGACGTGGGCGTGAGCCTTGTTTTTCGGAAAGTCCTCGTCGAGTTCGCGGCGAGCGTCAAAGCCAAGTCCTCGCGCAAAACCGCAGCTAAACGAGACGATTGCCCCATCCGGGCTCTTGAGCACGTTGATGAGATGCTCTATTGCCCCATCGAGACCGATTTCTGAAGCAATGTTGACCGAGAACTTTCGCTTGCGGAAAGCGGCCGATCGCGGACGCGGGGGATCGGCGTCCACCTCCCACCAGTCGGGAGTATGGATTGCGCGATAGAGATCGTCATCAGGTTCGACTTGAGGACCGCGCGCGTCGCCATCAGACATTCGCCACGCTCCTGGTAAACCAGCGGATGAGCGTTACGGCCCGATCGGTATCGTCGAGGGAGAAGAAGCCCTCTTTCTCAATACCTTCGTCCGAATCCCATTTGAGATAGTGGATGTTCCTAGTGTCCTCAACCTCCAGTTCCAACGATCGCGGTCCGTCGTTCCACTCGAACTGAAGGTTGCCTGCTGCCTTCGGAACGACCGCTGGAGGGGCGACGATGTTCTCCGGCAGGTCTTTGGCGAAGTCGCGAGCCGCCTGGATGATCTGCGAACTAATGGACCCAGCTCCCTCGGCATCCCAATTCGGTTCCAGTGCGGCGAGACGATCCAACTCCCGGCTGACGACCTCTTGGAACTCCGGCGCGTAGTACGCCGCCGGCTTCCACTGGTCGTATTCGTGGCCGCGGATGTCAGTGCTGGTTTCTTGCGGATTAAGAGTTAGCGGGGCCATGGTCGATCAATGTTCCGAAAAAGTGTTGTGCAAGAGACTTGGCTTCAGTACGGTCCTCGAAGAACCGTTTGGCGGCATCTACGGCCGCATCGTTGTACTTTTCGCGATTGGCGAGTTCGGTATGAACATTACACGCCAACTCAATGGAGTCGTGGGGCAGCGAAATCTGTAGGTTTACCGTTTCGTGCTCGCCGCGTTTGACGCCCGCATGGAAGGCCCGCTGCAGTACGGACTGCTCTTTGGTCGGGGGTTCAGTTTCCGGGAAGTCCCGAATTGACGGAGACAGGTTTTCTAGCTCGGACAGTTCCGCTTGATAATGAGCATTGTTTCCCAGCGCGAATAGCGGAGTCTCGGGAAGAGCTCGCAGGATCTTCGCAACCGTCTCTCCGCAATCGGTCTCGGGGTCTTGCGATTCAATCGCCAGCCGATTGGGCGCCACGCTCCAGACGGCCTTGTCCTTGGGAAACCGGAACCGGAAACCGGGCCGCGTCAAGTTCGTCTCGATCCCGACTTCCGTGCCCGTTTCGATGATCTTGTGTTTTGCCAGCCATTGCGGGTGGAGGATGTACATGTTGAAGGTGCCAACTACCACACAACTAGCCTTTTCGAACTTGAATGCCACGTGCGTCCTTCAATCCTTCCTTTGACCGCTACCCCGGAAACCCGGTAGAATGATCGACTCCAGGTTCCAGCATCTCCATCTTCCTACGCAGACTCCCCAACTACCGTTCAATTTACCTAGTTTAGGCTAGGAGTATACCCCTTGTCCAGGATTTGCTCAATTCCAGTTGAGCTTTCTGACAAAACCGCAAGAAAATAGTGGCGGTGGACTGCCTTTCGACCTGTTCCCAGCGGTGTCTCTTGCCCACCTGCCAGCTAGATGTACAAGGAAGATGGTAGGAATACAACGCAAGAACCAGCCTTGCTGCCCCCCCTTGGTAGGGGCGGTCTGGCCTGCTATGATGTTCTGCAAACTCGTAGTCTTCATAGCCGCACATGCCCTGACACCGAACACGGCCCTCTTGAACAGAGTAGACCATGAGCCTTCACCCGATCAAAGCCCTCGACCACGTCATCGACGAGTACGCCGACTACCTGCGGACAGAGTTCCTAGCACGCGATCCGCGGCTGCGAGAGGCGTTGGATCAAGAGCTGGATGCACCACGGTTTCTGTCGCAGGAGCCGTTCTACCAGGCCCACCGGCCGTTCAAGGCGGGCCAGCGGTGGCGGGATCTTCCCTTAGACGTGAAGCTCGCCAAGGTGATGGAGAACCGATCCAGTAGTGATACCGGCTACCTGCACCAGTCGCAGGCGATCGGTGAACTGCTCTCACCGGAAGCACGTCCGGTCGTCGTGACCACGGGCACCGGCAGCGGCAAGACCGAGGCCTTCCTGCTGCCCGTGATCCAAAACGCCTGGGAGGACGCGACGACGTTTAACAAGTCGGGCCTTATCGCCATCCTGATCTACCCCATGAACGCCCTGGCCAACGACCAGGAACAGCGTATCAACGACTATCTGGAGGAGGCCGGCTGGGCGGGAACCGTCCGCGTGGCCAAGTACGACCGTGGTACGTCCCAGGCTGAGCGGGAGAAGTTGCGGAAGAACCCACCGCACATCCTGCTGACGAACTACATGATGCTGGAGTACCTGCTGGTCCGGCCGGCCGACCGCGAAGACATCTTCGCCAACCACCGCTGTCGGTTCCTGGTGCTCGACGAGGTGCATACCTATCGGGGCATTCTGGGCAGCAACATCGCCCTGCTCGTGCGGCGACTGGGGGTTCACCTTCAACGTGCCCGACAGGACTGGAGGCCGGACCCGCCTGATGATCAACGGGCCAAGCGTTATCCGTCCCTGATCCCGATCGGCACGTCGGCCACGATCAAGACCTTCGCCGAGGAAAGCCTGTCCCGCGAGGAGATGATCCGGCAGCGTGACGAGGCAGTGCAGGAGTTTTTCGGGACGCTGGTGGGCGCCGAACAGAGCACGATCCAGGTGTACGGGGAAGAGTTGCAGGATATCCAGATCCCGGAGGAGGCGGTCTACCCGGCAATACCTGCGAGGGTTGATGCTCAGACACTGGCCGTATCAGACGCGGACGTCGTGCGGCAGGCTCTTTGTCGACTGGCGGGGCTGCCCACTGAGACGCCCCTGGACGAGGCGGCACAACGATATCGGCTGCTCTGGGACATGAACCGCTGGCTCATCAACCGCCCCATGTCGACAAGCCAGATCGTCGAGCACTTGAAGGCAGAGGTGGCGGAGCGGCAAGACCTGCCGGTCGAGCAGCTCAAGGCTGAGGTCGAAGCGGCGTTGGTCATCGGGGCCGCGTTGCCGGACGGGACGCCGGGGGCGTTGCGGCTACGTGCCCACCGGTTCGTCCGCGGTGGCTGGCAGTTTCATCGGTGCGTGGACCCCGAGTGTGGGAAGATCTACCCGATGGGCGAAGAGAAGTGTACGGTGTGTGGCCTCGACACGGCACCGCTGTACCTGTGCCGTAACTGTGGGGCTGACTATCTGCGGCTGGTCGGTGACCTGGAGGAGCCACTACGCCCCAGTTCCAGGCCCGATGACGGTCCTGAGTGGATGGTCTGCCAGCCGTCCCGGTTCGATACGGTATCGATGTCGGACGAGGACGACGACGATGAGGAGGGCAATGGGGCAGCCCGGGCCCGTCGAGGCCGGCGGAAGATGCCGGAACAGATCAAACGACGCCCTGTGCAGGAGGGATCGATCGATCCCGCTACGCTCAGCTTCAGCATGGATGCGGATGACTACCCATGCAAGGTGACACTGGCGCCAGCCCGGACGCGTTGCCTGTGCTGTGGCGGTACGGCCGGCAGCCGGAACGTGATCACGCCGGTCAGCCTGGGTACGTCCGCGGCCGTGAAGGTGGTGGGCGAGGGTCTGGTCGAAGCCCTGTCGGAAGCCAACCGCGGACGGCCGGATCACGACGGCAAGGAGCGGTTGTTGGTGTTCAGCGACAGCCGGCAGGATGCCGCCCACCAGGCCCGCTTCATCATCTTCGCCAGCCGGTACGACCGCATGCGGCGCCGGTTGATAAAGATCCTCCAGATCGAACGGGCCCTGACAATCCAGAAGGCAGTCGAGCTGCTCAGTGATGAGGCGGTTTCGCATCGGGACAACCCGCATGTGCCCGAAGGTCCCGATACGTGGTTACACGATGAGGAGCGTGCCCGCATCCAGGCATGGGAGGAAGCTCCGCTGCTGGATGAGATTGCTGTCAACGCAGGCTACCGCGGAACGGTGATCAACTTGGGTCTGGCGGCCATGAGCTATCACCGGCTGGATGAATACATCGCTGCCAGAGGCGCCGAGTTGGCCTCGAACCTGGGTATCAAGTGCGAAGAGTTGGAGCACGTGTGTCGCGTCTTGCTGGATGAGATCCGCACGCAAGGATGCCTTTCCCGGGAGATGCTGCGGTATCACCCCAGCCACCAGCGTTGCCCCGACGCCTTCCGCGGGGCTGACTGGGAGCGACGCGTGAAGCAGTCGCGTGGCTACCCGCTTACGCCCGGCGGCGAGGTCCTCGCCTTCATCGATCAGGCGGCGGTCCCGCCTGGAGTGACCTGCCGCAACGCCTGACGAAGGCCGAAGACCGGCGGTCGCAGTCCCAGCCTAGAGCGAATCCTCCGCGAGATGCTTGGGCGGTTCGGCGGCATCGAACCCGACGCCGAGCGGATGGTCAAGTTGCTCGAACTCCTGAAGCGGGGTCGCTTCCTGGTGCCGGTTGATTTATTCGGGTACAGAAAGTCGATCCAGTTACTGCAGGTCAACGCCGATGTGGTTAGTATCCAACTGGTCGATGAAGAAACCCGGATGCACTGTGAAGTGTGCGGTAGAGTGCTCTCCGGTGCGAATCCGGGGATGCCCTGTCCGCGGTGCCACGGCACGTTGGTCCGCTGGCTCGACTCCGAAGTCAACTCGAACCGGTCCGTGAAGCGAGTGAAGAAGGTTGACACCGTTCCCCTGGTTGCGGGCGAGCACACGGGACAGGTCACCACCGCGTAACGGGGCGACCTGGAAAACCGCTGCAAGGC
>SDBT01013925.1_pt1 | contig 12860 bp, 10 predicted proteins | sample 2277101 | NCBI WGS metagenome assembly SDBT01 (sample SAMN10404973, study PRJNA504765) | marine sediment metagenome | isolation source: marine sediment core GS10_PC15, 103 cmbsf | place: Arctic Ocean: Southern Knipovich Ridge | collected 2010 | reverse complement strand
AATGTTGAGGACCGGCGTGGCCAGCGCCGAGGCTTCGGCTTTCCGTTCCCGGGCCGTGGCGGCCGGGGCCCAATGCGCTTTCCGAGCCGGGGCGGTCCCGTGCGCCGGGGCGGCGGCATCGGGATCGTTGGCGTCCTCATTATTCTGGGCCTCATGTTCTTCTTCGGCATCGATCCGAGCGTGCTCTTGCAAGGCGGAGGGTCGGGCGGGGGCATTCCCAATATTCAGCTGCCGCAGTCGCGGCCCGAGGCCACGAATTTTCCGAGGCCAGGCGGCCGAACCGTTCAGCGGCCAAAAACCGCCGGTGACGACGATCTCAAAAGCTTCGTGGCCGTGGTGTTGGCCACCACCGAGGATAGTTGGGAGCGGACGTTTCAGGGCTTCGGCCAGCGCTATCGCGACCCCAAGCTCGTCTTGTTCAAAGGCTCGGTGCGGTCCGCGTGCGGCACCGGCATGTCCGCCATGGGGCCGTTTTACTGTCCCGGCGACGAGAAGGTTTACATCGACCTCGATTTCTATCGCGAGCTGAAGACCCGCTTCCGGGCGCCGGGCGACTTCGCCCAAGCCTATGTCATCGCGCATGAGGTAGGTCATCACGTGCAGAAGCTTCTCGGCATTGCCGACAAGGTCGATTCGGCACGGCGCCGGATGGGCAAGGCCGAGGCCAATGCCTTGCAAGTCCGTATGGAGCTGCAAGCAGATTGCTTCGCCGGCATCTGGGCCAACCAGATGCAAGCGGACAAGGGCCTCATCGAGGAAGGGGACATTGACGAGGCGATCACGGCGGCGGGCGCCATCGGCGACGACCGTATCCAGAAGCGAACGCAAGGCTATGTGGTGCCGGATTCGTTTACGCACGGCTCCTCGGCGCAACGCGTGCGCTGGTTCCGCCGCGGTTACAAAAAGGGGAACCTAGAAGCCTGCGATACGTTCAACGTAGATAAACTCTGATCGCGCGGATTTAAGCTGTGGACGGATGGTCAGCCTCCGCGCGCATGACGTTGATGGCGCGCGGGAAGTGCGTAAACTTCCGCGTCTGACGAGATTTGAATTGCGGCGGGGTCTATTACGTGCGGCCGATGAGAGGGTTTTTGGCGAGCCTAGGCTTTGTCCTGCTCGCCTGTGGCGCTGGCGTTGCTGTCTACGCCGACGATGTCACCAGTGACAGTGTCACCAGTGACGATGTCATTACCCTCGGCGCCGCCGTCTCACTCACCGGAAAATATGCGCTGAACGGCGCCAACACCAAGAACGGTTATGATCTTGCCGTGCGGCAGATCAACGACCGGGGCGGCGTCAAGATTGGCGGCAAGTCCTACAAAATCGAGATCCGCTATTACGACGATGAATCGACGCCCGCTCGCGGCACCGCGCTGGTCGAGCGGCTGATTCAGCAGGACGGCGTGAGGTACATGCTCGGGCCGTATAGCTCGGGGCTGACCAAGGCGATCCTGCCGATCGTCGAGCGTTACAAGGTGCCGATGGTCGAGGCGAACGGCGCGGCGCGGGAGCTGTTCACCAAAGGCTACCGCTACATCTTCGCCGTGTTGTCGACCTCCGATCAATATCTGTCGCCGGCCATCGATCTCGTCGCGAAGAACGCCCACAGGCTCGGCAAGACGGTGTCGGAAATTACCGTCGCGATCGCCACCGAGAACGACCCGTTCGCCCAGGATGCGCGCGCCGGCGTCCTTGCGGACTTGCAGCGCCACGGCATGAACGTCTCGATCGACGACCGGTTGCCGCCCGAGCTCAACGACATGGCGGTGACCCTAGCCAAGATTAGGGCGCTCAGGCCCGATATTCTCGTGGTCTCGGGCCATGAGAAAGGCGCGCTCACCGCCGTGACGCAGATCGAGGCCTTGCGCGTCAATGTGCCGGTCATTGCGATAACCCATTGCGACTCCGCGCAACTCGCCAAGAAATTGAAGAGGGCGTCGGAGCATGTCTTCTGTGCCCATCAATGGCACCGGTCGCTGGACCACAAAGGCGAGCTGTTCGGCTCGGCAGGGGACTTCGCCATACTGTTTGAGAGCGTCTACGGCTATGAGGCGCCTTATCAGGCGGCCCAGTCGGCGGCGGCCGTCTATGTGTTCGCCGATGCCTTTGCCCGGGCCCAGAGCCTCGACCGGGAGACCGTGCGCGATGCCATCTCGGCCACAGACCTGCCGACCTTTTATGGGCAGATCAAATTCGACCGCTCAGGCAAGAATATCGCCAAGCCGATGATTTTGACCCAGATCGTCGACGGCGAATATGTCGTCGTGGCGCCCGAGCAATGGGCGACGGCCGAGCCCATCATTCCCCGCCGGCAGCATTGAGCCTGCTCGACAGCGACGCGCGGGCTTTGTAAGCAGCCTTTCGGACCACGACGCGACGGTCCGTATGGGGCGCGGGGCATGATCAGCAATCTTCTCATTCTGTACCAAGCCCCGGCGCTCGGCCTACAGCTTGCTATCGACGGCATTCTGATTGGCGCCGTGTTCGCGCTTGCCGCCTATGGCATGGCGCTGGTCTGGGGCGTCACCAACATCATCAATGTCGCCCAAGGCGAGTTCGTCATGCTTGGCGGACTGATCGCCATTGCCGGCGCCGAGCAGGGCGTGCCGCTCTGGCTTGCCGTGCCGCTTTCCGCTGCCGCGCTCTACGCCCTTGGCTGGCTGCTGTTCCACACGGTGATCGTGCATCTCATCGGCCGCGACATGTTCAACTCCGTGCTGGCCACATTCGGCATCGCCATCGTGTTGCAGCAGGTGATGGCCCATGTGTTTGGCGGTGCCGACCGTATCGGCGTCAGCAGTCTCGGTAGTTGGTTTTTTCTCGATGGGCTGGTGGTCGTCAGCAAAATGAAGCTGGTGGTGTTCGCCGCCTGCATCGCCCTCGGGCTGGCCCTGGTGGCGTTCCTGTCGCGCTCGCGAAAAGGCCAGGCCATTCGCGCCGTGGCGCAAAAGCCGGAGGCCGCGAGCGTGCTCGGCATCGAGACGCGAAAAGTGTATTGCCTCACCTATGCGCTGAACGCGGCGATCTGCGGCGCCGCAGGCGCACTTGCCGCCACCGCCTATACCATCCAGCCCTATGGCGGGCTGTCCTACACCATTCGTTCTTTCATGATCGTCGTGATGGCGGGGCTCGGCAATCTCGGTGGCGTCATTTGGGCAGCGCTGGGGCTTGGCGTCGCCGAGAATTTCGCCGGCTTCATCTTCGGCCCGCAATATCAGATTGCCTTCGTCTTTGGCCTGCTGGTGGCCGTGCTGCTGTTCCGCGATTGGCGCTTGCGTCGCCAGCGCCGGCATCTCGAGTAGGGACCATGGCGGCGTATCGCGCACTCACCCCAAAACGCCTTGTGTTGATCGCCGGTCTCCTGGCGGTCGGTGTCGTCGCGCCGCTCGTCCTGCCCGCCTATCAATTGCAGCTCACCGAGCTTTTGCTGTTCATCGTGTTCGCGCTGGCCTGGGATCTGGTCGGCGGGCAGATGGGCTACAACTCCTTCGGCAATGTGTTGTTCGTCGGGCTCGGCATGTATGGCGCGGCCATCGTCCAGGTCGGGCTGTTCTACGATGTGGGCCTCTACAACGCGGCGCGGGGCGGGGGCACGGCGTTCGTGTTCGACGTGCCGCAGTTCCTCACCGGGCTGGCGCTTGGCGTGCCCGCGGCGGCTCTCATAAGCGCCTTCGCCGCGTGGCTGCTCGGCTCGCTCGTGCTCACCATGCGCGGGCATTATTTCGCCATCTGCACTTTGGGGCTCGGCATTGCCGCTGGCCAGATCGCCGCCGGCATTCCCTATATCGGCGCGGGCTCGGGTATGCTGGCGCCCAACCCGCCCGAGGCTCTCGGTGACGTCGGGCTGCTCCTCTATTATTTGGCGCTTGGCCTCGCCTTCACCTGCGCGCTGACCTTCGCTTGGCTGTTGTCCACGCGCTTCGGTCTGGCCCTTAACGCCATTCGGGACGACGAGGACAAGGCGGAGGCCATGGGCCTAAAGACCCATGCCACCAAGGTCACCGCCTGGATCGTCGCTGCGGCATTTCTCGGCGCAGCCGGGGCGCTTTACGGCAATATGGTCCGTTTTATCGATCCCACCCAGACCGCCTTTGCTGGCGCCACCATCGGGGTGTGGATGATCCTGATGGCCTTGCTTGGCGGCAAGGGCACGCTGGCTGGACCGATCATCGGCGCCATCGTGTTCCAGATCACCAAGGAACTGTTCTGGACCTATCTGCTCGGCTGGCAACAGGTGGCGCTGGGGCTTTTGATTATCGCCGTCGCCGTGTTCTTCCCGGCGGGCATTGTTGGCTTCATCCGGGAGCGCGCGAGCGCCAAGGGCCAGGAGCCGGGCCCATGACATCCTTGCTCCAGGTCACCGATGTCTCCAAAGCCTTCGGCGGCGTGCTCGCCAATGACGGTGTTTCCATCTCCGTGCCCCAAGGCGCCATTGTCGGGCTGATCGGGCCGAACGGTTCGGGCAAGACCACGCTGTTTAACGCCATCACCGGGGCGCTTCCCATCGATAGCGGCTCCATCCAGTTCGAGGGACAGGAGATTTCGCGTCTCTTGACTGGCGACATTGCCCGCGCCGGCATCATCCGCACCTATCAGCAGCCGCGCATCTATGGCGGGCTCAGTGCGCGGGACAATATGCTGGTGTCCGCCTCCATCAGGCGTGCGCCATTTCTAAAGCTGTTCGGACAAGCTGATGGGAAAGCCATCGCCTGGGCCCGTGAATTGCTCGACTTTGTCGGCCTCGCCGAGAAACGCGATATTCCCGCCGGGGATCTTTCTTTCGGTCAGCAAAAACTGCTCGAACTCGCCATGGCGCTGGCGAACGAACCGCGCATGCTGTTGCTCGATGAGCCGACCGCGGGCATCAACCCGGTGCTGATCGACGCCGTGATCGATCGTCTGAAGGTCGCCAATGCGGAGTTCGACCTGACGCTTCTGGTCATCGAGCACAACATGCCGGTGATCATGGATCTCGCGCAGCACATCTATTGTCTCGCCCATGGACGGCTCCTGGCGGAAGGCTCGCCGGAGGCCATTCAGAACGATGCAGCCGTGCTCGATGCCTATCTCGGAGCAGCCTGATGGTGGAGACCCTCAACGACAATGGCGTGAGCCTTTGGGAACTTGACCGGCTGGCGGGCGGTGAGCCGTTCTTGGCCATTGACGGTCTCGATGCGGGCTATGGCCGCATGCATATTCTCCACGATGTCTCGTTGCGTCTGGCCCGTGGCAAGTCGCTCTGCCTGGTGGGGCCGAACGGCGCGGGCAAATCCACCGTGCTCAACGCCATCTATGGCTTCGCCAAAATCTTTGCTGGCTCCATCACTCTCGGCGGGCGTGATGTGACCACGCTGAACTCAAGTGAAAAGTTGAAAGCCGCGCGCATCGCTTACGTGCTCCAGGGCGACTCGGTGTTTCCCGACATGACCGTGGAGGAGAATCTCCTGATGGGTGGATATCTGCTGGAACATCGCGCCCAAGCGCGGGCGGTGGCGGAGGCGGTGCTGGACCGCTATCCGGCGCTCCAGGCGCGTCGTGGTGAACGGGCGCGTGTGCTGTCGGGCGGCGAGCGGCGGGTGCTGGAAATCTCCCGCGCGCTGATTATGGACCCGGACGTGATCCTGATCGACGAACCGTCCATCGGGCTTGAGCCACGGGCTATCGACATGGTGTTCGAGACTTTGCGCGAGCTATGCGACGTGCGCGGCAAGACGCTCATTCTCGTCGAGCAGAATGCGCGCAAAGGTCTCGGCTTCGCCGATGTGGGTTACGTGCTCGCGGCGGGGAGGCTGGTAAAGGCGGGGCCTGGCCGGGAACTTCTCGATGACCCCGAGATGGGTCGGCTATTTCTCGGTGGACGCCGAGCCGACTAGCAGCTTCGCGAGTTAAAGCGCGTCGCCCGCGTAGACCGTTGCGGCGCATTTGCGGCCGGCCTTCTTGAACAGGGAACAGGCGCCTTCGGCATCTTGCACGTTGGAGAAGGGACCGGCGATCAGGCGCCATTTCTTGTCCGGCGCCCGGATGCGCCGCGGCTGCAGGCCGGCGACCAGGGCCGCGTGCTCGGTCAAGAGTTCGCGCCAGAGCGGCCGCAACCCGTCGCGTTTGGATACGGTGCCGAGCTCGATGGCATAACGGGTCGAGCCGTCATTGGCGGTGCGCGGCAGGATGGCCGGATCGAGAATGGCGATTTCCGCCGACGGCACCGGCGCCGCATCAGGGATCACGGGCTCAGTCACGAGGGGCTCGGCCACGAGTGGCGCCGTGACCACGGCTGGCGGGCCGACCACGACAGGCGGTGTTGGCTCGGCCTCCACCACGGGCGCCGGGTCTGGCATCGTGAGTTGGGGTTCCGGCAAGGGTTCGGGTTCGCGCACAGGCAAGGGCTCGGGTTCGCGGACTGGATCCGCATCCGCGATTTGGACAGGCGCTGCTTCCGGCTCCACGATCTCGGTTTCCTCGACCGCGACCATTTCCACGGGCTCCTGCTCTGCCTCGGCGACGGGATCAGGTTCGGACGCTTCGTGGGGTGTCGTGTCGGGGGCGGGCGTCGATGCGGCCTCGTCGGGCTCGGGTTCGTCCGCGACCACGTCCAAACGCGTATTGATCGCCACCATCTGCTTGGACAGCCCGGCAAGGGACTCCTTTAGGGCCGCGGCTTGGCTGGCGCTCAATGGACCCGTGCCCGATGGGATGGAGACCCCGCGCGCAACGCTATAGGCGCCAAGGGCAGTGGGATCGTTGAACAGGGTGAAAAGATACAGACTCGACAATCCGCCAAGAGCGATCCACAGAATGGCGAAAGTGCCTCGCGCCCAGCTCCGCGCGCCTTTTCGGCGACTTTTGACGACCATGGGCTTTCGAGCCTCCGGAATGCGTGGGTTTAGCGCAGAAGCGCCGCAAATCATGACCTTAGCGCAGATTGCCAGCCGCTGGGGCCGAAGATTACTCGCTTCATCCGCACGGTCAATTTCTGCGTGGCGATTTGGCGGGGGCCCTGGGTCGAGGAGGGCAGTGGCCCTCGGCGGCACTTTGGATTAGACAATCCGCGTTTAGAGAAACTTGGTACAGCCATGCGACCTTCGACACCTACGCTAGAGGCAACGATCAAAACCGTATGACGCAATCATCTGCTCTCGCCATTGTCCTTGCCGCCGGCAAGGGCACAAGAATGAAATCCACGACGCCCAAGGTGCTGCACCGCTTGGCTGGCGCGCCCATGCTGGCCCATGTGCTGAACGCGGCCGCGCGCGCTGGTGTCGGACGGGGATGCGTGGTCGTCGGCCCTGGCATGGATGAGGTCGGCGCGGCGGCGCTTGCCATCGATTCTAAGCTCGAAGTCTTCATTCAGCCCGAGCAATTAGGCACGGCGGATGCGGTGAAGGCGGCGGGCCTCGCCATCGCGGCCAGTGATGGGCCCGTGCTTGTGCTCTATGGCGACACGCCGCTATTGCGGGCCGAGACGCTGGAAGCGGTCTTGGGCGAACTCGACGCCGGCGCCGATGTGGTGGTGATCGGTTTCGAGGCGGATGACCCGACCGGCTATGGCCGTTTGCTATTCGATGACAAAGGACGGCTCGCCGGCATCCGCGAAGAGCGGGACGCGAGCGACGCCGAACGCGCGCTCACGCTGTGCAATTCCGGCATCATGGCGTTTCGCACCAGTAAAACGCTGACCTCACTATTGGCGAAGATCGGCAACGACAACGCCAAGGGCGAATTCTATCTCACCGACGCGGTGGCGTTGGCCCGGGATAGCGGGCTTGAGGCCCGGGTCGTGCTGTCGAACGCGGAAGAGGTTTTGGGCGTAAATTCTCGCGCCGAGCTTGCGATTGGCGAAGGCCTGATGCAGCAGCGATTGCGCGAATCCGTCATGGCGGGCGGTGCCACGCTGGTCGCGCCGGAAACGGTCTTTTTCAGCGTCGACACGTCAGTGGGTCAGGACGTGCTGATCGAACCCAGCGTGGTTTTCGGTCCCGGCGTCTCCATCGAAGACGGCGTGACCATCAAAGCCTTCTGTCATATCGAGCAGGCGAAGATTGGCCCTGGTGCCACGGTGGGTCCGTTCGCGCGGCTGCGCCCGGGCGCGGCGCTCGCCAAGAATGCCCATGTGGGCAATTTCGTCGAGATCAAAAAGGCGGAGATCGCCGAAGGCGCAAAGGTCAACCATCTCACTTACATTGGCGATGCATCCGTCGGCGCGAAGGCGAATATCGGCGCCGGCACCATCACCTGTAACTATGACGGCTACGCCAAGCATCGCACCGAGATCGGCGCCGGAGCATTCATCGGCTCCAACTCTTCGCTGGTGGCGCCGGTGAAGATTGGCGATGGCGCGGTGATCGGCTCGGGCAGCGTAATCACCAAAGACGTGCCCGCTGACGCACTCGCGGTCACGCGCCCTGCCCAGAAGACTGTCGATGGCTGGGCCGGAAAGGTCCGGGCGCGGCGGACGCGCGACACGTCGAAATAGGCGTGGAAATCGCGCCGCATCACCGCAACAATGGGACATAGCTCGTGAATTGCGACACAAAGCCTTGCCAGTTAGGCAGACACGAAGCTGTGGGGGAGTAAGGAACGATGTGCGGCATCGTGGGGGCCCTGAGTAAGGGGCCAGTTGCAGAATTGCTTGTCGATGCGTTGAAGCGCCTCGAATATCGCGGCTATGATTCCGCCGGCGTGGCGACGTTGGAGAACGGCCGTCTTGAGCGGCGGCGCGCCCAAGGTAAGCTGCGCAATCTCGAACAATTGCTCAAGGCCGAGCCGCTTCTCGGCAATACGGGCATCGGCCATACGCGTTGGGCCACCCACGGCAAGCCGAGCGAGAGCAACGCTCATCCCCATATGACTGACGACGTGTCGGTCGTGCATAACGGCATCATCGAGAATTTCCGCGAGCTGAAGGCCGAACTAATGGCCGAAGGTGCGCCCTTCACCAGCGACACCGACACCGAGGTCATCGCCCATCTTGTGACGCGGGAGCTGCGCGCCGGCAAAGACCCGGTCACAGCGGTCTTCCATATTCTGAACCGCCTACACGGCGCGTTCGCCCTAGCCATGATCTTCCAGGGCTACGAGAACCTGATGATCGTCGCGCGCCAGGGGAGCCCTCTGGCAATTGGGTATGGCGACGGCGAGATGTTTGTCGGCTCCGATGCCATCGCGCTGGCGCCGTTCACCGACAGGATCGCTTATCTCGAAGACGGCGACTGGGCTGTCCTCACGCGGGAAGGTGTCGCCATTCGCGACCGCAAAGGCGCCGGGGTCGAACGCCCCATCGCACGCTCCTTCACCGCGGGCATTGTGGTCGACAAGGGCAATTACCGGCACTTCATGGCCAAAGAGATCCATGAGCAGCCGGAAGTCGTTGGCCACACCCTGGCGCATTATCTCGATCTGGCGACTTCGCAAGTGAATCTGCCGGCGCTGCCGATCGACTTGGCGCAAGTCAGCCGCTTGTCGCTTTCGGCCTGTGGCACCGCGTTCTATTCGTGCCTGGTAGCCAAATATTGGTTCGAGCGCTGGGCCAAGCTTCCCGTCGATATCGATATTGCGTCCGAGTTCCGCTACCGCGAAACGGCGATGGAGCCGGGTAGCGCGGCGCTGTTCGTTTCGCAATCGGGCGAGACCGCCGACACGCTGGCGTCGCTGCGCTATTGCCGCGGGCAGAACCGGCCAGTGCTGTCCATCGTCAATGTTCAAGAATCATCCATCGCGCGGGAATCCGACGCGGTGCTGCCCACGCTTGGCGGGCCGGAGATTGGCGTCGCCTCCACCAAGGCCTTCACCTGTCAGCTCACGGTGCTGGCGTGTCTCGCCATTGCGGCGGGTAAGGCGCGCGGCGTGATCGGTCCGGAACTCGAAGCTGAATTGGTCAAGGCGCTGGTCGAGGTGCCGCGTCACATGGCGACCATGCTGGGCGACGAGCGCCCCTATGAGGCGCTTGCCCACAGCCTGTCGAAGGCCCGCGACGTGCTCTATCTCGGGCGGGGCTCAAGCTACCCGATCGCGCTCGAAGGCGCGTTGAAGCTGAAAGAGATTTCCTACATTCACGCCGAGGGCTATGCGGCGGGCGAGCTGAAACATGGACCGATTGCTCTGATTGACGAGGAAGTGCCGGTCATCGTCATCGCGCCGCGCGACGGTCTCTTCGACAAGACCGTGTCCAATATGCAGGAAGTGGCAGCGCGGGACGGCAAGATTATCATGGTCAGCGATGCCGACCCGGCGGCCACGGGTTGCGCGGTTCAGACGGCGCTATCGGTCCCGACCGTCCACCCCTTCGTGACTCCGCTGGTTTATGCGGTTCCGGTCCAACTGATCGCCTATCATACGGCGGTCTTCATGGGCACAGACGTAGACCAGCCGCGGAATCTCGCAAAATCCGTGACAGTAGAATAGTCTACAGCCTCGGATTTGCCTGAATTCTTTGATTGAGCAAGCACATGGCGGATCATCGGAAGTCTTTCCGGCCGCGCCGTCTTGCTTTTGACGGGCGCCTCCTTTCGGGCGGATGCCTCCTCGGCGCCGCGCTGGCGCTGCTGTGCGCGTTGGCGCCGGCGCAGGCTCAGGAATCCGGCCTTAGGAATGGCGCCGCCTCTCTCAATGCGGGCAAATACGACGCGGCGGTCCGCCAGCTCTCGGCCACGGTCAACGACAAGAAATCCACCAAGGGTCAAGCGGCCAAGGCCCTGTATTTGCGTGGCGTTGCCTATCGCAAGCTCGGCAAGCCCGGCCGCGCCGTCGCCGATCTCGGTGCCGCGGTCTGGCTGGGGCTGCCGACCTCCGACAAGGTGAGGGCGCTGGTCAATAAGGGCCTGGCCTACAAGGCCGCGGGCCTCTCCAGCCAAGGCGATGCCGAAATCTCCCGTGCCCGAAGCGCCTCAAGCTCCGCCACGGTGCAGAAGCTCATTTCCGAAGACGGCGGCGTTGGGGTCACGGGCACGTCCGTGGAAGTCAGTTCCAGCGATTCGGGTTCCGAGGAAAGCCTCTGGAGCCGCTTGGTGCCGAGCTTTGGTGGGTCGAGTGCCACGCCGACACCGGCCGCGGCGCCTGCGGCACCCGCGCCATCATCGACTAAGAAGACCGCCGCTGCTGCTCCCACATCTGGCTGGGGCGCATCGGTGAGCGACGGGGAGCCAAAAAAGAGCAGCTCTGGCGTGGGCCGCTGGTTTGAATCCATCACCGCCAACAGTGCGCAAGCGCCGGTTGCCACGGCACCGGCCTCCACGACAGTTTCGGCACGCAAGACCACCACGGCGCCGAAGACCGCCGTGGCGCCGCCGACGGCCGCCAGTTGGGCGGCCAATACCGAAACCCAAAAGGTGGTCTCGAAGAGTTCAGGTAGCGGTATAGGCGGCTGGTTCTCAGGCTCGTCCAGCTCTACGCCGAGCGCGTCCGCACCAGCAGCAGCGTCGGCGGGCGGGGGCTATCGCGTGCAGCTCGCCAATAGCCGATCCCAGGCCGAGGCCAATGCTCTGTGGAAGCAAGCCAAGAGCAAGAGTAGGCAACTCGCCAACGTCCAGCCAAAGATCGAGAAGGTCGATATCGGCAGCTTCGGCACCTTCTACAGTCTCAAGGTAGGGCCGTTCGCCAGCCGGTCGGAAAGCACCAAAGTTTGCAACGCCCTGAAACGAAGTGGCACCGATTGCTCCATCGTCTCGCCGGACGGGCCGTAGGACGGAACAGGCGTGACGGAATGTAGGCTTGCAAGCGCGCCTGCATTCAGCCATGGCTCACAGCGCAAACCGGGCGCAGCCGGAACGGGCTCAGCCCAGTCGTGTTATTCTGAAGACCCCCGTTTCCCCAACATTCCTTAAAGGCAGCATGACCACCAAAACTCCCCAGAAGAAAGACTCGACTTCAGGGCCCAAGACGGAAAACGAGCAACCAGAAGAGCCCGGCCTGTTCGGCGCGTTAGAGCCGACCTCGTCGCATCTTGGTGCGCGGTTGCGTGGCTATTTCCTGACGGGCCTCATCATCGTCGGGCCGGTTGCCATCACCGTCTATGTGGTCTGGTGGTTCATCAACCTGATCGATGGCTGGGTGAAGCCGCTCATCCCCCAGGCCTATCTGCCGGAAAACTATCTTCCCTTCACGGTGCCTGGCGTCGGGCTGATCTTCGGCATCTTTGCCCTGATGGTCATCGGTGCGCTGACGGCCAATCTGTTTGGCCGCACCATTGTCAGCTATGGCGAGATGATGCTCGACCGCATGCCGGTCGTGCGCGGCGTCTACAAGCTGTTGAAGCAAATCTTCACCACCGTGTTCTCCAAGGCCGGCACCTCGTTCAAGCGGGTGGGGCTCATCGAGTTTCCCCGGCGCGGGCTCTACGCGATCGTATTCATTTCTAGCGAGCCCCCCGCGGAGGTGAAGGAGAAGGTGGGCAATGGCGAGGAACTGATGACCGTGTTCCTGCCGAATGCGCCAAACCCGACCACGGGCTTCGTGCTGTTCATGCCGAAGAAGGACGTCACCCTGCTGGATATGGCCGTAGAGGATGGCGCCAAGCTCGTCGTCTCCGCAGGCCTTGTTGCTCCCCGTCAGCAGGAGCACCAGGACGAGGCTGATGGCGACAAGACCGACAAGCCGGCGTCCTAGGGGGCTCCGCCGCGTCGGCACGGGTTTGCTCGGTCTTTAGCTGTGCCATCGGCGCCGTGTAGATCGAAAAGCCAGGTCATGTCATGATCGGCGCATGAAACTCGGCCCCACACAGAAACCCAAGGTACACCTCGGCGGACTCTCGTCGAAGCAGGCCGCGTTCTTGGGCGTGGCCGGTTTGGTTCTGGTTGGGGGCCTCATCCTCCGTAATTTCATTTCTTCCGACGAACCTCCCGGGGAGGAAACTGCGCCGGTTGTGGTCG
>SDBT01013924.1_pt1 | contig 12860 bp, 12 predicted proteins | sample 2277101 | NCBI WGS metagenome assembly SDBT01 (sample SAMN10404973, study PRJNA504765) | marine sediment metagenome | isolation source: marine sediment core GS10_PC15, 103 cmbsf | place: Arctic Ocean: Southern Knipovich Ridge | collected 2010 | reverse complement strand
GCAGTCAAGATTCTAAATTGCATAGCATTAGGTGCCGCAACATTTGCGAAAGCACTTCCACCTAGTCCGCTTCCAGTTCCCTGGAAACCTTCAAGGATAAATGCAGGCTGTGCAGCTTGCGCTGGGCCTGTTACTCTTCCAACTGAATAAAGGAACTTGATTGGTACTGATACTCTGTTAATTGTATCGTCCGTTTCAGCAAATGCACCATCTTCTAGTCCAGTGAATCCTGCTCCTTTTGCAGTTATAATGTTGTAGTCAGCGTACATTCCTAAGTTTGTAACTCTAGGAATCAACTCAACTAATGGTGTTCTCTTTCTTGATTGATCTACAACCAATGGGCTTAGGTAAACTGGGATTTGTGCATATCCTGCAGTTCCTGCTCCTCCTGAAGTTGTTGTAGTTGCTTTAAATCCAGCTTCTTTTCTCAAATCAATTCCACTAACTGGGTCCCAATACTTTGTTTTACTTCTCAAGTTTCCAAAAGATTTGTAATACGCATCTTGCGCATCCATTCCTTCTTCAACTATTCCTGTAAACGCATCTCTTACCATCTTAATTGCAAAGCTCTAAAGGATCAACAGATTTCGCTTCACCAGCTTTTGCTTTTTGTTCTGCATCTGTAGGTGAAATCCCTGGAGATTTATGAATCGGATTACTTAAAGCTTCTGTTATCTTTGCAAGACTCTTTGAGATTTCCCCAATAGATTCTTTCAATTCAACATTTTCTTTTTGTACCGCATCATACTTCTCTGACAAGGCTTTCATTTCTTCAGTTACAGATTTAAACATAGCTTTTTGTTCAGCATCCCCAGACTCATCGTCCCCGCCTTCTCCTGCATCTTCACTTCCTTCATCTTCATCAGGATCTTGGCCAGGTTCTTCTTTGTCAGGGTCTTCTTTATCTGTCATCTTTTTGTTTTTGTTTTTATTTAATTGCTCGCCCCTTTTATAAGGGGTTGAATGTGATTTGCCGGCCAACATTACCGGACTTTCTTGATCTCCTATATAATCTACCTCGATTAATTCTCTGAAAATATAATAATCTTTGAAACTTAATTTTACTCCGTTTACTATCTTATCAAATAATTCTTTTGCTAATGTAGCCTGGGTTCCTTTGTTGTCTGCTACATCCAAAGCAGCTTTCAATAACCTCACTTCTTTTTTGTCAAGCAATTTTCCGGCCATAATTTTATTAAAAATATAACTAAGTGGATTCTCTTTTGATTCTTTCTTATTTTTTACAACTAATTGTTTTTCTATATCTGGATCTAATTCTTTTAATTTTTTGTAATCTTCAACTGCGTCCATAGATTTTTGAACCACTTCAACCATTTGTGCTTTTGTATTACAGGGATTTCCAGTTAAAGCAACATTCAATAATTTAACATCATTTAACATTCTAATTGATTCTCCATTTTTTGTTTCATAAGTAATATCAATTGGTAAAAATGCAACTGAAAAAGCATCAAGATATTTCTCTATAAGATTTCCTTTAATCTTTTTATAATCAGAATTATGTCTGTTTATCTCTCCCTTAACTCTTGTAGAATATCTATCGTTTCCTAAATATTTAACTGTTGAATCAATTAACTTTCCTGCAGGAATCTTTGTTTTATTAATTTCTTTCTCTTCGTGAGTCTCTCCTTTGAAAGATTCATGCTCAATATCTAATTTCATGTTCCTTCCCATAATCTGCCTTTGCATTGATTCTTGACAGGCCTTGGTCATACTATCATTTACTAAATCAATATCATTTGTAGAAATATCTCCCTCAACAAAAAGGTGCTCTTCTCCTTTAATCTCAACAATATTCACATTCAAAGGTGTTGTAAATGTAAAACTAGCTTCTTGATCCATTCCCTTTAAAATACAAAAATAGTTATAAATCTAATTGCGGATATTCAGAAATAAAGATTATATCTCATCAAGGATTTTTATCAACTTTTCATGATTAATAGAAGAAGAAATATTCAAATCAAAAATAACTTCTTTAAAAATTGATGAAAAAACATCTATTTTTCTTTCTCTAATAAAATTAACTGGACTAAATATTTTAATTGTTTTAACATCTTTTTTTAATATAGATACAAATAAATCATACTCATATTCTTTATGTCTCCAAGTAGGAATTATTCCTCCAACTTGAAAACTACTTCCAAATCCTCTAGTTACAATTCTATTATTCTTTCCAAATCCTCTTGTAATTATTCCAGAGTCAGCATACATTCCCATTTTAAACTGCTAAACGCTTAAACACATCACGTTCAGTTGGAGTACCACTTTTATTTTGTAGATCAAAAGTATAAAGAACTGTTGTTCCATCTGTATCATAAAATAACATTTGATTTCCTTTCATCTCCCAGTTACCTTTTTCTATTTGTAAGATCTTCCCTACTCCTGCAGTTTCATTACTTTGATAAGTATATCTGTCTGCTCCACTTAATGTATCTGTACCATCTGCTCTAATTACGTAATCTAGATCCTCATCATAAGTTGTAAAATCATAATAATAAAATCCCCCTGCGATCTCTGTCATGGCCTGGGCATTAATTACTTGAGTACTATCTAATTTCCAAACATCGATTATTGGACTAAGGCCTGTTTTAGGGATTCCATTCTCTGTAAAAAAAGCTATTATATTCATGTGATCATCTCCATTAATTCTTTAACTATATACAAATCCCCTGTTTTAGTCAACCAAAATAAATCCTTTATACTATATAAAATATTAGAAGGCGCAGTGTTTGTGTCCTCATAAAGTTCTCCTGCAATAGCTAAATTCCCTTCCTCTGATAATTTCATAAGTGTTGTGCCTGTAGAGTTAATAATACTCCATTCTAAATTCTTTGAGTAATTCCAATCTCTTGATTCTAAAGCTATTCTCCAATCCATCCCATTTTTTACTATTGCATCATCTCTTGAATAAGTATCTAAAAAACTAATCTCATAATCTTCATAATCATCTTTTGTTAAAGTTAAAGTATATGGATTATAATAAGTCCAGTCTACTGTTGGAGTGTCAAAATAAAGTACATCATTTGTTATAACATAAGCTTTTAATATTACTACATCTTGTGTACTTATTTCTCCATCACTATCAGTTAATACTGTAAAACTCACATCTCCATTTCTATCTGTAATAGTAACATTAACATTTTCTATTGGTGAACCTGTTGTATTGACTATCTTTAAATCAACAGAAAACCCGATATGAGGTGAACAACTATATGCTGTATATCTGCTATTAGCATTGTATCGAGGGTTATCAGTTTCACTTATATCTAAATTTATAAGATAACCACAATTTTGGTCGGCAGTAAAAGCATAATCATAAGTATACAATATTGTTTTACTTGGTGTCATATCAATAATTTTAAGGTTTCTAAATGTATCATTTGATGCTCTCGTCCAAAGTTGGTAATTACTTGTTCCATAAACTGTAAGTCCATCAATGTTTACTGGAGCACTTGTAGAATAAAAATATCTTCCCCCCATCCATGCTCCTCCTTTAAATGTCCAGTTACTCGGAGACATATAATTTAAAATGCCTATAAAATTGCAATCTCTACATATAGTATTTAAACCAGTAGGATTACCAACTCCATAAGCATTTTTTGGACCCATAATTGTAAGACCTTGAGCTTTTACATTATTAAGTGTTATAGCACCAGTTCCTTCATTTCCAAAAACATTCAAATGAAAAACCCCCCCTTCTTTTTGATATGCACCATAATCATAATCCCCAAGTTGTATATCTCCTAATACCGTTGCACTAAAACTTATACAAGGATAATTTGTTTTCTTCCCTGAACAATCCAATGAATTTGTTTGTATGGAAAAACCTCTGTCTTCAAAATAACCTGTTACAGCTAATGGTACTTGATATGTGTAAGCATTTTCTCCAGTTTTCTGGGGATTTCTGTCTGTAGCAACAAATCTAACTCCATCAATTAATACTTCGTCTCCTAAACTCATATTTTCAAAAGCAAAATATACTTTTAACATTCTCGCCCAATAAGTTCTTGCACTTGCATAATCTACTTTGTAAAAAAGAGTCATGTCTCTTATATTCAAAGAAAAGTTTGTCCATTCATTGCTTAAATTTAATCCTTCATCTTCATAAGCTCCATACATTGTTCTCGCTCCAGTAGTTCCACCTCCATAGTAAGACCTTAAAATAACATGACTTAAATTTCCAGTTGTAGTATTTGACTTTATAGCAAAATACATTTTGTCTGCACTTGTTATTGGAAAATATGCTTGTGCAATATCAGTATTCCATTGAGTAATATTATCATTAAAGACCATAGAATGTGGAACATAAGCCATAGCAGTTTCAGGACTTACATCGTTTCCTTGATAATCAAAACCATCAGGAGGATAACCTCTGATATAAGCTGCAGCAATATATGTTATCTTAAAAACAAAATCATGGCTGGTAGAACCAGTAATTACAACTTCATCGCCATCTTTAAACATACTTGTATCTGGCATATAAACATATAAAAGCGAAGAAGTATAAATCCTCGTTATTGCAGTTGAATTAATTAAAATAGGGTTTTCTACAGTTGAGGATATTGAAAAACTATTAAATTGATAATCTGTATTATTATCTGTTGCATTACTCATTCCCCCATTTCCAAACCATATATAAGAATTATTTTCTGTTATTTCATAAGGACTTCCCCCAAATATCCTTGGAGTTACCCAGTTAAGTTCCAGAGGATTGTATTTATGATATTGATAAATATCATCAAAATTTAATGGGTCTGATGAATTTGAACTTGAAGCAGTAATAGAATATGTAACATCATTCCAAGCATAACTTTTATATGATTCGTTCCATCCAGCAGATACAACTCCTAAAAGCATTATAAACATTATTATTAATATCTTTTTCATTTTATTTTCAATATTTCATCTATTTCAAATATCTTTCCCTCCAAAATCTTTATATCTATTTGTCTTTGAGTTTCAAATATATCTTTTTCTGCATCACATCCAAACTCACAAACTTCCATACATTCTTCTATGGATAAATCACTTATAATTTGCATGTCAATTTCACAAGTTATTTCGCAGACTTTTAAACAATCTTCAGGAGAATATATTTCTTTTTCATAATCTGTTTTTAAATCTACTAACATTTTCCTTTCATTATCTAATTCAGATTCTTTATATTGTTCTTTCAAAACATAAATTTGATAAATATCACCAAATTTCTCAATCCTTAAACCATTTATTATTTTGACTAAAACCCCAGTAACAGTTGGATCTTTATATTCAAACCATCCAGACTTACAATAATTATATTTTGTAGGAGTATCTGAATTATAATAACATCTTGTTTGTAATCCTGCATCATTTACTTTAGATAATTTAAAACAAAGTCCAACAGTGTTTTCTACCTCACAAAAATAAGCATCATCTCCTTCTGCAATAGTATAAGTAATTCCTACTGCTGCAATCAGAACAAACAATCCAACAGTCAAATATGTTTTTTCTTTAAGATCCATTATTCCTCCTGGAAGACTAATGTCCCATTTACATTTACATAAATATTCCAAGTAGTTGAACTGTTTGTTAATTTAAGATAATTAATATCTGTTATATTATTATTACTCATATTCAAATTTCCAGTCATATTTTTTGTTCCTGCTATATCTAATGCCCACGGATGATTGTTTACATTATCTCTCCCTAATAAACTATCATGTTCAGCAGAAGTTATTGAAGTAAAACCTTCTTGAAGTGCTATATAATCTATAAGAAAATCATGTGAAGAAACTCCATTTTGTTGATGGTCAAATCTTAATTGAACTAATCCTCCTGAAATATGGTTTGTTGAATCTAAAATATCTATAACTGATTCCACCATTGTAGATTGGTCTGTTATATCTCCGTGACTTTCCCAAACTAAAGAATCATAATTCCAAGATTGAATTTCTATTTCGTGACCCTTTCCTCCAACATATCTTTCCCTCATTAAAATATTTGAAAAAGAAATAACCCCTGTAAAATTTATACTAATTAATGAAGGGCTTCCCCCTGCATCTTCAGAAACATTATAACTTTGTCCATCTCCTATTGACTGAACAGATGCTAAATTTCCATCATCTAATGTTCCTTCTAAAGTGGCAATACTTGTTGCATTATAAGTTGTACTTGCAGTCTTTAAATCAATTGTATTATTTAATTCCAATTCACTAAAATCTAAAGTGCTTCCATCAAAGCTCAGATATTTGCTTATCTCTGTCCAGTTAAATAAACCTTTGAACCAAGAAGTTGTTATATTTCCTCCAAAATTAGCACTACCTGTGCAATTGACTATTCCATAGTCTCCTCCAATCCAGCAAGTAGTTGTGGTTTCATTTCCAAATTCACTTGGAGCTCCATAAGTTGAATATGCCAAAACTAAACTTATTGTAAGGATTGTAATAATTGTAAGGATTGTAATGATTGTACGTTTCATATTTTTAAATTTCTCCCTTTTATAATTAAATTTCCATTAGCATCAATAATCGCCACAACTACATCATCGATTGTTAAACTGTAAGTTTTTTCTGTGCTATCATAAACCCAAGCTCCTCCTCCAGCAACCTTATGCAACATTATATTCATATTACTACATAGTTTAATTTAATTTTTAACTTTGCTGTTATTGGTTTCATAATTGTAATCTTTGGCTTTAGTTCGAATACAACCTCTTTTATTTTATCTGGAAATAATTCTTTAATCTCTTTTGTTATTGAAATATTTTCTCCTACAATAGAAAGAGTAAGATTCACTTTATATTTTATTATATTTTTTAGATATATCTTTCTTGTTGTTGTCTCTCCTGCAATTACTTGTTGAAATTGGATATCTTCTTCAACTTCTTCTTTCAATCCTTTATCAAGAAAGATTTGGATTTCTTCCATCTGCGTCTTCTCCTAATCTTTTTAATAAACTTAATTTTTCTTCTTTAATTTCAGCTTCTTTTTTATCCAACTTTATTTTAATTTCTTCATTGATTAATTTATCTTCTTGTTCTTTTTTTTCTTTTAATTCTAATTCTTGCTTTTCAATAGCTTTTTGTTGGACCTCTTCCTTATCAAGAAAAATAATTGTAGATCTACAATTTACATGACTAGGTGGAGATTGACCTTCCCATCCTGAAACAGAATCTTTAAAATTATCATCAAGACCTACAGTCTGTCCATCTAATCTATGACAAAGAGGCGATGTACGATCATCCTCATGAGTAATCCATTTTTTATTATATTCTAAACCTGATCCTTTCATGGCCAATAGCTTTCCATTATTCTCTGCCCGGTTAGTTTCTGTTCTAGCAATCATCTCTGCTCTATTTTCTCCAACATCAAAAACACCACTTACCCTCTCTTTCAATTTTGTTATCCCTTCTCCGTTAATAATTCCTCTTTCTAATTCTGCTTTTAAATCATTAGCTATCTCTTCTGTCATTCCCTTAATGTTATCAAAAGTATGTTCCTGTAAAAAATCTAAGGCCTTCTCATTCATTTGAACATTCCGATCTATTTGTTTTTCAGAACTTTCCCATCCATTAAAGAATTGAAATTTGATTATCGTGTCACTTATTTCCTTAAATGTAAAAAGAGCAAATATCTTCTTAATCATTCCTGGTATATCATCTATTCCTTTTATTTTTATCAACTGATCATCTTCTTTCTGTGTTTCTAAAATCTCAATAATCTTCTCCTCATTGCTTTTTAACAAATCAATAATTACTTTCTTTAGTTTTCTATAATCCATTTCTTCTCCTGGCTGTAAGGTTAGATCTCCCTGAGTTCCAAGGGCCTTATCTTCAACACTTTTTTTATCTTCATCAGGTTTCTTAGGATTCTTAGGTTTCTTAGGTTTATTTGAAGCATTATCTCTCTCTTCCTGATTCTCTCTGTTTATTCTATCAGACTCTTGTTGACGTGGATCTCCCATAAAATAATTATCTCCTTGATTTGAACTCCATTGATTAGGTGCCTGATCTCCCCACTCGACAGAATCTAGTCCTTCAGCATTTCTTTCTTCATTAATTGTTTTCAGGCCTGCTTCTGTTCTTAATTTGTAAAGGCCCCATTTCTTTGTTTCATCGTCGACATCGAATATTTTATATTTGTATCTGATCCCCTCAAATCCAAACTCAGGAATTATTTGTGTATTAACATAATAAGCAATTATTTTTAATAAAGGATAAATTATTCTTTTCTTTGCAATTGAACTTTGAACTATCTGATTTGCAGATCCTTTTGCATCTTCTACAAATCCTAATTCTGTTGCTGTCATTCCAAAGCATGCCCAAACCATTTTTGACCACCACTTTTGAGATTCTATTAATTCTAATTCTATATTGGTTAAACCTAATCTCTCGAACTTTGGCATCTTATTAACCATAGCCAGTTTATGAAATACCTTCTTCCAATTTCCAAGATCATCGGTTTTCTTTTGTGATTCTGTCCATTGTTGTGCAAATGCTTTCATGTCTGCAGTATTCATTCCATCAAGGCCTAACACTCCAGGAGGAATTGAATTATCAGAAAAATATTCAAGATTATGTTCTACTGCATAAATAAGCGTCTGAACAGTCCTTGCAAGAACTTCCATTGCAGATCTTCCATACAAATCATCTGTCCTTACTTTCTTTTCAAACCAGACTATTTCTCTCTTTCCAAATGGAATGGGTCTTGCCCCTGTGTTAAATCCATATTGAAAATAAGCTCCTTCTTCCCTTGCCTGATCAGATGTTATATACCCTTGCAATAAAGGATAACCTGTCTCTGCTCTATATGGTGATTCCCCATCAGCATCATAAATATCTTTCATAAGAATTAAGTCTGCCCGGTTTGTATACATACCATAAACATCTGGGTTCTTTGTAAAAGCACTTCCATCTCTTGATACTATCTCTACCATCTTTCCAAATGAATTAAAAACCTTAATCATTATCCCTGAATTAATTTCCAACAAATCAGGCAACATCATTCTAACTACTGTCTCCCAACTTTCAGGGTTTGTATTTGGATTTTCAAAAAAGCTTTTTACTTCTTCAACATCTTTTTCTTTTCCTAATACTTCATTTCCAGATTTGTCCTCTGCTACTATATCCCACTCAATAGAACACACCTCATCGATAATAGCCGTCTCACACATATCCACATAAATAGAAGCTGCAAGTTTCCTGTAATAAAGTAAATCTTTGTATCTTGGATATCCAAAAGGGGGCTTGTAGAAAAAATTAGGAATGTATGCTTTTGGCTGTCCCTCACGAGTTTCCTCAAATGCTGTAACTACAGAAGTTTTTGGATCTGCTTTCTCTCCAATTAGTCCAAAAAAGTTCTTAAAATTTCTTGCCATGAACATGAATGCAGTGATGCGGGAATACTTATTTAAGTTGTCTTAATTTTATAAATGTTTTTGTCTAATTTGTTAAGCAAAGGCCCAGGCTGCTTCTCCACCTAAATTCATTAATTCTAAAGCATATCCTAATGCAATCGGTATATCAGGATGCACTCCTGCTTCTACCAATTTACCTTCTGACAATGCGTAAGAGGTACATTCTGCTAATATCTGATCAAACATTGATTTATCTTTTTCAGTTTTATAAGGGATTATAAACTTTTTATTTTCAAATGCAGTTCCCAACCTCATAATCAAATTGATCTTTCCAACTGTGTGACGTTTGTCTGTCCAATTATAATGCTCTTTCTTTTTTGCTGCAGGATCAGCTGCAGCAGTCCAAAACAAAGTTATTGGCAAATTCCATTGTTGAATATCTTTGCTAATTGCTTTAATCGAGTTTTCTTCCAGGCCCATTTGATCATACTTATATTTTGGATATAATTCATTTTTCATAATTGCCATCTGCTCATTAATAGAAAGACCTTTATCTTTCTGACAATTCAGCAAGTAATAAAAATTGTCTTTTCTTCCCAATCCTGCATAAGCTGATTCATTTGCTGTAATTCTATCTGAAAATGCAAAATCTGCTCCCATTGTTTTCCTATCAAACTGCATCTCAAAAATATCCTCTGAAGACAAATCTTCTCTTTTACATTGTTCTATCCATTCTCTTTTTATTAAAGAGCTTGTAGTGTCAATTGGATTGTTTAAATATTCCTGTTGAAATGCTACACTTCCTATATCTTCTTTAATTGATTGTAAAATCTTTTTTGTAAATCTCTCCGGCCATAACAAATTTTCTAAATTAGGATCACATGCCACAAATATTTTTCCATTATACAAATCAATCTTATTTTTTAATAAAGAATATCCATGCAAAATTGTCCCAATCATTTTGAATCTTCCATTAATGTCCAATGCAGGAATAATAACTTTATTCAGTTTATCTTTGTCTTTTACCCTTAACTCTGGATTCAATACTCTTTCATCAGATTCGATGTCATCTCCAATTATTAAAGTTGGCCTCATATTCCTGTATTTAAAACCCCTTAGATTCTTTTCAAAAGAAACAGCTTCAACCCTGCAACCACCTACATCAAAACAATCTTCACGGTCCTTTCCATCATCCCCTTTTGCATTTGAAGGAGTTAGATCCCCATAAATAAATCTTAACATTTTATTATGCTTGAATTCATGCCTTATAGGATCAATAAACTGAACTGTCTTTGCATGATTTTGAGAAATATAAACAATGTATTCTTCTAATTTATTGACAATACAAAATATAAGAAATATTATTCCTGTAATAGAAGTCTTTGCATGGCCCCTGGGTGCAGCCAAAGCACTGTTCCCAATAGCAAAAAGTAATTTGTATATTTCTCTATGAAATGAAGGAATCTTATTTGTGACTGTATTTGGGAATACAACCTCACTGAAAGTTTCAATATTCTCTTTATGAGAAAAAATCTCTTGTAATAATTCCTTTAATTTCTGTTCATTCTTAACTTTTATAAATAATTCTGCAACTTGTTGCTTAGAAACTTTCATTTTTTCAGCAGCCTTTTAATTTCTTTTTCTCTTTCTTCTTTTGACATTAAATCAAAAGACCCTCCAATTTCTAATTCTTGCTTTTCTACATAACCTCTCTTTTTTCCTTTTGTAGATAATAAGAATTTGATGGCCGGAAATTCCCCCTGGTTAATCAATTTTATGAGCTTTGCCTCACCAATATCAAGAGTCTTTTCTCTTTCTTCTTCTATCTCTTTCAAGATGTTCTGATTCCTTTCCTTTTTTAAGAACATGGTTATTGTGCTTCTGACAACTCCGCACTTTTTTGCTATAACCATATAAATTCCCATACTTCCTGGAATTGCTTCTCTAACCTTTTTTTTTGATAATGTCGTCATTTGTTCAATTTGTTCAATTTTCACTTAAAAACTGCTTAAAATAAGCAGTTTTGGGGTGTTTATTTATCTTTTTGGTAATATTCCCTACTCTTTTGCTTGTTTTTTGTATCATTATCATCTATAGTTTTGCTTTCTTGTAGTTAAACTTGTAGATGATATTACCATCTTCGTCTAGTCCTGATGGAATGAGTATTCCTTGAAAATATTTGTAAGGGGAGTTTGGTTTGTTGGGCGAGTTCCAATTGTTCCTAATGTATTCAAAAAGTGTTAGTTCCCCTGCTTTGAGTCTTGCTTCATTAGTTTTTGTGTTTAATCCTTCTGCTTTTTGCCATTGGATTTTCTTAAAATGCTGGATGTGTGGCTCTATATCTTTAAACCTGACTTCTCCTTTTTCCCTGGCAATAACAATTGCTTCTGTAAGTTGGCCTCTTGAATAATTAAATGAGCAAGGCAATCCGCAGCAAGATCCGTTTGCACATTTCTCTTTATGGTGAGCATCACTTACATAAAATCTCATTCCTATTTTATCACAAAGCTCTTTCATCTCTTTAATATATTTCTTCTTGATTTGATAATTTAATCTCAGATAACCCCTCTTAATTGAGTTCGCTCTGTAAAATTCCAGGATCCTCATACCTATTATTTTACTCATTTGCTTGTATCTGTCTTTTAGCCAATGGTCTGCTCTTTGCTCTAAACAAAAGAATTCTGTGCTTATGCTGTCTGCTCCTGCTTCTTTGCATAGCTTGATTAATTCTAAGTGTTCATTGTTTTTATCGCTGTACCCAATTATAAAAGGTCGTAACCGGAGAGTGACATGATTTCCTAAGTTGCTTACTCTTTTAATTGCTTCTATTCTCTCTTGAGGGCTTGGACATCTTTCTTCCATTCTACTTGCTTTTTCTGCATCAAGGTTGATTATACTGAATTTAAAGTGCCATAATGGATTTCTCTTAACCAAATCCATGTATCTCTTGTCTTTTGTCCACCAGACTGCCTTTGTGCTAAAACTGAGAGGGTATTTAATCTCATCAAAGAATTTCATTATTTCTAAAGTTATCCCTTTTTGTTTTTCATACATATCAAATTGGTCTGCAAGGCCTCCCCACTGCATTACTTTCTTTTGTTTGATAAAATCATTGAATTGGGATCTTTTTATCTCGCCTTTGAAAAGTTTTTTTATTCTCTCTGGATTGGCCCAAGTTAGCTCTCCGGCCTGATAATCTAAATGCTTTTCACTTTTTGTGTCTGATTTAGTATGACTCTTTTGGAAGTAGGAGAAACAATAAAGACAATTATAGCTGCATTTGTTGTAAGTGTCAAAAGTCATTGGCATACTGCAATCTAATAATTCATTAGTCCATCGGGGTGATTGATAGTATTTCATCTTATGCAATAGATTATCCTTCCTGAAGGAAAAATCTTTTTATTATTTTTCTTTAATTTATCAAAATATACTGTGGAAAATATTTGTTTTAATTTGTCAATCCTTTGATAATATCTGTCTACACTCCAGTCCTTATCCAAATGATATTC
>SDBT01013923.1_pt1 | contig 12861 bp, 8 predicted proteins | sample 2277101 | NCBI WGS metagenome assembly SDBT01 (sample SAMN10404973, study PRJNA504765) | marine sediment metagenome | isolation source: marine sediment core GS10_PC15, 103 cmbsf | place: Arctic Ocean: Southern Knipovich Ridge | collected 2010 | reverse complement strand
CATATTTAGCTTTTCTTTAAGATTATCAGAAAGGTTAAACTCCCTCGCATAGAAATTGAAAATTAAATCGTCTATAACTTTCTGTTCACTTATATATACAAAATTTAAATTTCCCCTTTTTTTTTTGATTATTTTTTTAACTAATCCCTCCACTTTTTCTTTAATTTCACGATCTGGTGAAAGAAATGGAAGAGCATGAATGCCCGTTATCTGAATACTCGATGTATTATTTATTATCCCTTTTGCGAGATAATTATATAAAGAGCTATTTAAAAGGCCAAGAGCATATTCTATTGATATATTTGTATCTATTACTTTGAATCCAATTGCTTTATTTGAGTCCCAATAACAACCTTCAGGCATATATCGTACTGCTAATCTTGAACTAACTCCACTTATAACAATCCCTTCATTTTCAAAAGGAACATTGTTGGGGATATCATAAATAGCAATTGATTCGGGATTCCAATCTAAAGCTTCTAATATTGGTCTATAATATTGGTCTGCTCCTCCTCTCTTTAAATAAGATTTCCATTTATTAGACTCTAAGTCTTCTTTAGATATTATTTTATACTTTTTATCCGTATCAACAATTTTATTATTTCTCTTTCGAAAAATTTCTGCTAAGTCTGTACCATCTACTGCAGCAATGTATTTCAAATTATTATGAGTGTGCATTCCTATGTATCCTTTAATGTGCTCTTCTAATTTTGAAGATTTTTCAAATAAATCAATGATCTCCTCTTCTATATCGGTAAAAAAGAGCTGAAATGGTAATAGATGATATCTTTTTTGTTTATATTTATTAATTCTTTTTGGATTTTGATAATCCTCTTCACTTTCAACCCTAGGTATAATTTTCATAATATTTTCTAATCTATTTTTTACTTTATCTTTACCAGAACATTTTTCTAAAATTATAATTGCTGGATTTGTACTCACATTTTGGTTATCAAATAGATTTTTAGGGGGTAATAAAATTTCTTTAATTTTACAAGTTTTTAAAATAAATTTCCTTAATCTTGTGTGAAGAGAAAGAGTCAAGAATGAATCACTTGTAATGAAACCCAGTTTTCCACCGTTCTTTAGTCGCCATATACTATTCACTAGAAACATTGAATAAGTTTCATGAGCATTGATTTCTCCATAGATTTTTTTCAATTTCTTCCTATTTTTTTTAACATATGAACTAGCTTTATTAAGATATGGAGGATTTCCGACTATAAAATCAAAACGATTATAGGAATCAGGATATAATGATAAAAGAGTATCAGTTGTTTCAAACGATACTCCCATTTTGAAAAATTCATTCTTGTATTCTGGATTTATATCATAAGTGAAAATTTGTTCTTTATCTACTCCAGCATTTAGCAATTCTTTAATGAAAATTCCGGGTCCAACACAAGGGTCTAATATTTTTTGATCTTTTTTAATTTCACCTAATCTTGAAATTATATATTTTGCTGTTTTCTGCGGAGTTAAAACTACTCCATAGTCTTTCTTATTAAATTCGCTTAAGATTTGAAACACTTCAATTTTACTTTTTATCAGTATTATCTATTCTTATTTAAGAATATAACTTTTCACATATTCGACAGAATTAATTAAGTATGATTATCAAGTTCTGCTATGGCACTCGTGAGAGTTTCACAAAGCAATTTTAATTTGGTGGGGTCCACTTTATCAATAGTATCATTTATTGAATGGATATATGAATATGACCCCATATCACCAAATCCTATTCCTTCTATTCCTTTCTTGCCTAAAAACCATCCATCTGAATGAGAACCAAAATAAATCCTCTTCGGATTTCTTTTAAAATTTAATTTCTCACCATTTTTAAAAAATGAATTAAAAAAAACCCTTTGAACATCAACAAGTTTTTTACTTGGAAATGGGTAGATATTTTTTCCTATAGAATCAAAATTTATTGGTAATAATTTATTGCTGTCCAATTTCTTAATTTCATTATAATAGAAATGTCTAATCCCTAAACAACCAGTTTCCTCACATCCCGTGAACAGAAACCATGTGTTATAATTTTTTAATCTATGTTTTGAATCTGAATAGTAATTTAATAGTTCTAATACGATAGCAATTCCAGATGCGTTATCGATAGCCCCATCTGAAATATCATTAGTTGTATTGATAATAATTAGAATAGTCGCATAAAAATTAAGCAATAATGGAATAATTCCAATAATATAGAATATTAATATATATGGTTCTAAGAAAATTACATAATTTTTAAGAATAATAATAATAAACAGCGTTAAACCAGAAAATACCCATATTCTATAGGATTTTATTCGAGTACCAATGTTGAGTTTTTGGCCCTTTGAATCCAAATGTGCAATAAATAAAATATTTTTATCATTTCCGAGATGATCTTTAATATTATTAGTATTGTTTGAAATAGGAGTCAATTTCACAAATATATTTTGTGAATTCAAGATCTTTCCAAAATTAATCTTCTCTGGTTTTCTTGTTATTAGAATTAAAACTATAATAATGATAAATATTATTATAACAGAGTAAAAAAAGAAAACAGCTTCTATATTTAAAAAGAGTATGAAAAGAAGTACGAATCCCAATGAAAATACTATTTTTTGGTAAACTCTCGAGAAAAAAGTGCTAAACGTGAACTCCTGTACTACGGGATCTAATTCTAAATTTTTTAAAATAGATAAAGCTAAGTTAAATGCTTTATACTCACCCTCGGTACCTGATAATCTTGGAAATGAAAAAGCTTCCAAATTAGTAATGATCCTTTTTTCATCAATCATTAGGTTATTGTCTATCTTAAAAAATTTAAAGTTTTAATTTATCTAAATCTATTATAAATTTGTGCGATCCATTAGCTTTAACATGACTGTAATATGTGTTAAAAGCTTTTCTAAAAGCGAACAATCTACTTTATCAACGGTATCATCCTTGCTATGAACATATTTATAAGATTCTATATCTAAAACACCAAATCCCGTAATATTATTATCCTTAAGAATGTAAGCGTCACTTCGTGCCAGTTTAATTCTTTTAACCATATGAATTGTAGCAGTAAAACCTTTAGTATCTTTAAAAAAGAAAGCACCCCTCTCTCCCGTGATTATGTCTATTTTAGTTCCAATAGTGTCAAAGTTGAGTTGAAATGATTTAGTGTTATCAAGATGTTTAATTTTCTGAATAAGGTGTCTAATACCCATTGTGCCACACTCTTCCGCTCCTGTGAACAGAAACCATAAATTATAATTCTTTAATCGATGATCTGAATCTATATAGTAATTTAATAGCTCTAAAACACACGCTACACCAGATGCATTATCTATCGCACCTGGAGATTCATTATTAGTAGTATTAATACATAGAAGTATTACAATTATTAGATTAAACATTAAAGGAACAGCTCCAATTAAATACAACCAGAAACTAAACGGTTTTAAGATAAAATTCTTAAAGAAGAATAATACAACACAAAAAATTGAGGAAATTATCCACCATTTAAACAGAAACACTCTGAAATTCATGTGAAATCGCTGCCCCTTGCTGTCTATATGGCATACAAATAATAAATTTCCCCTCGCATTATCTTGTTCGTGAGGGCTGTTATTAGGTAGACTAACCTCAGAATTCCCAAGTATTTTTACGTATAAATTTTGAGAATTTTTCTTCTTCCCAATTCTTATTTTCTCAGGTTTCCTTGTTATGATTACTATCGGAATGAAAATAGTTAATATGATAATCGTATTTAAGACATTAAATATACCAACTGCTTCTCCAATGTTTAAATAAAAGATAAACAGTGTCCAAAAACTTAAAATAAATATTAGTTTTTGATAAATCCGTGGATAAAATGAAGTAAATGTGAACTCCTGAACGGAAGGCTTCAAATTTAACTCTTCGATTTTTTTTTTAACAATATTAAATGCCTTTTTCTCGCCCTCTGTTCCACTTAATCGTGGAAATGAGATTAATTCTAAATTATTTCTGATTCGAGTTTCGTCAATCATTAGCTAAATATGCCTAATTTTTTATCGAGAATTTTAATATAAAAATCAGTCAGTCTGTTTATTATGAAAAATAAAATTAAATCTTTAATTTTACTGTTAAAATAAATATTTAAAGAATTTTAAAGAGAAAATTTATTACATTTCTTTATCTTTTGATCATAATTTTTTCATTGTAATAAAATCGTATTAATGGTTTAGATGAGTAGAGATTTTAAACTCCCTAAAGAAGACGCAGAAAGATTACTCAATATTTTCAAGTTAGATGTGGAGCAAAAGAACCAAATTTTTCAAGAATTTAATAAATTTCCTCTCCAAACTTCAATTAGAAAATTCATTAAAAAGGTTTCTGAAAGAACTGAGCTCTCAGAAACACTACTTCAAAACTTTTTCTGGCGTTCATTTGATATATATGCACTCTTCTTAGAAAATAGTGAACCTTTAACCGAATTTTTTAATAATGTAATAAAATCTACAATAGAGAATGAGTATCTCGACCTAAAGAAAGAAATTAATAATTTTAACGATTTAGAAAAATTTATTTCACGCATGATAAATTTGATCGATTTCGAATATTATAAATTGTATTCTTTAGAAGGTATTAATCAAATTAATATTGGATTCTCTAATATTGTAAGTTTATATCTTTTTACTATTAATGACAAAGTTGTTCTTATCGATGCGGGATATTCTCTGAAATACTGGAAAAATGCTTTTTATAAAGCTCTAGCTAAAATGCAGTTAAAACTTGAAGATATAGATTTTTGTATTATTACACATGAACATCCAGACCATACTGGCCTAGTTAGAGATTTAAAGAGAGCAAATCCGAATGTTAAAATTTGTTTGCACAAAATCGCTCATGAGTTAGCTAAGTTAAGGGATGATTTTAATAAGAATACTAATATGGAACAAAATTTAAAAGAAAGAGCAGAATTACTCTGTAGTTATGGTCTCCCAAAGGATGAAGTCGATTTAATGAGTAAACAGTTTGGAAGAAGAATGATGGATTTTGCTTACATTAAACCAGATATATTACTCAATAATGATGATAGAATCGTAGATAGTGAATTGCAGATTGTACATTCTCCCGGTCATTCGGTTGGGCATATCTGTGTATATTACAAAAAAAAGGGTATATTATTCTCTGGGGACCATATATTAAGTAATATTACTCCACACTTAGGTACTCTGATAATCCCTGGTGCGAGCGAATTCAACAAAGCAAACAACTTTGAAAATATTTTAGAACACTATCTTATATCTCTAGATCGAATCGATGAGCTGAAATCAAGAATAATTTTACCAGGCCATGAGCAGATTATCTATGATCCCCACGAAAGGATAACTGAAATTAAAAAACATCACCAGAACCGGCTTTATGAGATATCTAAAATTATTGAAAATAATCCACTGCCCCCGCTTGACATTGCTCTTCGCCACTTTGGAAATGATTTAGACCAGATGAATAAAATACTCGCAATCAGTGAAACACTAGTTCATTTGGATTTTTTAAAATTTCAGAATAAAGTGTTCAAAAAAACTGAAAACGGTATACTACTTTACTGGTCAGAAGAACGATGGGAGAAAATTGATTATTAAATTACGGAAGAGGAAGTTATGAAAACAACTATCTACTATTTTTCAGGTACAGGCAATTCGCTAAAAGTTGCCAAAGATCTTGCATTAAAATTGAAAGACACCGAATTAATACCAATTGCTAGAATTTGGCGTGAAGAATCTATTTTACCCTCCTCCAATAAGATCGGCTTCATATTTCCCCTCTATTTTTATGGTTGTCCTTTAATAGTTCTTAATTTTCTAAAAAATCTAGAACTACTTAATACTAATTATATTTTTGCTGTAATTACGAGCCATGGTGGTGGATCTGGGGCAGCTTTATCTCAAATAAATAAAATTCTAGGAAAAGGTTCCAAATCTCTCAATACTGGATTTTCCATTCAGATGCCAGGTAATTATATTCCAATGTATGATATTGCTTCCGAGCAAGCTTACAAATTAGATTTCGAAAGAGCAAAAGATAAATTTGACTATATCGCAGATATTATTGGTAAAAATGGAAAAGAAATACAAAAAGAGAATTTAGCAGTCATCGGGAAATTATTTAATAATTTTTTTTGTAATAGGGTAAATAAAACTGATAAAAATTTTTATGCTGACGAGCGGTGCAATTCCTGTGAAGTCTGTGAAACTGTTTGCCCAGTAAACAACGTATATATGATAGAAGGAAGACCAGAATGGCAACACAAATGTCAACGTTGTTTAGCATGTATTCATTTTTGCCCTCAGGAAGCTATTCAATACGGTAAAAAAACAGCAAGAAGAAAAAGATACCAGCATCCTGAGATTACGGTTAATGAAATAATAAATCAAAAATAGAGGAGATTAATCTTTAATTAAGTTAGACTTATTTTACTAATGCTGCTCCCCTTCTAATAATACATCATTATCCTCAAAGCATTAATTTAAGTTAAAAAAGGATAATCAATGTAGCCTTTCTCTCCAGGAGTGTAAAAAGTTTTCTCATCCCAAGGAGTTATTTGTGCATTAAGTTCGAATCTTTTAGGTAAATCTGGATTGGATATAAATAGTTTTCCAAAGGCAACAAGGTCAGCTAAGTCATCTTGTATGATCTTATTCCCTTTCTCTTGGTTAAATCCATAATTTATTATCAGACTGCCTTTATATAACGGTCGAAAACGTTCTGCGATTTTAGGTTGTGCAAATGGTACATTAGTAACATCTGTAAATGGTTCGGATAAATGTAAATAAGCTAGGTTATAGTTGTTCAATTTTTTCACTATATATTCGAATGTAGGAATAGTCTCTTCATCAATTGTAATTCCTGACATGTCATGCCATGAAGGATTTAATCTTGCTCCAATTCGATTCTCTGGCATTACCTCCTTTACAGCCTCAATAACATCAAATAAAAATTTAGCACGATTTTCAATTGATCCACCATACTCATCCGTTCTAGTGTTAGAAGATTTGGTGAAAAATTGATGGAATAAATAACCATTTGATGAATGAATCTCAACTCCATCAAATCCAGCTTTCATTGCATTGCTAGCTGCATTTTTGAAATCCTTTATAGTTTGCTTAATTTCATTTATAGACATAGCTTTGGGAGTAATTGTATCTTTAAATCCTTCATAAGTAAAGGATTTTGATTTAGGATTTAGTGCTGAGGGTGCTAGTGGTGGTTCGCCATTATGGAAATCAGGATGTGATATTCTTCCAACATGCCATAATTGGATAAATATTTTACCCGCTTTTTTATGGACTTCTTCAGTCACTAACTTCCATCCTTGAATTTGGGGTTCTGAATAAATGCCTGGAGTATTAATATATCCTACAGCTCTTTTTGAAACTTGAGAACCGCATGTAATAATCAAACCTGCAGAAGCTCTCTGTCCATAATATTTAGCATGAAGTTCTGTAGGACGATTTTCAGAATTATTAGCTCTACTCCGGGTCATAGGAGCCATTACTATACGATTACTGAGTTTTAAATCGCCAATTACTATTTCTTTTAGAAGAGGTTGTTTTTTAGACATGTTCATTCAATAGCTGATTTCTTTTATTATTGTATTTATTTCTAGAAAATATTTAAGGCTACTTTATATATTCTATAAATTCCTTTTAGAAATAAAATATCTAAAATAATCTTATTTTTTATTTAAAAAAAAGTAGATTACCAATGTTTTTTGCCTTCCAACAGTTCATCCTTGTCTTCAAAGCCATCAATTTTCCCTCGTTCCTTTTTAATTTGCAATTCTTTCTCATACTTGTCATCAGACCCGATTACTACTTCTACACCCATATTTTTAATTGAATTAATAATATCTTTTTTATGAAGACATTTAGGGAACGGTGTTTCTTTTAAAATACATGAAGCTACATGAATAACATCTACACCGATTTCTTCTTTTAAATTCCTAACCAATCGGAAAATCCTCCTTCCGGGGCATCCTCCGCAGGAAAAAAACCCTACTAATTTTGTATTTTCATCATAATCTTTAAAAGTGTGTTTCCTGTCTGAAAAAGAGGTAATACAAGATGTTCCAGGGCATGATTCTTGAGTTCTATCACATCGAACAATTGCAACCTTTTTTACATTATCATCTTGAGTCATATAGTTAGCTACCTTATCCTTTAAATTATATTTTTATAAATCCTAATCTAATCTTACCTTTTAACAAGGACTAAATGAATAAATAGATTATGATTATGAATTAGAAGTGGGCACCATATTTCGCCGAACCAACAATCTTTCTGTAAGTGGCTAAATAACCTTTTTTTATTTTTGGCTCATGGGGTTTCCAATTTTTTAATCTTCCTTTCAATTCTTGATCAGTAATTAATAAGTCTAATTTTCGATTATCTAAATCTATCTCAATAAGATCTCCATTCATGACAACAGCAATCGGACCTCCTTCAATTGCTTCAGGACAGACATGACCGATGCAGGGACCTCTAGTAGCTCCAGAATATCTTCCATCCGTTATCATAGCAACTGATTCACCCAATCCCATTCCTACTAAAATAGCTGCAGGAATTGATAATTCTCTCATGCCTGGCGATCCCTTAGGACCTTCATTTCGAATAACTAAGATATCTCCTTCTTTTACATTACCTGATAATAGAGCTTCCTTAACTTCTTCTTCACTTTCAAATACCTTAGCTGGCCCCTTATGATGACGCATTTTAGAATTAACAGCACTCTGTTTTATGATCGCACCTTCTGGAGCTAAACTTCCTTTTAGAACTGCTACACCTCCTTCACTACTTATTGGATCTTCAAAGTTTCGAATTATTTGGTAATCTTCAATCTTAACAATTTCAATCAAATCTTTTAATGTTAAGCCTAACACATTTTTTACAGATAAATCCAGTGCGCTTGATAATTTTTTCATCAAAGCAAGAACTCCGCCAGCTTCATGAAAATCTGTTATGTTATATTCAGATGCTGGTTTGAATTTAGCTAGTAATGGAACTTTCTTACTAATAATATCAAAATCAAAGTGATTAAGAGCTCCTCCAATTTCATGAGATAGAGCGCACATATGGAGTATCATATTTGTAGACCCACCAAATGATAAAGCTACTTTGATAGCATTTTCTATGGAAGTATGGGTGATCATATCTAAAGCTTTTAGATTATTATTTATTAATTCCATGATCGTTTTGCCTGTTTCTCTACTTAATTCCTCCCTCTCCTTACTGATTGCGCTCATTGTAGCACAACCGGGTAATGACAATCCCATAGCTTCAACAATACAAGCCATCGTATTAGCCGTACCCATCATATTACAAGCTCCGGCTGAACAACATGTTTGGGACTCAATAAGAAAAAATTCCTCTTTAGATATCTTTCCTGCTTGAAGTCCTCCTATTGCTTCTTTAATATCACTAGTAACAAATGTTTTGCCTTTGAGTGGTCCATTCTCAAAGAATTTAGGCATCATAATCCCACCAGTCAAAAAAATTGTAGGGATATTACATCTAGCAGCAGCCATTAACATACCAGGGATAATTTTATCGCACGAACAAAGCATAACCATTCCATCAAAATCATAAGCTTTGATTGTACATTCAACAGAACCAGCAATAATTTCTCTTGAGGGTAAGATGTATTTTGAAAAACTCCCTGAATTAGCAATACCATCGCATGATGCAATGGTATTAAACTCCATTGGAGTCCCTCCAGCTTCTCGAATTCCTTCTTTGACAAATTCCGCTAGCTTTCGTAAATGAATATGGCCAGGATTAATTTCATTCCATGAATTTACAATTGCAATTCTGGGTTTTTCTAAATCATCATAAGTATATCCACAGCCAAGATATAAGGCTCTCTCATATGTCTTTCTTGGATCTAACTTTTCATTATTTAAAGTCATTATAAAATCTTTAAACTTTTAGGAGTTAAATAAAGGTAATTAAATTTCAAATTTATACCTATTTTTGAAAGGACAAATATTAAAGAGTTAGTGAATGTATAATTGACTCTGAAAATCCAAAAAATTTGTTAAAATAGCTAAATACCTTTATTTAGCATTAAATCTCTATTTTAGTCATTGGAACTATTTCTTAAAAGTTGTACGGACTACAATCACGATTTTACGCTAAAATCGAAAAAGATAAATAATTTGGAGTAAGGACAAATATAATTAGAAAGTCATTTTTTTTAAGGAAATGACATTTTTGTAGATATCTTTGAAATTATAAGGATAAGATTATGGAAATTGGAAGCACCGATAGTAAAAATGAGCAAAAAACGGTAATTAAAGAGGAGGTTAATTTACAATTTCATTGGTATCTAACTTCCTTTTTCATGATATATTTTGGCTCATTATTTATTCCTGGAGTTATATTTATTCTATATAGTTTGTTATTTTTCATCCCAAATGTTATGGAAACGAGAAATTTCACTTCCCTTTTCACGGAATTGATTCCGTTATTGTCTTTGATATTCATGCCTATTGTTATTATAATATGTTATCTGCTTCATCTGTTATTTATAGCTTTAATAACCAGATGGTTTTGGAATATAACTGAAAAAAAGTCGCCTACTAAGGATGGAATCATTCCAAGGAACATCCCAAGTAAATTATTAAACTATTATCATGTCCGTTCGTTTATGCTCAAGTATCCTAAATATATTTTCACAAAGGGTATATTTCCATGGCTATCAAACTGGTTTTTTAATTTTGTGGGTTCAAGTAAGATTGGTAAAGGAACTACAATCGAGGAACAGGTTTGCGCCGATAAATACATCGATGTAGGAACAAATAGTTATATAGGTGTTAGTAGTGTCCTCACGAGTCACCTGGTAGACGGAATTTTTGGCAATATCAACTATTTTGAGCTAAAAGTTGGTAATAATGTCACTTTAGCCAGTCTGAATAATTTCGCTTCGGGGTGTAATCTAGGGGATAATTCTTTCTTAATGCCCTGGGCAAGCGGGGGCAAACACTATACTGTTTCAGGGAATAGTTTCTATTCTGGACTCCCACTCAGAAAGATTTTTAAGAGTAAAATTAATGAATATCTAAAAATCCCTCAAAATCTTATCATTGAAGAGAAAAAGTATAGAACTGATCCCAATAATTTAGAAAGCCTCAAAAAAGCATTAGGTGAGTATAATGACAGCCAATCTGACATTATGGAGGAAGCTAAGTCAAAGATTACAAAAGTCGAAAAAGAAACAAAAACAGAAACAGCTATAACCGATTCAGAAATTCCAGAGACAGATGATAAAGCTGATTTTGCATTGGATTTTACAACAAGTAGCGCTATAAGTAAAGTAAATATCAAATTCCTTGTCTTTTATATTCCAATTATTTGGTTAAGCGGTATGGTAGTGTCTTTGATTTGGTTTGATTTTACAAAAAACAAGCCTCCGATTCAAGCCGATCCTATGGTTTGGATTCCTATAATATTATTATTCCCTCTTGCTATATTTGCCATGTATATGACCTTTATCTTCGCATGCTTATTTTTTACAAAGCTGTTTTTAATTCTAATCAATTTAATACATAAGCCTAAGGAAGGTGTTTTTAAGGCAGAGATCGGGAATCCTGACTTCGATTTTTGGTGCCTCCGAACGGAACTAAAAAAACTCCCCATATTTCTTATTAGAAACTCTCCATTACCTTATTTGGATGTGTGCGCGTTTCGATGGCTAGGAATATCGATGGATTTCTCATCCCATCTCAATGATGCTTGGTGTGACACTGAATTTATCGAATTGGGTCGTAAAGTGATGGTCGGGCAAGGATCGGTAATAATGTCATCCATGGTCGTCGGAAAATATTTATTTATTAAAAAAGTAATATTTGACGATTATACTGTAGTTGGAGGTCAAGATACTATAGCGCCGGGAACCATTATTGGAGAGGACTCAGTTATAGGAGCACTTTCCATTACACACTATGGTCAGATTCTAGAATATGGCTGGATTTATTTTGGTATCCCTTGTATTAAATTAAAGGAGAATAAATATGCGGAATCTAAAAGAGACTTTATCAGAAAAGTGGATGTTGATGAGGAGAAAAAATATGAAATCGAACATGAAGTAAATATTGATGAAGATAAAAAAGCTCTTTTAAATAATAATAGAATTAAATGAAAATGAAGTTAATATCTGATTCGGAAACAATAAATGAAAAAAAGAAGAATAAGTTAAGAAACAAATGTCAGTGCCTGCATCATTAAAAGGAGGTCCATTCACACCATCTGTGCTTGTGAGAAAGAGATATGTCAGTTATTATATCTTTCTTATATGGGTAAGCATGATCTCGGCAATATTAGAGCTTTGGGTATATTGGCAAATCCTATGGGACCCAATTAGACCAGTTCATTTTTATATTTTCCTTCCACTTTTATTTTTTGTTATGTACTTAACCATAGTGTTTACATCGTTATTATTTTCAAAATTATTATTAATCATTGTAAATGCCTTCCATAAACCGAGGACTGGTATTTTTTTGAGACATCCCTCAGATAAAGATTATCGATACTGGAGTCTTCGAAATACTATAAAAAGATGGCCCGTTTATTGTTCTCATAAATTTCCCTTCCCCTTTTTGGATAATATTTGCTTTAAGATGTTCGGTGTGAAAACGACTTTTGCTAATTCGTTATTTGAAGGTTGGGTGGACACAGAGTTCATTGATTTTGGAAGAGAGATTGTAGTAGGACAGGCAAGTATCGTTCAATCCGCAGTTATTATGGGTAATTTTTTAATTATTAAAAAAACCATAATTGGAGATAATGTAAGGATTGGAGCTCATTGCGTCGTAATGCCCGGCACTCAAATCGGTGAGAATTG
>SDBT01013922.1_pt1 | contig 12862 bp, 13 predicted proteins | sample 2277101 | NCBI WGS metagenome assembly SDBT01 (sample SAMN10404973, study PRJNA504765) | marine sediment metagenome | isolation source: marine sediment core GS10_PC15, 103 cmbsf | place: Arctic Ocean: Southern Knipovich Ridge | collected 2010 | reverse complement strand
GGCCTCAGTGAATCCTCCTTTTTTTGGGCGCAAATATCTCTCGCAGTCGATGTGAAAACGGTCTGGGCGATCTGGGCGCAGGCTTCAGACAACGACCTGTTCATCAATTCCAACGTGGACTCGGCGGGTTGGGGAACAGAGGCTGAAGAAGTTGATGGTGTGACCGCCAATGCCATTACCTCCAACGTGTACGAGAGGGATGGCAACATCGTCCTGGCCTTCCTCTACGACACTGCCGGGACAGTCACCTACGACGAATTCATAATTCGGGCGGCGGTCATCGACATCCAAGCCGAGGGTGGGTCCTACGTCCATACGGGAATCGCTGCCAACCTCGAATATCATTCTGTCGTGATCGCGGGGGTGGGATCCTACCTGGTCTCGGGCGCGGCTGTGGATTTTTTTGAAGTCTCTTACGACCAGCTCACTTTCCGTTTCCGAGTGGATGATGGGGGTCTGTAAGAATGGCCTTCCCAGTCGTAGAGAGTAGAAACACAGGCACCGCAAATTCGGGTTCGATCACTGTCGTTCTGCCTTCGGGATCCTCCGACGGCGACTTCATCTTCATCCTCCTTCGAGCCAACAGCGAGAGCACAACTTGGAGCCAGACTTCCGGCACGACAGGCTGGACGGAAATCACAGGATCAGATGCCAACGGGCAAGTCTCCTATTTCAAACAGATTGGGGCCAGCGAATCGAATCCGTCTTTTGACCTTTCCTCGAGTGAGCGCTCTGGATTCATTGCTCTGCGCATATCAGGTGCTGCCAATCCTGCCACACGACCACCCCAAAGAGGCGTTGTCTCAACAGGAACTTCTACCGCCCCAAATCCCTCCACTGTTTCTCCCACAGGTGGAGCCAAAGATTATCTGTTTATTGCCACAGGCTCCACTGGGGATGGTCGAGCTGCATTCACTTCTGCTCCGACTAATTACACCGACCTCACTGTTTTCGCCACCGCCGGCGCTGCCAATGGATCTTCAGCAGGTACCGCTGAGAGACTGGTCAACACCGGGAGTGAAAATCCTGATGCCTTCACAATCTCGCGCTCGGAGCTTTGGTCTGCCCACACCGTCGCTGTTCACCCGGTAGTCGAAGAAATCATTGATGCAGAGGTTGGGTCATACGTTCACACGGGGGTAGTGGCAGACCTCCTCCACCAAGTGAGACTGGACGCTGAATTCGGTGCCTACCTTTTGACCGGGACCGATGCCCTTCTGGAACATCACCAGCTCCTGGCGGTGGATGGGGGAAGCTATTCGGTTGTCGGGACCGATGCCGATTTCGTAAAAGGATTCTCTGTAATCGCCGAGGGCGGTTCGTACAGCATTGCCGGGACCGATGCCGATTTCAATTTCTCTCTCTCCGTCGATGGTGGGTCCTATGACCACGTTGGTCACACCCCCTCGCTGCCTCATTGGTTGGGGAACTTAAACGCCAACATCACCGTTGAGTTGGGTGGAGGAAATGCCGAGATCCGATTGAGGATCGAGATCAAAAATGACGGTCAGGCTTTTGCCATCCTTCCGTCTTTCAAGTACCAGTCCTCCAAAAACTCTGCGGCCTTCAAAGACATCACGGCTGTCAGTACCGACGTCAGGACTTTCAACTCGGCCTTTTTCGCTGATGGGGATGACCTGCTCAACCAGCTCCTGGGCACGGATCCATTCCTGACCGACAACAATGCCGCTGAAGAAGATACCGGCACCTTCAAGCTGGGGGAGAACTTCACCCCCGGCAGCGTGATCGAAACCGAGATCGCTCTTGAATTGATCGGCGCGGACCTGGTCGATACGGACACCATCGACATTCGGATCGTCAGGCTTGGCGGTGACACCGTTTTAGACACCTACACCCAGATTGGTAGGGTCACGATTTCAGTAGTGGCGAACATCATCGTCGCTGATGCAGGGAGTTACATTGTCACGGGCATCGATGCCAACCTCGAACGCCATGCAATCGTCGTGGCCGGGGTCGGCGCCTATCTCATCACCGGAACTGATGCTGATTTTCTGATCGACTCGGCCGTTATTGCGGGGGTCGGGTCATACCTGGTCACGGGCACGGACGCCAACCTGGAAAAGAACATCCTCTTGGCCGTGGACTCAGGATCGTATGCGGTCATCGGTACGGCTGCGGACCTCCTGCGCAACGCCGCATTGTTGGCAGATATTGGCATTTACTCCGTCACCGGGGTCGATGCAAATCTGGAACACAACGTCCTGCTGTCCGTAGACGGTGGATCCTACGCCGTGATCGGTACGGCAGCCGACCTTTTACACGATTCCCGAATCCTGGCAGATATTGGCATTTACCTCATCACGGGAACTGACGCTGACCTGCTGAAGGGTCGGAGGCTGATAGTCGATTCAGGGGTCTATCTCCTGACCGGAACCGATGCCAACCTCCTTGGTCTGAGGGCTATCGCCGCCGAGACAGGTTTCTACGTTGTCACTGGCACCGATGTTGATTTCCTAAAAGATTACGTCTTGAACCTGGACATCGGCGCGTACCTCATAACTGGCACCGATGCCGCGTTCGCCTTCTCCCTCTCAGTCGATGGCGGGACCTACCTCATCACGGGTACAGATGCCAACCTTGAATTCAATCGGCTACTCGCTGCCGATGCCGGAAGCTACCTGATCACAGGCACCGATGCGGACTTTTCTTTTTCCCTTTCAGTCGATGGCGGGACCTACCTCATCACAGGGACGGATGCCAACCTTGAATTCAATCGGCGGTTCATTGTCGATGCCGGAAGCTATCTGATCACCGGGACAGATGTTGATTTCCTAAAAGACTATGTCCTGAACCTGGACATCGGCGCGTACCTGATCACAGGCACCGATGCCGACCTGCTGAAAGGTCTGCTCCTGGCAGCGGACGCAGGCGCGTATCTCATCATCGGAACTGACGCCAACCTTCTCGGAATTCGGGCAATCGCGGCTGAGACAGGTTTCTATCTAATCACCGGGACCGATGCCGATTTTCTCAAGGACTACGTTCTGGGCATCGACGCGGGGGCGTACAGCCTGGTCGGTACAGACGTTGATTTCACTTTCTCCCTGTCCGTCGATTCGGGAACCTACTCTGTGGTCGGCACCGACGCAGACTTCCTCCTTGACCTCATCGTATCGGCCGATGGCGGTTCTTACACCCTGGTCGGAACTGACGCGAACCTTCTTGGCATCAGGGCCATAGCTGCCGAAACTGGCTTCTATGTGATCACGGGAACCGACGTTGATTTTCTAAAAGATTACGTCCTCAATTTGGACATCGGTTCTTACCTGGTGACCGGGACTGATGCCGACCTTCTCTACAACAGAATCTTTACCGTCGATGGGGGTTCTTACCTCATCACCGGAACCGACGTTGATTTCCTGACGGGCCTGCGGCTGGTTGCCGATGCCGGCAGTTATCTCCTGACAGGTACAGCCCTCGACCTTCTCCATCAGGTGATCTTGGGAGTGGATGCTGGGTCTTACCTCCTGACCGGGATCGCCGCTGACCTGCTGCGCGATGCCGTGGTTGCGGCTGACGCTGGATCCTACCTCCTGACAGGTACGGCAGCAGACCTCCTTAAAGCCTATTTGCTGGGAGCTGATGCGGGTTCGTATCTGTTGACCGGGATCGACGCGGACCTCCTGGCCGACAGAGTGATTTCGGTTGATGGCGGTTCTTATTTGATCACAGGTACGGACGCGAATCTGGTTCTCGCCAGGTTCCTCGCCGCTGATGCAGGCGCGTATGCCCTGACCGGAACCGACCTGACTTTCCGGTTCAGCCTGCCAGTGGACGGAGGGAGCTACAACGTCACGGGAACGGCTCTCGATCTCCTTGTCGACCGCATCCTGCGGGTAGATGGCGGGAGCTACACGCTGACCGGGATCGACGCGGAGCTCCGCATAGAAATCCTGGCGCGGGTTCTTTTCCTGAGCAACGTAGTCACCACCCAAACCGAATTTGATTCCGTCATCACTTCGCTCCTTGAACTGGATGATGTATCATCGCCCCAAGTGGAATCCGACGATGCCCAGAGCACCCAAATTGAGGCCGATAGCGTAAAAACCACCGAGTTGAGAGAAGACGACGTCAGACCCGTTAGCTAAGGAAAGGGGAACCAATGCCCGACAACCTTTTCGAGAACGATCGGACCGAACACAGGGTGACGTTTCTGGACGAAGATGGGGCTATCGTCAACATCTCCGGAGCTGTCCTGGAATTCAGGTACAAACCGGGATCGGCATCGACCATCACAGTCGTCCCGACCCTGTTCACCGATGGCTCTGATGGCATCGCCAAACATGAGTTCGCCGAGAACGAACTCACCCCAACTGGAAGGTGGAAATTCCTGGCCAGGGCCACGATTTCCGGAAAGCAATTCACCTTCGGGGATGATGCAGGGCAACCTGTCGAGTTCGACGTTCATCCGTACCTCTAACATGGCAAGGTTCGATTTCGCACCGCACTTCACGGAGGAAGAATTCACCTGCCCCTGCGGGTGCGGAACGCTGAACCCGGACAGAGGTTTCTTGGAACGGCTGGAAAGGGCCCGCGTCAGAGCAGACATTCCCTTCAAGGTCAATTCTGGGTGCCGCTGCAAAATACACAACGCGGACGTCGGTGGGGTTGATTCGAGTTCGCACCTGGCCGACGAAATAATTCGATCTCATGCCGGAGACATCGGCGCTCGAGGAACACTTCAACGGGGGTTGATACTGGCCTCCCTTCGGGGCGTCGGCTTCAATCGAATCGGCATCGCCAAATCCTTCGTCCACGTGGACATCGACCCCACCCTGCCCCCCAACCGAACCTGGCTCTATTCATAGGGCCGTGCTAAGGTATTTTCAAATTTGCTGGAGGGAACCTTATGCACATGGTCAAGGAGAATGTTCAGCATCCTGGGTGGCTCACAGTCATCGTCATCGTCATCACCATCGGGATCGGTTTCAGCGAATGGATCACGATCAGCAACATCCAGAGCTTCGGTGAAATCCTTCAAATCCAGACGCTGGCTTCACTGATGAAGTTCCTCGGACCCGTGACGATCGCCACTGTTTCTCGGGGGTTTATCAAATGAGAAAACTGATCTTCCTACCGCTCCTTTTCATCGCCACGGCTGCCAGCTGCGACGACACTCTGAAGACGATGGCCAAGACCTTGAACACCGCGGCTGTCGCTACGGGCGAAGCCCAGACTATCGTGATCGCCGCTCAAGAGTCGGGGGTCATCAGCAAGGAGACCTCAGATGCATTCGTGGCCGGGGTCACGGTTCCGATCCTGACCAGCATTGGCCTTGCGAATACGGCTCTGAGCCTGATGGTAGCCCTGCCTGAAACTGCCAGGGACGATCCTCTTGAAATCCTCCCACCTGTCATCCAGGCTGTGATGGACGGACTCGCTGACGACAAGATAGGGATCATCACCAACGAGGGTACGAAAGCAACCGTCCAGCTCGCCCTGCAGGGAGTCCTCGCGGGACTGAATACAGCCCAGGCGATCTTGGAGGTGAACGAGTGAGCAAATTTGAAAATATCGTCAACGCCTTCGGTTTAATCAACGCTGCTATCCCGGGTGTTGCGAAGGTCATTGTCACATTGAAAAACGGAAAAGAAATCGACCTGTCGGCCCTCATCAAATCGACCGAGGACATCATTGCTGAAAAGTTGAAGGAAGCCGCAGAACATCTTGCCAAGCCAGGCTCCTGAACCTGTCGATAGTGACAGCTTGACCGAAAGATCCGGGTACATGAAACTGTCAGAATTCGTAAACTGGAAAGGAGTCAGGACAGCCCTGGTCATCATGGGAATTGGATACATCGGCACCGTCGTCGTTCTTCTCTGGAATCTTTACTGGGTGGTTTACACACCCGAAACCGGCCTCATCGAATCTTTCGCAACCCACATCGAAACCAGTGAAGGCACGATCCAGTCCGTGGCCCAAACCTTGGAGGACATTAAGGCACTGATCAAAGACGTCCAGACTGGGCAGGACGAAGATCGGCAGCGCGACCTGACCATGCGCGGCATGGGGGCACAGGGTTCGTTCGGAGGGACGCAAGCCTACGTCCGGGTGAACGCTGACAGCGATGCGTCGATCTACAAAGACGGAGACCGAATCAAGATCACGAAGTTGGGCGAGAACGGTAGGCCTTCAGAGGAATTCGTTGTCAGGGGAGAATGGACCCACCCCGACAGTGAAGTCCTGGTCAGCTTCTCAACCGAGGCTTGTAAGATTCTGGAAGTGAACGGGATCGTAAAGGTTCAGTTGGAACCTGCCGGCAAGTGACGTTCGTAGGACCAGACCGCGGCGACGATGGCCGGGGTCACAGATTGCTTCCCCTTCGCCACTCTCCATAGCAGACCCCGGTTGACCCCCAATTCATCCTCAACCCTGGCCCAGCTGCCATATCGCCTATACAGGCTCAGGATGACTTTTACCTCTTTTTGGGTATGGTTGGGCATTTTCCCCTCCAAAAGCCGCCCAGGGACGAGCCTAGGCAGCTTTCTCGGTACGTTAGGGGGCAACAGATAGGGCGATCTGGGCCAGGGCATAGCCAAAGGCACAGGCGATCAGTATCAGGCCACCGATCCCGGGCCTGCCATTGGTGGGGGGTGGTTGGTCAGTCCATAAGACAGTCATGGTTTCTCCTTGTCGGCTGGATGGGAACATCGCCCTGCAGGGCAGAATGAGATCCCGCATTTGGAACATTGAAAATGGAAATGGTCATGGCCCTCGACCGTGAAGACCAGAAAGGTTTCTTGGTCACATTCGCAGACGACTAATTCAGCCTGGACTGGACCCAGAGTTGATTGAACGGAGATCGCTTTAGTGTTCACGCTTTTCCTCCTTGTTGTTAGTGACAGGTTGCCCCACCCCGCATTGCCTGCCGCGGTCGATTTTCCTTCCTGAACAAACCTACTGCATCGACCCTTACCCAAGCGAAAGGAAGCCAGAGGCCCGATACCACAGGACGAGACACTAGGGGCCTCGCCCCTCCACCCCCGGACCTCCAGCAACACCGTAGGTTGATGTTCGTAATGACTTCTGGGGTGGACGGTATATCTTACAACTCATCCATGCGGATGATGGGGTATCCTCCTTTGAATTTTGCCCTCCAGTCGCAGGGTCGGGTCGCTGCCCCGATCACATTCCGGACCCTGACCTGAGGGGCGTCACCGAGCTTCGCCAGCTTGCACAGGTTAGGGTATGCCTTCTCAAGGTAGCTGCCTGCCTCATCCAGCCTCGGATAGCGAATGGGGTTGTCATCCGTCCCGCAGATGGGACACCATTCGCCGTCGTCGTAATGTTCCGGCTGCCAGGACGTTCGGCGGTTGTGTTCGTCAACCAAAAGGGTGATGACGTCGAAAAGCCTGACGCCCCTGACATCGAACTTAAACCGGGTCGAAACAGCAGCCCAGTTGTGCTTGCTCAGTTCGGTGGCCTCCCCGATTTCCAACCAATTATCTGCGACAGACAAACTGACCGACCTCTTGTTCGCGGTACCGGGGGAAGAAATCATTTGATACTGGACAGCGAAACCAGTCTCTAAAATTTTGGTCGTGATGTTCATTCTTTCTCCTTTCTTTCTAAACGGCAGAAGGGGCGGTGGTTCCGCCCCTCCCGCGCTGTCAATTATAATTGACACACTTGTCAAGAGTTTCTATTTCTCTTGACAAAGGATCCTATGCAGCCTCCTCTGCAATGTGGGTCCACTGGCTCTGGTTCAACTCGACGATCTGGCCACCCATCCGTTCCAGCTCCGTCGCCCGGTCATAGCTGTCTACGTCCTGGGAGTGGCGGGTCACGGCGTTGCAGAGGCCCCACTGTGTGAGATCCCCACCGTCAATCAGGTGGCGAAGGACGCCGCCCTGTTCGCCTTCGGAAAGGGAGAACAACTTGGCTGTCAGTTCGACCGCTTTTTCAGGATGCTGGTTGATCCTTTTTTCGGTAGTCCCTTCCAGCCTGGCAACGACCCTCTCAAAAACATCTTTGGACAACGCCCCGGCGACAACGTCCCTCAGCTTTTTGCCGAAGGCGATATTGTCAGCCTCGATGGTGTCCGTCTGAAAGAATTCGTATGCCTTGTCCTCGTCGCCATTCCCGACGGCTCGGCCGATGTGATACTTCCGAAACGCCAGGTCATTGATGACCATGCCGTTCATGCAGACCAACCTGTTGACCATCGGCTTGACCGAGACAGCCCCCCAACCAACTTCCGAGGTTGATAGCGTAAGGCCCGCCTCTACGATGTCCCCGAGCTTTACCTCCATCTGCAGGCTGGGAACCGTGACCTTGATGTAAAGCCGCTTCTCAGTGATTTCGCAGCTGGCGATCGTCACCTTCATGTCAGCGAAAACGGGGAGGGCTGCTGAAGCAATGAGATCGTTGTCCAGGCATCGGTATTTGGACGACAGGAAGGCTCTCATGTGTCCGTCCATGGTCCTGACCATACGCCGGGGGGAGTCGCCGCGGTCCCGCGTATCCTCCAGCCAGTGGTTGACGTTCCTGGCCAGAAGTTCCGGGGAATCTTCCCGCATCCGGTCATAGTACCGGGAGGGGATTTTGAGGCGGGTGGCGATCTGGGAGTGGGCGAGAGGTCGGATGGGGAATTCTCCTTTTGTCCCGACCAGCATAGTGGGCTGGAGGGATCCAGGATCGTCATCATCCGGACGAAGCCCCATGTGCAGGTCCGTCATGGGCGATACGAAATCGCGCTTGGCTTTCGACTGCCGTTCAATTTCAGCAGCCAGTTCTTGAAGTGATCTTCCTTGTTTCATCGATGGCCTCCTTAAAAGGTTTACTGGTTTCTGACTGGCGAATTTGCCAGCCAGCCAACCCCACGGATCCGAGCCGTGGAGAAGGCAGGCTGTCATTCGGTAATGGCTTCCATCCCGCGCTTGACCGATTCGGCCGTGTAGACTTTCCGCTTGCCCGTGTCCGTTTCCAGAACCAGGACAGGGTACTTGGGTCGCCTTGGGATCAGCCCCACTATCTGGTAGCTGTGACCCCCCATGTTGAAGACCTCGTCGAGCCATTCAGCCTTGAGTCCGTACATCAGGCAGAGCCGAGAATAGTCATCCCGTTCTTCCGTCATGGCGACCCCGCCTTCAACGATGGCGAACTGAAGATCGACCTTCATGAAAGTCGGGTTGTATGTGATCTTCCCGATGGTGACGCTGATGCCAGCGGTCTCGCAAAAATCAGCCAACTGTTTTCCGATTTGGATTCGCATGAGTGCGAGGATTGCGGGGTTTGCAAAATCTGTAATCACCTGGGTCATTTTTGATTTCCTCCTTGAAGGTTGGGGGAGGGCCGTGGTATGTTCGGCCCTCCTCTTTGTTTCGTTTCATCGGCTGGGTCGCCGAGAAAGAATCACGCAGCTTTTTTGGCGGCTTCGGCCGTGACCGTCACCTGCAGCGAAACCAGCTTCTTCGATTCCTTCACGTTCAGGGTGGGAATGTCCTTCGTTTTCTCCCGACCCTCTTTCAGCTGGGTGCTGGAACTGACCAGATCAACTCCCAATTTGGCGAACACCCCGTGAGCCTCCTTGCGGGTGAACCCGTTGGATCCCATCCACCGGAGCATCTCAGCCTTGGTCAAACCGAACAGGCTGCCGTTGCCATTGGTCTTGGCCTTGGTGACCGTCTTGATCGGCAACACCTTCTTGGCCTTGAAATCGGAGGACGCGATTTTGATCAGGCCGACGATCAGGTGGTTCGTGTCGCGCTTCTTGCCTTCGAATCGAACCGTGGCCCGCTGCCCCTCGCCTTTGTTGCCCAGAACTTCTTTCACCAGGCCGCGAGTGTTCTTGCTATCGCTCTTGAGGTTGATGACATCGCCCACCCGGATCACATCATCTTTTTTCGGGATGACGATGTTGACCCCGAAGATCAGGTCCGTGGGAGGCGGGGTTGTCGCTGCAGGAGTGGTTTTCTTGGTAGCAGTGGTTTTCTTGGAGGTGGGTTTGCGGGTTGCTTTCTTCTTGTTTGTTTTTCTCATCGGTGGCTCCTTTCATGAACCGTTGTGGCCTGCCGTTGTTGACAGGTAGCCCCATCTTAATAAGGGACAAGACCCGAGTCCAATAGAATTGCTTGTTTCTGGATGTTTTTTTGACACCCCATTCATGGTATAGTGATCAGCCTATGTCCAACATAACACTGAACAAAGAAGATGTGGCAGATGCAATGGCCAACGAGCTTTTGAACCAGACTGACCTTTGCAGGCGTGCGAAGATCACCGTCAACACATTCAAGAGGCTGATGAATGGCCAGGGAACTACACCCAGGACCGTCAAAAAAGTCCTGCGAGTTCTCCGGCTGAAGCGATCTTCCGTGGTCAGAGTTGTGTCCAATTAACCAACAAGGAGGAACCATGAAACAGAAAGAACAACAAGCGACACTGGAACCGATCAAGGAGGTGTCGGCCGAGGAACTGGCAGCGGAAAAGGAACAGGGGGAAGCGCAGATGCGTGAAGAAATCCCGGCAGGTGAGCCGCCTGTAAACGATGAGGCTTTCAAACCTGAATCGGAGAAGGCCCTTGCTGTCATTCCTGAAACGGCAACGGCGCGGGTCACTGCTGAAACCACAGCGGTGTCGATCCGATACCTGGCAGCGCAGGAACGGGGAATTGAAATCTTCGAGGACCAGGTCACGCTGTTCAACATCGCCAGGCGAGCCGCGCTGAAGGCGACGAAGGCGACGGACTGGTCACTGTACAAACGCAAGGACGGGAACATCACCGGGTTCCTCGACGCCAACGGGTGCTTCCGGATCCACGGCCTGCTGGGGATCAAAATGGACAAGGCACCCGAACGTGAACGCATCGATGAGTCGGGTGGGTACTCGTACCTTTTCTCCGGCAATGTGTATTGCCAATTCACCGACACCATCATGTGGTTTGAAGGCGGCAGGTCGTCCACCGAAAAGGTTTTCGTGGAGCAGAAAAAAATCGGCCTGCAACTCAGGATGGATGTGAAGAAAGCTGCCTACAAAAACTTCGTCGGCCGAGCCACACGGCAGCTGGCCGGGATGGAGGCGGTTCCCATTTCCGAGCTTCAAGAGGTCGGCCTGGACCTGGGCCGAATGGCCCTTGCCCGACAGTACACAGGAGACGAACGGGACGCCTGGGCGAAGGGAGATTACGCGGGGGTGATTGCCGGCAAGTTCGCATGGTCCGGTGGGAGTCAGGGCAAAGGTCAATCGACCTCGCCGCCCCGGAAGTCTAGTGGTGGTGAAAACCTGATCACCGAGAAGCAGCACAAACGATTCTGGGCTATCGCCAAAAAGCACGAATGGAGTGACGCTGACGTTACTGCCCTGCTTGATCGGTTCACCATCAAGGAGAGCCAGGACATCCCAATGAATATTTACAACGCGATCGTCGACCACCTGGAAAAACGATCAATGCCCGAACCCACAAGGAGGTCAGAATGACCCTGGAAACGAGACACAGTGATTTGAAAATGGTCGATATGCTGGCAGATGTTTCTACCAGTTGGGACAAAATGATTCGGGACCAGAAAGGCTGGCTCCCTCAACCCCACCCCTATGTCTATGCCTCTGGCCGATGCAAGTGCGTCCTACAGATGGTCCGGGACATGGTTGAACCCGACAAGCGGGATCCATTCGGGGAGGACACCCTGTTCCGCTTCAAGCTGGGCGATGATCGGGAACGGGACATTCGTGCCGACCTCGAGCTGGTGGGAAGAAACAACGACCCGCCCTTTTCAGTTGAAGGCCACAATGAACCAGTGGAGATCAAAGGAAAATACGACAAGGGCCTGCAGGACGTCACCATCATCAAGGGAAAGATTGAAGGCCATCTGAACTTCCCGACCCTCCATGAGAAGTGGGACATGGAAATCAAATCATGGGCGCCTTACCTGGTGGACAACGTCAGAGTTTTCGATGACCTGTTCAACAACAAGTGGACCAAAAAGGGTGCCCTGCAGCTGCTCATTTATATGTATGCCAAGAACCATGAAAGGGGGGTGTTCATCCTGGACCGTAGAGGTCGGCCGAAGCTGTTACCAGTGAACCTCCACGACTGGCTGAATGAAATAGAGGCATTTCTGTCTGATGCTGAATCAGCGGTCAAGCACGCGGCAGCCGGGACCTTTCCAGACTACACCGATGACCCACGGGAATGCGCCAGGTGCGACTATGCTGGCAAGACTTGCTTCCCACCCCTCATGTCGAGGGACAGTGAACTGCTGAAGGTGTTCAACGATCCCGATCTTGAAGACGCCATCACCCGGCACCAGGAGCTCCACGAACCTCATTTGGAGTACAACAACATCCACAAGACCCTGGCATCAACCTTCCGGGGGATCCAGAACGCCGCCTGCGGCAACTACCTGATCACCGGGGAGTTTGGGTCAGGGTCCAAAGTTGAGCTGCCGCCAGCGGTCAAGAAAAGGCGGAAGATCCAGGACGACAAATACCGCGTGACTGTGGAGGAACATCGGTGGCGGATGAGCGTGGACACCATCGGGGTGAAGGACGAATCATGAAGGCACCATTTGAACCTACGTCCTGTGACTGCCCCGATGACAAGGCCAACTGCCGTAGCCAGCCTGGGCATCTTTTGCCTGGGCAGCTGTCAGTGATTGCCGACTACCTGAAGGTGAAGATAGCTGATGCCAGGGAATTCTTTTGGAACAGCCCTGGCATGGTCCTGATGAACAGTGACGGTGAACTGGTTCGGATCCGGACCATCACCCCGCGTTTCAAACATGGCAAGTGCGTGTTCTACCGTAAGGGCCGCTGCACCATCCACCCCGTGGCACCATACGGCTGCCGCTATTTCGACGTTCACATGACCCCGAAGGAGGGTCAGAAACGATCCATGTGGGGGGTG
>SDBT01013921.1_pt1 | contig 12862 bp, 9 predicted proteins | sample 2277101 | NCBI WGS metagenome assembly SDBT01 (sample SAMN10404973, study PRJNA504765) | marine sediment metagenome | isolation source: marine sediment core GS10_PC15, 103 cmbsf | place: Arctic Ocean: Southern Knipovich Ridge | collected 2010 | reverse complement strand
GGTCCTACAACAGCAGTCTGTAAGGCTACGGCCTCAGCTCGGCCTTCGCCGCAAATTCATCGGTAGTATGATACTATTTTACTACCTCGAACTTCTTACAGACTGCAAACGTTATATGAAATACATGTTTTCCTTTTAGGGCTACGCCCTAGCTCTTAAAAAGAATCTGATTTTGTTTTCTTTTATTGATAGAGGGGAATATAATGCGTTTCCTACGCTTCGTTACGAAAACAATTTACTAAAAAAAATTTACACTTACTACAAATTATGGCAGATCAGGGCAATTACAATCGGGGGTCAGAATGGAGAAAGTGGGATTTACATATCCACACGCCATTTTCTCATACATCAGAATATGCTGGAGCGACACAAGCAGAAAAGTGGGAAAATTTTATTAAAGGATTGGAGTCTTTGCCAGAAGAGATAAAAGTTATTGGCATTAATGATTATCTTTTTTTGGATGGCTATAAGAAGGTTTTGAAATACAAAGACGAAGGGCGATTAAAAAACATCGATTTAATACTGCCTGTTGTAGAATTTAGGTTAAAAGAGTTTGTAGGTCATGAGCAATTAAAAAAAATTAACTACCATGTCATCTTTGCAGAGGAGGACATTCTCGACATTGATACCATAGAAGCGCAGTTTTTATCTTGTTTCAGATCGTCATGCAATCTTGACGTAGAAGAAGTGGATGGTACGACTTGGGGCGGAGTTGTCACAAGGGAAAGCCTAGTCGATTTTGGTAAGCATATATACGAAGCCACCCCAGAGGAAAAACGAGAAAGCGACAATCATTTTGAAATTGGATTTAACAATATCAGTTATAGCCTGGATAAACTCAAAGAGTGTCTAGGAGAAATAAAAGAACCAAACACATACCTTAAAGGTAAATATATAAAAGCTATTGGAAAGTCCGAATGGGAAGATTTTAGATGGACAGGGTCTCCTGCGGACAAAAAGGACATAGTCAATAATACCCATGTTGTATTTTCTGCCTCACCGAATACAGAGCAAGCAAACAAAAATATAGATTCTTTAAAGGATCAATCAGTAAATAGTCGCTTACTACATTGCAGCGATGCACACACTATTAAGCAAATTGATGATGAGGGGGGTGTAAAATTTGACTTTTCCAATACTAATTCTAAAGATTTGGGGCACTGTTTTACATGGATTAAGGGCAATACTAGTTTTGAGACATTGCGACAAGCGGTGGTAGATTATGAAAACAGGGTTTTAATACAAGAGAGAAACCCTGCTGAAAATAAGAATTCATCTCCAGAACTTTTTATCGACAGAATGGAATATAAGCAAGACGGCGAAACTCACACAATTTATTTTAACAAGGATATAAATTCTGTTATTGGTAAGCGAGGTGCCGGAAAGTCAGTTTTACTCAAACATATTGTTTTTGATGTATTAGGTGGTAAAAAAATAGAAAAACTAAAAGAATTTAAAATCTATTGGTGCGATAGTACAGCGGAAAATAAATTTGTTGAGTACATACCACAGAACTATCTCTCAGCGATTACTTATGAGGACGGCGAAAAATATGACGAACGAGATGAGATGCTCAAGAAGCGCTTATTCAATAATGATTTATTTAAAAACGCCAATATTAGCAAAAATGAAGCTACTGATTCGATAGAGCTAAAAATTAATGCGAAAGTAAAAGAAATACTTAGCATACATGGACAGATTGTAGATACTACCAACCAACTTAAACCGCTTGGAAAAGTTGATGATAAAGAAAGGGCTATAAAAACCAAACAGGAAGAAATCAATAAGCTTGGAAAGATCGATATAACCGATGAGGATATTGAAAATCAAACAAAGTATTCGTCGGAAATAGAGTCGCTCAGTGGTGAGCTTAAGCTATTAGAGCAGGACGTTCAGATTATAAAGAATATCAATAAAGATGGTGACGTAAGTTTTATTACAGTTGATGATGAAGCCTTCTTTGGATTGTCGCAGACAACATTAGAGTTAATAGAAAAGCACATAGAGAAACTCTCTAGCCAAGATATTAAAACGTATCTTGGTAGTTTGCTGACTGATTTGGAAAAAAAGATTAAAACCAAAACAGAAAAGAAAGTCACTGTCGCAAAGAAATTGGAGCCAATAAATGAGAAGTTGAAACAAAACAAGACTATAGAAAAAATCCTAAAGGAAATAAGCAAACTTGATAGCGAGAAAAAAGAGATAGAAAAACTAACTAAATTTGTTCAAGAATCTAACGAGAAAAAAGAAAAATTAATCAGTGAAGTCGCTGAGTTGTACCTATCATTTAAAGGTAAAATAGAAGGCATAGTTCTAACACTTAAAGATGAGTTTAATAATTTTACTTTCATAACATTTGACTTTACGGTTAGCTATGACGTGGTTGCATACAAGGCTAGATTTTTTGATGTGTACGTTGATGGGCGATCTGGCGATAGATTTAAAAAGTTTATTAATGAAGACAGAGATTTTAATAAGGTTGAGCTGATCAATATTGTTAAAGATATTATTGCTGATACAGATACTGCAAAACTGAAGACTGCGGGCGGCGATAAGGAGAGTGCAATGATGACACTGTTAAGCTGTAGATACGATATCGATTTTACAAAATCTGTTAAATATAAAAACGGAGAGGGACTGGTAGATTTTGAAAACATGACTGGTGGACAGAAAGCAATGGCACTATTGGATCTTATCTTCAATCTGTCTAAAAGTGGATATCCGATAATTATTGATCAGCCAGAAAATGATATTGATGTCTCTGGAATATCAAATGACTTGAAAAAACTTCTAGTAGATCAAAAAGAAAAACGACAGGTAATAGTGGCAACACATAGTCCAAATTTGCTACTACTAACTGACTCTGAGAACGTGATAGTTGCGGAAAACGAAAATAATAATATCAAATATCGCAATGGGGGCATTGAGAGCAAGCAAGTTCAAGATGATATTATAAATATACTTGAGGGTGGTCGAGAGGCATTAGAGAAGCGAATGAAAAAAATTGGGGTAAAGCATTAAATAGCCTAATAAGATATTTGGAGCTCGGGTATTCACCACCTTAATTTCCCTTTACCCTCTATTCAGAACTAAAAACAAATTAGAAAGTATGATTGAAATATTCAATTCAGCAATAGATTCGCCTAGCGTAATAATAGTTACAATATTTTATGTTATTTCTGAATCAATCGCCATATACGATACAAGATTAATTCAATGGAAAAAACATGGCATGATCCCCAAAAATACACCAACACCGCCAGCATGGTCTGCAATATTTGGAGTCTTGGGATGGCTATTATTTATCGGACTAATATTACTTAATTGGAAATATGGCATAATTGTAATTTTAGTCGTGTGGGTTTTAAAAGTTTTACCTGTACTTGAGACAATAGGAAAAATATTAATGACACCATTTATTACAAAGAAATAGTTGTACTTTTAACGCTGGCTCATCCAAATTGTTCGGCGTTGAGATGCTCACGCACACATTTGAATAAATAATTCGCATAATCAGCATGAGGTCGCAAGAAATAAAAACATTGGGTATAAACAGCTCAAAAGGCTATCACAGTTATCTTTCGGAAAATAATCGTGGTATTCAAATTATCAATGTCACTTCTATAACTCAGAAAAATGAAAAGTTTAAATTGATTTTAGATAAAAAAATACACAACCTCGAAGCAATTGAATTTAAGGTAGCTGGAAATCAAATTGATTCCGATAAAATTAAAGTGATTGTATACGATAAAGATACCAACGCACTTCTAATAAAGCCTGCGCAAGATTTACAAAAGCAATTTACCGAACTTAGCAATGATGAAATAAAAATTGTTTCAGATTTGAAGTTTCTTATTAAGCGGGCGGAAGATTGGTATGAAGAAAATGGCGATGAAATCAAGCTTCCAAAGCGCACATCACATCTTAATTCCCCAACAGCTAATGATTTCTTTTCAGACATGAAACCATCACCCGATCAAGAAGCAGGCATTGAAGCAATCTTTAATGAGCCATTGAGCTATATTTGGGGAGCACCTGGAACAGGAAAAACTCGGCTAGTACTCGCATACTCTCTTATTCATTATATACGAGCAGGAAAACAAGTGGCAATTTTTGCTGCTACAAACAATGCTTTGGAGCAAATTTTATATGGTGTTTTGGATATGACTACAGAGGCAAATATTGAAGATAATAAAATTCTTAGACTAGGAGCTCCATCAAGCGAATTTGCTAACGCACATCCCAATTCTTGCGAAATGACAGGTGTGCAACGGCAAATTGATGAAATTAATAATCAAATTCAAATCGTCAAGGATGCCATAGGACACAACAAAACATCTGAAGCATTGGAAACTGCTAAATATGAAAGTCAAAAAATATTTTCTCAACTTGAAGATGTAGATACTTCTAAAAAAGAAATATTTTTAGTTATAAAATCTGTAGAAAAGGCTACTTCATCTAATCAATTCGCCATTGATAAAATACAGCTTCAAATATTGGAGCTAGAAAAAAGTATACGACAAAAAGAAAAAATTGTTTCCTCTCTACTTTATAAGCTGAAGAAGAAATTTACCAAGAATACAGATCTAGAAATAGCGCTTAGGAAAGAAAAAATTAAATTACAGACAAGAAAAGATAAAAGTGAAATACAAGAAAATAAAATTCAGAAACTTAAAAAGAAACACAGTGAATTAGAAATAATTTACAATGATACGTCAAAAATCACAAAGCTCATTGAAAACCTTAAAGAGATATGCGCTAACGATGAAAATACAAAAAATATTATTTCTAATATAACATTTCAGACCTATAAAAGTACTGAGAGCAAGTTAAACGAATACTTACGAGAACATAGCGAAACATTGATTACATCAGAGTATAGCAGTTTAACGGAACAAGAATTAGTGAAAAAACTGCAATCCTGGGAAGACCAAAAGAACCATCTTGAATCAGAAAGTGAAGAAAGAATAAAAAATGCCAATGTTATTGCACTTACTCTTGACTGCTACATCGGTAGATACAAAGATAAAAAATTACCTGTAGAACACTATTTTCTTGATGAAGCCGGTTATGCCAATTTAATAAAGGCACTTACACTTTTCAGAAAGAATATTCCGATTACTTTCTTAGGTGACCACATGCAATTACCACCTGTTTGCGAAATGAACGATCGTGACATAAAAGACGAGAATCAAGATGTTTTTATGTGGGCTCAATCAGCCTTGTATGCCGAATGGATTTTTAAGAAGGATGAAGAGGAATCTTTCCTAGATTATTCCAAAAATAGCCCTTACGTTTTTCAGAAAATGAAAAAAGTGGATTTAAAACACACATACAGGTTCGGATCAGCGTTGGCACATACATTAGAAGAGTTTGTTTATCAAAATGGCTTTGTTGCACATGACCAAAATGGAGAAACTAAGATTTATTATATACATGCACCACACGTTTATCCGCAACCGTTAGTAACCCGTAACGGCCGCGATACTCCTTCAAGAGAAAATGCGTTTGAAGCTTCAAAAATTCTTGAACTACTCAATATTCTTGATAAAGATAATTTTGCTATTCTAACACCCTATAAGAAACAAGTTACATTGCTTGGAAATACATTACCAGAAGCAAGGCGTGACCAAAGGATTATGACAGTACATAGATCTCAAGGAAGAGAATGGAGTGACGTAGTCTTGAGTGTTGTTGATACAGATCGAATGTGGTTCGTTGACAGTCTAAATAAAACATCAAGAGGTATTAATGTGTTAAATACAGCAGTAAGTCGAGCAAAGAAAAGATTATTCATCGTTTGCAATTATAATTTTTGGAGTAGGCAAGACGAGCAACTACTCAAAGGATTACTAGATGCGGCGACTCCAATAGAAATTTAATAAGATGACTTATTAGATAAAAAATCGAAACAATCGAAAAACTAAAGAAGTAATAGAAGAAATATTTGTTTTATGGGCATTCACCCCTTTAATTCCCCTCCACCTTCTACTTTCACTTCGCAAGGAAAGCATGCACTACACATAACACGGCATATAATGTTAGGAAATATAATTTAAAAATATGAAAACAAAGGAGCTTGGAGAATTTTATAGGATATTATCCTCATTAAACAACGGCTTTACGCATTACTCTTTTGTATGGAATCAGTTCAATATTGATTACCTGGAACTTTTTCAGGAAAATCCAGATACTTTAACAAAAGCCTATTTTGAAGGCAATCCCTTTAAAAAAAAGCATAATATTAGATTTGGAAATTTAGGGGCTGAACACATAAAAACAAATGAAATTTTAATCCAAGGTATCTTCCTATTAATTTACACACATTTTGAAGGGTATCTCAAGGATTTATTAACATTTTCAAAAATGGTCGATGGGAATATTAAGTCACTTGAAAACAAGCTTAATAACACCGAAGATGATGATGTATTAATCGAAAAAGTTTTTAATAGAGTTGGTATTCAAAAAAATAAATTAACAACTGAAATATCAGTATCATTAGATTATATAAGACTAAAAAGAAATAGATTGATACATAAAAATGCCGAGAATATTAGTAATTCATTAAATGATTTGATTAAAAAGAAGGGCTTAGTATTAAATCAATTTTGGAATGCTAACCTTCCAGGGAAACTTCAAGGTATTGACTTTGTAAATAAAGATAATGCGAATACACTAAGCTTTAATGTAGTAATAGACTCCATAAATATATTAAGAAAGGCTTCTCTTGAAATAGATAATTTAGTAACTGAAAAACTGACTTATGACAAAATAACTGAAAAAATAATTATCCCTCAATTTAAAAAAATACAACGAAAAAAAATAAATAATATAAAAATAGAAAGATTAGTATCTAAGTTTATAAATTTCTGCGATTCAGAGTTTGCATTAAAGGTAAATGACAATAGAATAGAGCTATTAAAAAGCAGTATAGCTTAAAGGTAAAGCACCCCCTTGGCGAAGGAATTAGAATTTATTAGTTCCTTGTCCAAGGGGAGATTGAGGTTCAACTCCTCATACTGCGCCAAACATAAAACTCATATGAGATCTACCATCTTAACAGGGCATTCACCCCTTCACTTCCCCTCTGCCCTATAGAATGAAGACGAAAACAAAATCGGATTCTTTTTAAGAGCAATCCCGCTAAAGCGTGATTAAAGGAAAACATGTACTCTGCACTCACTTCATTCGCTTGCCACGCTGCGCTCTCGCTTCACTTTGTTACGCTCGGGGCATATAACAGCAGTATATACAGCTTATTGCCTCAGCTCGGCAAACGCCCACATTTGTCACTGGTCTAGCACTTCGTGCTAAAATTGTACCAGTAACACTCATCGCATATACCGCAAACGTTAAGTGAAATGCCAAACCATCTGTTAATTTACAACTATGAAAAAACAATCAAGAAAAAATAAAAGCAGCCTAATCCTCGCAGTCATTTTCGGCTTGTTTTTTATTGCAGTCTCACTTTCCACATATGTGGTGTGGACACCAATATCATTACTTGTGTGGAGTGAAACTGACCAACCCGGAGATTTAAAAGCACTATATCTTTGCGATGAAAAATTCCCAAGTTACCTCAATCCATTCCAAAAACCAACATATACATACTGCTTTTATGATAGTGATAAAAGAATCACCGAAAATGCTGATTTATTTGCTTTTCCCAACCACACAAACCACATGAAAATGACAACCGAAGGAGAAAGCTTAGCGAAGTACTATCAATATGGGATAGATGGCCTTTCAAAGCGACGCAATGATATGGGAGTTGGATATTTAAACACATTTTATTTTATGTTTCACTACGCTCTGCTAGCTGCTTTTATTTTTTTTGCATTCAGAGCATACAAATCAAAAAAATAGACTGACACTTCACTTAACAGCAGTATATACGGCTCCGCCACCGATGGTGCTCCGCGCAAAAACCCTGGCGCTATGATAATATTTTAGCACCAACGTTCTTCACATATACTGCAAACGTTAGCGTAAATAATTAAATTCCTTTTCTGCTCTGCTGAAAAAATGATTTGGGGAAATTCTTGTTTCAAACTAATCTATAACCATGAATAAAACGTGCAAACAGTGCAAACAGCAATTTGAAATCACAGATGATGATTTGTCGTTCTACGAAAAAGTTTCACCAATAATTAACTCCAAGACATACTCCATTCCCCCTCCGACTCTCTGTGTAACCTGTCGTGAGCAGAGGCGCTTAGCGATCCCAAATGTTCGCAACTTTTATCACAGAAACTGTAATCTCTGCAATAAGTCTATGGTGTCAGCGTATGCGCCGGATGAGCCTTTCACGGTGTACTGCCAAGATTGTTGGTGGGGAAGCAAATGGGATGAATCGAGTTACGGAATAAATGTTGATTTTTCTCGCCCCTTCTTTGAACAGATGCGAGAACTACAATCAAAAGTTCCACGCATAACCTTGATGAATAAAGCACCGGAGAATAGTGAATTCTGCAACTACGCCGGTTTCAATAAGAACTGCTATCTGGCGGTAGCTGGCTCCTGGTACAACGAAAACTGCTCATACGGCACTTACTACGATCACTCAAAAAGCTCTTTAGACTGCTCCTTCCTCACAAAGGGGGAATTATGCTATGAATGTATATTTTGCACTAACCTTTATAATTGTACCTACTGTGTTGACTGCTCAGATTCTTCTGATTGCCTGTTCTCAGTAAATTTAAGAGGCTGTCGGAATGTTATTCTGAGTAATAATTTGCGCAACAAAGAATATTACATTCGAAATAAGCCCTGCACAAAAGAGGAATATGAAGAGGTGCGGAACAAACTAGTGAATTACAAAGTTTTTTCTGAATATTTAGAAGAATTTCATGCATGGCGTAAGACACTTTTGCGTCCAGCTAATTACAACATCAACTGTGAAAATTGTGTCGGTGATTACTTACGAAATTGTAAAAATGTAGTAAACGGATTCATTGGCACTGAAGTTGAAGATGCAAAGAACATATTCATGGTTGAATATGCAAAGGATTTTATGGACGTCTGTTTTGCTGGTTATGATAATGCTCAACTTTTCTATGAATGTATAGCAGCTGGCATCGGAGGACAACGTAATCAATTCTCTTTTCAAAATTGGTCATGCAATGACATAGTTTATTGCGATACACCCCAATCATCATCAGATTGCTTTGGTTGCATTTCCATCCGTAATAAGCGCTACTGCATTCTCAATAAGCAATATTCAAAGGAGGGATACCTAGAGTTAGTGCCAAAGATTATTGAGCATATGAAGTCCACGGGTGAATGGGGCGAGTTTTTTCCGATTGGTTACGGCCCATTTGCATACAATGAAACTTTCGCCAATGAGTTTTACCCACTTTCCAAAGAGGATGTGGAACAAAAGGGGTGGAAATGGAGAGAGAAAACAAATGAAATCCCCAATGTGGAAAAAGTTATTGAAGCACATCAGCTTCCAGATTCAACAGACGATACTCCTGATGATGTTTTGAATTGGGCAATAAAATGCGAAGCTACAGGTAGACCTTTCCGACTTGTTAAGAGTGAGCTCGACTTTTACCGACAGCAGCGCTTACCCATTCCTCGACTCCATTACGATGAACGACACGCTAGACGGATGGCTTTACACAATCCAAAGCTAATTGCAGAGCGACCTTGTGACAAATGCAACAAAGAAATCAATACAACGTATTCAGCCGAAGCCACAGAGAAAGTGTACTGTGAAGAGTGCTATTTAAAGGAGGTTTATTGAAACAAGAATTCCCCAAATAATACTCGTCGTCGTCTCATGAATTTAATTACAACCGCTAACAGCGGTATATACGCCTACCCCTCGATGAACTCAGTATCGACCAAATAACGCAATGCACGTGTTATGATAGCATTGCGTTTCTTCGCATATACCGCAAACGTTGTACGAAATAACAATAAGCTTTACACTAACTGATGGAAAATATTTTAAACACCTAACTTACTTTTTAAGATTATAACAATGAAAAATTTGTTCAAACTTCTAATAGGAATCGCCTTCTTGCCATACATAGCATTAGCGACAAGTAGTGATGGATTTCCTGCGAGCGTAGAAAGTATGACGGATACTTCTGTTACACTAACTACAACGAGAGCCGCACAATCAGGTGAATATTATAGTGCCTCCTGCAGTCCATATACCGGCAAGGAAGAGTATGATGGATTTACCGTTCACACATCAATTACTGTCCCAAATTTAACAAAAGGTGTTCAGTACACTTGTCGTATGTATATTTACCCATCGTCAAGCGGTGGACAGACACAAGGAATGAGTCAGGACGTTGTATTTACAGCGGGTGATATAAATTCAGTTATTTCTGTTGAGCCCGAGAACCAACCTCCAACTATTAGTAATGTAATATCCAGCTTTGCCAATACAACTGCTCAAGTTGGCGTACAAACCACATGGACAGCAACCGCAAGTGATCCTGATGCTGACCAAATCAAGTACAAATTCTGGGTTTGCAAACTAGACGGAACTATGTGCAGCAATGCAATGAACACATCAAAAGAAGAATGGTCAACAAGTAATAAGTTCTATTGGACACCACAGCAAACAGGCAATTACAAAATTAAAACAATAGTAATTGATGGTCAGCACCAAAGCGAAAGTTATCCTGATGGAGATGATAATTATGAAGTTGGATTTACCGTTTATGACGCATCTACTGCCGTTACAGAATCAACAACTGATACTCCTGCTGCGGGCGCTGACACAACTCCCCCTGCTGGCTATGAAGATGAAGTGCTAACTACCTTCAATGATAATCCTTTCCCAGACACAAGCATCAGTGATCTTTCCGGTAAAGCCGCTGCCGAGCTCTATAGACGTGCTGTAATTGGAGGTTATCCTGACGGCGAATTTAAGGGCTCCAGATCAGTTAATCGCGCAGAAGCGGCTAAATTCCTTTTATTATCGCGGTTTGGATCAGTAAGCGATACTAGCAACAGCGGTCAATTTTGGGATGTGCTGGATGCTCAGTGGTATACAAAGTTTGTGATAACAGCCGCCAATAAAGGAATTATCAACGGTCATCCTGATGGATCTTTCAAGCCTGCAGACACTGTAAATACAGCGGAATTCCTAAAAATGCTAACCAAAACATTTAATTTACAAGAGAATCTAAGCCATTCTTATTCCGATGTTCCCAGCAGTGCGTGGTACGCAAGATATGCAGGGACAGCCAAAAAATATAACCTGTTCCCAAGTCGCTCCAGCAAACTTTTACCATCAATGGAGTTAACACGTGAAGAAGTTGCTATAGCCATTTATCAATATCTTTCGAATCGGTAAATCATATAAAGTAAGTTAAAAATACCCTGTTCATTTGAAATGGATGGGGTATTCTAGTATGTATTTAAAATATTTTCTTCTATTCAAGGGGAGAGCTTATTGTTACAACGTACAACAGCAGCATATACGGCTCGCTCCCCAATTAGATTGATGGATTGTCGCTCGCCCAAAAACCTCAACGGTATGCCTACGCCTTCACTTCGTTCCGGCGGGCATGTACTATTTTACCGTTAACGTTCTTCGCATATACTGCAAACGTTATATGAAATTCAGTTTAGATATAGAATGAGTAATAATGAGAATAAGACCTTTTAAAAAATCAGATACATATGAGGCTGCAAAGTTAATTAGTGAAACTTATGCATCCTTCAATAGAACTGAAGGCAGCCGAAAGGCTGTTCAGGAGTATATAGATTTCTATAACCCAGATATAAATATCGATAAGATCCAAAAAGGGTTTATAAAAAGCGATATTTTTTTAGTTGCCGAATTAAACGGCAAACTCCTAGGTCTCGTAAGAGGAGCTAAGAATAGAGTCTTTAACCTTTTTGTGGTAGGCAATGAGCATGGCAAGGGTATTGGAAAAAAGTTGATGGAGGCATTCGAAAAAAAGTGTCACGCCAAAGGCTCAAAACAGATAAACATAAAAGCTTCACTTTATTCTGTACCCTTCTATCAAAAAATAGGTTACAAGAAAACGACGGGGGTTAGGAATTTCCAAGGACTAAAAGTCCAACCCCTACGCAAGAACCTAAACTGAACATCATATAACAGCGGTATATAAGGCTCGCTTGCTACTTCCGACTGATCCCACGCTCGCCCAAATTTAGCAGCGGTGCGGCGTTGCCGCGATAGTGTACCACTACCCAACTTCTTATATACCGCAAACGTTAGCGTAAATAACAATAAATTTGCGTCTATTTGATTGAACTATTTTGCTTAAAAAAACTTGACATTTATAAAAATATCGATATAATAAAACTCATCTTAAATAACCATTTAAATGTATGGCACTAGAATCTAACAATCGATATCGTCAATTAACAATGAGTGATCTTGAGCCGGGTAAAGAATTTGTTATTGCTCAAACAATATCAGTAGCACGCGCTTACAGATCTGATTATCAGCTGCGTGTGGGCGATGTCATCAAAATACACGAGTGTAATGAATTGGGAATTGCGATTTCAGTTAACGGTCATTTAACAAAACCCGAAGATCGTTTACAGGTTCCCATTGATGAAGTTGGAGATTTTACAGTAAATGAAGAATAATTTGTTTTCTTTAGGCAAAATAATTCTAAATTAAGGACCAATTTATTACTACATACCGCTAACAGCGGTATATACGCCTACCCCTCGATGAACTCAGTATCGACCAAATAACGCAATGCTCATGATATGATAGCATTGCGTTTCTTCCTATATACCGCAAACGTTGTAGTAAATTGCCGGGGAAGACGACTCAGTGTGATTCGCATCGTATAGCGCTTTTTGCGTTATACGAAAAGAATGCAGTTTTAAAATATATAGATACGTTATAATA
>SDBT01013920.1_pt1 | contig 12862 bp, 10 predicted proteins | sample 2277101 | NCBI WGS metagenome assembly SDBT01 (sample SAMN10404973, study PRJNA504765) | marine sediment metagenome | isolation source: marine sediment core GS10_PC15, 103 cmbsf | place: Arctic Ocean: Southern Knipovich Ridge | collected 2010 | reverse complement strand
GATGTTCAACAACAAGACCTTGACCCTCAAGGCCATCCGGAAGATGCCCGATACCGTGGTGTTCGGTTTGGATACGAGCACGTTGAAGCACTGGAGGAACACGGGTTGGGAGTGGGACGACATCACGGGCTCCATTTGGAATCGTGCTACCGACTCTACTGGACGTAGAGATGCGTTCTACGCTGTCGGGCATATCGTCATGCAGACGGGTTGTATTGCGCCTGCCAAGAACTTCAAGATCGACGGGATCTTGGCGACGTACTAATCCGAACCGGAAGGAGATGAAGGATGCCGGTCACGGAGAGACATTTCGAGAAGGCTGCGGCCTTCCTTCGTAAGACGATCGTGTTGGGTGTTCAGTCGGTCGGAAACAGCGAATCGGACACGTTGTTCGACTCGTTCAAGCCGGGGTATCGGTTCAAGATTCTGGCGATCGAGCACTACGCGGAAGCAGTTACCGCGGCAGCCGATTACAACATCAAGATCGGTGCTACGTCGGCCCTCGCAGCAGTGGAGGTGCCGACAGCCGCGACGAGGGAGGATGCAGTCCTCAACGCGACGGCAGCGAACCTAAACGGGTCCGCGACCGACGCGATCAATCTTCACTCGACGACGGACGGTTCGGGTCTGCTCACTGGCCTCAAGGTCAAGGTGACGATCCGGATGCTCGGCGTTGGGTACGGCGACCTCTAAACAAGGCGACGGGTGCGCCAGCACGGGCACCCGGCACCGCAACAGACAACACATGACGAACCACATCCGGATCACGAGTACCAGGGATGTCCCGCCGCTCTTGTTGAAGGAGCTGCGGATCATCGACCCTATGGTCGATCTCCATTACGTCGGAGAAGGCTCCTGGGTGCTCGGGTCCGTGAAGTGGACATGGCCTCGTTACAAAGAGGCGTATGGACTCCTCGCTGGTGGGAGCCTGCGTACATGGGGAGCACAACGATTGGCGGAGCTCGGACTACACGGATTCGCGAAGATCGCTACCTACTTCATCGTCGGGGAACCGGACGGTCGGATCGTAGAAGATTTTCGGGAACGCGAGAGACGCTATCGGGCTGGCCGAGAACGGATGTTCAACGAGAAGCTCGACGCCGCAGAATACGGGGAGCGCGACGAGGAGACGCAGGCCATGATCGACGAGATCGACGCTCGTGAAGCCGACTCCTACGCCAACTTCTTCAAGGGCCGCCGCAGCTTCGACATGGGAAGGCGTAGGGTACACTAATGGCACCACTTCACGGACCCCGAGTACTCGGGCAGAAAAAGTACGACGCGCTCGTCAAGGAGGAGATTCGCACCTCATCCGGGCGGTTCGGGGAGCGGGTTATAGGGAAGCGTCTAACTGCGCGGCAGGGTAATGCGTTCGGCCCGACCATCGTGGGTGAAGGGCTGCCCGCTGACATCTCGAGCCTGTCCGTCAAGGACTTGAAGGAGCTGCTCTCGAAGGACTCCGGCCTGGCTGGTGAGCTGTTCGCAGCCGAGAAGGAACGACCGGATGGTGCGCGTGTCGGCGCACTGCGAGCTCTCCAGTTCGCAGAGGCGAAGAACGACAGCCCGGACGAGGACGCCCTGGAAGAAATGAAGGCTCTCATCGAGGGGAATGGATAGGTAAGTGTTCATCGCGTCGTCTGTGATGGAAGGTGCTCGGGAGCAGCATCCAGCGTTCGACGAACACCGGACGCCGGAGAGTGTGCTGTTCCGGCAGATCAATCGGTACACGCGAGAGCTGTACGTCCGCGTCGTGGAGAAGCACTCCTATCTGTTCGTCACGACCCTAACGGTGGACCTGCCGCTGGCCGATTTCGAGGACGGGATCAACCTGCCAGATCATATACACGTTCTCGGTGGTGAGGTGGAGGTCGAATCCGGTGTACGAAGCGACCTGTCGCTCGTGTCGGCAAAGCAGCGAAACGCACCCGGTTGGGCCTACCCCGTCTATATCTCTGACGGCGTTCTATACCTCGTAGGGGCGTCGAACGATTGGAATGGGATCATCAAGGTTCTCATTGACTTCAACCCGGCCCCCGTGCTGCCCACGGTCCCTGCCGGCACCGTGCCGTTACCGGATAGCGCGGAGCGTGTCTTGATAGATCAAGCCGCGTTTTGGATGGCGAGGCGGCAGGGCACCTACGAGGACGTAGTGATACCCGTCAGAGACTTTCATAACTATTGGAAGGTGTCTGAAAAAGAGTTTCTCATAGAGATCGCGCAACACAGCAGACCGCAGATGAACACTGTACGAGAGGTGTGGTGAATCATGGCTACGACCGTAACGGAAATCCTTGAGGCGGCCTACGCCAAGAGCACCAAAAACAACCCAGGCACGATCGCTACGGAATCGACCGAGCTCCTGCAAGTTGTCCAGCGGTGTCTCGACGGCCTGTTCGCGATCGCTGCGCGGGTCAACCCCGGCCATTTCGGTAAGTCGTCCACAGTGGCGGGGGCCACAGGCTCGTGGTCACGACCCGTAGACTCCGAATCCATCTTCCTCGTTCGCGACAACGCCGACGCCTCACTGGTCGTAGTCGTTCCATACGACGATCTACTGGCGGAGGCACAGCTCGCCGCCGTCTACGAATGGGGCCAGGAGTTTCATCCTGCGGGTAACGCGAACGACCCCGACCCCGCCACGGATTCGTTGGATTTCTTCTACTCGAAACGGCCCGATATTCTCACGCTCGTCGGAGATAGTCTCGATGTGCTGTGGGAGGAACAGTTCAATGAGCTCGTCGTGCTCGACGTTGCCTACTACCTCGCGGTGAAGGATCAAGGCACGGAGGGCAGGACGCAGGAAATGACCACACTGGTCGCAGAGCGTGATCGGTGGGCCAACAGGTATGTGGCCTTCCTCGAACACTCGACGGTCGGTGTCCGGAAGCGTTGGGGCCACATCAACCGATTCAACAGCCCGTCACAGGTGCCGTTGTTCTCGATCATTGGAGCTACCGGGCTCGGAGCGACCAAGTAACCGGACGCATCCTAACTAGGAGGAGTAATGAGTTTCACCAATAGGGGCCGGTTTATGCTGCTCGGCGTCGGGTTCCGTGCTGTGGCGGTAGTGACCAACTATTTCATCGCGTTAGTGACCAGTGCCACAGCCCCAACCGTAGACATCAATACGCTCGGGGAAATGACGGAGATCGCAGCCGGTAACGGCTATGCGGCGGGCGGCTTCTCGCTGACGCCAGGAGTGACCGATTTCGATTCGCTGGTAGAGAATGACACCAACGATCGGGCCGAGCTGCAAGTCAAGGATGTCGTGTGGACCGCTTCGGGTGGTCCGATCCCGACTTCCGGCGGTGATGCCAGGTATGCCGTTATCACGGACGACAATGGTACAGTCGGTTCGCGAGAGGTCTACGCCTTTTGGGATCTTAGCAGTGATCGCTCTGTGTCGGACACGCAGACGCTCACGTTGCAGGATCTTGAGCTGCGTCTCACGCTGACGTAATAGCGTGCTTTGGAAGCTCTTTTATTCGGACTCTGTGGTCGAAGGGAAGTCTCGCGTCAAGTGGGACTCCTCTCCGGCCACGGGCGTCCAAGTACTCCTCAAGCAGCTCGACCCGGAGAAGGACGATAAGAGTCGGGTCGGATACCACGGCCAAGACGAAGTGATGGAGCAGCTCTCCCCCACGAAAGGGATGTGGGAGGGCTGTCATTTCTACGCCTACCTCAAGGACGGGCCAACGGGTGTGACCCCGGATGCCGTCCTCGACCTTTGGGCCTTCAAGACGGGTGATAGATCCGTCAGTGTGGGCGATCTCTCGCTGGACGATCTCTGGTCGATCGGCGTCAAGTGTGGCCGCTCCGTTCCGAATGAGGAGTTTGCTGCGATCTTAGAGCGGGCGATCAATGACCCCGCCATCCCGTAGGTTCGACTATAACCGAGACGGCGTCCTAGAATGGCGGTACGATCCGCCGGACGTTCGGGCGATGGACACGGGCTCGCCCACCTTCGACATCCCCAACTTTCGCGCCTACGACGACGACGCGGCCCCTGACTCTGCCACAGCGTTAGTCGCTGAAAATGTCGCGCTCAAGGTTGGCGATGGTGGCGGTGCGGATGTCGCCTTCGCGGTCAACTTCCTCATCCGGTTCCAGCACAACGAGACGAATCTCGGTGATCCCGGTCAAGATACCTACAATATCCGATTCCGGATCAATGGTGGCACCGATACCGCCCTTACCTCCAGCTCCACAGGGCTGCAACTGTCGCTGTCCTCAAACTTCGCGGATGGGGATGCAGTAGCGTCGGGTCTGCTTACGGCTCCTGGCGGCACACAGATCGACGGTGAGGCCCACGAGTCCACCGCCTCAGATTCGATCAACTACGCGCAGAACGGGTTTACTGAGCAAGCGATCTGTGTCCAATGTATAGAGGCGGATCTATCCGATCTCGATGCCATTCAAGTCGGAGTCGATCGTGCCGGCTCGGGTGTCGTGTGGTCGGCCAACTGCATCACGATCGACAAGGTAGGCGGGATCGTCGTCTCGCCGGCACCCGTCGGTTCAATCGCCACTGTCGTCGCTCCACTGATCGTCCTCGGTTCGCTCGTCCTCACTCCTGCGGTGATCGGCAGCATCGCTACGACCGTCGATCCTACGGTCGTCCTGGGCAGCCTTGTTATCACGCCGACTCCGGCCAGCACGATCGCGGGCACGGTCGATCCGCTGGTCGTAGGGCACCTAAAGCGAACGTCTGAAGGGCTCCTGGCCGTCTACATCGCCAACGACGGGACCGATCCGTTTGTTGCGACCGATTGGGAAATCCAGAAAGGGATGAGCAGCATCGCCGTGGATGGCGGGTCAGGCAGGCTTGAGCTGTCGCCAACTTCCATAGCATATGTACGGCATAGTGGTACTGGTGCGTCCAGTCGATCAAAACGGATGGTTCAACACGTTGCCGAAGTGCCCATAACTACTGGAGCAGACTATCCGGGCGGTGGCGGCCATATGGAAACGGGGGCTGGTGGTGACGACATTGTTACAGCAATCCTCGTTACAGTTAATGACGGGGGAGGTGCCGGTTTTGCCGTTGAAGAAAGAGACGATGACTCAACAATCAGTGCAACTAACGGCTCCTTACCATATAAGAGTAAAGCCACACAGTATCGGGTGTCGCTATTCCTCGATGGGTTTGCTGCCACAGGCTTCGACTTCGATCAAAGTGAGACGGTTAACAACACTTGTGATAACCTGTCGAGTGGTCATGCTGGTCTGAGCACTTGCTGTTCCACGGAGCCAGCTTGGTATCATGAATGGTGGGACACTAAGGATCGAAACATAGCGTGTGTCAATCTCCCCACGGGCTACAAACTCAAGGTATTAGATAGCTCCGAGACGGTCCTCAAATCAGCCACAGAATCGTCCGGCACCGCCACGCTGGACATGATTGATGTGTCACTCCCGGCTGTTTTCCGAATCGCCGTTACGGATGCCTCGGATGTCAATGTCAAGTTCTTCTACGGCGGCTCCGGCTCGTACATCGTCGGCGGCGATTTCTACGATTACGCCTTCAAGCCTAGCGTTTCCATCACGCCGACTCCGGCGGAGTCAATCGCCACGACGGTCGATCCCACAGTCGTCAAGGGCTCACTGGTCCTATCCCCGCCGGCAGTCGGGTCGATCGCAACGGTCGTTGATCCGACTGTAATCAACGTCGTCCTGCTGACGCCCACGCCAGCATCCACGATCGCCACAACCGTAGACCCAACAGTGGTGCTCGGGAGCCTTGTCCTCACTCCGACCCCGGCTGATACCATCGCTACGACCGTCGATCCTACGGTCGTCCTGGGCAGCCTTGTTATCACGCCTACGGCAGTTGGGACCATCGCAACGGTCGTAGATCCGATCGTTCGCCATACCGGCCGGACGCTCGATGAAGGGTTCGAGGGCACTGGCTACGAAAACACCGGATGGGTCGAGAACCAGAAACCTCCTGGCCTCGGTGAGCTCGATCCGGACGCAGCGACCAGCGGGATCGACGGAGCTCCGAGCTCGTGGGAGTCGCAAGCGTTCCGGAGCTTCACGCAGAACACTAACGACACGGGATACGCGAAAGCCCCGCTCAAACAGCCCGACCTCATCTCGCGAGCGCGCTGTGAGGTTATTCACGAGGTCAATAATTGGTTCATCAATAACGAAATAGCCTATTTTCTCGTCGGGTTTGGTCCGATCGGGACGGCGCGATGGCGGCTGGCGTTTCTTCTTGAATCGTCGCAGCTAAAAGTCCGGAGCGAGTTCCTGGCCGATGGCAGTATATGGTCCGTTAGTTCCACGACCACCGTTACTAGCGACCAACTCGTCCGGATTGAGGCTCTATGGGACGCCGAGAACAATGTCTTTGAGGCGGTTCTTGATGGCGTTGTAATCCAAAGCGGCTCTCTCACGGGCGGCAGTGCTGGTCAGGAGATCACGCACATCGCAGCCGGGTTCGGTTCCAGCACTGGAAACGAGAAACAAATAACAGCCCATATCGACAATGTGACGGTCGATGTGGGGCCAAGTATCGTCGTATTCCCGATCGAAGTCGGGACGATCGCCACGACCGTCGATCCGATCGTCCTGCTCGGCAATCTCGTCCTCACTCCGACACCAGCGGGAACGATTGCAGAGACGGTTGATCCGACTGTAATCAACGTCGTCCTGCTGACGCCCACGCCAGCATCCACGATCGCCACAACCGTAGACCCGACTGTCCTCGCAGGGTCGTTGGTACTCGGGCCACCGCCAGCGAGTACCATCGCAACGGTGGTGGACCCAACGGTCCTTCTAGGATCTCTGGTACTCGCCCCCACGCCAGCGGATACCATCGCAACGACCGTCGATCCCACAGTCGTTATCGGCGGCGGCGGTATAGTTGTTACGCCACCAGCGGTCGGGAGTATAGCAACCGTCGTAGACCCAACCGTGGTGCTCGGGAGCCTTGTCCTCACTCCGACCCCGGCTGATACCATCGCTACGACCGTCGATCCTACGGTCGTCAAGGGCTCACTGGTCCTATCCCCGCCGGCAGTCGGGTCGATCGCAACGGTCGTAGATCCGACTGTTCTCGCTGGATCGCTAGTTCTGGCCCCGACGCCTGCCGGGACCATCGCGGATACGATAGACCCGACCGTTATCAATGTCGTTCTGCTAACGCCGCCTGCCATCGGCACGATAGCAACGACAATAGACCCAACCGTCTTGGTCGGATCACTGGTCATAGCACCCACGCCAGCGACCACGATCGCAACGACCATAGATCCTGCGGTCGTCATAAGTGGTGGGACCATTCCAGATCCCGGCTCGTTCATCTACGCGGCTGGCTTTGACGATCATGGCGACGATGCAGGCGATGTTGAGCGGTACGATACTTGGGGCGCGATGGATTGGTTCTCTACTGGCGGCAAGTTCGGTGGCGGCTACATCCGATCGACGACGGGCACAAACAACTTCGTCAAGATCGTCAGCTCGGTCGCCCGGAGCGCGGGCCGCGTCTCGTTCTACTGGAAGCGAGCGTTGGACGCTGATGTCAATTCCGAGTTCTTCATCGTTGGCGGCAACGGACTCCTGCACTTTTGGATCGAGTGTGGAAACAGCGATCGCAAGACGGGTCCGACCGACAATCAGATCATCCTACTCAACGAGGACGATACCCTGCTCGGTACGTCGATCAACACCTTTACGGGCTCACAGGCGTCGCCGGGTCCGTGGCTGCACTGTGAGTGCGAATGGGGGCTTGGGGCTGGCACAGGATACTTCAAGCTGTGGGTAGACTCCGGATCCGGTGCAGTCCTCGAAATCGACGTATCCGGCCTGACGCTCGGTAACTCGGGTAGCCTCGACGATTGGCGGTTCATCCGCCACGACGGGCCACAAGGCTTCCTCGCGGGTGGTGACAGTTCACGACTTGACGATATGGTCGTGCAGGACATCAACGGTACTCGCCTCCTTGTCGGACACCGAATATGGAACGGGAACCCGGACTCCGACATCAGTACGCAGTTCACGCCTTCCGCGGGCGGTGACAACTTTGCGATGGTGGACGACACCGATCCGGACCAGGACGCGACCTACGTTGAGTCTACGGGTGCCGGTCAGAGAGACATATACGGAGCTGCGGCCCCGACGATCACAGGTACGATCGTCGCCGTAACAATCAAGGCTCTAACGCGACGGGCATCCGGTAGCGGCGACATCAAGCTCGGTGCCCAGGTCGGCGGTGACCTTCTCCTATCTGACGCGATCTCGCCGGACGGAACCCTGTGGTTTGAGCAGTCTGTTACGATGGTCGAGCGACCAGCTGGCGGAGTGTGGACCCAAACGGACCTGGACAACCTCGAGCCCGTTATTGAGGCGACCGCTACGGGCGTCCGCGTCACGATGGTATGGTTTGAGGTACTGACCGTCACGTTCACTTTCCCCGGCCAGCCCGTCCTTACGATCAGCGACGTTAGGGACGTAACTGCGGTGCTGACTACGGGCACGTTCGTTCCCGGCGAGGGCGGCACCCACCAAGCAACGCAGTGGCAAGTCACGTTGAGTACGGACGGCGGGTTTGCCACCCCCGTCTACGATTCCGGGGAGAGCGTGTCCCTGCTCCTAGCGGACACCGCTACGGGCCTTACCGCGGACATCGACTACATCGCCCGTGTCCGACAGCAGGAGAGCAACGACGTTTGGAGTCCGTGGAGCGTCGTGCAGGCGTTCACGACGGACGGGCCACCAGCTCAACCGACTATCACATTCGGAAGCGCGGAAGGCGACCATATCGTCTGGAACGGCTCGACCTACGTTGCGGGTACGGGCGGTACGCCACACGAGAACAGCCAGTGGCAAGTCACCTTATCGACCGATACGGGCTTCGCCTCCCCGATCATTGACTACACGACCGCTGCCCCATCGGAGCTGGAGACGTACACCGCGTTCGGGATCACACCTTTCCTGCTGCAATACATCGCACGGGTTCGATACCAGGACGAGAATGGGATATTCAGTCCGTGGTCGGACGCGAGCTCCGCCAGCCCACTCGTAGGGACCGGCCAGTTCTACACCGCGTTCGCGGAACGCCCGCTTGGCACAGACCCGTCAATCGACCCGGTAGCCGATTGGGAAGAAATCATCGCTGCGGATGGCTCATCGACTTGGGTGCTGACGGAACGCAACGATGCGACCTGTCGAGTCGTGTCGCGTCGGGAACAGGTATCGGGAGACGGCAACTCGATCGACCCGGTGTTCTGGCAGGGCTTCCCGTCCGTAGGCGAGATGATCGTATTCTCGCGGATCATCTTCGATCTCACGGGCACGGGCGGTCATACTTGTGTTGGCGATGGTAGTCCGGACGGTCTGATATGCCGCATATCCATCGGCAAGCTGGACGAAGAAACCTTCGATAACCTCGACGAATGGCGCGTTGTCCGGTCCGGCTTGGGCGAATGGAAGCTGGCACCCGATCGCGGAGCCCTGCATGGCGTCGGTTCGGAACAGGCTGGCAACCAAGCACTGTTGTATCAGACTGGCTCGAACCCCCCGAATAATCCGAACGCGCTCATCGTGTGGGATGGTGCCGGCAATCAAGCTGTCGGATCGTGGGTACAGGTGACGGCCCGAAAGACCAACTTTAGTAGCCAATGGTGGCTGGCTCCCGTGCCCGGCCTGGCCTTTGCGCTTACGGCGTCAGACGACGGGTATGCCACGGTCAACGTCCACCAATGCGGACTGTTCCCAACCTGGGTGTTCCAGACGCATTACTCGCTATTCGCCGGGCTAACGCCGCACACAATGTTCCGGAACGTCTCAACGCTTGTTGGGTCTACGCTCTCGCTGAACCACCACTACGAGTCCTACGAATACGTCAAGGCGGCGATCACATCCGCCGGAGTCCTGCAATCGTATCTCGCGCGATCGGGCCGGTGGGGTCCGGAGCATGAGGGGCGCCTGTCGTTCGATACGCAGTTCGATCAGCCAGGCAAGGTCGGCCTATCGGTGCTCGCGTGTACGCAGGACGACCACGATGGCGATGCGGACATTCTGTTCGATAATGTGACTATCTGCTCGGCCAACACGGTTGAGGTTCAGCAGCTCCCCGAGGGTTGGGAGTTGAGGATCGAGACGCCCACACAGATTTCATCCACTTGGCCGAAAGTGACAGGCCTGGCTGGTGAGCCGAACGTGGAGATCGACTTCAAGGGCAACGCATGGCCTGCCGTCACACTGTCACTGTTCGATGCAGAGGGTGATCTGGTCGTCTCTTGGGATCCGCCGGGCGGTATTTGGGGCGGCGACGCTTACCTCGTCAATGCTGGTGGAATCGGGGTCGGCAAACTCGGCGGACCAGCAGCTCGACTTAGTTCCAACGAACCAGCAGATTTCTTGGATCTCGAAAGTAGTGGTGAGCTAGAGCTGGAATCCACCGGATCATTAGAATTGGAATAGACCATGACGAAACTAACTGCGATCACGGAGCTGACCGTCCAACCGGACGCCGCCGACCTTCTCTATGTGGCGGACGATCCTGGGGGAACGCCCGCCGAAAAGCGTATCAAATATGAGAACCTGGTCCCGTTCATCCTCATCGGTGAGGCCGTACAGGGCGCAGCAGCGGAGTTTCTAACGCTCGACTTCACGCTCGATGCGACGATCACGGCACTCCTGGTAATGTTCCACGGTGTTGAGCTATCCACGATCGACCAGCTTGAGCTCCAGATCAAACAGGGCGGTTCGTACACGGCGGCTGGCTACGATTATTCCCTGCAAACTAAGTCGTCGAGTGGGTCAAATAACTTCAATGGCTCAACGGCGGATACGGGGTGGAAGCTGACAAACGACGGCGCGACATGGGGGCTCCCGGCGAACAAGCCGTGCAACGGTATGCTGTGGATCGTCGGGGATGTTGCCGGCACAGCCGGAAAAAGCGTGCATGGTCAGTCGGCCCACGAGGCTGCGAGTGGCGCGCACGTTACCAGCGAGTTTGGTGGCGAACAACTAGCAACGACAACCGCGATCGAAGGCGTCAGGCTGCACCATGAAGGTGCGGGAGACGTCGACGCCGGCACGATCCGCGTATTCGGTATTCGGTAGATGATCGCAACCGGGTCGGGGTATTTCTTGTACCTGGATGATGGCACGGACCTTCGGCTCGCCAAAGGCGATTCGGTTGGTGGGTTGACCCAACTAGGCTCGTTCGCTTACGACCACATGCAAGGCGTCTACTACAATCTCGTCTTGTCGGTCAACGGAATGGCACTCAAGGGCAAGGTGTGGAGCGATGCCGAGTCGGAACCGGCGTATCAGATAGAGGTTACTGACGCGCAGTACGCGAGCGGATCTCCCGGTCAGGTGTCGTTGGGCGGGGCCACGGTCGATTTCGATGTATTCGCTGCCGGACTCGGCGGCGACCCGTACCCGACAGGGCGCAATCCCGGTACGCCCATCTGGCTAACGCCCGTGGTGCCATTCACCGTACCCGAAGGGAGCCCGATCCTACACCTCTCGTGGACACGACCGACGATGGCGAGCCTCGTCATGGGCGGTGTCGTTCGCTACGAGCTGGAGTTCCAGCAGAACGGTGTGGGCGGATGGTCGCCTATCGCAATCGTTGAGGATGTCGAGTTCTTCGATTGGGACACATCTAACCTCGTGGCGAATGTCAACTACTGCGTCCGTGTCCGGGCACTGGTCGGCTGCGAGTTCGGTCCCTTCGCGGAGCTCTGCGACATCTTCATTATCGGCGGGTTCGCTGTGAAGGAATCACCGGATGGATACTTCTTCGGTGATTGGTTTGTCGGAGATCCGGACCACGGCCAGTGGATACGCAAGTTCGAGGCAAGCCACCTAGACGACGATCTCCCCGTGACGGCCTGTTGGGTGACACGAGAGTTCCTGCCGGCTGGCGTAGGCGGCGAGGCGGTGTTCCGGACACTGCACCTATCGGTGACGACGACGACGATCGCGGTAATCAGCATCATCCCGATACTCGACGGAGATCGCTTGCCCGACCAGGAGCGTGTTTTCCAAGTCATACCGGCCAGCACCTACCGGAGCGAGCGGATCGAGGTAGACCTTACGAAGCCATTTAAGTCGTCGGGTATCGAGCGGTTCCGTAACGGGCTGCGTGGCTCGTACATCCAGTTCGAGATATGCGCCCTGGATACCGGGGGCACGGGACGGATTGAGATAGATGGCCTGTCAATCACATACCTAAATGCCCGAGAGACACACCCCTGGTCGCGTCCGTTTATCGGTGAGCTCGAAACGGATGTCGAGACTGAATCCGCCAGCAGATTCTACTTCGGTACGGACAACGACGACGGCGACGAAGCCGCAATCTACAAGGCGGAGGAGGGCTCCTTCGACTTCGGTAAGAGACTCCGACTGTGGATCGAGACACGGGCAGTGGCGGTAGCAGGGCTCGGCCAGGAAGCCATCATGTCGAACCTCTACATCTGTATCACGCGGTCGAACGCGGCGTCTGCTCAGATCAACGTCACGCCGATATTGGACGGGATAGACCTTGAGACGGAGCTCATCACGTTGGCAGGTACGACATTCCCGTTGACGGAAGTGCTGGAGATCCCGCTGTCTGTGCCGTTCAGCAGGGACGGGATAGAGCGAGGCCGGACCTCGCCACGAGGGGTGTGGTTCTCGTATCGTATCACAAACGAAGGCGAGCGGCCGGACGGAGAGTTCGCAGTGAATGGAGCTGCGATCGAAGCTACCCAGGCACGAGAGTCGCAGGTATAGGTATGGCGATCCAACAGATTCCATTCGGACCGGGGCTGGATAAAGAGTCGGGCTCGCTCATCGTGCAGCCGAACCGGATGCAGGATCTCCGAAACGTCTACCACCACGAGGGTTCGCTAGTTGTCCGCAA
>SDBT01013919.1_pt1 | contig 12863 bp, 15 predicted proteins | sample 2277101 | NCBI WGS metagenome assembly SDBT01 (sample SAMN10404973, study PRJNA504765) | marine sediment metagenome | isolation source: marine sediment core GS10_PC15, 103 cmbsf | place: Arctic Ocean: Southern Knipovich Ridge | collected 2010 | reverse complement strand
AGTGGATATTTTCAACAACTTGATCAAAAATTACGCCGAATCACCTTTTGTAGTGGGTATTATAATGTAACGACACAAAAAGTATCGTTCGTTTGGATATTTAGGGACACTGATCTTCCCAATATGGTAAAAAATTCAAGCATATTTGATGCTTGTACTTGGAATAAAATTGATCCGATCACAGATGACCATGTAGGTATATTATCGGATCTTATTTTTCCTGAAACTGCATCTGAAACATATGCTTACAAATAAAAATTGATCTACTTAAAAATAAAAATAAATAGCATATTATGGACTTAATAAGGTAAATAAGTCATGTATTCTTTACCAAGATTTACTCGGTTCGGATATAATAGAACCAGACATGGAAGCACAATACATATTAAAAAGAAACGTATAAGTAGGTATATAAAATCGAGAAAATACTCAATGCAAGTTGACCGACATTGCACGGAATATCATTGGACACAAGCAAAAAATGTTTTTGATTTTTGTCAATTATCCCCTATAAAATCAGCAAAAAAAGATAATCCAATTTCAGTGATAGAAATTGGACCTAGTAATGGTCTTCAGAATGAGGAGAAGGTAGAAATTAAGTATAAATTAGAATTAATAGCTGGACTTCAAAAGGCTGGTATTAAGCGAATAGAAGCTGCGACATATGTAGATCCCACATGTATCCATTCCGATCATCATGATGTAATGAAACAAATGAATAGATTTTCAGATACTGAATTTTCAGTCTTAGTGTCAAATATCAAAGGATACGAAGAAGCTGTTAAGGATTACCCTGACACAATAACAGTCTTCCTATCAGCCAGTGATTGTACTATTGGAGATAATTTGTCCAGATGTACTAGTTTGTCCAGATGTACTAGTATAATCGAACGAGCGAAGAAAAATGGATATAAAACAAGAGGTCAAGTCTCATGTGCATTTAACGATCCTTATACTGGTCCAGTTACATCTAAGCAAGTTAATTATGCTGTGAATCATTTAAACAAACTTGGATGTGATGAAATTATGCTATCAGATACAACCGGTAGAGCAACTCCAGGTGATGTTAAAAGACTGTTATTGGATTTATGTGAGTTTAACGAAAACATGTATCAAAAGTTGTATAAATATGGTTTTCATTTTCGTAATACTCATGGGTTGGCTCGGGACAACATTATGGTTGCTTTAGATTTTGGTATAAGGGTATTTTATTCCAGCATTTCTGGTTTGAGTGCAGATAACGTTGCAACCGAGGATTTAGTATATTTGTTACACGGTCTCGGATATAAAACAGATATAAATTTAGATAAATTGTATAATGTTAGTAGGTGGATATGTCATATTTTAGAAAAACCCCCAAATTCATATTATACTTTAGGTAGAATGATGAACTCTGATTATGACCAATAAATCATGATTATTATATATATTAATAATTATGATTTAATTTGTATTAAACATTTATAACAATATCATTATTAGTACTGTTTTTCTTATCTTGGGCATATGCATTTAATAAACGATAATGATTTGTAGATATACTCGTATCTGAAATTTCATCATCTGTAGTGGTTGGTGATGATGTATTTTGAATTGTATCAATATTATTGGTAGTATGAAAAAGCCCTTTCTGGGCTTCTATATCTTGTAAATCTATAACAGAATTAGATCGATGCATTTCTACGTAAGTACGATATTCGTCTTTTAAATGTTCATTTGGTGGTCCTTGGCATTGTCGTATTACATTAGAGTCTAACAGCTTGTTTTGTTGTAGCGCTTGATGAATCCATCTGGGATTATTAAGTTTGAAATTAATATAAGATTTTTCCAATTTGCCGTCATTGCATCGTCTATACGGATTTGTTATAGTTGCGCAACCATAATCAACATCACCATTTCTAGTAAAATCAAACATAGCAAATTCACAAACATATCCAACTTGGTCTATTTCTTTTGTAAATTCTCGAACAAGTTCTAAAATGCTGGGTGTAAATTTTGGAGCCTCGGAAATAAGAAAGTATGGAATCAACATTGTACCGATAATATCTTCTAAAACTATCATTATTTGATATTTATAATACTTCTCAAATTCTATTTTAACAAATTTTGTATCAGCATTTTGTTCCCATTCAACTGGTATATAATGTATAAACCGTGCTACTTTATTCATCATTAAGTGAGGATAAAACATTTTTTTTGTGACGACGAATTTTTTCGATAGTGCTATAATTGCTCCAAGAATACCGAACCACCACAAGGCAGATTTACCCGCAAATGAATATAAATGTAATGTTGCATACTCATTTATTAGGGTAAAAAGAAACATAGTAATAAGTACACTACCCAACACGAAAATCACATACCTTGAAATAAGATCAAGATATTTATTAGAAAATTGTTCCAGGTATTTATTTGTATATTTACTACCCAATCGTAATCTTTCATCAACTACATGTTGTAATTCATTAAACTCTCGAAACTTCCATATTGCATCTGTAGTCCATCGTCTTAATCCTATTTCACTTGGATTGTGATATATCTTTTCACCATATGTAAACATTGTATGTATAATAGTATATACCAATATAAATGGCATAAATATCAAATATACGATTCCAATAATCCTAAACCGTCGATTGAGATCACTAATATTATTAGCTATAATATGATTATGTTGACTCAGGAATTTATGTTTTAATTTCATATCTAAATCAAATAAACTGTTGATAATACAATAATTTACACACCATTCTACCGAATGTGTATATAATCTGTTGCCGAAAAATGGTACAGTAAAATTAATGATATCCTTGTTATGCATAGCTACCAAATAGTTTTCTTTTCTCATAATAATATTTGCTATATTATGTGGATTGAGATCTGATACACAAGTAAAAATATTATTTTGTTCGTTTATTGTTGTAATTCTCGATACCACGTTACTCCATGTGATTGTCCCAAGTTCAAAGTCTGATATTCCAAGTGTATCTTCATAAAATCTTTTGATGGACATGTAATTTTTAAAGATATAAAATAAGCTACAAATTTTACTAATAAAGTAAACTGTACATATTATAATATATATAATTGTAAACCAATGCATAGTTTTAAGATTCTGAAATGTAATAATTTGGCATTGTTCTGGAATTTCTTGACTACACATAAATAAATTATCATAGATTACACATGTAAATAAAAATGCTGTAAAAAATATAAAAAAAAGGATAGATAGTATATTAATAATGGAGGATAATATCATGTTAGTGTATCCACCTCCATAATAATATTTATAAATTCGTGTTAAAAACACGTCAGGATTTTGTTCATAGATTTTTTCTGTTTCAGATTCGGAGTCTGATACTCTGTAGTATTCACCGTGCATAAGTAAAAAATAACATTGATACTAAATATCCGTATTTGTTTAAGTAATTTTATACAAGTACTCTTGGTTGCTGTCTCAATAAATCTATTCGGTTTGGTTTAAGTAATTCAGGTTTTAGTCTATCTTTAGTTGTATAGTCAACATATAATTGCTGGTCTATTAAGTCTCTTTAAAACAAAAATTCATTGTACCAGTTAGTTCCTGGGCGATATTCCGGCTTGAGTAATGCTTTTATTGTGTATGGTGATTCTTTTTTGATCATTGGGTGTTTAATAGGATTATACACGGCATACACAATCACAAATAAAGCAAAAAATATGATAAATATAGATAATTTATACATTGTATAATTTATATTATGGTATAAATTATACAATATAATTTAATAATTAATCATTAATGATTTAATTTACTACAAACCATGAAAATTCTCGTGTGTCTGTATCGACTATACATTGTTCAACAGGATCAATAGATTCAATTGTAAAACCGATACCCGGAGATATGCTAGATACTGTCAAATCACCTGAAATAACTTTCGGTGGTAATCTTGATGAAGGTGTTAAAAAAATATATGATTTGTCAGTAACACACATTGTCTTAATTTTACAAATCCCTTGAATCAGGTTATTTTTACCAACTCTCGGTGATAAACCAGTATCATCTACACAGGTATGGTTCTCATCTGTCGCCACCCCCTTATTTCTTCTCGCTACTCTCATATTAACCTTAGAAGGGTGAGGTGGTGCAACATTATTTAATCTTAAATCATTAACTAACAAAGATGGGGGTCCCTCATGTTCAGATACAGCACTTAATTTTAAAGGTCTACCGCCACCATGAGGTCGTAGGAAAATTTCTTTATTAACAGTTAACGTTTTTACTGTACTATCACCCATTGTATTTTTTTAATTGTAGTAATTTTGACAATTTTATACTTAATTATTGTTTTTATTTTTTATTAATAACGCAAATAGGTTAACAATTCATAAATTAATATAAAGACATATTAATTTTAAATATCAAATTAGAAATAAGTATGTCTAACAATATTGTTGAAGTGAAAACAGTTCAATGTGCTGCCATGAAAACATTATTTGAAACATTAAAAGAAATTTTGACAGATGTTAATTTGATTTTTGATCGAGAAGGAATGAAAATTATTGCTATGGAAGGATCGCACGTTGCAGTAGTATATATGAGATTAAAAAAAGAAGGGTTTGATTATTACTACTGTGGGACTGATAAGTTTATAGCAGGCATTAATACGTCCGCTTTCTTCATAATGTTAAAAAGTATGGGGGCGCAAGATATTTTAACATTAGCCATTGATCGAGATAATGAAAGTGAGTTATTCATTAAAATAGAAAATGGTGTTAAAAATAAGATAGATCGTTCTTGGTATCGTTTATTAGACATCGACCAAGCAGAGTTTCAGATACCACCCAAAGAATTTGACTTCGTTATAAAAATGCCATCAAATGAATTTCAATCAATGTGTAAAATTATGAAAGATATTGGCAGTGATATAACAATATGCAGTCATGCACGCCAACTTAAAGTTGTATGTGAAGGCGATTTCGGTAAAAAAGAAATCACTTTAATGGAATCAAAGACACCCCAAACAGGTATTTCTACTATAGATGCGACAAACGAAAATCCGAACCATATGGTAATGGCAAAATTTTCGCTTAAGTTTCTTCTAATGTTTACAAAGGCCACATCCTTGTGCAATATGGTGGAATTGTATTTGGCCAATGATTTTCCCCTTATCATCAGATATATGGTGGCGGCTTTAGGAGAACTTAAATTTGCTTTGAGTCCTAAACTGGTCGAATAGCTTGTGCTGATATCAATCCCATACGGCGTCTATAAGACAATAAATGTCTGTCTTCTTTTACAATATATTTTGATTGATTTGTAATCTCAAAATATACCGTTTCTGGTATAAGATTTGTATATGGAACGCGAGCTTCCATACCATTTGTTTCTAATGTTAATCTCAAAAGCTCGTCTCTATTATATTTGACCGATGCATGATAACCTTTATAATGTTGTTTTGAACCAATAATCACGACACGATCCCCTTTCTTATATGATCTTTTACTGAAAGTTGGAAATTTTGGTTTATTTTGTTCTGGATTTTTATCATATAAGTACACTTTTTCGCAATTATTAGTCCGTTGGTTTACGTATCTACGATTTAAATATATTTTTTCTTTATTCATTTGGTTAATGTCTAGCTGTACAATTTACTTTTAAATTATTAATTATTTTATATTAAAATTTACATTTCAATTATCAATTTTTTTTTACTTTGTATATTTTTAATAATTAAAAAAAGAAGATATACTATTACTATAATATAGCAGTATGAATGCAAACTGGATTAATCGATTATCAATTTATAATAAATTAAAATATGAACGGGCTAGGTTATTGACCATTCAGGAGAGATTATTCGATTATAATAGGGTTTGGTGAAATTAGCTGGTGAATACAAGATCTCCATGTTTAGTTGGCTGTATTTTTCTGACATAACTAACCTTTGATATTTGAGCCATTTATTAAGTACTATTCTTCCTCGTATTAGCGATACGAGTTTATTAAAAAGATACCATTGATTTATAGTGAAATCATACTTTAGTTGATTATTATGAAATATTACCTTAACATGCTGTGGTAAATTTGGTAATTGTAATAATTGATTATGATGGCAAGATAACAAAGTACATTTTGGTAGATTTGGTAATTGTGATAATTGATTATCATAGCAATTTAACCAAGTACATTTTGGTAGATTTGGTAATTGTGATAATCGATTAATAGAGCAAGATAACTTAGTACATTTTGGTAGATTTGGTAATTCTGATAGTTGATTATGATAGCAATATACCCAAGTACATTTTGGTAGATTTGGTAATTCTGATAATTGATTAAGAGAGCAATTTAACAAAGTACACTTTGAGAGATTGGGTAATTGTGATAATTGATTATAAGAGCAAGATAAATTAGTACATATTGGTAGATTTGGTAATCGTGATAATTGATTCTCAGAGCAATCTAACCTCGTACATTTTGGTAAATTTGGTAATTGTGATAATCGATTCTTAGAGCAATCTAACCAAGTACATTTTGGTAGATTTGGTAATTCTGATAATTGATTATTATAGCAATCTAAATGTGTAACATTTTTCCAATTTACAAAATTTGGTAATATGTTTAAATTACAATGTGAAACATCAACCCGTGTGCTATTAGGATGTACTTTAAGTCTTTTCAATTTCAATAATCTTAAGGCATTCATGGTTTTTAATTATCGCAAGAACATATAAAAGGTACAATTTCTCTCAGTAGAGATTTCAATTTTTCCCAAAAATGGATCTATACTACTATATAGTAGTACTATTCCCCCCCAGGGGGAATCTTTATAAATCTGTTCTGTCTAATTCTACAACAACACCAAATTCTGGTACACCACTGTCCATGATACTTTGATATCGCACAGTTGCCAATTTGCCTACATATTTGTTAGCATTTTGCAATAATTTTTTTCTATCGTCTAACGACCACCCCTTCATACTCGCCGAAAATTGAATACTGTTGTCTTCGTCATACCACAATTCCCACACAACATAGGACTCACCATCGCGCGTATCAATTCCTGTGTGATATCCACAAATTACAAATTCTTTTTCATCAAAGTGTTTATATTTCAACAGTTTATTTGTCCTACTATGAATATATGCGGCATCCTTTTTCCTCAGTATGATTCCCTCATATCCATCAACAACAAATTTATTATGATTTACATGCACATCCAAAGATGTATTAATGGGTATATTTGGTACAATTAAAATATTTTTACTGCTGCATGTCTCTAATTTTGACACTAATGTTTGATAACGTTCGATAAATGGTTGGTTAAGTTTGGTTAAGTCGAAGAAATCAAACCCATAAAAACATAATTTTTTGCTCTTCTCTAACGTATCAGGATCTCTCTTTTTTGTGTTACATAACCCAACTATTTTTGCTCTGGGCATTTCTGTTGTGTAAATCTCACCATCTAATACTTCATTACCATCGTCAGATATGATATCTTTCACAGCCATCTTAAGATGATCAATTGGACCAATACAATCAATACCGGTCCTGGAACATACATATACCTTACCATCAAGTTTATATATTAAGGCTCGTCGACCATCTAACTTTGGTTGAGCAATATAATCTGATATATTAATTCTTGCTTGATGATTTGCAAATTCATGTGCTAACATGGCCTTATATTTACTATTACTTTTACGCTTTACGGTGTTAGTTACTTTATAATCATTACTATTTAGATCAGCCTGAGCTGAGCTATTTTGAGTAAAGGCGTGTCCATGCTCCCGTGCTTTGTCAATCCATGTAGATTCTGCAAGATAACACGCATACTCAAATATAGTTTTTTTTGTATCTTTTGTTTGTAATATTGGTTTTATTCTTTTTTGTAACTTTCCTCCCACACATCCATATTCTCTAACTATTTGAGCCCGTAATTGTTGATTTTGAGAAACTAATCTAACTTCTATTTTCCATTGTCGTTTTTTCCCTTTTGAATCATCATAATAAATCACCGGAAATTGTTTATTCATGGTTATCACGTTACTAGTATCTACATAACTAACTTTATATCAAATTAACTTTATTTCAATTTTATTTCAATTTTATTTCAATTTTATTTGTTTAATTTGATATAAAATTATAATTTATATGATTAAGATATAGGCTATAATGGAATATGTTTCTTATGCCATTCCAACTATCGTAGTAATTGGTGTATGGTGGTATGATAATTTATTTTTGATTAAATGTCAAAATTTTATCAAACGAATAGGATTTAACATATTTTGGTCAACAATTTCACATTATACTGAATGGAAAGAAACAATGGGCAACGAGATGATAAAAGATGGATACCATATAGATATGGTACTTTTATATGAAGAAGGTATTGATAAATCTACGGCTCGTGGATTCGATGTTACAAGTGTATTCAGGAGAGATATACTTAAAAATAGATTCCAAAAATTTTTATTAGCTGAATTTGTCAATACTTGTGCTGAATTGGGTAGTAACATCGAAGAATACAGTCCAAAAAAGAAATATTTATTGGAAATACAATATACATTTGATTATAACAAATATACAATGTACTTTGACAATTCCTTTAATAAATTAATTACATTTCCATTATACACAGAAGATGAACTTAGAAAGATAACCAGTCTCAATTCCAAGAAAATATTAACCGCCTCTGCACATATTGAAGGAAATAATACCGCTAGTATCGAAGTTACAAAAGAAATTTCAGCGGCATCTGGACCATTAGGTAATTTCTATGAAGACAAAGGTATTATCGTTCTAAAACAATGGGTATTACAAAAATTTGGTACATTACAATATAATTTATCCATTATAGATTGTAAAGGTAAAGAACATAAATTTAAATCTGATGAAAATATGATTAAATTAAATTAGTCACTAGTATACCGGTCCCGAGGACTCACCCGTCAAAAAATTGTTTGACTCCCGTATAAGCCGTTTGGTTCCAGGGCAACGGCCATCCCCGTTTTCGTACCCAATGACGATATGGATGTAATAAATATCTATGACTGTAAGCATAGTATGGGAATGATCTCCAGGCTAGATAGGGATAATATGAATTAAATCCGGTTAAATGTAAATCTTGCGCCCCTTTGGCGAACAGTTGAATCAATGCTCCTCTACTTCCGGCTGCACCTTCAATAAGATCAGTCTGTTTAAGTATAGTTAATATTAAAGCTAGACCAGATATAATAGCTAATGTAACAAGTATATGATTATAGTCCATTTTATATTTCTTATATTTATATATTTGTTTACATTTTATTTTAATTTATAAAAATTTCAAAAATATTTTATAATTGTTCGTGCTGAGATGTTCTAATATCATTTTCAACGGGTGGATTTATAGCATCTTGGTCAGTATTTACTTCTGTAATATTATTTTCAGACTCAGAATTGGGTTGAGATTCGGCTGTAATTTCTACTTCGAAATTAATCATTTCTATCGATTTAGTTTTAAGATATAACATTACTTCATCATATCCAATTTGCATCAACTTTCTTTTTGTTATAAGATCCATATCGAAATCTAAAGAATTAATATCCCGCGTATTAATTTTAATTGTATTTGAATGATACAAATCACATCCTTTGTTGCGTAATCGTTCTACTTCTCCAAGTAAACAATTTGCGAGTTTCCATAAATAGGTCCCCATATTTTCTATAGGTTTACCATCGTCGTCTAAATGACTTTGCGTGCATAATTTAAATCCAATAACGTCTTCACTATTTTCATTGTTTAATAAATGTATTGGATAATTATCTAATATGGCACCATCAATGTACGTTTTATTTTTGTATGTAACTGCCGTAAAATAAATTGGTATGCCAATAGACACCCTAATCGCATTATATATTTTTACCATTGGTGTATTAATATGACTAAAATATAACACTTTACCAGTATTAATACATGACCCTGTAATAATCAACACCTTTCCTGTTTTTTCGTATAACTCTTTTAATGTAATTTCAGTATTGTGAGTTTTATTCCATATGACTTCTCTTATTTGATTTACGATTTTAATACCTGAATCAAAGCCAAAATGTGTTAATAATTTTAATGGCTCTATATTTTTAAAATCAGCAAAGGGTAAACTAAGACCTATTTGTTCCATTTCATCTGGGGTGTAATCCAAACAACACATTGCAGCAATTAAAGCTCCTATAGACGATCCTATAAAAGTTTTTATATGTTCGAATGATTTTGCTTTATCTAATGCTTTTAAGCCACCTATATGAGCTAGGCCACATATACCACCTCCCGAGAAGACTAGATGTTTATAATGATGTTGATAAATTTGACTTTCCATAACTATGAAATTGTGCTTAATTCTCGCAGCTTTTTTCTTTTCTATTTATAAGTTAATAATTATTTTTTGTGAATGGACCCCGATCTTGATATAAATCAATTACACAAGGTTCACGACGAAAGAGAAAAACAAAGAAGGCTTGTATATGAGACTGTTTATCTACGATGTAGAGGAAAAATAATCTACACTAATAACAAACTTTATCATACAGAATGTTGGTACAAAATTCCTAAACTCGTATTTGGTCTACCATTATTCAATGTAAAAGGATGTATTTGTTATCTTATGTTAAAACTCCGTAAACAACTATTTAATGTAAAATACTATCATGAAAATCAATTATATATCTCATGGGCAAGACCAACAACTCATCAACAAAATGACACTTATTATAATGATTACTGCATACGCGAATTTGAAATGGTAAAACATCCTAAAGCCCTTTTGGGTGGCACGGATGCGGTATCAAAAAATGATACTGATCCGAAAAATTTATTAAATTTGGTAGATCTTGATTTATACAAACCAAAAGTTTCCACAAATTGTCCACTCAAAACAATTCCAGTAACAGTAAAACAAACAAGATCCAAAACAAGATCAACCACATATAACGATAAAGAAGGAAAAATATTAAATATTAATAGACCCAAAAAAGATATTTCCGAATCAGCCCTAGCTGAGCTACACCAAATGGTTGCGCAATTACATAAAAGCGGTCAAGTGTAACAGAGAAAAATTGATATGAAAATAAAAATAAATATGTTATTATTGTTGACATATATAGCAATAATATTGATATGGATCGTAAATATTACGACATCTTAACCGTTAGTACTACATGTACTCAAAATGAAATTAAAGCTGCTTATTATAAAGCCGCTCTGCTGACTCATCCTGATCGTAATCCTGGTATAGATGATAGTACATTCAAAGAAGTAACTGAAGCATATTCAATATTAATAAATCCAAAAAAAAGAGTAAAATATGATCAACTTGGAAAAGACTACAAACCCGGAAAAAATATTTATAAAAATTCGCTGGGCGATTTATTCTACTGGGAATGTGAATACACCGATTATGTGGATTATTATGTGTTATATGATATCAATGGAAAAGAACACTATAAAGTCAACAGATTCGATTTTCAACAGATCGATGTACCATGTCTTAGGGGGGAATATAAACCACCCGGAATATATGTAACTCAACAAAGATTAAATAAATTAAAACTGGATTATTTAACCACATTTAAATTAACCGATATAGATTTGCACAACATCAATAACGATTAATATAGGCAGTAGTACTGCCCTGTTTTGGCCATCATCCAAATGTGTTCTCACCACTATAAGTGAAATATAAAAATCCATCTTCATCTTTTTTCCTATCATATAATTCACTAAATAATTTGCTCGCTGGTGGCAATTGGTTATCAATAAATATGAATATAGAATCTGCCGGTAATATTTCTATATTATTCCGTAATGCATATATAAATTCACCCAACGTTAAATCACCTGGAACTAAGTATTTAATTTTGGTCAGTGTTACTATTTGTGTTGACCCAGGAGCTTTCTCGCATATTACAGGAACCCTGTCAGGATATTTTCGACGTATGTTTTCTGATACTTGTTTCCTATGTTCTAATGTATAAGTTGTCTTAAAATTAGAGTATACCATAGTAATTAATCAATATTATTATAATTAGATATATTATTTCTTGGAATAAAAAAACCTTAATTTCTTAAATAACTTTTTTATTTCAAGATATAACAGATTTAAAGATTATAATAGATATAACAATAATGAACTAATAGCAAATTATGCCTTTAAATCCCACGGAAGGGGCTAAAGCCGCGCCGGCCAAAAAACCCTTTAAAATTAATAAACATGATGAGGAAATCACAATTATTATAATTAATTCCAAATCTATTACAATACGCGACATAGATGGTGGCGAAACCCCATTTATTTATTCTTCAGGAAATAGAGGACCTGGTTACAATATGATTAAGGGTCTTAGTGGTCAGCCGCGCATATTCAAACATCTTATAGCTAAATTAGCTAAAAAAATTGCAAATACATTAGAGAATAATGGTGATGTAATCGATTTCGTTGACGGTAATGCAACTGGTGGTATGATTTGTGGATGGGAACTCCGCAATCAATTAGAAAGTTATTATTCTAATCTACCATATGTATATTTGCGTGAATCACGAAAAAAAGGTGGTCATAATGAACTAATAACAGGAAATATGCATAATTCACTTATAACTAAGGGAATGAGTGTACTTGTTGTTGAGGAGTTAGTAAACTTTGGACAAACTACTGTAAATGCGGTTGACACTTTCAGACGAGTTGGGTATAAGTGTAAATATGCTGCAACATTAATGCATTATGACCTTGATGAAACTAATCAAAGACTAGAAGAAAATAACATTACATTAATATCATTAATTACATTACCAAAATTACTACATATCGCAAAAAAATGTAATCTTCTCGACATAAAATTAGTT
>SDBT01013917.1_pt1 | contig 12865 bp, 20 predicted proteins | sample 2277101 | NCBI WGS metagenome assembly SDBT01 (sample SAMN10404973, study PRJNA504765) | marine sediment metagenome | isolation source: marine sediment core GS10_PC15, 103 cmbsf | place: Arctic Ocean: Southern Knipovich Ridge | collected 2010 | reverse complement strand
GTGCAATGCAGGCCGGAGCCAAGGGAGTCAAGGTAATGGTTTCAGGCCGCCTGGGTGGTGCTGAAATGAGTCGCGCTGAGACAACCATTATTGGTTCGATTCCGCTCCATACACTTGAGGCAAATATAGATTACGGTTTTGTTCCTTGTGTAACAACGTATGGCACGATTGGCGTTAAGGTTTGGGTTCATCGTGGAATGTTCGGCGATGCCGAGCCAGAACCCGGAAAAACCGGTGACCGCGGGATGACTCGTGCTCGTCGGCGTCGTGAAAATGTACGGTCAGATGGTCCAGGTGGAAGTGGCGGCGGCGGCCCAAGAGGCGGCGGCGGCGGTCCACGAGGTGGAGGCGGCCAGTCCCGTCCGGCGAGGCAGGCAGCTGCTCCGGCTCCGGCACCGGCACCGGCACCAGCGGAGTCCGTCGAGCCGAAAGATAAGCAGAAGTCACAAGACTAATTAGTTGACCAGGTGAAGCTATGGCTTTAATGCCCAAAAGAATTTTGCATCGCAAACACCAACGCGGAACAATGCGTGGAAATGCGACGCGTGGAAATACAGTAGCATTTGGTGAGTTCGGGCTTCAGTCTACTGAGGCTTTCTGGATCACTGGCAGGCAGATTGAAGCCGGCCGTGTTGCAATGACTCACTATTTGCATCGTGAAGGTAAAGTTTACATACGGATCTTCCCCGATAAGCCCGTATCAGCCAAGCCGCTGGAAACCCGAATGGGCAAGGGCAAGGGCGAGACTGATCGTTGGGTAGCAGTTATTAAGCCCGGTACGGTTATCTTTGAGATATCAGGCGTTGACGAGGCTACGGCGAAAGGCGCGATGCGCCTGGCTGCCCATAAAATGCCCGTCCGCTGCCGGATGATCCATCGTCGACACGGAATATAAGGCGTAACGAGTAATGAATATCACTGAAATACGAGACTTTACTGCAGAGGAACTGCAGGTTGAATTGAGTCGTCTTCGTCGGCATGTATTCGATCTTCGTTCGCAAGCCGTTACTGAGAAGTTAGAGGACCCGTCCATGATCACAAAGGCTCGGCGAGATATCGCTAGAATCTTGACGGTCATGCGACAGAATGAACTGGCCGCATCGAAGTCCGAGCAGGCTGGAAATAGCAAGTAGGATGGGTATGACAAGCCAGAATAAACAAGACAAGCCAAGAGGTCATTCACGAACAAAGACGGGTGTTGTTATCACCTTAGTTGGGACCAACACCATCGGTGTTCGAATTGATAGACTTGTTAAGCACGCACAGTACGGTAAGTACATTAAGCGAAGTACGAAGCTTTCTGTCCATGATCCCGACGGAGCGGCTAACCTTGGCGATACCGTAGAAATTGCTTCGTGCAGGCCTATCAGCAAGACCAAGAGTTGGCGATTTGTTCGCGTCATTCGTGAGTCGAAGCTTATTCCTGAGCGTCAGACAAAAAGTTGAAGGTGGTTGCGCGGTGATTCAACAAGAAACTAGATTGAGTGTAGCAGATAACTCCGGAGCCCGAGAAGTCGGCTGTATCCGTGTGTTGGGCGGTTCGACCCGTCGTGGCGGTTATACTCGCAGGACGGCATCAATCGGCGATGTTGTCATTTGCTCAGTCAAGCGGGCCATGCCCGGTGGCGAAGTAAAAAAAGGCGAGATCGTCCGGTGTGTGGTTGTTCGGACTGGTTACCCTGTCAGGCGTTCAGATGGTAGCTACATCAGGTTTGACAAAAGTGCAGTAGTTATCATTGATGAGAATAATAATCCACGAGGTACTCGAATTTTCGGGGCAGTAGCTCGTGAGTTGCGTGAAAAGAATTTCATGAAGATTGTTTCACTTGCCTCGGAGGTCGTATAGGTCATGGCTAGGCATGTGAAAAAAGGTGATTCGGTCGTTGTCATCGCAGGCGATGATAAGGGTAAGGTTGGCGAGATTATACGGGTTGATAACAAGACCGGGAAGGTTCTGGTCCAGGGAATCAATCGCGTGTTCAGGCACCTCAAGCCTTCGCGTCAGAACCCACAAGGTGGACGGATTCAAAAAGAGATGCCTATTAGTATCTCGAATGTCCTGCCTGTAGATCCCAAGACGAATCAAGCCACGCGAGTGGGCTTTAGAATTAACGAAGACGGTTCCAAGGAAAGAATAGCCCTCAAGTCCGGTGAATCCCTGGGCATAATTAAGAAGGGCAGGTAAGCAACGACATGGTAGCACGAGTTGCAGAAAAATATAAAACTGAAGTAGTACCAGCGCTTATAGAGCGTTTTGGTTATAAGAATCCCTTTGCACTTCCCACGCTTGAGAAGATTGTCATCTCGATGGGAATTGGCGACGGGCAGACCGAAAAGGCTAAGATGGAAGCGGCCGCTGAACAATTGACCCTCATAGCCGGTCAGAAAGCAATCGTTATCCTGGCCAAGAAGTCTGTCAGTAACTTCAAGCTTCGCGAAGGTAGCAAAGTAGGGCTGAAGGTTACTCTACGAGGCAAGCGGATGTGGGAGTTTTTCGATCGCCTGACTGCTTTGGCAATTCCTCGTGTGAGGGACTTTAGAGGACTCAACGCATCAAGTTTTGACGGACGTGGTAATTACAATATGGGCCTGACCGAGCAATCAGTATTTCCTGAAATCGACCCGGCCAAGATTACTTTCACCCAAGGCATGAACATTGCTTTTCAGACCTCGGCCCACACTGATGAAGAAGCCAGGGAACTGTTGAGTTTACTGGGAATGCCGTTTAAAAAAGACTAAGGGCTTAGAAGCATACTATGGCAACTAAAGCACAGGTAGCCAAGGCCAAGAGGCCTCCGAAATTTTCGAGCCGGACAATACGTCGATGCCAGCTTTGTGGCCGGCCACGAAGTGTTTACCGCAAGTTCCGGATTTGCCGCATTTGTCTGCGGACCCTGGCTAACCAGGGTAAGATACCGGGTATGAAAAAGGCCAGTTGGTAAGGGAACAAGCGAAATGAGTTTGTCAGATCCTATAGCCGACATGCTGACTAGAATCAGAAACGCCAACTTTGTTGGGCACGAGTCTGTTAATATTCGTGCGTCCAAGGTTTGTGAAGGCGTTTGCAGCGTGTTGAAAGAAGAAGGCTACATCGTTGATTATCGTAAGATCGACGACAATAAGCAGGGCCTGTTAAGAGTTTATCTCAAATACACCGTAACCGGCGTAAAGGTAATCACGGAGATTAACAGAGTCTCCAAGCCTGGTCGCCGAGTTTACAGTGGAGTTGATGAATTACCGCGACCGTTGAATGGTTTGGGTGTGGCGATTATATCGACCTCGAATGGGGTTCTCTCTGACCAGAAGTGTCGCCAGGCAAAGATTGGCGGCGAGGTTCTGTGCACCGTCTGTTGATGGAAGTTTATATATATGTCACGCATAGGCAAAAAACCGATTGTAATCCTAGACGGCATAAAAGTGTCGCTTACTGGAAGGACTGTCAACGTCGAAGGCCCCAAGGGCAAGTTGAACTGGACTTTCAGACCTGAGATTACTGTAACTCACGACGAAGCGTCGAAGACGTTGATCGTGGACGCCGGCGGCTCTGATAGACTCTCCAGGAGTTTATGGGGACTGACTCGTAGCCTGATAGCTAATATGATCGAAGGCTGCAAGAACGGCTTCATGAAGAATTTAGAAATTTACGGCGTTGGTTATGGCATTCAGCTTCAGGGTAATAAACTGACGTTGAATTGCGGCCTGAGCCACACGGTAGTTTTTGAAGTACCAGCCGGTTTAACGGTTGTGGTTCAAACTCCGCAGGCTCGTGGCGATACTGACCCCGCGAAATTCTCCATTGAAGGTGCAGACAAGCAGGCAGTCGGAGAATTAGCTGCAACTATTAGAAAAACCAGGCCTCCCGAACCCTATAAGGGTAAAGGCATCCGATACGCAGACGAGAAGGTCCGCAGGAAGATGGGTAAGGCCTTTGCCAGCGGTGGGATGTAATAGACCGTTAGCTGGGTGAGTAAGGATTTTGCAAGCGGTGGTATGTAATTTACCGCAAGCAGGGTGAGTAAAGGATTTTGCAAGCGGTGGTTGTAATTTTACCGCAAGCAGGGTGAGTAAGGATTTTGCAAGCGGTGGTTTGTAACTGACCGTAAGCAGGGATTGATGTTATGAAGGCTATCAAGAAAAAACATGTACGGCGGGTAAGGCGTAAACGCCATATCCGAAAGGCCGTCACCGGGACGCCCGAGCGTCCGCGATTGACAGTATTCCGCAGCCATAAGCATATTTACGCCCAGATCATCGACGATGAACAAGGTAAGACTCTTGCCGCATCATCGACCAAAGCAAAGGATCTGGCGGATATGCCTGCTAATGGTGGCAATCGCGCCGCAGCGGCAATAGTTGGTACCGCTTTAGCAGCGAAGGCTGTCAAAGCAGGAATCAAAAAAGTAGTTTTTGACCGCAACGGCTTTGTGTATCACGGTCGCGTGCGTGAATTGGCCGATGCTGCTCGTAGGGGCGGCTTGGACTTCTAAGAAGACAGGAGAGGCCACAAGTGGCGTTCCAAAAAGAAAAAAAATCATTCGAAGGCGATTCTGACTTCGAGGATAATGTAATTAAGATTGACCGGTATGCGAAGGTTGTCAAGGGCGGCCGGCGTTTCAGTTTCGGTGCACTGGTTGTGGTTGGTAACCGCAACGGGCAAGTCGGAATTGGCTACGGCAAGGCTAATGGCGTTCCCCAGGCAGTGGAAAAAGCAATTTCCGATGCCAAGAAGAGCGTTATAACCATCAGTCTTAATGGTAAAACGATTCCCCATACCGTCAAGGCCAAGTTTGGCGCGTCGAAGATTATTATGGTTCCTGCCTCAGAAGGTACGGGCGTAATTGCCGGCAAGATGATTCGCCCATTGTTGGAACTGGCAGGTATTCACGATGTTTTGACCAAGGCATACGGTTCGATGACACCTCGTAACCTCCTTAAGGCAGGTAAAAGGGCGTTGCAACAGCTCAGATCAGCTGAGTTAATCGAATCTTTGCGTGGAGTTCAGATACGATGAACCTTGATGATGTTCTAAGTGCAGCCGGAAAGCATAAGCGTCCCCGGAGAGTGGGTAGAGGCAACGGCTCAGGCTGTGGCAAGACTTCAGCCCGCGGCCATGGTGGTGCACGGTCCAGGTCAGGCTCGCGTACGCTGACTCGCCACGAAGGCGGCCAGAATACCGCGCTTGCGAGAATGCCAAAACGCGGCTTCTCTAACGCCATTTTCCGTAAAGACTACCAGATAATCAATATAGCTTCGCTTGAGCAGTTTGACGCCGAGACCAAGGTAGATGCCGAACTCTTAGCCAAGGCCAGGTTGATCAGCGACCCAGCCAAGCCCGTTAAGCTTCTTGGTGAAGGTCAGTTGACAAAGAAATTGACCGTTGCGGTGACGAAGGCCTCAGCTTCGGCAGCGAAAAAAGTTGCTGATGCCGGTGGGGCTATCGAGCAAGTCTAAGGATTGGACTTGTGCCTTTTTAGGACTCAAAGGATTCGTTGAATGCCTTTTAAGATTTTCAGATTAGTAGTTACGATCGCAACCTTGCTTGCATGTGCCTGGCTGATTAATGCCGGCGTAACGCAGGTTCGCGAAGTTTCTTCCGAGCTATCTGCTACTCCTGGTGCAGTGTTACCTGGTGCTATGCGTGTTTTCGGCTCGCTGATGTTACTTGGAATGCTTTGGTACGCCCTTTGGTCGGAATCCCGCATTAAAGAAGTTCTCCAGAACATCTTTTCGATACCAGAGTTGATAGGCAAAATCACCTTCACAATTTCTCTTCTTTGCATTTATCGAATCGGCTTCCACGTCCCGCTTCCCGGTGTTGACGTTGGTAAGATTGAAGCGATGATGATAAATCTGGAGCAGGGGGCATTCGGCCAGGCGGTGCAGTTGTTTTCGATGTTCACCGGCGGCAGCCTGTCTCGTAGTACACTTTTCGGACTGGGCATCATGCCCTACATTTCCGCATCCATTATCTTCCAATTGCTGATGACGGTCGTCCCTGCCCTTGAGAAGCTTCAAAAGGAAGGGCCGGTCGGCCAGAAGAAAATCCAGGAATATATTCGTTACGCAACTGTGGGCCTGTGTCTTGTTCAGGCGATGTTCATGGTCCAATGGATGCGAAGCCAACAATTGCTTTACCCTGAGTATCAAAGCTCCTTGGTCATAATGTTGATGGGTGTCTTCGGCCTGACCGCCGGAACGATCTTCCTTATGTGGCTTGGCGAGCAGATTGACGAATACGGCATCGGCAACGGTATCAGCTTGCTGATTATGGCCGGCATCGTATCGCGTCTGCCAAATGCTCTTGGCCAACTTGGCGGCTTGATTGATTTCAGCCTTACCGGTGCATCGAGTGGTATTGGCCCGATTAAGATTCTGTTCCTTGTCGGAGCATTCGTATTCGTTGTTGCCGGTGCGATTTTGATAACCCAGGCTCAGCGTCGAATTCCGATCCAACAGGCCAAGCAGATGCGAGGCCGCCGGGTTTATGGCGGACAGCGTCATTACATGCCACTGCGTGTTAATCACGGTGGCGTAATGCCGATTATCTTCGCATCATCGCTGATGATCTTCCCGAATGTCATTTTTAACTGGGCCTCGAACGCATGGAAGGATAGCGAAATTCTCGCTCGCCTTTCAGATGCTTTCCAGATGGGCTCATTTACCTATACCGTTTTCTATATTGGTATGATATATTTCTTCGCTTACTTCTGGACGACTGTTCAGTTCAGACCCGGCGAGATGGCCAATCAGTTGCGGGACTATGGTAGTTTCATCCCTGGCCTGAGGCCTGGTAAGAGAACTGCTGAATATCTCGAGCGTGTTATGGAACGTATCACATATTGTGGTGCAGCCTTCCTGGCACTTGTCGCGGTTATACCGATGACTATCAGCTCGATGATGGGAATTCCTTTTGGAATTTCAGGTTATCTTGGCGGTACTGGTTTGCTGATTACGGTATCTGTTACCTTGGATCTTGTTCAGCGGATCGAGGCCAACCTGGTTATGCGTAACTATGGTGGTTTCCTCGGCGGCGGGACGCGAATCAAGGGAGCTCGCGGATGAGAGTCGTATTGATGGGCCCTCCAGGAGCTGGCAAGGGAACCCAGGCGGAACAACTGGTTGACAAATTTCAGATGAAACATCTATCGTCCGGTGATATTTTCCGGGCGACGCGTAAGAGCGAGTCGGAATTAGCTGACAAGCTGGCGTCATATATGGACGCCGGAAAATTAGTGCCAGATGAAATAGTAGTTGAGATGATGGCAAAGGCCATTGCCTCCGCCGATGGCCCGAATGGTTTGCTGCTTGACGGTTTTCCGCGAACGGTAGCCCAGGCCCAGGCGTTGGATAAGCAACTTGCCGATGCCGATACGCCGCTGGATGCGATAGTATTAATTACTTGCGACGATGCGACTATTATTGCCCGGATTACCGGTCGAAGAAGTTGCCCTAGTTGCGGTAAGATTTATCAAGTAACATTCATGCCGCCTGCTACTGAAGGCATTTGCGATGTGTGCGGCAGTGAACTTACACAAAGAGATGACGATATAGAATCGGTTGTCAGCGAGAGGCTTGAAGCTTATCGGGCTCAAACCGAGCCTGTATTGGCTTATTATAAAGCAAAGACTGATATCAAGATGATAGAAGCGAATGGGCGAGATGATCCCAAGGCTATTTGCCAGCAGATCGCTGAGGCCTTGGCATAATTGCAAAGCCAAAATTGAGGTAAGCATTAACTTGTCGATTCGCTTGAAGAATTCAACAGAGATTGAGAAAATCCGGGTAGCAGGGCGAATAGTTCGCAAAGTGCTGGATACATTAGGCCAGCTGGCTGTACCGGGAGTTAAAACAGAAGATTTGAATGCCGAGGCTGAGCGAATTTGTCTTGAATCCGGAGCTGAGTGCCTTTTTAAGGGCGTTCCGGGTCATGGAACGGCCGGGCCGTTCCCAGGATCGATTTGTTCTTCGATCAATGAGGAATTGGTTCACGGAATTCCGTCAGGGCGAAAAGTGGCAGATGGCGATATCCTGAGCGTCGATTTCGGCGTCCGCCTCGATGGCTGGTGTGCAGATGCGGCAGAGACTTTCCTTATTGGAGACGTTTCCGAGGCAGTTCGGCACCTGGTTGACGTAACACGGGAGTCACTGGCATTGGCGGTAGGCATGATCGCCCCTGGTATGAAATGGAATACCGTAGCTGGTGCGATGCAGGAATATATCGGGGGCGAAGGCTTCTCGGTGGTCCGAGAGTTTGTAGGTCATGGCATTGGCAGGCAGATGTGGGAAGACCCTAAGGTTCCCAACTTTGCCTCGGATTTGCCCGGACATGACTTCGATCTGGTTGAAGGCATGGTTATAGCGGTAGAGCCGATGGTAAATATGGGTTCTCCTGCGGTGCATTATGGTAAGGACGGTTGGGCGGTAATAACCGACGACCTTCTGCCATCGGCACATTTTGAACATACGCTGGCAGTCCGGGCTGATAAGGTCGACGTGTTGACCGAAGCTAGTTAAGCCTACTACTATCGGAACAATATGAGAAAAAACGTTGGCGGTTAGGGCTGATAAGGTTGACGTTCTGACCAAGGATCAGTAAGCCGGCTGGTGTTGGCGGTTAGAGCGGTAACAGTTGAAACCGCTGCCATTTTGAAAAGACGCTGGCGGTGCGAGCAGATAGGGTTGACGTTCTGACCCGATGTGAATAGACCGACTGGTGTGGGCGTTATTTAAAAAAGACGCTGGCGGTTTGAGTGGTAACGGTCGAAACGGTTACCCTTGGAAAAAACCGTTAGTTTGAAGGATTGGAAAAATGAAGGTACGTTCCTCAGTAAAGAGAATCTGTGAGAATTGTCGTGTCATTCGTCGTAAAGGCGTTGTACGCGTAATTTGCAGCGAGCCGAAGCACAAACAACGGCAAGGCTAATAAGCTGTTGTCTGGAGAGATTGTATGCCACGTATAGTAGGTGTAGACATACCCAACAATAAGCCGACGCGTATTGCGTTGCGTTATATTTACGGGATAGGGCCGAATTTCGCCGACGATATTTGCAAAAAGGCTGAACTTGATCCACAGGTCCGAGCGAAGGACTTAACGGAAGAGCAGCTTTCGCGCATTGCGTCGATTTTGGATGCTGATTACGTTATTGAAGGTCAGCTTCGCAGGCAGGTGCAGCAGAACATCGCGCGTTTGCGTGACATTGGTTGCTACCGCGGCTTGCGTCACCGTCGAGGCCTGCCGGTAAGAGGACAGCGAACCAAGACAAATGCTCGTACCCGTAAGGGTCCGCGTAAGACCGTTGCTGGCAAGAAGTCAGTGAAGGAGATGCGATAACCAATGGCAAAGCCTAGAGCAAAACGAGTCAGACGACATGTTGCCAAGGGTGTCGTGCATGTTAAAGCTACTTTTAACAACACCTTGATTGCAATTAGTGATAGTAACGGCGATATACTTTGCAGCGAGTCGGCCGGGACGATGGGCTTTAAAGGCTCACGTAAGTCCACGCCATTTGCCGCACAGCGTGCCGCTCAAACAGCCGCCGTCAAGGCGATGAAAATGGGCATGACCGAAGTGGAAGTAAGGATCAACGGCCCCGGCAGCGGTCGCGAGGGAGCGGTTCAGGCCCTTCAGGCAGCTGGGTTGAGGGTTGCCTCGATCGAAGATGTTACGCCGATTCCACATAACGGATGCCGACCCAGGAAAAAGAGACGCGTCTAAGACACTGACCGGGAGTTTTACCGAAGATGGGACGATATACGGGACCAAAATGTAGACTTTGCCGCCGCGAAGGCATCAAACTGATGCTCAAGGGCACTCGTTGCGATACCGCTAAGTGCGCAATGGAGCGACAGTGGCGTAATTTTCCGCCGGGCCAGCGTAGCTGGCGGCGTGGCCGAGGCAGCGAATACCGCCTCCGTCTGCGCGAAAAGCAGAAGGTTAAACGCTATTATGGCGTTTATGAGAGGCAGTTTACCGAGTATTTCAAGCAGGCCGAAAAAGCCAAGGGTAATACCGGCTCGATTCTTTTGACTTTACTTGAATCGCGGTTGGATAATATTGTTCACAAGCTTGCTTTTGCTTCTTCCCGCTCCAAGGCCAGGCTGACGATAGGCCAGGGCCATATTCATGTTAACGGTCGGAAAGTGACTATCCCGTCTCGCCAGATGAAGATCGGCGATACGATTACAGTAAAAGATAGCGATAAGTCCAAGGCATATATTCATGCTTCATTGGAAGAAATTGGCGATCAGCCGTTGCAAAATTGGCTGAAGCTCGATAGGCCTAAACTTACGGCTGAGATATTAGCCAGACCGACGCGTGATGATGTGATGATGCCGGTCGAAGAACAGTTAATTGTAGAATTCTGCAGTCGGTAACGAAGTTTGTCCTGAAGTTCAGGGCTGATTTAAAAGTTGTCGATTCTTAATAATGGACGGAGATTGCTAATGCGGATTAGGTGGCGCGGCCTCGAATTGCCAACGCGGGTTGTAAATGACCAAGACGTCTCGACCCCCATGTATGGGCAGTTTATGGTTGAACCCTTCGAAAGAGGGTTCGGAACCACTGTGGGTAATTCCCTTCGACGGATCCTTTTGAGCAGCTTGGAAGGCGCAGCCGTGACGAGTGTTAGGGTCGTCGGCGCTGACCATGAGTTTGTGTCTCTGCCAGGGGTGATGGAAGATGTCGCTGACATCATTTTGAACATCAAGAAGTTGGTGGTCAAAAGCCATGCCGAAGGCCCGAAGACACTCCACTTGCACAGTGAGGTTAAGGGACCTGTAACAGCCGGAATGATCGAAGCAGATCCTGCTATTGAAATATGTAGCCCGGACCTGGTACTGGCGACCCTTACGGATAATGTTAAGTTAGAATTTGAAATGGTCGTCGAAAACGGGCGAGGTTTCCTGGCCTCTGAGGAAATGATCGATGAAGATTCCGATCAGGACGTTGGCCGGATTTACATCGACGCGTCATTTTCACCGGTGACTCGTGTTCGTTATCGAACTGAGGATACCCGTGTCGGCCAGAGAACAAACTTCGACCGTTTGGTCCTGGAAATCTGGACTAATGGGACGATTACACCTGAGATGGCCATGGTCGAAGCTGCCAAGATTTTGCGCAAGCACCTCAACCCGTTCGTGCAGTATTTCGAGTTGGGTGAGCAGTTGATCGAATCTGGCGCTGAAGAGGCAGTCAGTGAAATTGATGAAGATCTCCAGCGCAAGTTGAATATGTCAATCCATGAGTTGGACCTGACCGTACGGGCCAGCAATTGCATGGAAGGGGCGAAAATCGAGACCGTTGGCGAGTTAGTTAGTATGGCCGAGATACAGTTGCTGGAACTACGTAGTTTCGGGAAAACCTCTCTGCGAGAGGTAAAACGTAAATTGACTGATCTGGGTCTTTCGCTGGGAATGGATGTACCTGTTCCCCTGCGTGAAGAGACTGAAACAGAGTTGGAGTAGCCTACCAGGCCAATAACCTTAACAAGGGTTTGTTCTTATGCGTCACCGTATAGCAGGAAGAAAATTAAATCGCACGTCAAGCCATCGCAAGGCGATGCGAAGGAATATGGCAGCATCTTTGTTCGAGCACGGAGCAATCCGTACTACTGAGACAAAGGCCAAAGATGTTAGACCTTTCGTCGAACGGCTGATAACCATCGCCCGAAAGGGCACCCTGCACGCTCGCAGGGAAGTTATCTCCATTTTGGGCGACCGCAACATGGCCGACGTTAATGGCGATTTGCTGGATAAGACTGTCATTGCTAAGTTGTTTGATGACATTGCCCCGCGTTATGCCAATAGGCCAGGCGGCTATACCCGCATAATCAAAATTGCTGAAAGACGCATCGGCGACAGTGGAATGCAGGTAATTCTTCAGTTGATTGATGAATCAGAGGCTGGTACTGCTGAAAGCGGATCTGGTTCATCGCGTCGTAAGATAAGGGCATCGAAGCGGTATGAAGCCGCCGCCGGCGTCGAAGATAAGCCGGCCGCAGTTGCGGTAGCCGAACCAGAAGCGCCTGTTGAGGCCGAAGAATCTACAGATTCCGACGAACAGAAAACCGAATAGGGTTTCTTTATTAATCGCACCAAAAAAGGCCGGCTCATCCGGCCTCTTTTTTTGCCCATACCTTATTTGCCTGCGATACAACTGTTGTGCTAGCATTATGCGGTTCGTTGTGATGGCCACTGACCTTTGCAGGAGGCGATATTAAATGCACACTGATCCTGATTGCATTTTCTGTAAGATCGTTGCCGGGCAAATCCCATCAGCTAAGGTTTTAGAGGATGATTCTTCCCTGGCGTTTATGGATATCGGGCCGTTGGCACAGGGGCATGTACTTTTGATACCCAGGTGCCATTACGAGACTTTGGACCAGATGCCTGCCGACGAGGCGGGTGCGATGACTAGGCATCTTCCTGCGTTGGTAAAGGCCGTCCAGTCTGCGATGGGCTGCGAAGGCGTGAACGTATTGCAAAATAACGGCCTGGTAGCCAATCAGTTTGTGCCTCACGTGCATTTTCACATAATACCGCGGGACCAGGACGACGAATTTGGCTTTACCTGGCCGGCTGGGCAGTATCCCCCAGGTCGCGCAGATGAACTGGCTGAGGTTATTCGCCAGGCAATCGAGTAGGTTATATATTAGAAATCTCTTTGCTATGGAGACAATGAAATGCAACTAGCCGGAAAATTATTAGTTTTTGCTGCGGTAATGCTGTTGGTCCTTATTCAGGTCAATTGCAGCGAGCAAGCAGAGCAGGTCGAGGAAGCAGAGCAGGTCGAGGAAGCAGAGCAGGTCGAACAAGTAAAGCAAGTTGAGCAAGTAAAACAAGTCGAGCAGGTCGAGCAAGACAATCA